>Ga0207111_10150_pt1 | contig 18612 bp, 30 predicted proteins | sample Alteio_BWMinHeat_71_FD_153577 | JGI IMG/M metagenome (GOLD analysis project Ga0207111, IMG submission 153577) | Enriched cells from forest soil in Barre Woods Harvard Forest LTER site, Petersham, Massachusetts, United States -... | ecosystem: Environmental > Terrestrial > Soil > Temperate forest >... | reverse complement strand
GGCTTCTACATGGGCTTAGGTTCTTTATAGTCGTCTACAAGGATGAAGACTGTTTCGGCCATCCTTTTAACCCCTAAAAATTTGTTTCCCGGACCTTTTATAGTCGCGTAAGTGCCTACCTTTATAGCCAGAACTTCGTCCATAAGTTTTTGCCTGGGTAAGCCTATATTATGGGCCATAGCATCGCTAACGAAAAGTTCAGCGGCTTCTTGGGCGGTTATTGGGGGCAACTCGCGCGGCCGAGCAGCAGACTCAGCTTCTAACATAATTTTTTAGAATTTAATTCTAATACTAAACTTAGCATAGGCCCTATTTAGAGTCAAATCTTGCCCCAAACAGGCTTTTCCTGTAAGCTTTTAATATTAAATAAATTAAATTTTTATGTCCAATTTAAATGATTTAATCAACCTGGCAAAAGCTGACGGCGGCAAGTTTTTTGTCATAGATGAAAACGGCGACGCCAAGCTGGTGATAATGTCTATTGAGGATTATCAAAGGCTGCTTTTGGGCAAGCTTCAACGCCAGGTAATGGATGTGGAAAAGATTAACAAAGAAATTTTAAAAGCCCAGCTTAATGAAGACGTCCCTTTGGCACAACCAGCCCCTAAAGGCCCCACTGTGACCAATGATCCGGAAATTTCCAAAAACGACCTGCGCGCGGAAGTCATAGACCCCAGTTTTGACTTTGAAGGGCCCAAGGTTGAAATTGATGACTTATAGGAGTATTATAAATATATGACAACAATAACAATTCCAAAACAATTTTTAAATCAAAAAATAGCTTTAGTTCCGGCTAAGGAATATGAAGAATTTTTGAATTGGAAAAAAACTGTTAAGTTCTTCCGTCCGACCAATTCAGACCTTAAACATTTGCAAAAGTCTCGTGGAAACTTTGCCAAAAAGGCCTATTTAAATTTAAAACAACTTAAAGATGGCTTGGGAATTAAAAATTGATAAAGCTGTTTTTAAGGAGTTAAAGAAGTTCCCGGCGAATAATGCAAAAAGATTAATTGAGGTAATTGAAAATTTGCCTTTTAATCCCTTTTTTGGCGATCTCCAAAAAATGCACGGAAAAGAAAATGTTTGGAGAAGGCGTATTGGCAGTTATAGGTTATTTTTTGAGCTTTATACTGAACAAAAGATTATTTTTGTTTATTGGGTTGAAAGAAGAACTTCAAAAACTTACTAATGAAAAAGTATTTTGTCATCGCCGCAATTTTACTTTTAGCCGGCGCGTGCGCCAAGACACCAACGCAAAACATTGAGCCGTCTGCCCCGCAACCGGTTTCTGTCGCGCCCACATCAGACTCAACGGCCAACAACAAGACTTCCGCTCAACTTAAGGTTTATACCAATTCAGACTTGGGTTTTACTTTGCAAATACCGGTAAATTTGGAAATAAAAAACCGGATATCTCCTGATGCCGAAGGTACGAAAGTTATAGATTTGTCTGAGCCGGCAAGCGGCAGGACTATAAGCATTTTTGCTTACAAACCCATAGCCCTGCTCGGTAATATTTGTGACACTTTAGAATCTGAAGCGGGAACAGAGTCCAGGCCCCTGGACTCAAAAGAATGCCAAACAGTAAACGGGCTTCAAGCCGTCAAAGCTCAGTCCGGCGTTGAACATGGCAATATCTACGGCCTAGAGAATCCACAGCCCTACGAAGGGCAGTCATATGCCAGTATAAACTGGCTATTTATGAAAAACCCGAAAGTCTTAAATGCGATAAGTCTGGGTTATCGGGTAGAAGGTAATGATTATTTACAACAAGAAAAGTGGTTTGATGACATTATTAAGACTTTTGAATTTAATAAATAGGGTTTGACAAAACTGACAAATAACTTTAAAATAACTTTTAGTTAAATTATTAATTTTTGCTCTGGATTCCGTAAAGGGAAAAAAGAGATAAACCCTTGGTATTGTATCGCGATCGAAAGATACAACACTTAGGGTTTCTCGGGCAAATATCTCCCAAAGAATTTGGGAAAAGAAAGGTAAAACAATGGCAGATAAATTTGACCGTAGCAAGACCCACGTCAATGTTGGTACCATTGGTCACGTTGACCATGGCAAGACCACTTTGACCGCGGCCATTACTACGGTGCTCGCCAAAACCGGCGGAGCAAAAGCCAGAGCTTACGATTCTATCGATAACGCTCCGGAAGAAAAAGCCCGCGGCATTACCATTAACACCGCGCACGTGGAATACGAAAGCGCCAAGCGCCACTACGCCCACGTTGACTGTCCCGGACACGCCGACTACATTAAGAACATGATTACCGGTGCCGCCCAAATGGACGGGGCGATTTTGGTGGTCAGCGCGGCCGACGGCCCCATGCCTCAGACCCGTGAACACATTTTGCTGGCCCGTCAGGTAGGCGTGCCTTACATTGTGGTCTACATGAACAAGTGCGACATGGTCCAGGACAAGGAACTTTTGGATTTGGTTGAGGAAGAAATCCGCGACCTTTTGACCAAATATGACTTCCCGGGCAAAGATACGCCCATTATCCGAGGCTCCGCTTTAAAAGCTTTGGAAGGGGATCCCGAGTACGAAAAGACCATCACTCAACTCATTGAAACACTGGACACCTATATTCCAGACCCGGTGCGCGAAATCGACAAACCGTTCTTAATGCCTGTTGAAGATATCTTTTCTATTGAAGGCCGCGGCACCGTGGTCACCGGCAGGATTGAGCGCGGACAGGTTAAAATAAACGAAGAAATTGAAATTGTCGGTCTTCGCCCGACCCAGAAGACCGTGGTTACCGGCATTGAAATGTTCAACAAACAGTTGGACAGCGGCATGGCCGGCGACAACGCGGGCATATTGCTGCGCGGCACCAAGAAAGACGAAGTCGAGCGCGGCCAGGTTTTGGCCAAACCCGGCACCATTACCCCGCACACCGAGTTTGAAACCGAAGTCTACGTTTTGACCAAAGAAGAAGGCGGCCGTCATACGCCCTTCTTTAAAGGTTACAAACCCCAATTCTACATTCGTACCACGGACGTAACCGGCGACGTAAAACTTCCTGAAGGCCAGGAAATGGTTATGCCCGGCGACACCGTTAAATTGGTGGTCACCTTAATTACCCCTGTAGCCTTGGAAGAAAAATCCAAATTCGCTATTCGCGAAGGCGGCCACACGGTTGGCGCGGGCGTAGTCACCAAGATATTGAAATAGCCATCGTAAGATCGGTTTTCGAAAAAACTCCTCTCCCGATAAACCGGGAGAGGAGTTTTAATTTGAAGGACTTTGGAGGGGTCGGGCACGGTACTGAATGTTGCGTCAGCCGTCCGTTACCCCTCGTATTGTTGTCCTGCCTACTGGGTCCTGGCGACGCAACCTCCGGGGCTTTGGAAGAACACCAAGAGGTTGGTGTTGTCGTCCACGTCCACAGTTGCGATTATCGGGTTTGTGGGCTTGTCCGCACAGTCGACAGTGAAGTAGAATTTCTTGCCCCAGAATAACGAAATCTTCAATCTACTGCCTTTGAGTAGGGCTGCCGGGAAATGCTCGGCAGTTTCGTTGCTAATCGAGAAGTTGCTGCCGTAGGTTTCGTCGGCAGAGATGATGGAGAAAACGCTTCCTGCTGCCACCTTAGAGCTGGCTTTTACAACCAGCTCGTCTTTGGTCGCTGGTGCCGGTGAGGCGGATGGCGCTGCTATTGGCGGGGTCTGGGGGGCCGAAGCCGACTGTTTGTGCTTTGGCTGTCGTTGGGCAGTTCCGCCGATACCCTCGGATGGCTGTTGTTGGGTGTGCTGGCTGCCGCTGCTGCAAGCCAGCGTAAAAACCGCGAGAAGAACCGCGGCGAGAGCCTTCAATCTAATCAAGTACATTGGTTTCTCCGTGTTCGTATTGAAGTTGAAATTTGAACTTGGCTTAGCAGGCAGGACATCTGCCTACTTGGCTTGTCGTCGCAATCACTTGCAACGCAAAGCACAAAAAATAAGCACGAAACTACCTGCTAACTTATTTGGTTTTTTAAAGGGCTGAATATAAGATTAAATCAGTTTTTAGAGACTTTGTCAAAAATAAAACTACTATATCAATGCGGTCGTGCGTTTATATAGCAGTTAATTTTCACCTTTTCCCAATTAACCAATTTTTCCATCGCGCATTGATTAATTCGGAGGAGGGGAGAGGTCTGGCGCGGTTACTGAATGTTTCATCAGGCCGCCGAACTCTCCGTGTTGAATGTCCTGCCTCCTCCTAGTACTTGACGCAGTCCCTAACCACCCCCGCCGGCGCTTCGATTCCATCAGGCCAAACGTACTTCCCCGATGCCTGGCTCCGGGGTTCGAGAAACTGGACGAGAAGGAAAGGTAGCGGATTATCGCAGGTCTCCGCCTTTATCACTATCTCATCGATCCCGCTAGGGGCTTCCGGAAGGGTGAAGGATGTATGCCCTTTGTTCCAGTAGAGAGTCAGCTTCCCGCCGCTCATACGCGGCAACTGAACCCTGCCCGCCCACGGCGGGACCTGCGCTTGTTGTTGAGCGCCGTTGGGGGCATTAGGGCGGTCATAGGTGAACATCATATCGCCGAAGTCTTTGTTGGTGTGGTACATCGTGGTGGTGCCTGTGAGTTGGACCGGTTTCGGTTGCTGGCGGCTGCAAGCCCCCAGTACCAGTATTAGAAGAGCCGCGAGAACCGCGGCGAGCACATACTTGGTTTTCATGAGCGAGCTCCTTGACTTGAGAATTGGTGGGTTTGGATATCTAGTTTATAGCCGGCAGGACAGCTGTCCTCCGGCCATTCGCGCCTTGCGGCGCTAAAAACAGCAACAAAAGAACAGCTCAATACCGGCTATACAAATATTTAGTTTTAAAAGAACATTTTGCTTTTCTAAATTAACCAGCGAGTGATTAACTTGGAAAAGGGGAGAACAGGCGGCGCTTACTGTTCGTCCCCGAGCCAAAAGGAAGTTTCGCTACACGTTTAGCTAACTGCCGCTACCGCGCCTTGTAGGTGAATTGGGCGATGGCTTCGGAGTCGGGCTTGGAAGGCGTTTCCGCCGTCCGTTTTGCGACGACCACGAAGGTGTAATTCTTGCCCTTTTCCACTGGAATCCTGCAGTTGCTGCAGGAGTCTGCTGTAGCCACCAACACATATTCGGAAAGTGCCGGAGTGTAATTGCTCCGAGCCTCCACCATGAAGATGCTTGGCGTGGGTATGCCTGTGATGGACCAGAAAGCATTTACACAGCTCCTGCTATTGATGCAGTCGTCATCCCAGAGGGTAACGTACAGAAGACTGACAGTGGGTGCATCGGTCTTCGCCGTCCGAAACGAAATCATGGGACTATAAACGGGTACGCCACCATCACTGTTTACCGCTCGGACGAACACCAATTTGTCCGGCGGCAGCTCAGTAAGAATCCCGGTCGTCCTGCCGGAAGTGGCGGGTTGTGGCGAGTTTCCTTTTGCAGTTTGGGTGAACGGTAAAGTTGTTCCGTACTCAAAATCCGCGCTGCAAACGCCGTAATAGGTTGTGCTGCCGTCGTTGGTGCAGAGACCTTCAACGGTTGCCGTTGTGGAAGTGATCCCGTAGACCCGCACTACTTGCGTATTAATGCTTGGGTCTTGGGCGAAAACGCTGGCGCAGATCAAGCCTGCCAGTAAGGCTGCTTTGATGAGATTCATCACCGCTCCTTGGATTGACTTAAGATTTACTTCCGAGAAATCTGGAAATCTAGATTTTAGATTTTAGACTTTTTAGACATCAAAATTCCTCGGAAGTAATGCTTCCTTAAAATCCTCCTTTTGACTTTCAATTAAATCATTTTTAAACCATTTTGTCAAGCTTTTGGAAACTATCCAAAAACGTTTGACAAAAACTCATCAATCATATAAAATATTGCAAGTACTTGAACAAGGCTAAAAAGCCTTATTTTTAGCACACATTTATCAATCACAGCCGATAAACTTGTCCCGTGCGCGACACGGGATCGGCACGCTACACAAGCAGCATCTTTAACAAAATGGATAAGCCAGCACCAGCGCCAAAAATCCGCATAAAAATCAGGGCTTACGATCATAAATTAATTGATCAAAGCGCCAAACAGATTGTGGATACCGCCAAAAGGACCGGCGCGACTATTTCCGGGCCCATTCCTTTGCCGACCGAGAAAACCAAATACACGGTACTTCGTTCGACTTTTGTCCACAAAGACAGCAGAGAACAGTTTGAAATGCGTGTGCACAAGCGGTTGATAGATATTTTGAACGCCACTCCCAAGACTATTGACTCCCTTACCAATTTGAATCTTCCGGCCGGAGTTGATGTAGAGATAAAGATGTCATAGACCACAGATACACAGATGGGAACAGATAACACAGATCTTAAAACCTAATAATTTAGTGAATTAGTTCTCATCAGCCAAAGCTATAGCAGCTCAACAGATGAGAAAACGATTTACTCACATAAGTAAAAGAAAGTTTTTCTTTCGTTTATTGATGCGGGCAAATCGGCCCGTTCTTTTTTTATACATAGCATCTCTACGAAATACGAACTGGGTACGAAAGTACGAACAGGAAACAATCAGATTTCGTATATTTCGTAAAAAGTTCGTAGTTCTTAGAAACTTATATGAATTTTCTTGTTGGCCACAAAATTAACATGACTCAGTACTTTGACGAAGCTTCCGGCGAAGTTATACCGGTGACTGTTGTTAAGGCTGGGAATATGGTTGTTACCCAAATTAAGTCGGCCGAAGGAAAAGATAAATACAGCGCGGTGCAGGTGGGCATTGGTAAAAAGAAAAAAGCCGGTAAAGCTATTAAAGGTCATTTAAAAGATTTAGCTAATTTTGCAGTTCTATCCGAGTTTAGAGTTACAGATACAAAAGCCTATGAGCGCGGTCAGAAAGTTGAAATTGTGGGTTTCCAGCCGGGCGAAATGGTTAACGTTATCGGCGTTTCCAAAGGCCGAGGTTTTGCCGGAGCCATGAAGCGCCACGGCTTTAAAGGTTTTCCCATGACTCACGGCCACAACAAGCCCCGCTCAGTAGGTTCCATTGGCCAACGTTTTCCCCAGCACGTCAGGAAAGGCATGCGCATGTCCGGCCATATGGGTGTAGAACAGGTTACCGTAAAGAATTTGCAGGTGGTGGAAGTGGACGCGGCTAAGAATTTAATTACCATAAAAGGCGCGGTACCCGGACACAGGAACGGCCTTGTAAAAGTTATTTCCACCGGTAAAGTTAATCCACTGGTAAAAGTTGAAATTGTGAAGGAAGAAAAGAAAAAGAAGTAAACTCTACGAACTACGAACTGGGTACGAAAATACGAACAGGACACAATCAGATTTCGTATATTTCGTAAAAAGTTCGTAGTTCGTAGAAAGCACAACAAGCATGAAAGTGAGCTTATACAACCAAAAAGGCGAAGTAGTCGGCGATGTTGAGCTAAACTCAAAGATTTTTGAAGTTAAGCCTAAACCCCACCTTTTGGCCGAGGCGGTCCGGGTACAATTGTCGAATGCCCGTCAGGGAACGTCTAACACCAAAACCCGCGGCGAAGTCCGCGGCGGCGGCAGGAAACCCTGGAAGCAAAAAGGCACGGGCCGCGCTCGCGTGGGCTCAACCAGAAGCCCGATTTGGCGCCACGGCGGCATTACTTTTGGCCCCAGGGCCAACCAGAATTGGCATTTAAAGATGAACAAAAAAGCCAAGACAGCCGCCCTTTTTATGTCGCTTTCCGACAAAGCCAAAGAAAATCAGTTCATCGTTATAGATCAAATTTCCTTAGACCAACCCAAGACCAAAGAATTTGTAAAAGTTTTAGCCAATTTTAAAACTTTAGGCAAGAGGCAGTTATTTGTAATGCCGAAAAAAGACGACAAGCTTTCCCGCGTGCACCGTAACTTACAATCCGTTACCGCGGCTTTGGCCAACAGCCTGAATGTTGTTGAAGTTTTAAAGGCTGACACTGTTGTTATTTTAAAAGACAGCTTGGGAGTAATTGAGAAAACGTATTTAAAGAAAAAAGTCTAGTGGCCCGATTTATCGGGTTTCCGGATGGCCGATAAATCGGCACACTACAGCTTATAGTTAATATCCATATGGCCTTATTTTCCAAAAAACCCGAAGACCAGGAAGAGACCAAATACCAGGTCGCTAAATCTGATACGCCCAAAGCCGCTGCCGTGCCTACTATCCAAATCCCCAGCGTGTTAGTCCAACCCAGGATTTCCGAAAAAGCGGCCAAGCTGGCCCAAATAGACAAGTACGTTTTTAAAGTAGGGCGTGGCGCCAACAAGGTGGACGTAAAAAAAGCGGTTGAATTGGCTTACAAAGTCAGGGTTTTACAGGTAAATATGGTAACCAACCTCGGCAAATCCAGGAACTTTGGCCAAAGAGCCGGCAGAACACAAGGTTTTAAAAAAGCAATTGTGACTTTAAGAAAGGGAGATAAGATAGAAGGGTTAACGGATGTAGTATAGGAATGACAAGATTGACATGATTTAAAAGAATGACAAGAATTAGCTGCACTTAAATCATGCTCAATCATTTAAATCATTTAATTGTTGCTCAATCAAATCTATGGCGGTAAAACTTTACAAACCAACTTCAGCCGGACGGCGCATTCACAGTGTGACCGATTATTCGGTTTTGTATAAAAAGCATAAGACGCCCAAGGGACTGATTTTTAGCAAAGCCAAGCCGGCCGGACGCAACAACAGCGGCAAGATTACCGTGCGCCACCAGGGCGGCGGCGCCATTAGGAAAAGCCGTTTGGTGGATTTTTCGCGCGACGACAAAAAAAACATTCCGGCCAAAGTCTTAACCGTTGAATACGACCCAACCCGCACCGCTTTTATTTCCCTGCTTTCCTACAACGACGGGGCCAAGCGCTACGTTTTAACCGCCCAGGGCATGCAAGTCGGCCAAAAAGTCATGTACGGCGAAACCGCGGAAATTTTGCCCGGCAACCGTTTGGCTTTAAAGAACATTCCGGTCGGAACATTGGTACACGATATAGAATTGGCTCCCGGCCAGGGCGGACGCATGGCCCGCAGCGCCGGCGCTTACGCCACCCTACAGAACACCGAAGCCGGTTACGCATTACTCAAATTGCCGAGCGGGGAAATCCGCAAAGTTAAATTGGAATGCAAAGCCTCTATTGGCCAGCTGGCCAACTCGGACTGGATGAACGTAAGAATTGGCAAAGCCGGGCGCATGCGCCATATGGGCTGGAGACCCAGTGTTCGCGGTAAAGCCATGAACCCGGTAGACCACCCCCACGGCGGAGGTGAAGGCCATAACCCAATTGGTATGAAATATCCTAAAACTCCCTGGGGCAGGCATGCCATGGGCGTAAAGACCAGGAGCAAGAAGAAGTATAGCAATCCGTTTATTGTTAAACGTAGATCAAAGTAGTTCTTAAAAGATATTTATAGATATCGATTGATATTAGTAGATATTAAGTGTAGTGTGCCGATTTATCGGCTATCTAAAGAATCATGAAAAAATTAACCCTCACAATTTCAGTTTTACTCCTAGCCTCAGCTTGCAATCAGCAAGTCCAGGTTCAGCCTGTTCAGACCCAGCCTGTTAAAAATCAAGGCAAGGCCACAACTACACAATCAGGACAGAATGATGCAGTTGCCCAGCATATATCGGCCAAAGAAATCTCATGCCCGACGATTTATCAAAACTCTCAGTATGGCTTTAAGTTTAACTGTTTGTCCGGTTTTAAGATTTTAGAATTGCCTGCCGCCGTCCGCGCAGATTACGGATGGCCACATGCAATAGTATTGGTTGAGTGTACAAAAGACCCGTGCCAAGTTTATTCCCTTATCATAGAAGAATGGAATAACCAATCTGAATTCTTAAATACTTACAAAACTGCTAATGGCAAAACCTCAATTGAGGTAAGCGGGGGCTCATATACAGGCAAATTAGTCGGTAATAAATATATTTCAATAAGCATTTGGGATAGTGTGTATTTTGCTAAACCAAAACAGATGGTTTCAACCCTAACATTTACTAAATAACTTATGTCCAGAAGTTCTAAAAAAGGACCATACGTAGACCCGCGGGTTTTAAAGAAAGTCCAAAACGGCAAGGCCGGCAAGGACCAAATTAAAACCTGGTCGCGCGCCTGCACCATAGCGCCGGAGTTTGTGGGGTTTACCTTTTTGGTGCATAATGGCAGGACGCATGTTTCGGTATTTGTTACCGAAAATATGGTCGGCCACAAATTGGGCGAATTTTCCCTAACCCGCAAGTTTACCAGGCACGGCGGTAAGATGGCCAAAGAACAGGAAATGGCCAAGGCTGAAGCGGAAAAAGCTAAGCTTAACGCGGCGAAAGAGGAACCTAAGAAATAGCTTTAAGAGATAGTAGATATTAATAGAAATTAATAGATATTGGCGGCAACAATTAATATCCTAATATCCACAAATATCGATTAATATCATTTAAGCATTATGGCAACTAACCAGCCAAAAACTAGCAACCAATTAGTCCGAGCTTCCGCCCGGCATATTCACCTTGCACCGAGAAAAATGCGGCTGGTGACCAATATGGTTAAGGGTATGAACGCGCTGGACGCTATGGTGCAGCTGCAGCACGCCAACAAAAAAGCCGCGCCTATACTTATCAAACTCATCCAGTCGGCAATTGCCAATGCCAAAAATAATTTTTCGCTGGATACCAACCACCTTTACATAAAAAGCATTTCCGCGGACATGGGTAAAGTAATGAAACGTTACTTCCCGCGTGCCCGCGGCAGCGCTTTTGTCATTCGCCGCAAGATGAGCCACATCAACGTGGTTTTGGAAGAAAGAAAGAAAGGTAAAGCCAGCAAAGCCAAATTGGGCTTCCTGAACAAGCCGAAAGAAGAAGAAAAGCCGCAGAGCGCGGACGCTAAAGAAGCTACAAACCAGAAACCGGCCAAAGAAGCGGTTAAGAAATCCCAGGTTTTTAAAACAGACGAGCAGGTAAAGATGAGCAAAGTGGCGAACAAGAGAAGGTTATTTAATAGGAAAAGTGGCGAGTAGTCTCTACTAAATACTAAAATATACGAAAGTACGAAACCGGTCATCAAAGTTTAGTAATTTTAGTCTAAATTAGTATTTAGTAGAAAAATTTATTTAATAAATTTATGGGTCATAAGATCAATCCGACATCGCTGAGAATGAACATTACCGAGTCCTGGAAATCCAGGTGGTTTTCCAAGAGCCATTTCAGCAAGCAATTGCAGGAAGACGTCCGCATCCGCGAATACTTGGAACTGCACTTAAAAAAAGCGGGTTTGGTTAGAATTGATATTGAAAGATTGAACGACGGCACTATTACCGTAATTATTAAAACCACCAAACCGGGTTTGATTATTGGTAAAGGCGGCGCCGGCATCGAAGAGCTCAAGAAAAAGATAAAGCAAAAATTGGGCATAAAGCAGGAGCTGAAGGTTAATATAGAGGAAATCCGAGACGTGAATATGCAGGCCCAGGTAATTGCCAACACTATTTCCGAGCAACTGGAAAAACGCGTGGCCTTTAGGCGTTTAATGAAGCAGAGTTTGGAACAGATTATGAACGCGGGCGCAAAAGGCGCCAAGGTGGCCATTGGCGGGCGTTTGAACGGCGCGGATATTGCCCGCACCGAACATTTATCGAGCGGAAAAATTCCCCTGCACACCCTGCGCGCCAACATAGATTTTGCCAGAAGCACGGCCTTTACAACTTACGGCACTGTTGGGATTAAGGTTTGGATATATAAGGGAGATGTGTTTGAAGAACGGAAGGTAGGAGCGAGAGATAAAGTTATGGTGGAGAAAAAAGTTTAGATATTAGTTTGATTTGTTAATTTCTAATTATACTAATTAACCTAATTATTATAAAACAATCCCAATGTCAGAATTTAGAAATTAGTCATTATTTAGGTCAATTAGAATAATTAGAACAATTAGGTTAATTCTCATTTATGTTTATTCCTAAAAAACTTAAACACCGCAAGCACCACAGAGGCACTACTAAAGGACAGGCTACGGCCGGAGCCGAAATTGCCTTTGGCGCTTTTGCCTTAAAAGCTTTGGAAAGCTCATGGGTTACCGCGCGGCAGATTGAAGCGGCCAGGCGCGCCATGACCCGGTATGTGCAGCGCGGGGGTAAAATTTGGATCCGCGTGTTCGCCGACAAACCGGTAACTTTGCACGGCAACGAAAGCCCCATGGGCGGCGGTAAAGGCGCGGTAGACCATTTTGTCTGCGTGGTGAAAAAAGGCAAAATTCTTTTTGAGATGGATGGCGTTACCAAAGAGCAGGCGCAGGAAGCCATGAGGCTGGCCAGCTATAAGTTGCCGGTAAAGTCTAAGTTTTTAATTAAGGAGCACCAAGGGTAGAAGAATGACAAGATTGACATGATTTAAAAGAGTGACAAGAATTAGCTGCACTTAAATCATGCTCAATCATTTAAATCTTTTAATTCTTGTTCAATCAGACTATGAAATTCACGGAACTAAAAACTAAATCGGAAATTGAAGTCAAGAACCTCTTGGCGGAATTGAAAACCAAGGCGCATGATTTATCCGTCAAACTTAAATTAAACCAGCTTAAAAACACCAACGAACTTAAGGCGGTAAAGAAAGATATCGCGAGAATAATGAGTTATTTACATAATTTACCCAAGTAACCTCTACTAAATACTAAAATTACGAAAGTACGAAATCAGAATTCAAAGTTTAGTATATTTAGTAAACTTTCGTATTTAGTAGAAAAATTTTATGGATAAAATTTCAAAAAAACAGCAGCTCGTGGGTGTAGTGGTCTCCGACAAAATGCAGAAGACCGTTGTGGTTAAAGTTGACATGAGGAAGCGCCACAGTAAATATAAGAAAGCTTACACCGTTTCCAAAAGATTCAAGGCGCACGACGAAAACAACGACTACAAGGTCGGCGACCGCGTGACCATTGAGTCCATAAAGCCGATGAGCAAGGAGAAGATGTTTAAGGTTATAGGCAAGACTAATTAACACGAATACTGCAGACGAATAAACACGAATTTGTGTCCATTGGTGAATAATTAGTGTAAATTTGTTTGAATTTATATGTTACAAGTACGTTCCTACATTAAAATAGCAGACAACACAGGCGCCAAAGTCGTCAATGTTTTTTCCGTTAACGGCAAGAACAGCAACCGTTTTGCCCGGATTGGCGACGTTATTGCCGGTTCGGTCAGGCAGGTCGCGCCCAATTCAACGCTTAAAAAAGGCGACAAGGTTTACGCCGTGATTGTGCGCTTGCGCAAGGAAATACGGCGCAAAGACGGCTCCTACATTCGTTTTGACGAAAACGCCGGAGTAATAGTAGACAAGGAAAAAGGCGAGCCGAAAGGCACGCGTATTTTCGGCCCTATACCCCGGGAAATCCGCGAAAAAGCCAAGGGTAATTATGAAGATGGTTTTAAGAAAATAATTTCTTTAGCCCCGGAAGTAATATAGAAGGTAGTAGCTTGTAGCTGATTAGCTTGTTAGGGAACCACCTAATAAGCTACCAGCTAAAAAGCTAAAAAGCTAATACTATGAACAACAGACTAAAAATTAAGACAGGCGACACGGTTAAGATTTTGTCCGGCAAGGACAAGGGCAAGACCGGCAAAGTCATAAAAGTTTTGCCGAAAATCGGCAAAGCCGTGGTTGAGAACGTCAATATCCACACCCGGTTCCAGCGGGCAAAAAAAGCCGGCGAGCCTGGCAAAAAGGTAACTTTTTTCGCCGCGCTGTCCTCCTCCAAGCTTATGCTGGTGGACCCGAATTCCGGCCAGCCTTCTCGAGTCAGCTTTACTTTTTTGGAAAACGGGAGTAAGCAAAGAATAGCTAAGGCATCCGGTAAAGCCGTTTAACTTGCTTTCTACTAAATACTAAAGGATACGAAAGTACGAAATCGGTCATCAAAGTTTAGTAATTTAGTGTCAATTAGTATTTAGTAGAAAAATTTATTTGATAAATTTCATGGAAAGATTACAGGAACAATATAATAAAAAGATAGCCCCGGCTTTGAAAGAGAAGTTCGTTCTTAAGAATGTCATGCAAGTGCCTAAAATAAGCAAAGTCGTGGTTAACGTGGGCGTCGGCAAATTCAAGGAAGACAAGAAAAAGATTGACCAGGTTGTAGAGGACTTAAAAAAAATTACCGGCCAGGCGCCGGTTAAGACCTTGGCCAGAAAGTCCATTGCCGGCTTTAAGGTCCGGGAGAACCAGGTTGTCGGTATTGTCTGCACGTTGCGCGGTTTTAAAATGTACAGCTTTCTGGACAAACTTATAAACGTAGGGCTGGCCCGAGTCCGTGATTTCCAGGGTGTTTCGGCAGGAGGCTTTGATGGCAGGGGAAACTATCACTTGGGGATTAAGGAACACCTGGTTTTTCCGGAAATTTCCTCTGAAAGCTTGGAAAATATTTTTGGACTGGAAGTTTCAATAGTCACCAATGCGGGAAAAGACGAACCGGCAAGAGAGTTGCTAAAGCTCATGAACTTTCCATTTAAGAAATAATTGACAAGATTGACATGATTTAAAAGAATGACAAGAATATAAATCATGCTCAATCATTTAAATCATTTAATTCTTGTTCAATCAAATTATGGCCACACAAGCGCAAATCGTCAAATCGTTAAGAAGCAGGAAAAACCCGAAATTCTCAACCCGAGTTGTTCGGCGCTGTTGGAAATGCGGCCGTAAAGCCGGTTATATGAGGGACTTTAATATGTGCAGGATATGCTTTAGGGAGCTGGCAAGTAAAGGGGAAATCCCGGGAATTGTAAAAGCATCGTGGTAAATCAATATCCTAATATCAATCAATATCAACTAATATCTTATTAAGATATTTATAGATACTAATAGAAATTTATAGATATTCACTTATAAACATCTATGTTTACCGATCCCATAGCCGACATGTTAACCCGAATACGCAACGCTTCCGCCGCCCGCAAAGACGAGCTGGTTTTACCGTACTCCAAGTTCAAAGCCAATTTGGCCCAGGTCCTGTTGAAGGAAGGGTTCATTGGCGCGGTTAACGAGGTTATGGGCACGCACAAAAATTTGCAGATTAGCTTGAAATATTCCGGAAGCGGCGAGTCAGTAATAGGCGGCATTAAGCGCGTAAGCAAGCCGGGGCAAAGAATTTACCTGCCGGCTGACAAATTGCCCAGGACCAACAGCGGTTACGGAGTAACCGTGGTATCAACTTCCAGAGGTTTGATGACGGACAAGGAAGCCCGCAAAGCAAAAGTCGGCGGCGAAGTAATCTGCCAGGTCTGGTAAAGCAATTGACAAGATTGACATGATTTAAAAGAATGACAAGAATCAACTGCAGTAAAATCATGTTCAATCATTTAAATCTTATTTAATCTTTTAAATCCAATTATGTCCAGAGTAGGTAAAAAACCAGTTGTCATTCCTTCCGGCGTGAAGGTTGAAAAGAAAGATCTGACTTTGACCGTTACCGGCCCCAAGGGCGTTTTGAATTTGGAAGTACATCCCAAGGTGAAAGTTGAAGTTACGGACAAGGAAGTTTTGGTGGATGTGGCCGGCAAGGAAAACAAGCGGGAAAAAGCCTTATGGGGTTTGTTCCGGGCTTTGATCCAGAATTTAATGGACGGCGTAACCAAGGGCTATGAAAAGAAGCTTGAAGTCATTGGCGTGGGTTTTAAGGTCGCGGTCCAGGGCACCAAAATTGTCATGTCTTTGGGTTTTTCGCATCCGGTTGAAGTAGAAATCCCCAAAGGGCTTACTGTAACCGCGGACAAAAATGTTATCAGCATCTCCGGCGCCGACAAACAGCAGGTCGGCCAGTTCGCCGCCGAAGTCCGGGAATTAAAAAAACCCGAACCCTACAAAGGCAAAGGCATTAAATATATAGATGAAGTTGTTATAAGGAAAGCGGGTAAAGTGGTTAAGGTAGTAGGCGGGGGAAAGTAAAAGTAGGTAGTAGCTTGTAGCTGATTAGCTTTTTAGAAATCCAGCTAAAAACCTACAACCTACAACCTAAAAAGCTAATTTTATGAATAACCAGAAGCAAAAATTATATAAGCGCAGTATACGCCGCAAGCGGGTGAGGTCCAGGATTTCAGGCTCGCAGGAGCGGCCGCGTTTGAGCGTGTTTAAAGCCAGCCGCCATATTTACGCCCAGCTTATAGACGACGCCTCGGGCAAGACTTTAGCTTCGGCTTCCAGCAAGGAAGTTAAAGCTAAAGGCAAGAAGACGGATTCGGCCAAGGAAGTGGGTAAAATGTTGGCAGCCAAGGCTTTGGCTAAAAATATTAAAGCGGCCAAGTTTGACCGCGGCGGTTTTGCCTATCACGGCAGGATTAAGGCGCTCGCGGAAGGCGCGCGTGAAGGCGGACTTGAATTCTAACATTTAACAATTAACCTTTGACAATTGACCGGCTGCAAACCGCACAAAGTTAAATGTTAAATGTCAAAGGTCAGGTGTAACAAATCTTATGGCCATGGAAAGACGCAGGAGACAATCTAATAACGAAGGCGAACGGGACCGCAACGAATTCGACCAAAAAGTGGTCGAAGTCAAACGCGTTACCCGCGTGACCGCCGGCGGTAAGCGCATGCGCTTTCGCGCTTTAGTCGTCATTGGCGACCATAAAGGCAAAGTCGGCATGGGCCTTAAAAAAGGCGCGGATGTTTCCGAAAGCGTCAACAAAGCCGTTAACGCGGCCAAAAAGAGCATGATAACTCTGCCGCTGGTTAACGACACCATTCCGCACGGCCTGAATATAAAGTACAAATCTTCCAGTTTAATGTTAAAACCCGCCAAGCCCGGTACCGGTGTTATTGCCGGCGGGGCGGTGCGCAGCGTTATGGAACTTTCGGGCGTCAAAAACGTGGTCTGCAAAATGCTTGGCTCCAACAACAAAGTCAATAACGTAAAAGCGGTTTTCGCGGCATTTAAGAAAATGAAAAGCAAGGAAACATTATTTAACCTTAGAAAATAGCAATTAAGCCAATCAGTGAATCAGCATATCAGCTGACCCACTGACTAGCTGATCTTCTGATAAACTTTCTCTTATGCTTAAACTCCATCAGTTACATAAACATCCTAAATCCACGCACCGTCGCAAAGTTGTCGGCCGGGGTCTTGGCAGCGGCCACGGCACTTACAGTACGCGCGGTGGCAAGGGCCAAACAGCCCGCACCGGCCACAGCAAAATGCCCGCGACGTTTGAAGGCGGCCGCCAGCCGCTGGTGCGGCAATTGCCCAAGTCCAGGGGCTTTAGAGCTATTACGGCCAAAGCTTACGCCCTGAGCCTTACCAAGTTGAACGTTTTTAACGATGGTGATATCGTGGATGTGAAGGCTTTAAAGGACAAAGGCGTTATAGACCCAACGGTGGTTAGGGTAAAAGTTTTGGGCGGAGAAATTAAAAAGAAATTGACGCTTAAGCTGCCGGTTTCGGCTTCGGTCAAAGCGGCGGTGGAAAAAGCCGGCGGGAAAATATTGTAAGCTCCACTAAATACTAAAGTATACGAAAAGTACGAAATCGGAAAACATAAGTTTAGTAAATTAGTATAATTTCGTATTTAGTAGAAGATTAAATTCAATGAATAAACTTAGTTTAATCTGGAAAACCCAGGACCTGCGCAATAAAATTTTGATTGTGCTGGGTCTTTTGCTTTTAACCCGCGTCCTGGCGCATATCCCAATTTCCGGCATTGACGTCGGCAACCTTAAGAATTTTTTGCAGCAAAGCCAGTTTTTTAACCTCTTGGATATCTTCTCCGGCGGCGGTCTGACCAACTTTTCCATTGCCATGCTCGGCGTGGGACCTTATATTACCGCCACGATTATTATGCAGCTGCTGACCATTGTCATTCCTTCATTAGCCGAAATGCAAAAGGAAGGCGGCGAAGCCGGCCGGACGCAGATTAACCAGTACACCCGCTATTTAACCATTGCCCTCGCCCCTTTGCAGGGCTTTGGGACTATCCGCCTTTTGCAAAGCCAGGGCGGCGCCTCGGTTTTGGGCAGCTTTACGCCTTTCCAGTGGTTTATTACTTTGCTTTCGGTTACCGCCGGCACCATGCTCATGATGTGGCTGGGGGAGATTATGTCGGAATTCGACATCGGCAACGGCGTGTCTTTAATCATCTTCGCCGGCATTGTCGCCCGCATCCCGGCCAACTTCGGTTTTTTGCGCAGCTGGTACGATCCGACCAAATTGCCCTTGGTTTTGGCTTTTACGGCTATGATACTAATAGTGGTGGCAGGCGTCGTGCTGGTTACGGAGGCCCAAAGGAACATACCTATTGCCTATGCCAAGCGCGTCCGCGGCAACAAATTGTTCGGCGGCGTCAACACCCATTTGCCGCTGAGGCTCAACCAGGCAGGCGTTATCCCGATTATTTTTGCCATTTCCGTAATGCTTTTCCCGGCCATGATAGCGCAATTTTTTACCACGGCTAAAAGTCATTTTCTGGCTGGCCTCGCGCAAAAAGTCATTGCCCTTTTCCAGTCCCAGGGCTGGTTTTACGGCATTGCTTACTTTACCCTGGTTATGGCCTTTACCTATTTTTATACGGCCGTGGTTTTTAACCCCACGGAAATAGCCGAAAACGTGCAAAAAAACGGCGGCTTTGTCCCGGGTTTAA
>Ga0207111_10149_pt1 | contig 18649 bp, 21 predicted proteins | sample Alteio_BWMinHeat_71_FD_153577 | JGI IMG/M metagenome (GOLD analysis project Ga0207111, IMG submission 153577) | Enriched cells from forest soil in Barre Woods Harvard Forest LTER site, Petersham, Massachusetts, United States -... | ecosystem: Environmental > Terrestrial > Soil > Temperate forest >... | reverse complement strand
ATAACGCATTGACCCGTCGATGAGCGGTATGGATATTTTGCAGCAGTTGTCGGAGCATTGTGCCGGCCTTCACTGCGCTAGATTGTTTCTGCCCCAATGACTAACGAAGAGAAGAAACGTCTCTCTGCGGTCCTCCGTGCGACCGAATATCTGTTCCTTGAGAACATCGCGCTGAAACTGTGCTCGAACATCGTGAGGCTGCGAACTGGCAGAAGCTGCTTGACCATCTTTTGACAGACAAAGAGACCATGGCTGGGGTCCGCTTGAAATTCAGTGACCTGTACCGAGAACTTGAGGCGTCAAAAGACCCTTCGTCCGTGCTTAATGTTTTCTTGGGAGGGCTTCCAGCAGCGAAAAAGCCGCACTAACGTCGATAAGCGTAATCGATAAGCGTAATGGCGATGTTACAACAGCCTTGGCTCGCCCCCGTTTTCGGCCTTGGGCAGACTAAGCGCATTCATGTAAATTACCTCTTCATGAGACAAATATTCTCGATAGCCGTCGTGGCTCTCTCGGCGGCCGCCATCGCCTCAGGGCAACAGCAGGGCGCGAGCAGAGATCCAAAAACGGTCGTTGAGCAGGTCATCAGGAAACTGGACAACGAACGCATCCAAGCGCAGATCCACGCGGATGCGGCGGCGCTAGAACGGATCTACGCTGATGATTTCATCGGAGTAGGGCCGAGTGGGACAGTGCGAACTAAGCCACAGGTGGTTTCAGATTTCACGTCAGGTGATTTGAAATTTCAATCCATAACCACCGATGATATTCGAGTGCGCGTTTATGGAGATGCGGCGGTAGAGACTGGCCGCTCAACAATGGATGGGCAAGATAAAGGCAAGGCAGTTCCCCACGACACTCGCTTTACCAGAGTGTGGGTAAAGCAGCAGGGGCGCTGGCGATTGGTCGCCAACCATTACTCGTCCAATACGTCGCATCAATAAAAGATGATTGTCGCCAGTAGCCATTTTGAGCGCAATGGAGATGTTTCGCCAACCATCGTCTCTGGGTAAAATGCGTAACGAATTAACGAATGACAGTTGGCGATACATCTAGTTTCGCGATTGAATCGGAGATTACCCGCGCCTGTGAGAGACTTTCGTTTCGAGGACTCGGATTCTTCGTGATTCACGTCGCTGGCCAGCGCTACGGAATCAAATCCCCCGGTCAAACAATGCTGGCCTGCTCTTTCGATGAAGTTGGGAGGCGTATCAACGGACGCGGCACCCATCAAGCGCCGTTTGCCGAGGCTGCGGCAATCGATATTGCAAACGCCTACACCAGTGCCGTTTATCTCGACAACAACGGGAACCAAACCTACTTCGGCATGAGTGAGGCTCAGTTTACCAAGACACTCTATTCCAACTCGCTGGTGTGGGCGCCTGACGGCGATGAAGCATTCGATGATAGTAGTTATGTGTTGCAGTTCGACGTTGGTGATCGAGTACGACTGATTGCGTTCAAGCGTCCAGATTCGCTGGTTGATCGGGCCAGCATGCGTGAGATCTGGCTTTCATCCGACACCTTCTACAACGCTCTCCGCGAGTGGAGGGACACCTTTTTGGCCGAATGGAAATCGCTCCCGAAACATAGTTGACGAAACCAGGCGCTCATCGAGGGGTTTTGAGTGTAACCGGGATGTAACGCCAATCGTCACGGTCAGGTCGTAGGCTTTCTGTCGTGTCCAGTATGCCGGCGTTACAATGTACAGCCATGCCAGACGCCGAGACTCCTCGATTCCGGGTTAGCAACGAAGGCGATCCGATTCCTCCGGTCGATCCTGAGGATCTGAAGCGCAGGTGGAGCACTAGAAAGCAACGTTTGACTTGTGAAGCCACGAGGGCAGCGCAGAGCCAGGAATCCGACAGGGTAGCGGTCGCACACCGTTTTCGAATGGTAAGCATGCTGGAGGGCTTCAACCACGGCCAACTCTTGGCGCCGTGGAAACACGATGAGGAATTGGATGAGGCGGTGTTCCGGCTGGCGGCTACATTTCCCATACGGCCGTTGCGTCAGCACACTTACATGGTCCCGGGCGACTCAATGCATGGGTTTGATCCGAACGCGTTTGTCGAGAAGCTCGTCGAGGAAACTGGCATCTCGCATACCTGGGAACCAGTTCTCGCAAAAGTTTCCGGCGGTCTCTGCTACCGAACCATCCGAGTGGGTCGCACGGGCCAAGGTCCACCGGACGCTAAGGCTGGGGAGGAAGACCCTAAGAAGTTCATGGTCCCGTCAGAACGCGAAGCAAAGCATGCTGCCCGAGAGTTGTTGTGGGCGGTTTGGAGCAAATGTCAGCCCAACCTCAGCCGAGCATCTGGCAATCATGAACTGCATGTCTCGTCAGTCGCGTGGCATTTCGCCGATTTCGCCATTGACAATATTGACCTCGCTCGGGAGTTCGTATCAGTGATGAGTGGCGTTGGGGGTGGCCGGCCATTGGAGATTGTGCTAGATCTGGAACGCAACGCGTCGTGGAGAGATTATCTGGAATGCTCCGTCTGCCAGAGGCTCATGCGAGAGCACTCGGATAAAGAGATGGCGCAGTGTTGCCAGGCGCTACCACCTGGTACCACACTTTATCGCGTTCGCACTTCTTAACTGCTTGCGCGGAAGCGCCTCCAATGCTTCACCCGTGAATGCTTCGCCCATTCCTCCCCGCGCGGGGCAGCTTGTGGAGATCAAGTTGCAAGCCTGCCGCTGACTTCCCACCTCTCGCAAATTTCCTTGAAATATCCATGTTTCCTCCGTTGAAAGTCTTCGAATGGGCTATTCCCGGAGTTTGGATTTTCGTAACAGATAGGAAATCATCATGAACACAATGACCACAAAGACCGCCGCGACTACGGCCCCCCTCAGAATCGTCCCCAGCTCAACGTGACCGGGATAATCGACAATCTCTCGTACAATGAACACCGCGAGTGTGAGAGCTAGAATCGCAGCTACTGCAATGACGACACGACCAGCGACGTGGGCACTATTCCTAGACACTTCACTGTTCTCCTGTGCAAAGCCTTTCGCATTACGCTCGTAGTCTCCCACACTAAAGGTCAGTTGTCGCTATCTGGCGATTACACTCAAGTGCTCAGCGCTAGGCCATGATGAGCGTAATAGCGTAAGCGATGTTTCAACAGTTGCCCCGCCGATTCAGAATGGCTGCTATCCTGACGGACGGGAGATGAGCAATGTACGAAGTTGACGAGAACGACCGAGTGGTGGCCCTAGGATGAGTGTAATAAAGGGTGGGTGTTGAAAAAGTCCTTCGCTGGAAAATGACCGAAAAAACTTTGCGCTAGGATGCCCTAGAAACGATCTTTCTGATTTTCTGGACATTTGTATCCCCCAAATTTTGGCTGTTTGGGAGGACACTAGACTTTTTCAACAGCCACGAGATTTATCGACAGTTGAGTTAGCGCAAAAAGGAATATTTCTGGGTTACGGCCCAGTCGCGTCCGCAGCACCATGAGGGCTGGGTGCTTCTCGGTCCGCCTGTGCTGCCATTGCGCCAACATGTTCCATCACAACCTCGATGTCGAGACGCCTCGCGCTGCTTGGGATCTCCATCGATCCCAGGATGAGGGGCTTGCCTGCGGTCAGGATTGACGTGCCTTCCAGTTTGGCTTGCCGCACGATCGGATCCTGCGTGCCAAAGCCGGACTTCCCATCGGCGATGCTCGACTGCTCAAACGCTGTATTCAGCTTTACCCCATCGGTTGACTCCTCTATCGACGCGTCGATATTCAGGCCTACATCAAGGTACTGCACCTGCGTCTGAGCACCGCCGGAAGTGGAAACCGACCCTGTTACAAGCGGCACCCTATTCCCTTGTTTGAGCACCGTTTTTCGCCCGGAAACCACGATCATGGCGAAGTGTTGCGTCCCAACGCGCTTGCCTCCATCCGTTTCCGTTAGTGTGTAAGTGAGGCGATAGGTCTTCAATCCGGTTTGGACAGGACTTGGAACGGAATTTGTCTGCCCACGCGCTCCGGATCCGCCGAACGCCAAGGCCAAAGTGAGTCCGAGAATCATCTTCGCAGGTTTCAATTTCGTCTCCTTCCACTGCGGTCAATTTTGGGTTGAATCTAGAACGCGTAGGCGCGATTGTCCTTGCAATTATTTTTTCCGCAACCAAAGAGCTCATTTCAGCCTGGCTGCGGTTCGCGCCTGCCTCAACACGCCATGCACGGCCTGCGGCTACTCCATTCCACCGAACAAGATCAGGCGAATCGACTTCGACAGCATGAAGTGTCCGAAGTGTGGCGCGGTGTTCACGCCGAAGAAGAAGTACCGGGACCACCCCTAGGCGCACCGTGCTCGAATCGGGATGATGAGCGTAATCGCGATATTACGTCAATTGTGAACATCGGGCTTACAATAAGCGCGGAAACCAGTAGCTCTATGACGGAAAAATCTATCGGCGACAGTTTCGAAAAGATCGTGGAGTGGGCATACACCACATTGCCCGAGAAGATCAGAAACTTGCCAGACTTTCCCGGCATTCAGGTGGCCGAGGAGTCGCCCGTGGATGTGTTGAAGGATATACGGGAGCGCAGAAACTGGCCCGAGGAGAAGGAATTGCTGGGCTTGTACAGCGGCCTGCATAGAAACCAGCCAAGACATTTTCAATCGAGAATATCTCCTGACCTCATTTTCGTTTTTCGCGGTCCAATTCTGAGATGCTCGAAGGGGAATCTGCCAGCCGAAGTGAAACAAGTCGTTTGGCATGAAGTTGCACACTGGCTGGGCCACGACGAGGCCGAGGTAAAGGAACTGGGGCTTTCAATCAGCTTCAAAGATTTAGTGCGTAATCCGCTCGACGTGGAGCCAAAAACTATCTCACAAGAGGGCCTCGCAGAGACAGATGAGTACGAGGACTTAGCAAACCAAAAAGCGCGCTGCCTGAAGTGCTACTCGACAGATGTGATCTGCCGTGAACTCGACAAGCCGTTGACCCCTCATGGAGCGTGGCTGACTGATCCTGTGCTTTTCCAAGAGAAAATCTGGAAATGCGAATCGTGCGGCTATGAATGGGATGACGACGACAACGGATAGTCAGTTGTTTAAATCAGGCCATATCACTCAAATTCCGCCTTCTTTCGATTAGCTTCACATCCGCACGTTCGGACGATGAGTGATATCGCGATGTTTCAACAACTGTGTTGCGGACCGTCAGCCTCTCGGGGTGTACGTCCTGCTGTGTTGACCTCAGTTTCATCCAGATAGGATGAAATCGCCGGATCTGTTTGGACGATGAACTTGGAGACTGACTGAATCTCGTCCGTTAGGCCGTTTGCAGAGGCCTGCTCGGGTGTGAGAGGTTTGCCGCCGCGCTCCCAAGGATAGAAGTTGGATTCCTTGGGGTCCTTAATCTGAAAGTCAAATTCGTCCGGCTGAGTTCGTATGTCAATGTGGCACCACGAACGCTGTGCCGGCTCGGTACCGTCCCACCACGGACCTATGCTGAGCGTCAGTCCTATTCTTGGGCGATCTTCTGTGACGTTCAGCAGAGCATAGTAGACGGCGTGCGCATCTCCCGATTTGCTGACGAAGCCCCACACACGTTTCTTCTCATTCCCACAGCATTCGCACGTCACTCGGACGATGTCCTCGCCAGTCTCAAGACTGAGGTCGCTCATGGCTGCCGATTTTACGCGAATCGGGACAGAGCCGTTGTCCAGGGGGTTTTGCGTAATCGAGATATTTCGCCAGTTGGGTTTCCCAGCACCAGTGGCCTAGACTAACCGAATGGAACGAGCACCCGACACGCCCCACTCCAAGTACCCGCATGTCTATCCGATAGTGAGAGTCGACACACCGATTGACCAGTCCGATCCTACGCAAAAGATCACGGTGGTGAAGGTCCTGACCTCGCAGTCGGAGGCAGAGGCCGAAGTGTCACGTTTGAGTCAGGTCAATGCAGACAAGAGCTGCCTGTACTTTTACTGTACGAGCAGGCTGATCGCACAGAATCAATGAGTGCTATTAGGATGTTTCACCAGCTACGCTGAGAGTTCTCGTCCGGGAGCCGTTAAACTGTACTCAGCTATGAAGTTTTTCACGAAAGACCTTTGGCTCGATGCTCAGAACACTGATCCCAAAAATGACACTCATCTCCGCGCGAAAGCGGCCACCGATGCTTATCGCGCTCAACTGGATACTCTGCGCTCTCGGCTGAGTGACGCAGCATTCCAGTTCTACCGTGATGCGGATGTGCATGACGGTGAACTTTTGGAACTCGTCATCGCGGATGGGAGTCGCCCGGCGCCACTCTCCGAACCCGTGCGCCCATGGACGACGCCTCGCAACCATCCGGTGAGAGTGAAGCTTTCAGTTCTCGATGCATTGGATAGGCTTGTTTGGCGTTTGTCCTACAAGACGGTCCGCCGCGTAGTGGTTGACTATCCTACTGAACATCCGCTGTTTTATCAGGACGGGAACGGCTTCGGCGATTGGGGACACCATGAACTAACTGACGCGGGGTCGGGGTTCTTGCGCCATGAAATCTTGTTCGCCACAGGGACCGTTCTGTTGTTCGAGTTTGCTGAGGTAGAGGTAAGCTCTGCGCCTCGCTCCGTCGCCGAACGTAACTGACGAAATCAGGCGATTTCGCTCAGAACCCCGTTGCCGGGGGTCGAGGTTCCCTTACGCATCATTAATCGCGTACTTGATTAGCCTTGCACATTTTTCTCGGAGACTCGGGGCCTGAGCGACGTTCGTCGTCCATCCGTCTAGGAAGTCACGGGGAATTGATACCTCCAAGAAATATCGAAACCCAGCCCTAGTAGCTTGCGCTGAGGGGAATCTTCCATCCGGCTCAGTCACAGTGATTGCGTGGGATGTTTCAGTCCAAGGTTCGGTAGCGTATATCGTGCTGTCATCATCGAGGGAATCTAGCCTCTCAACTGCATCAAGCAGCGTCATCTTGGCTCCTCAACGCTGCTCAGTTTACTTGAGCGCTGCTCAGTTTACGAAAACAGGTTATTGCGCTCAAAACCCCTTTACTGCTTCCGTCCAACGCGAAGTCTGACCTTCGCTCCTTCAGGGAGGTCTGCGATTTGGCGGTTCAGGTCTCCAAGAAAGGAGACGTGCTCGTAGAGGTCAGCAACGTAAGCTGTATCAGAAGAGCCGCTTTCGGCAAAAACGAGTGGCACGCTAAATCCGATGCACTGAGTGTCATTTGGTTCCAGTCCTCTCGCAATCGCCGCCTTTTCATCTGAGACTGCAAACCACTCTTCCTGCATCTCGGTGGAGAGAGCCAGTTCGCGAAATTGTGCTTCGGAATCGGCCACTTTTGTCAGCTGGCCAACGGCGACATCAAGTTGATGTACGTGCCCCGATTCGTCACGCAGAAATAGGTCTCCGAAAACATTTTTCGCAACCAAAGCCATCGGCGCTTTACACAGCCAACGCCAATCGACGAGCAAGCGTTCGACATCCAAGTCTCGAACCGCGAACCAATCCTGCATGGGGCTGAATGGTAGCACTGGGCCGTCAAATGTCGCTAACAGGCCATAGCGCTCAAAATCCTGTTTTGCACAGTAGCCTCGATGGCTGAGATTCTTTTTTCAGAATTGTATTGTGTTCGGGCAATCTCCTCGGTATAGTCGCGGCTAGCCCAACAGCCCACCGACGGATCTTCCCCAGGTTCGGTCACGCAGTCATCCAACTAAATCCCAAACTGACTTTGCTACCGTCATTGGCACGGCTTTTGGCAGTGTGAACGTATTCCTCCCTTACGTTACTGATTAAGTTCGGCGCGTCGCTGGGATGCTTCTTCGTATGACCCCCGATACACGCTGATGTTTGCAGTGGTTTAATTCTCGACTCAAAGGAACCCCATGCGCAACGACTTCCGATCTACTGCTGAACCGCTAGCAGGAGTTCAACGAGCTCTAGCCTGTTCTCTGATTTTTCTGCTAAGTGCCAGCGGTATCGGATGCAATATCGGACAAAAGACCACAGTGTTGGCGCTCCAACCCGTCCCGTCGTCGATTCCCTCGGGGACGCAGTCTGTCTTTACCGCGTTCATCAGCCATAACAACGGTAACTTCGCGGGTGCGAACTGGGCCCTGACCAGCGGCGGGACCGCCTGCTCGCCCGGGTGCGGAACGCTGGGCAATCCGACAAACAGTGGAAGCGCAGGAAATGGCGACACCGCAACCATTACTTACACCGCGCCGAACACGGCTCCAAATCCCAATTCAATCACGATCACCGCCACGTCCGTCGAGAACCCAAACTCCTCCGGGGCAAGTACCTTCACGATTGACTGACCTGATGCCTTGGAATGTCGATTCAGTGATGCTGCCCTCGGGATCTTCCCTCTCTAGGGCAGTCATCTTCCCCGGAACCAAGGTCGCCGGACAACTGTCGAAACCAGTAATGTCACCTGGGAGTAGTCCTCGTATCGATCGACAAAAGCGGATGTTGGGACCGATCGAACCGTCGCTTGCCCAACTGAACACCCGTGCCCATCCTGATCATTCGTTCCGCAGTGCCACCATGGGTTCTACTCCTGCAGCACGCCGCGCCGGGACCACCGATGCCAGCAGTGCAGCCAATGCCAGCGTCAGCACCGCCAGCGCGAGCATGATCGGGTTCCATGGCTTAACGCCGAACAGTTGATCCGACATTAGCTTGCCGGCACCAACCGCTGCGGGAATCCCAATCGCCATCCCGATGCCTATCTGGGAAAAAGCACCCCGCAGCACCATCTTTAAAACCCTCATCCGATCCGCTCCAAGCGCCATCCGAACTCCAATCTCTCCGGTCCGTTGTTGCACGGTGTACGCCATGACTCCGTACAGCCCGACAGCAGCCAGGACCATCCCAAGCACGCCGAAGAGCGTGGTGAGAGTTGCGATCATTTCTTGCTGCTGGAAGTCAGCGCTCACGACCTTGGTATACGGATCAACGCCGTAGAGAACCAGGTTGGGATCGACGCTCGCCAGCATCTTGCGCACGCGATCTTCCATTCCCGGCGGGTCTCCAGGAGCCCAGATCACGATGTTGTACAGATAATGAGACCAGATTTCGCCGCTCACGTACGCCGGATCGTCATACTCCACGGACTGCGCCTCTGGCACCCAGTACATCGGCCGCACCGGTTCTTTGTAGTCGTAGGTCATGTAGCGCATGTCTCGCACAACACCGACGATTTCGAACGTGGAGGAATACTTCACCTTGCCGGGCCCAAAATGCTGCCCGATCGGGTTCTGGTCTTTGAAGAACCTCTTCGCAAAAGCTTCATTGATGACCGCCACCGTTCTCGTGGTCGCCGTATCCCCCTCCGTAAGGGATCGGCCCGATACGATTTTGGTACCCAGAGCATCGAAGAATCCCGGCATCACGCGAACGAATCCCGCTCCCGTGTCTTCCTTGGCTCCCGGCTCCGGCTGCCCTTGCACCCGAATGCTGTTATTCCAGCTATCGCCAGTCATCGGGGCATAAAGCGCGGGCGCGACCATCCGCACGCCGGGGATCTGCTGCAGGCGATCGTCGATTTGCCGGAACATTGGTTCCATCTGTTCCTGCCTGTAATTTCCGAGCGTGGGATTGATCCATGCGATATACCGGCCCTGCGTCTCGAATCCAAATTTCTGGTGCTGCAAGTTGCGCAGGCTCTGGCCAAGTAGGGTGGCCGCGGAGAGCAATACGAGCGACATCGCTGCCTGCGCGATTACCAGCGATCTCTGCGCCCACGAGCGACCGCCCGCCACCGAACGGTTGGACCCGCGAAGCGCTTCGATGGGGTCCGCATGCGAAGTCATCCACGCAGGCGCGATCCCGAAAACGACTCCGGTCAGAACGGACATTCCCAGTGTGAAAAGTAGCACCGGTAAGGATGGAGTCGCACTGATTGGCACGTAGTTGTTGGGCCCGCCAATCTGGAAGGCCAAATGCAAAATCAGCCTTGTCCCCGCGTACGCTACTCCAATGCCCAAAGCCCCGCCGATCGCTGCCAGCATCACACACTCGACCAGAGATTTGAGCACCAGGCGTCTTCGCGGCGCGCCCAGCGCCATTCGTATCGAGGTTTGCGCCCGATCCTTCAACCCGCGCACCAGCATCAGATTCGCAACATTCGCGCACGCTACCAGCAGGACACATCCCGCAGCCACCAGAAGCAGTTTCAGTCCCTCCTCATACTGATCGCGCAAGGCAGCCACTCCACCGCCTCCGGGAATCAGATGCAGCGTTTGCTGTTGCCATAGCTGCTTCTCTCCCGGTTCCATGTCGGGGACGTGACTCGCCAGCCAGTCATACAGTTCCACCTTCAGCTTTGCTTCGAGTGATTTGGGATTTACGCCCGGATGCACTCTTCCGATCAGGTCCAGGAAGTTGGTGTTCGGCCTTTTCAGCCGTTCCGTCGCTCCATCGATCAGTGGTTCGGTGGTCAATGGCAGCCAGAAGTCCGGCATGCCCCACCCCGCCAGCTTCGCACCGAAGAATCCTGGCGCAGCCACGCCGACCACAGTGAACGGATTTCCGTTGATCTGGTAGCCAGCACCGACTACGGAAGGATCAGATCCGTACTTGTCGTGCCATATGCGGTAGCTCATCACGGCGACCGGCTGCGAACCTTCCTGGTCGTCCTCGTCGGTCAACATGCGGCCAATCCAGGGCTGCACGCCAAAGGTCTTGAAGAAATTCCCGGATACATATTGCCCGTTGCGGGTGTCCACCTGTGCCTGTGATCCCGCTCTGCGCACGCCAAGAGGCGCATTGCCAGCCTGCAATGCGGCAAGGTCTTCGAACTCCGGCGTCTGGGCGCGAAAATTCTTGTACGCCTCCCACGAGAACAGCGCAAAATCACCGTCGTCGCCCTGTGTGTACCCACCCCAGTTGCAGCAGCGAACTTTGTCTCCGATCCGCCACAGCGCAGTTGGGTTGGTCACAGGCAGGGACCTCAACATCACCTGGTGAACCAGCGTAAAGATCGCCGTCGTCGCGCCGATGCCTAGCGACAATGTGATCAAAACTGTGGCTGTAAAGCTAGGCGCCTTTCTCAACTGCCGGACAGCGTCACGCAGATCGGTCAACATTTGTACCTCGTATGGAGTTTTGACGTAGCTCAGTCAAATCGGTTATTACAAGTTTCATTGTCAAATCGTTAACATGCGCCGATCTGTAATACCGATCGAGTCATCCCCGAAAATAGTTTTTTTCGGAACACCAATGACCTTCGGGCTGACAAGCCCATTTGTAGAACACCATTCCCGAGCCACGGGCAATCTGGAACTGGTTTCAGTGGAGTGCGGATTGGTGCCTTCTCTTTTGGCCAGTTCACAGCGGTCCACGAATCAGACTGAGCACAACTGAGCGACAACTACTCTAGCCGCCGCTCTCCCGAACGCAAGCGCGATCGTGGCCGGGCAAAAGCGCACAGAAACGCCTACCAGCACGCGCGGACGGCCCGACTCGGCAAGCCCTCTACATTCTACGAAGCCACTTAGCGACAGCCTTCGGATCAAACCTGACGCAGGTTCCAATCCTGAAAGTGGGGATGCGTCCCGCCTTCGCTAGTTTGAACATCATAATGCGCGACACCGCCAACAATTGGGCGAGGTCGGCAGCTGTGAGAGCACGACCGCACTGCTCGATACGATCAGGTAAAGATGATGCCGCGTCGGACATGTCAAACTGAGGGATGTGTTCCCGCAGGCGGCCGGTGCTCGCCGGTGCCTCAGCCCGGGTGGGCACGTAGCACCTTCAGCAGACTGGCCGGGTCGCCCACTGCGATGCCTCTGTCAATGGTTGCGTTACGTTCTTGCTTATGGTGAATGGCTCGAATGCGATGCGTTAATGTCCTTGTGAATTTTGTGAAGCCGTTGCTTCTCAAAATCTAAGGTACCCTAGTGGGGTACAAAATGTTGCCACCCAATCAGACCCAGCCCGCCGTAACCCATTTTTCTACATGAACGAACAATTCTCAATTTTGGACTCTTTACTGAGACCGTTACGCGCCTAAAGGGTTCAGAGTGTGGGAACTCAACGCTAATCGCGGCTCTCGAATCTGGGCGGATGTGCGGACGATCTGAAAACCGCTTCTGATCGGCGAGTGGCAGGACAGTGCCGGAATCAAGCGCAAACTGCTCGCAATGGGCTACGGCCTTGCCACGGTGAGCCGAGCCGCTACGCAACTTGCATTGACGGAGAGATGGAACAAGAGAACAAGACAAGCGCGGACGGCTGACATTCTGGAGGATGATACCTCTGGAAACGCGATCATGAAACGGAGGTAGAAGCAGTCGTGTTTATAACGATGTGCCCGGTTTTCCTAGCTCGCAACAGCCTTCAGGCCGAGATGGCAGTTGTCGGAACCGCCTTGGACTTCCTTTGAGCCTCTTGCACATTTTCGATTGGGAGCATCGGCGCATTGGCCATGGTCGACACCAGCTCTGCTCTTGCCGTTTCTCTTTTTTCTTTGTCTTCGATATTTGCGCTCACACTGTTCGCCATCAAATACCGATTCAACCGCTCTAGGCAAACGTGAAACAGTTCAAACTGCCTGATGGACCGTTTGTACAAAAAGAAATTTAGGGAAGAGATGGCGCTAACGAGGACGGCAGCGAAACCATGAAAGACCGCCTGATTCACGGTCGCAATACTCCCCGTCGAACATACATATCCAATATAGCCAACGTAAGTTATCCCCAGTGCAGCGAAGACCTGAGCACTCCAGAAGCTATTTCTGGCTCTAGCAGGCTGCTGAAAAAGTACTGCTAATCCACAGCCGGGTATGTTACGAAAAAGCATGCGCGGAACAGATCAGCAGCAGAATCATATCTTCAGTTACTTATCTCCCGAAAACCGTGTGCGCAAGGATCATCCGCTGCGCGCCATCCGGTTCATGGTGGATGTGGTGCTCGCCCAGTTGTCGCCACGATTTGACAGGATGTACGCCACGGTTGGGCGGCCGTCGATTCCGCCGGAGAAGCTGTTGCGGGCGCAGTTGCTGCAGATGCTGTACACCATCCGCAGTGAGCGTTTGCTGATGGAAGAGATGGACTACAACTTGCTGTTCCGTTGGTTTGTGGGTTTGAATGCGGATGACGAGGTGTGGGCTCCGACCACGTTCACTAAGAATCGGGATCGGTTGCTGCAAGCCGACGTGGCTAAGGAATTCTTGGCGCGGGTTGTGGCACAGGCGAGTGCTCGAGGCTTGACCTCGGATGAGCATTTCACGGTAGACGGGACCTTGCTGGAAGCCTGGGCGGGAGCGAAGAGCTTTCAAGCCAGGGAGAAGAAACCTGGGCCTCCGCCAGATGATCCGGGCAATCCGACGGTAGACTTTCACGGCGAGGAGCGGTCCAACGATACCCACGAATCGACGACCGATCCCGAGGCGCAGCTGGCGCGCAAGGGGCCAGGCAAGGAGTCGAAGTTGAGTTACAGCGGGAATCTGTTGGTGGAGAACCGCAACGGTTTGATCGTGGCGGCGGAAGTGTTCCAGGCTAATGGTACGGCGGAGCGCGACGCGGCGCTGGTGATGTTGGAGAAACTGGGAGGAACGCAGCCGGTGACGGTAGGGGGAGATAAAGGATTCGACACGCAGGGATTCGTGGCCGAGTGCCGGCATATGGGGGTGACGCCGCATGTGGCGCAGAACCACAAACGGCGTGGCGGGAGCGCGATTGATGAGCGCACGACGCGGCACCCCGGTTACGCCGTCAGCCAAAGAAAGCGGAAGCGAATCGAAGAATGTTTTGGCTGGCTCAAGACGATTGCGCTGATGCGCAAGCTGCGGCACCGTGGAGTATGCAAAGTGGATTGGATCTTCACCTTCGCCTGCGCGGCCTACAATCTGGTGCGCATGCGAAACCTCGCAGCCGCAGTTCCTGCGGTGTAAGTCGAGGCCGAAGTGTGTCCCGCAGCGCGAAAAGAGAGCGCTGGGGGCTAGAAAAGCACTGAGAATCAACTTTTCCGACATAGAAATGACGAAAACAATGAAAGACGGAAAGAAAACTATGTCCGTCGCTAGTTTTTCAGCGGCCTGCTAGAGCAAGCGGCCTGATAATACCCATCAGCCTGTTGCTGCAAATGACTGTACAGACGATTTGTGTCCTCGAGGTCTGTGGTTGCAATTGAGCTGCAGAGTTGAACATTTGAAAAATGAGGATCATTACCTACCAACGAGGTCTGAAGGTCGGTGGCTGCTTCTTTCATATGCTACCCCTCTATTTCATTGCCGATAACTACCCCCAAGAGAAGCCTGTCGTGAAGGAATTTGCACCTGCAGCGCTTAAGCCGCTTTTCGCCTCTCCATCCCCGCTATCTCGCAGCCACGACGAACACTCGGGAACGGGACCGGCTGCACTGGCTCGCTCAACTCTTCCAGGCCCAAATGTAGGTGCTCCAGCAAACTTTGATGAATCGCGGAGTTTTCATCCGAACTGCGCGGCCCCACTCTTTCTAGGCATCGGTAACGTTAAGGCGCGAAACTGCAGGCGAATGCCTAGATCTCCTGCACCTATTTTGGGTACGCGAAATGGAGCGCTTCCGGTAAGTTCCACAATTTGTGGGCGTATCCGCGAACGGGTCCGCTGTACACTATGTCCGCTATGTCCGCTGGGACACGCTTTACCATCGCAATCTTCCTTCATCTTGTTGGGATGGTCGGCCTGTTTATGGGCTACGGGCTTGAATGGATCGCCTCCTCTCTGCTGCGCCGCTCGACCAATGCCGAGCAAGTCCGCGCCTGGCTCCGCATCTACAGACTCTCACTGCCCATTTCCGGGGCCGGCCTCCTCCTTCTGATCCTCAGCGGCGTTTATTTCGCTTCCATCTTCGAAAGCATGAAAGAAGGCTGGCTCCTCTCGTCGTTGCTGGCCACCGTGTTCGCGTTCGGAATCGGATTCGTGTTCATCTTGCCGCGCGTGCGCATGCTGCGTGCTGTGCTGCCCGAGGGGAATGCCCCGCTTTCGGAAGCTGGGCGCGCGTCTGTCCAAGATCCCGTGATCCTCACACTAATCCGAGTGCGGTTTCTGCTCGCGCTCGGCATCCTCTATTTAATGATTACCAAGCCCGACCTTGCCACCTCGCTTTTCATCTTGCTCGGCGCCATTGTGGTGGGCCTGATCTCCGCCGCAACGGCGTGGGCGGCACGCCCTAGGTCGCTTTCCTGACGCGCATTCGTCACCCGGCCCGGTGTCAATGAATTGTCTAGGCAAAGTTGTGCGTTGTCGTAGACGTCAACCCAGACGGAGGGAATAGCGTTACCGTGATTGGACAGCTTTCCGTGTATCGCCCGGATTGGAACAGTTTGTAGATGCGCTTCCGTCTGCGCCATGGGTCGCGCTGTGCACGAGCGCGCCCCGTCCACTCCTAAAACCGGTTCACTTTTCGAGCGGACTCGATCCGGTCCTCAATCGCATGTTTGGGTCTGGAATGTGGATTTCGTTTGCGGGAATCTTGTTTAGCGTCAGTGGTTGCAGACGCTTGCCAGGGAAGCGAACCTAAAGCTCAACGATCCGGGACGGTATGGTGACGCCGCCGCCTCGGTTCCAATCAGTGACTTGTTCTCGTTTGTCTTCGGCGTGCTAGATGCGATCGGCAAGTGGGTGGAAAAGAGAAGCCAATCGGCCCTCCCGCGCGGCGCATAAGCGATTTTACCAGTGGGCTACGAAAATCCGCCCTTGCTTATTAAGACATAATGCCATATCCTTTAATAACGGAAACACTTATTAAAGGAACCCTTCATAACGCGAATGGTCACTGAAAACAAGTCGAGGCTGGGGACTTACGTCACAACGACGGTCACTGGAGAGCCAGTGCGTGCGTTCATCCCGCCAGGGCTGCCCCCCGATCCGCCCGTTGACTTGGCCGGCCTATACAACCATCTTGACCGTGCCAACCAGGCGTTGGGCCGCCTCGATGGCCTGACGACTTTGCTCCCGGACACCAAGTTCTTCCTATACCTCTATATCCGGAAAGAAGCCCTCCTGTCGTCCCAGATTGAGGGGACGCAATCGTCATTTTCGGACCTATTGTTGTTTGAAAATGACGCGGAACCCAGCGTTCCGATTGATGATGTCGAGGAAGTCTCAAACTACGTCGCCGCGATGCAACATGGTCTTCGTCGAATCGCGGGCGGATTCCCTCTTTCGCTCCGGCTGATCCGCGAAATTCATGCCATCCTGTTGCGCGGTGGGCGAGGAGCGAATAGAACACCGGGCGAATTCCGGCGGTCGCAAAACTGGGTTGGCGGAACCCGTCCCGGCAATGCCGCGTTTGTTCCGCCTCCGCCCGAGCGATTGATGGAGTGTCTCGATAGTCTTGAACGTTTTCTCCATGACGAAAAACAGAAGTTGCCCATTTTGGTCGAAGCGGGATTGGTTCACGTGCAGTTTGAGACGATCCACCCTTTTCTTGATGGCAACGGCAGACTCGGGCGGCTGTTGATCGCGCTCCTGCTTTGCTCCAAGGGCGCGTTGCGCGATCCTATCTTGTACCTCAGCTTGTACTTCAAAACGAATCGAGATCGGTACTACGACCTGCTTCAGCGCATACGGACGCACGGCGCGTGGGAGGAGTGGTTGGCATTTTTTCTGGAAGGAACTGAAATCACAGCGCGGAGTGCGGCTGAGGCGGCCAAGCAGATTCTAACTCTCTTTGCGAAGGATCGAGATCGCGTTCAGACAATCGGACGGGCAGCATCTTCCGCGCTACGTGTTCATGAGTACATGCAGAAGAAACCACTGGTGGGTATTGGCTCTGTGGCCGAAAAGCTTAAGTTGTCCATCCCAACGGTGACGGTCGCCTTGGATCACCTGGTTCGCCTCGGCATAGCCAAGGAGGTCACCGGAAAGCGCCGAGCCCGCGTCTTCGGGTACTCACGTTATTTGAAGATCCTGAGTGAGGGAACCGAACCCCTCAGGCACTAGCAGCGAACTCTGTCATTCCGCACTCGAACTGTAGTGAGACACAGACCGAACGAGATCGAACCCCCGATCTGAGTGCAACCGCTACAGTCTCCCGGCCCCTCGTTTCAATTCGAACGTGGCCGAATTACAGTAACCTCAGCCAGCGGAGATGCCCGCAACAGTCTGGAGCCGAAAAAAGTTATTGGACAACTGCGGCAGGAATGAATCAAAGTGGTTAACATTCGCCGGTCCCGTACGGTCTTCGCCAACTGGGCCGTCATCTCGCATCGAGAATACCCGCAGCTGACGAGGATGCTATGTCAACCCAGCCAGGTCCCACCACGCCGCTTATTTCAACGCGCATTGATTCACCGTATTCGGGGAGGGAGATGCCCGTTGGTTCACGAGACGCTGCTCGCCTCCTGAGGATGCATCCCAAAACCGTCCTCCGCAAGGCTCGCGAGGGCACACTGCCAGCTCATCCAGTTGGGAGGGATAGGAAGCGCTGGCACTTCTATCTCTCGGAGCTGGACGATTGGCTTCGTTCCCAAGTCATCGAGGCTTGTCTGGTGCAGCAATAGAAGTCCGTCACAGTTCGTCTGGAGACTGCTGCAGCGAGGGAACCGCTGTTTTCCGGGTCGGGATAGACTCCTGGGCGCCCTGTCAGGTAAATTCGAACTGCGACCGGTGCCAGAATTCAAGGAGGATATGAATGCTGGCACGTTTCCGAAATGGCTGTCTGACGACGATCAGGAGAAAGGATGGAGTGGAAAGATGGCTCTTTCGCTGGCGCGAACGTAGCACTGACGGAACGTTGCGGGAGCGAAACAAGGTCATCGGAACAGTGGATGAATATCCGACAAAGAGCAAGAAACTGCACGAGGCACTGACCCGACTGCGAGTAAACATTAACACTGAGGGCCCTACGGAGTTGACTTCGATCACCATGGCGAAAGCTGTGGAGCATTACACCGTCCACGAACTTTCCGACTGTGGTGCGGAAGGCAAAGCGTACTCTACCCGCTCCAGGAAGACGCAGCTTCTGAATCGGTGGGTTGTTCCCCACTGGGGGAGGCTGGAATTGCGGGCCATCAAGACCGTCGCGGTTGAGCAATGGCTCAAGACACTTGTCACCACAAAGTTCGGCAAGCCCAAACCTCTTGCCGGCGGAACGAGAGAAAAGATTCGCGACGCAATGAGCAGTATCTTCAACCATGCGATCCGGTGGGAACTGACCGACCGGAACCCCATCACTGGTCCAACAAAGCGTTCAGGAGTGCGCGTTTCTGCAAAGAGAGAACGTACACCTGACATTCTTGAAATCCCAGAGATGCAATTACTCCTGTCCGCTCTTGGTGTCCGGGAAAGGGCCATGCTGTTTCTCGACATGCCATCCGGGCTCCGCCGAGGCGAACTGGCTGGGCTGAAGTGGGAAGACTTCGATTTCAAGAAGCTCCATGTGAGTGTCACTCGATCACTGGTTGACCAGCACGTGGGCCCGGTCAAAACCGAAACCTCAAGAAAGCTGATGCCGATCGACGAGTTCGTGGCTGGTGAACTGCTGGCCTGGCACGCGGTGACGCCCTACAAGAAGCCGTCCGACTATGTATGGGCCACCGACGCCCACCGTGCCGGAGCCAAGCGCGGGAAGCAGCCGGTCTGGCTGAGCGCGGTGATGCGCGACTACATCCAGCCGATGGCCCGAAAGTTGGGCATTCGAAAGAAGATGTCGTGGCATACCTTTCGACACACATTTTCCTCGATTCTCAAGGGCAATGGGGAGG
>Ga0207111_10148_pt1 | contig 18670 bp, 9 predicted proteins | sample Alteio_BWMinHeat_71_FD_153577 | JGI IMG/M metagenome (GOLD analysis project Ga0207111, IMG submission 153577) | Enriched cells from forest soil in Barre Woods Harvard Forest LTER site, Petersham, Massachusetts, United States -... | ecosystem: Environmental > Terrestrial > Soil > Temperate forest >... | reverse complement strand
TATCCTTTCTTTAAACAATTTCTTTTTAGCGGCTAAAATTAATTCCGTTCTTCCTTGTGTTTGCCCGTTGGAATAATCGGCGTAAGATTGCAGTTCCATGTTCAACTCAACTCCTTTAATATATTGTTCGGAGAATTTATTTAACTGCTGGCTAAGAAATTTGCTTACGCTTTCTCTCACAACAATGTTCGTCGCCTCTCCCCCACTCGATGCAAATGGGTCGGACTGAACAAAACGGTTCAGCACCAGCAGGGCGAATATTTGTTTGTTCAGTTCAGATGGCTCTTCGTTCAGTAAAGTCAGCTTCGCATAAACAGTTCCGTTCAAAGAACCGCGGTATTCAGGCGGCATGGAGATTTCAAAAGTGAAATCGGGTTTGAGCAGCACACCGCTGATATGCAGGATAACCTGGAAGGGCAATCGTTGCTTATATTGGTTTTTTGCCGCATCGCTTAAACCGTTAACCTGGTCAACAACCAAATCAATGGGTGGCGCTTTAATGGTATAAATGGCATGGATGTCAATAACTGCATCCTGCGGGTCGCCATTCCAGTTGATGGTGCTGCCTTTCTGAATCTCGAAAGATTTATGTACAAGATTTTGCAAACTCAATTTATAACTGCCCTCATTAACGGAATAAGTTCCTGCAAGCGTTATTTTTCCGCTTGGGTCAATGGCAAAGCTCAACGTGGCATCGCCTTTTACAACAAGCGAATCATTGGTTTGCGGGTCAACAAGAATTTTGAGCGAAGATTTCTTTGTAACCTGTATGTCGGCAATAATGTCAATCCCTTTAATGGTTGATTTTTGAGTGCTTTGCTGAACTTTCCTGTAAAGAATAGGGTGAACATTCAACGTATCGGGAACAAATTCAATAACATTTTCTCCTTTGTCAGTATTTAACCTGCTTCCGGGAACAGCAAAAGTGAAATTGCTGCCTTCGTCAAGTTTTATATCCGCTGCTATTTTCGGCAGCGATTGGTTTCCGGAGATTTGCATGGAACAATCTGCAATTACTTTTCCATAATAAAGTTCATTGTCTTTTGCGGTGGTATTAATGACAAGAAAATGGTCGGCATTAAGCGTAAGATCAAAATTTATATCAGCAAATGATTTGATATAAACAGCGCCATTAATGGTAATGCTCTTATCCAATGAATCGCGAATGGTGAAATTGTTGAAATGAATGCCTTGAGGGTCTATTTTCACCGTTTCATTTTTCAGCAAAAACTTATTATTTGCGTAAGCTAAATGGAAACCCGCATTGCGAAACAACACACTGCCGTTCATTACCGGTTGCTTCATGCTTCCGCTAATTTTGATTTGCCCTGCCAGGTCGCCGGAGCCGTTAGTAAGTTCCTTGTTGCTGAAAGCTGCAATAGTCGCCATTGTTAATGATTCAATGTTCGCCTCGAATTTAAGCCCCGAAACAACATTGGTATCTTTATTCGTTTCATAATATCCCCTGATGTTCGCCTTATTATCATACCCGCTCAAATCAAGCGCAAGCGAATAGCGATTTTCCGTAACATTATCAGCTTTCAGCATAATATTACCAACAGGAGAAGTTTTGAATGAAAAGCTGTCGAGCCGTAAATCAGCATTAAAAACAGCCGCTTTTTCAAGCCCTTTCAATTCAATATTTCCATTAAGCGAGCCACGAACTAATGCGGTGTCTGTTTCAATGATGTTTGAAAAAGTGAATAACTGGAATTGAGAAAATACCACCCTGATGTCAGCATTCGGTTGTTCAATAACTGAATTAACTCCCAGCAATTGTTCTCCATGACGCAAATCGAATTGGTGGAATATTAATCCATTACTTCCAAAATCAATATAATTCTTTTCAGGAACTTCCCATTTTGCATCATTGAGCACTAATCCATCTTTTAACAAGTGGAAACGGAACGATTTTTTTTCAGCAGTGCTTAATTCGCCTTTTATCGCAATTTTATCTTTACCTGATTTATTGAGCACAGCAAGGTTTATTCCTGCCTTATTGTTGGCTCCCGAACCGGAAAGTGTCATGTTTTCAAGTTTTACAGCGCCTGCATCCATTTCCTTCAAATGAAGTTTATAGTCCAGTTTATTTGCATCGGCAGTAATGTCAATTTTCATGCTGTCAATGGTGTTTCCTGCATATTTAATTTGTGGAATGTCGCCTGAAACGAGTATTTCATGTTCACGACTGTTGAAACTCCCTTTGAAATTGATGGGAGCAAATTCTTCCAATCCGGGTAAGAAAACTTCTGAAATTACCGGATGATTATGAATACTGACATCGAAAGTAAATTTCTCATCCTCCTCTGTTCTTTTTTTCAGGGTGTCGCCCGTATCGAAATACCTGTCGAGCGCTAACTCCATAACCTGCCCTATTTCTGCGGGATTAAAATTCCCGTTAAACTTTGCCGTCAACATCGTGCTGTTAAAATTTAACTCGTTTTTCCCATTTTCGTTCACCGAAGCGAACATTACAGAATCCAGGTTATAAATCTTTTCTCCCTTTGCTAATTTCAAATTAGTAATTCCCGCCTTGCCGGTAACCGTTTTGAAAGTTAAGCCATAAAGAGCAGATTCAATGCGGGCGCTTATTTTCAAATCATCTTTATACAGATGAAGTTTCTTCAAATCTGCGCCCTGCAAATCAAAGACAAATGAAAATTGCTCACTGTCTTTTTTAAGAGATACTTTCCCGTCGAAGTCAAAAACGAGGTTGGAATCATCCATGCAGATATTTCCGGTATAGCCCTGGTTGGCAATCGTACCCTCAATTTCAAGCCCGTGATAATTGTATTTCTTAAATTCAGCGGCATTAACAGTAGCCGTGATATTTGCATGAATATCCTCTTTACTTAATCCCGTTCCCTCCATTTGCGCCGTTAAGGTAAACTTTCCAAGCATGGCGGTATCTTTCAGCAATTCACCTATGTTAAAATCATTCATGTTTGCCGAAGCAGTATAACTCGTAATCATTTCCGTATCTGCTTTCTGCCGTTTCATTCGAATGGTTGCATCCACATTGCCGCCCGAAGTTATAACAGCCGCATTTGCATCAAAATCGTTCAACATACCTTTAAAGCTAAAGTTTACCCGGAGATGTTGAGGAATATTAATGGAAGATGGAATGACCGAATCGGGTAATAAGGCATTCAGGTCGCTGCTTCCCGTAGTAAGTTCAGCATGTTGGAAATTAAAATATGTATGCTCCATATCAGGTAAACCCTTAATGCTTCCTGATGCGGTAAGTTTGGTTGAATTACCCGTTCCAACCAGCAAGTTATCAATCCGGAGGTCTTTAACTTTACCTTTAACCTTCCCGTTCATAAAGAATGTTTTAGTATTGCCTGAAAGAACAGGTTGCGATTGAAGCGCAGGTTGAAAAACGAGTATGTCTTTTGTACTGACGGTTGTTTCTTTCAAACTGATATTTATACCCTATTCTCCAATGGAATCTGTGAGGGAATTTAATGATGAATAAGAAACGGAAAGCTCATCGCTGATAATGGAATGTTCAGTTTCGAGGTATAGTTGTTTAAGCGCCGCATGGGTGGAATCGAACTCAACATTCGCACGGAAATTCTTTAATTCAATGCCGCTTTGTTCCGATGCAGCTAATTGCTGAACCTTCATTGTTATATTTCCTGCATCATAATTCAACTGCTGCAAAGCCACCCGAATACCTGTTAATGACAAATGGTTAAAGTCTATTCCTTTATCAGATTTTGACAGATTTGAATAATCCATGCTGAATTTAATGTCAGCTATGTTCAAATCCCCAAGCGTTATGTTCCATGCAGGCAGTGTAATGGTATTTGATTGTTTGGTTTGCTTTACCGGAGTATCCTTTTTCATTATCATCGCAAAAGAAGAAGTTGAAAGTTTAATGCTGTTAAGGGCAATTTTTGATTCTGGCAGGTTCACATTTTTTGCATCAATAAAACAATCCCCGAACCATAATTTAAGTTGCATATCAGTGGCGTTATTGGCATACTCGACGGCTATACCATTCAGTTTTATTACTCCTACATTTACAGCAGGCAGCGTGGTTTTTGTTTCCGAATGTGTAGTGTCGTTTTTAGTTTGAAGCACCGTTAAAGAAGTATTGCTTATTGCAACCGATTTAATATCAAAAGCCGGTTTGCCGAGGTCAAAACCACGCATAGTCAATTCCAGTTCTCCTAATTTTCCTTTAATATAATTCCCTGTTACGGCATCCTCATATTTAATGGTTATATCTTTCAGCGAAACATCTTTCAGAACAATGACAAAGGGCTTTCCTGTTGAATCTTTCTTAACTTTCTTAGCACTTGAATCTCCGGCAAACGCTTTCATTAAAAAACTAAAGTTAAATGCACTGTCAGCGGTATTTGTTCGCTCAATATGCGAAACAAGATGCTCCAGCGAAACGGAATTGAGTTGCAGTTTCTTTGATAAAAGGGCAAACATCGAAATATCCACCTTTATATTTCCGGCATACAGCAATGTGTCATGCTTCAAATCATCCAGAAAAACATTTTTTAACACAATTTTCTTTGGAAAAGCAATGTCCACCCTCCCTATTTCAACACGCGTATGGGTTTTAGCGGAAACGAAACGGGTGGCTTTGCCGATGATAAATTGCTGAACGGAAGAAAATTGAAGCGCGGCAATAATGAAGATAAATAAAAGCGTAAGGGCAATTACGCCCCATTTTATTATCCCGAATATTACCCTGACGGGTTTCCATAAATTCATTTTTTCCTTACTAACTTAGACAAGCCAATATAATCGGAACGCTGATTTTTATGATGGCGCTGATTCTTTATGATAAGAAATCAGCCACAGATTCACAGATTAAAAAATCATTTTTAATCTTAATCATCATAAAAATCTGCGTTCAAATTATTTACAAAACATACAAATAAGATTAGCGTCAAAGGTAAGATAAAGATTAACTAAAACTAATGACTACCATCAAGGGCAAAGAAAAACCCCGCAAAACTTTCGCTTTGCGGGGAGTCATGATTTCTAATTTCCCTGTTTCCTTATTTCCTCTGCTTAGTTAGCCGGGAAGGTTCCGTCAGCCCATATTCTCTTGTGAATTGTGGGGCAGGTTAAACTGCTGTCATCCCTTGCACATAATCTTGTTACCTGACCGGGGCGTGCATGGTAAAGAGCATTTAAAGTGGAATTGGTAATGGTGTGAGCGCGGAACAATTGTCCTTCGGTGAAGAATTGGCGGACGCTGCTTGCACTGTACATTACATTAGTAGCATCAAAATAAGTTGTAAGGTCGTCAATATGGGTAAGACCGAAACCATGACCTAATTCATGGCAAAGCAGGTCGCTAAGAGAATTAGCGGCTAAAGCGATAAATGAACTTCCTATTGCACAGGATTGTCCCCTGTCGCTTCCGCCGTCAACAGTGCCTACATAGTAAACATTCACTTGTCCTGCAACCATGCCGATGTCGGATTGAAGACCTGCTTGCAGTGAGCAGGTGAAGCTATTATAATTTCTTGATTTTTTGTTTTTGGTAGCATCAATATAAGTAACGCTGCTGAACCCAACGCCCATTCTTTCTGCTGACCAGATGGCGGCAGCGGTATTGACTGCTGCAATCGCCTTGGCTTTTTGGGTGCTGAAATTGCCATTTACAATCCAGATGGTTATCGGAATCATAATCTTGTTGGAAAAGTTTACACTGATGTTGTCGTTTCCTGTTGTCCAGGGAACATTGGTGCTTACTGCAACCGGTCGGTCAACATTAAAAGCGATAATTTCATTGGAGAAAGCAGAAGGATTGAAAGAACCAACGCTTGCTTTTCCTGTTAAAGAAATAAAAGTGGAATCATTCACCTGGTTGCCCGGGTCGTTGTTACCATCAACAAGCAAACCTGTTGCATTGCCTATGGAAGCATTTCCGATAATGATTGTATCGGACGATTGAGCAAACCCTGATTTGAAGTTTGCTGTAAAGATTAAAACAAGGATAATGAAGATTTTCCCTGCTAATGTTGCTGTGTTTGTGTGTTGTGTGTTCATGATTTCTAAGTTTTGATTAGTTAGTTGTTTGGGCAGTTTAACCCAATGAAGCAAATGATAGTTTATAGCAATTAACCAACGGCGGTTTTTGGTTAATGAACGGGGAAAATGTGGGAAATATGGGAAATAAGAGAATAGGAGAAATGAGGGGTATAGCGGAAATAATAGGTATAAACAAAGGGGCGCAATATTGGTATTAACGCCCTGCTGCGAAGGTTTTCTAAGCCATTGCAATTTTTATGTCGGATATTAAATCCGTTTTTATGGAATGCGGGATTGCAAATCCCCGGTTCTATAGTTCAGCTAATCTGAACCAGCAGTAGGTGAGAAAACCCCTGCGGCGAAAGTTTTATAATCCTTTGCAATACGCAAGATGCCTGAAAATAAAACGGCAAATCGGGACGCCCGCGAGGGAGGCACCCCGATATGCTGTTACAGTCGCACACCAATAACAAGAATGTCGTCCACTTGTTCTATCCCTGCTTTCCAGTCCTCAATAAAGTTGTCAATATCCAGTTCCTGGTCTTTCAATGGTTTGCCCTGAATTGAAAGCAGGAGTTCTTTAAATCTTTTTGATGTCAGTTTTTTATTATTCTCTCCGCCAAAAGTGTCTGAATAACCGTCAGAGAAAAGATAAAAGGTGTCTCCGCGATATAACTGTAAGGTGTGTGTCTCGAAGAGTTGGTTGTCTTCTGTGAAACCTCCGATTGCTTTTTTAGTTCCCTTAATTTCCTCAATGACTGTCTGCCCGTTGCGAATAATCCAAATTGGTCTGTTTGCTCCTGCATAGCGAACAACGGAGCTATCTTCATCTACCAGGCAAAACGCAATGTCCATTCCATCATGGATTGATTCATGACTATCTGACTGGCTAAGCGAAGATTTTATTCGTTTATTAAGGTGCGAAAGAATTATGGAAGTGTCTGTGCTGTGCGCTAAAGCATTATCTAATTTTTCAGAACAAATCATGCTCATAAGCGCACCGGGAACTCCATGCCCTGTACAGTCAGCCGCAGCAATGAAAACAGAATTGTCTATTCTGTGGAAATAATAAAAGTCGCCGCTCACAATGGCTTTTGGTTTGAATAAAATAAAACTGTCGGGAAACGCAGAATAAATATCTTCCCGCTTTGGTAGTTTTGCCTGCTGAATTCTTTTTGCGCAATTTATACTATCAGTAATTTCTTGATTCTGGAGCTTTATAATTCGTTGCTGTTCTACAATTTCAGTAATATCCTGAAATATAGACAGCAGGTATTTCTTTCCACCCATTTCAATTTCTTCGAGAGAAGCAATAATGAATAGTTTTTTCCCTTCTTTCGTCCAGCATTGCACTTTTTCATTTTGCAGTCTCCCTTTTTCTTTAATTATAGTTCCAGCCCTTTTGTGTTCCGCCTCATCAAGAATGCCAATTTCAATAGAGTTGCGTCCAATAACTTCATCTTCCCTATAGCCGAACATTTCTTCATATCTTTTATTAATCCTTACAAGAACTCTTTCAGCGCCCATATCTGTCAACGCCATTGCTGCAAGGGAAGAATTAAACAGCAAATTAAATCCATCCATGCTTTGCCTAAGATAGAGCTTAGCTGTTTCTAAATCATCAATTTCTGCTGTGCTTAGAAAATCTTTCATATCTTTTGTTTTAGAGCAGGGGATTATAATCCCACCCGTTTCCTGCCGCCAAAATTACAACAATTCCCCTACCCCAGCCGGTTTGGATTTAATAAAAGCCGTCGGTGGGCAGGACAGAATTTCTAACCCGCTCGCCCGTGCGGGGTATAATATTTGCTTCTTAACTTTTCCTTTTCACCCTGCAATATTCCAACATTTCATTACTCAAAATAAATGTGGGCTCAAGTCAGCGAAAGAGTTACACAACTCAAGCCGTTGTCACCCTTAACCCTTCCTTAGCGGGCTTTCGCAAAGCAATGAGCGCCTTTCACCATTGTTTGGCGAGGGTTTCTCTTATTCTGAAAAGTCCCACCCAAAGAGAAGGTGGGACTTTTCATACGGTGAAAAGTCCCACCCTAAGAGAGGGTGGGACTTTTCAGCCAGTGAAAAGTCCCAGCCAAAGAGCGGGTGGGACTTTTCCTGTGGTGAAAAGTCCCAGCCAAAGAATGGGTGGGACTTTTCCTTTGCTGAAAAGTCCCAGCCAAAGAAAGGGTGGGACTTTTCCTTTTGTGAAAAACTCAATCCAAACATTTTCCAACTTGTATCTTTATGTTGTTGGCTTACGCTAAACAGGCGTTAAAGCCAATGAAAAGATGACGTTTGATTGAAACCTAAAACTCACGGGCTATGCGGGATTTGCAATCCCGCACAATATAATGTTGATATAGGTCATAGCTTAAATTTACCTTGTTGCATAATTTCGTTAAGCAATGAGTTTGGCTGATAATTGACAATTGAAAATACCTTATTTCATTACTCAATAAAGAAAGGAAGAAGGGGTTTATGGAGGTGGTGAAATAGATGCTGGAGGCAAAGGAAAAATCAGAGGGGGAGAATTGAGAATTACCGTATTATCAGTTTACTCCTCATAATTCCTTTCCCTGTGATGATTTCCACAAAATACATCCCCGGAGAAACGCCGTCAATGGTTATAGGTATTGGGGTATAGGGATATGAGGGGAATAGGGTTTCTTCGCGGATGTTTTGTCCTAAGGGATTAAAGAGTTTAAATTGAATGTTTCCGGTTGATTGGAAGAGGACATTAAACGAACCGGAAGAAGGATTAGGATAAACAAACAGTTGCTTTCCATCACTTGCAATTTCCCGAATAGATTCGCCTGTGGAATTAATCTTTGCAATAAAAATATCGCCGCTTCCCACCACAGATTGAATATTAAAGTTTGCAAAATTGCAGCTTTCGCTGAATATGCCCGTGATATAATCAGCGCCCGGGTGCGAAATAGCAATGTCATAACCCCTGTCGTCGCCGGTTCCGCCCGCCTGCTTCACCCACCAAAGGTCGCCCTGCGGACTATATCCCGCCGTAAAAATATCATAAGAGCCGCCGCTAATGAGCGATAGCGCTCCAAAAGAGCAGGTATCGCTGAAAGCACCCGTTATATGCGGGTTGCCTGCATTGTCGAGCGCCAAGCCGATGCCATAATCCTGTAGCGGACTGCCTGCCTCGCGCACCCACAGAAAATTGCCTGATGAATCATATTTCGCCAAAAAAATATCACTCAACCCTGCGCCTATATCTTCACTAAGCGAAGCGGGAGCGAAATAAGCCGAATCGAAAAAACTGCCCGTGATGTATATATTGCCAAAGCCGTCGGCGGCTACTCCGTTGCCATAGTCAAAGCCGGGACCGCCCGCCTGCGTAAACCACTTTATTTTACCCGTATCATGGTTATATCGGGCAAGAAAAGCATCTGATTCTCCATGAGTATAAAATGTGGTATCGCCGTTATGATTCAGGGTGGTATCGCCAAAGGTCGCCTGCCCGTAAAAATATCCTGTAACATAAACTTCTCCCTGCATACCAAGCGCAATATCCTGACCTGCATCATCGCCGGTTCCTCCTGCCTGTGTTACCCATTTCCATTGCAAGCCGGTATCAAGATGAGCGATGAATATATCGCCCATACCTTGAGCGGCAAGTATAAACGTACTGTTGAACATGACCGTATCGCTGAACATACCGGTGATGAAAACATGCCCGGAATCATCAACTGCTATGCTGTTTCCCTTATCATTACCGGCTCCGCCGGCGCTTTTAACCCAGATTAATGTTCCTGCATTGGAATATTTGGCGACAAAAATATCGCGCAGCCCGTTGCCGAAAAGCGAATCAATTCCGAACATTGCCGTATCGCTGATGAACCCGGTAATATAAACATTGCGGGAAGCATCAAGACAGACGCCCAAACCGCCATCTTCATTAGCTCCTCCTGCCGTTTTCAGCCAAAGCAATGTTCCTGACGAATCGTATTTCGCAAGAAAAATATCGCCGTTCCCTTTGCTTTGAATATTTACATTGCCATCAAAAAAGCAGGAATCAGTAAAGATGCCCGTAATATACGCGTTCCCCGAATCGTCAACGGCAATAGATTCGCTATAATCTTCCTGCGGACCGCCTGCCTGCTCAATCCATTGATATGTTTGCGCATGGGCGGAGAGTAGGGGGAATAGAGAAATAAGGATATAAAGGTATAAACGCTTCAAACTATGAATTATGAGTTATGAATGGAACACGGATGACACAGATTAGACAGATTAAAAACGGATAAAAAATAAGAAAATGAAACACGAATTATACTAATAAGCACTAATAGTTTCGCGTAAATTCGCGTAATTCGAGTCAGGTTTTTATCTGTTTTTTTCAGTAACATCAGTGTCATCTGTGTTCTATTTTTTAATAATCAATATACAACAACCTTCTTCACACTTACCGTTTTTGATGTTTGCAATGATACGAAATAAATTCCCGGAACCGGCTTATTAATGTTCAAATGCAGCTTCGTTAATCCTTTTGTTACATGTTCCTCCGAATTTAAAAGCAATTGCCCGGTATAGTTTAATATGCTGATAAACATAATTTCATCCTTTGCTGAAACCATTTCGAGCGTAAAAGAGCCGTCATTAGGATTTGGATAAATATTGACAGGCATAGCTTCCGGCAGTTCACGAACAGCATTTATGCCATTATCAGCGATGTTGGAATAGCTGTAGTTGTAATAATCAATCATCACCGGAGCGAATGGTTCGCAGTTGTTTTCGCTGATGATGCGCACCTGGTAAAAAAGCCATTGATAGGGCGGGGCGTAATCCGTAAAACTGCTGTCTGTCATTGGCACGGTTGTAAGCAGGGTCATGCTGTCGGGGTTTGAACCGCGCCATATTTGATAAGTTCCGAAATTGAATCCTTCATAATAATTCCACCTTAATACCCATGCAAGATAATTACTGCCTGAATCCGAATAAAGGTGAATGGTGCGGTGCGGAGGGCTTTGCAAGGTAGTATCTCCGCAACTGTCAACAATTGCAACACGGTAACGGTCGGCATGTAGCGAGGGATTGGAAGACGGGTCGGTAAAGATGGAAGGAGCGCTGTAATCAATACTCCCAAGCGCAATATAATTTCCGGGAGCGCTTTCTTTATAGATGACATATTTAATGATATTCGTGGAAACCGGCTTATTCCAGGTAACGATGTTCCTGTTTCCTGAAGTATCAACCCCAGCAATGCAGATTGCGGGAGGAGGAAAAGATGCTGCATTAATGGAAAAGGGAGCGGAAGTGATTGTGCAACTGTGGGGACCGAAAATGGTAACAGTATAGGTAGAATCGGGGTGAGCGGTGATGGTGGCTGTACTTAATCCGTTTGACCATAGATAATTTGAATAGGCGGTAACGGTAGTAAGATGACCTGAAAAAGGGCAATAAGTTGAATCGGCATATTTAATTACCGGCTGACCGGGTGATTGTTTGAATGTTACCTGGCGGGTGATAGTCGTATCACATCCATTCATGGAAAGCGTAACGCTGTAATTGTTGATTATTCCTGTTATTCCTGAATAAATAGTAAAAACGCTGTCGGTAGCATTAATAATCGCCGAACCGTCAAGATTCCATTGATAATGATAATTTGGATTGGAAGTGCAACTTAGTGTAACAACATCTCCGGGACAGGGAAATGAAGTACCGGAAACTGACGGGCTGCCTGCGAAAGTGCAGTTGTTTCCTCCCGCGCAGGTAATTGTTCTTTGATAAGATGACTTACATCCGCTGCTGTCAGTTGCCGTTACTACCACATTGTATGTTCCGTTGTAAAGATATTGATGCGGAACATGCGTAGCGGTATCTGTAACTCCCGTTCCATCTCCGAAATCCCAGTGTATCCTGTAATGATTGGTAAACCCGGTGTCAATAGCAAACATTGCCACAAAAGGAGGAGTGGTAAAGCTTGTTGGGGTTGCAGTGAAAGTTAGCCCGATACTCACCTGGTTAACGGTTACCGTGGTGGTATGCGAAGCCACACAACCGTTCGCTGTATTCACCGTTACCGTGTAAACGGTCGTTGCGGGCGTTGTATCAAGCGGACTGCTGATATTATTTGCGTTTAATCCCGTAGCGGGAGTCCAGTTATAAGTCAATTGACCTAAAAAATTGGAAACCGCAGTTAAAGTATCAAAACCGCCGCAGGTAAGCACAGAATCAGTATGAGTAATATTCACGGAAAGCGGGATAACATTCACCGTAACAGTATCGCGGACAACACATCCCTCTCCGTTTGTTAGGGTGAGCACATAATTCTTTGTTTCCACAGGGTTTGCAAGCGGTGTCAGCACATCTGTTGCGCTCAAACCGGAAACGGGAGCCCAATGATAAATCAACGGAGCCGTTCCGGGATAATCAACGCTGGAATTGAGGTAAACCGAGCCGCCGCAGGTGAGGGTTTGAGCGACGGGAACATGCGCAAGGAAATTATAAACCGTTATTATTTGCTTAACTTTATGAGGACAGCCGCCCGGCGGGGTATAGGTGTAAGTGATGGTATCATTACCCGCTCCGGCAACCGAAGGTCTGAAATAATTCAACGAATCAATCCCGTGTCCCGAATAAATCCCTCCTGTCGGAAAAGCATCATTCAGCAGCATTGGAACAGTATCGAGGCAGACGTAACGCTGTGCAGGAAAAATAATCGGCACCACGCTTTGAATGGTGATTGCAGTTCCGAAACCCGCACCTGTAATGGATGGCGATGAAGATACAACCCTGATGCGATAACCTGTTCCCGATATGGAATCGGGAATTGTAAACGTGATTGAATCCGAATTAGCAGATGAACCGATGATGTACGGGTTGGAAAAGTTTCCAGCCGCATCCGATAATTGCGCCGTAAAGATATTTATAGGGTCGAACAATGCTCCATAAGTTTTATGAAAATAAACAACCACCGTACCCTGTGCGCATACGGTTGTGGCAGAAAGCGAATCAATGGTATTCGTAGCGGGGATGATTTTCGCCGCATAAATATCCGCCAAGCCGGCGCTGATAAGTTGTGCAGTGGCGAAAGAATCCGTTCCTTCAAAATTTCCCGTAAGGAAAACATGTTCCGAAGCATCGTTGCATATTCCGTAAGCATAATCATATCCGGCTCCTCCGGCATGTTGCAACCATCTTAAACTGCCGGTAGCATCGTAAGCTACCGTAAAAATATCGCTCAACCCGTAGCTTACGATGGTATCATTCCCAAAAAACGCCGTTCCCTGGAACATTCCGCCGATAAAACTATTACCTGTTGCTCCAACGCTGATGGCGTTGCCGATGTCCACTCCGCCGCCACCGCCGCTGTTTACCCACTGCGCCGTTCCTGCCGTATCATATCGCGCAATAAAAACATCGGAAGAATTGTTAACGCCGGTAATGTTATGGCTTCCGAAAACAGCCGTCCCCTGGTAGTTTCCCGTTAAATATACATTTGAAGCGTCAACGGCAACGCCATTTCCGTAATCATCGGCAACGCCACCCGCCCTTTGAACCCATTGAACATTTCCCAAAACATCATAATGGGCTATAAACACATCGTTCTGCCCTGCGGAAGTAACCAATGAAGTTCCGAAAGTGGCAGCGCCTGTAAAATAACCCGTAATGAAAACCCCGCCCGAAGGATTTACGGCAATACCCGTCCCTGCATCGGCGGTTGGGCTTCCGGCTTTCTTCGCCCATTGCAATGTTCCTGCTGCGTTATATTTTGCAACGAAAATATCTGAAACACCACCTGCAACAGTAGTATTAGCGAGTGTGGCGGAAGCGAAAGTTGCATTTACGCTCTTAAAATATCCTGTAATGTAAACATCACCGCTTACGGGAGCGATAGCAACGGAGTTTCCCTCATCCACATCGGCGCCGCCCGCCTTCTTCACCCATACTAATGAACCTGCCGAACTGTATTTAGCCGTAAATATATCGGATGAACCGGATGAAACAAGCGTGGTTGAACCAAACACTGCTGTATCCTGGAAAGAACCCGTAACATATATGTTTCCGGCATTATCCCTCGTTATGCCGTTACCATTGTCCGAACCCGCGCCACCTGCTTTCACAACCCACACCACATTGCCGGAACTGTCATATTTTGCAATAAAAACATCGCTTCCGCCTGCCGAAACAAGGGAATCAGCGCCAAAAAACGCCGTATTCCTGAATTGCCCGGTTACGAAGGTATTCCCAAAGCCATCCGTGCAAAGCGCTTTCCCGTAATCATTACCCGCGCCGCCTGCTTTCACCGCCCATTGCCACGATTGCGCATTGCAATTGACAATTGATAATTGACAATTGACAATTATGAAAAAGGATATAAGGATATAATGGTATAAGGAAATAAGGTTATAAGGAAGCGTATTTTTAGCGTTCATTTTCTGCTGCGATTTCGCGCTTTAAAATTGAGCGTAAAAATAATGATTTTTAGGGAATGGTGAAAGCTATACCAAAACAACTCTGGTTTCCGAAAATGCACCTATTAAAACCGAGTGCTGTCATTGCAAGGGTGAAGCCCGAAGCAATCCTATATAGGATTGCTTCGCTACGCTCGCAATGACAACGCCCTGACTTATTTATTCCTTGTCATTGCGAGGGCGAAGCCCGAAGCAATCCTAATATATTAAGTCAATTTTCTAAAACCTGATTTGGTTTGGTATAAAAAGGATATAACATTTACATATTTAAAAATCATCAATCGGTTTGGAAGCGTCTTTATCCGCTTCCACATCGTGGATAAGGGTGTTTTTATCCTTTTGCATGGCGAAGATTTCGCCTAAGGTAGCGGATGATGTGAAATGATGTTTGATACCCAAACGCTGACCCAATATGTTGGCATCTAATTTAGAGAGTGGCTTAAACTCTTTTCGTGCAATAAGTCGCCCGGGGCGGAGCAGAGCGCTGTCTAACTTCTTGAGGTCAACATTGAAGGTGCAGATGATTTGCAGGTTCAGCATATCATTCAGCAGCCCGTCGGTCATGTTCAGCAGGTTGGTAACGCCCTGTATGCGCACTCCTTCCTGGCGTTTGGCAAGCAGCGGCTCGGCATCTTCAATAAGCAACACGCAAAAATTTCCGCTTGCCGACCAATTTTGTACGGTATGAGAAAGAAAAGTCATAAACGCGGGTTCTGTTAAATGGTCAACCATGTTAGGCGGCATATAAATGACTATTTTTTTGCCTGTCGCCATTGCTCGCAGCAGGTGGCGGATGTAATAGGTTTTGCCGGTGCCGGGCTGCCCGTGAAAGAGTACTAATCCTTTGGTGCTGTTATTAAAGCGCCCCATCAGTTCACTATGAAACTTTGCAAAACCATAGCCATAATTCAGGTCAAGGTCTTTGATTTCAAAATTATCTTCCACCGGGTGGCTCACCATCGCAAAGTTGTTCATATTTACTTCTATCATATAGATGGTGGGTTGGTCGGGTTTTTCCTTAATTGAATATTTTTGGATGTATGTTTCCAGTTCCATTTCAAAATCTTCATCGCGTCTGCCCGATGCCTCGCTTGGGCGAAGCAACTGAAACCCAGTGGTGTAAAAATATCCGTCATTAGAGTTATCAAGGAAATCCGGCACTTCAAATTCACCTTCATAATTTGCGCTTATTCCGGCGGCATGTAACAGGTAACCCCCTTTGCCCGGAAAGTGGAGCGTATATCGAACAATATGGTCGCCATAACCTTCAACGGTGCAATAGGAATGAATTTCTTCTGCATCCATTTCTTCTGTCAATTCGTCCTTCAGGTGAAGCGCTTCTATATTGTCATAAGAATAGACTAACAATGATGGCGCTTCTTTATAGAGAATGGCATAATAGCGGAGCGGTGAAAAGTTATCTGGTGAGGCATTTGGGAAGTCCACCAGCCATTTTGCCTGTTCTTCGGTCATTTGCTCTTTCGGTTCTTCTTTTTCGTTGTCGTCTTCTTCTTTCGCTTCTACTGCTTCAGTCAGCGGATTGGAAAGGATATGAACGAACGGCTCATTTTTTTCAGAAGGTTCTCCATAATAGGATATTTCGCGGATGAATATGTTTAAAGGAACCTTGTTGAAAAAAGTAGTTTTCTTAATCCAGTTGCCGTGAGCATCCAATTCATCCGTTTCCGTTTCGCCGGCTACTTTGGCATAGTAGTCACAATCGGGTCTGTATGGAATAATTATCTTTCCATCGGCATCGTATTCAGGATTGTAGGTATAGGTATCTTTTACACTTCCGTCAGGGTTATAAGATGTAGTTTCAATGATGTCGCCTTTTTCGTTGCATTTGCTGGTGCTCCTGCTGTTGTAAGCCGCCATCTTGGGGTCTGTAGATTCTGATGAACTTTCTATCTGCCTGCCCTGCTCATTAAATTTGAAAAAATGACGGTGTTTAACATTTCCATCCCCGTCATATTGAATACATGAAACCTGATTTTTACCCGTAGCATCATATTCCCTTACCGTCCTTTGGTGAATTTTATCTTCACTTCTATAGTACATCACATCTTCCAATGGATACCCTGCTTCATTATATTTATGAGTTGATTTATGTTGCAGGTTTCCATCAGCATCACGGACAATGTACTCAAGCATTTGCCCATTGTCATAACAATAAGAAGGTTTGTCATTATAAACCAGGATTGATTGCTGATTTAAGCTGCCGTCTTTATTATATTTGAAGGATTCAACATGCAGCCCTCTCTCGTTATAGATTTTTATTTCATGAATGGACCCGTCAAAGTTCTGGTCTTTCACTTTAACTCCCTTTTCATTAAATGTAAAGATGAAATTCTTATCGTCAAAATCGGATGACCCCATTTCAATTTTACCCGCGAAAACCACTCCTCCTTTCTGATGCGCCTTGTAGCAGGTTTGCATCACCTGCTTAACCTTTCCTGTTAATTCTTCCTGCTCCAGCCCGGTTTTATCTTTCCATCCGGGAATGTTCTTTCTTAAATATCTTTTTTTCATATTGATTGGTTTTTTAATAAGTGGCAAAAATAAGGAAATTAAGTTCTTTCTCTGCTGCGAGCAAATTTAAGGGGTGCATTTCAAATTGTCGCAGTAACTATTCACCCTTTTTCGTCATTCTGTAAGAAACTTGTTAAATTGAAAGTAAAAAGGAATATTACAGTAAAAAGGATAATCGGAGCACAGATGTTACTTTTTTGCTATTAGAAACTTATTAGCCCGATTTAACAAGTTTCTTACAGAATGACGTTGGGTGTGACAATTTGAAATCCACCCCAAATAAGGGGTGTATGACAAATTGAACCATTCATAATTTGATTGCCCAAAAACTGCGAAGCAGTTGAATAATAATAGCCATAGGTGCAACCTATGGAAACAATGGCACAATAACCAGAACCCCGACAGGGGTTCAATATCCATAATAATATTCAACCCCTGTCGGGGTTGTGATGCAACCTGAACTTTTTATTCCACAGGTTGCACCTATGGCTATTATTATTTAACCCCTGTCGGGGTTGTGCCTGGAATTCTCCTTCATGTGTAATTTGTCATACACCCCAAATTAAGTAATAAGGTTTAATTTGTTTGTACTGCTTTTCTGCCGGGGTTTTAATACTTGCTCATCAACTGATTTGTCCCTTAACCCGTTTTTAAATGGTTTATGAAGACGGGAACGAGGTACAAAAATTACGTCTGTTGTTTGCTATGGTTGGTGTGGACACCAACCATAGGCAGAAAATTGGTGTTATTTTCCTTCGCTTTCGTGTTATTTTCCTTCGTGTCTTTGTTATTTTCCTTCGTGTCCGTGTTATTTTCTTTCGTGTCCGTGTTATTTTCTTTCGTGTCCGTGTTATTTTCTTTCGTGTCCGTGTTATTTTCTTTCGTGTCCGTGTTATTTTCCTTCGTGTCCGTGTTGTTTTCTTTCGTGTCCGTGTTATTTTCTTTCGTGTCCGTGTTGTTTTCTTTCGTGTCCGTGTTGTTTTCTTTCGTGTCCGTGTTGTTTTCTTTCGTGTCCGTGTTATTTTCTTTCGTGTCTTTGTTGTGTTCCTTCGTGTCCGTGTTGTTTTCTTTCGTGTCTTTGTTATTTTCCTTCGTGTCTTTGTTGTTTTCCTTCGCTTCTTTGTTGTGTTCCTTCGTTACTGTGTTGTTTGCTGATGTTGGTTGCTGATGTTGCATATTGTTGGTGTTCTAACCAACCATCACCTGTTATAGTTGGTGAGAACACCAACCACAGGCAAACAATAAATTTGTTTGCTGAATATATTATGCTTTAATTTGCACCCAACAAATTACCATTTTAATAATCACTAATTCTACCACTATGAAAACGAAATTACTCCTCTTTATTTGCCTCTTATCCCTTGGCTTTATTGCAAATGCGCAAACCTATACGCAGGGGCGTGTTACGGTGGTTTTGCAGCCGGTCGTGACTCATGATTCAACTACATGTACGACAATTGGGGTGATGGTTTATAACATAACTATTCAAAATTCATTTGTGGGTGATTCTGTAAAAGTAAAAAATATGGCTAATGGAAGTATTTGGTATCAAGGAATAAATTCAACTGGTCAAAATCCATGGAATATAACCACACCACATCTATTTGGCAATGGTCAATCTGACTGTGCAATTATAGCAGGATATATAACTATAACTTATTCGACATCAAAAGTAATTTCAGGACCGGATACCATCTATA
>Ga0207111_10122_pt1 | contig 18711 bp, 7 predicted proteins | sample Alteio_BWMinHeat_71_FD_153577 | JGI IMG/M metagenome (GOLD analysis project Ga0207111, IMG submission 153577) | Enriched cells from forest soil in Barre Woods Harvard Forest LTER site, Petersham, Massachusetts, United States -... | ecosystem: Environmental > Terrestrial > Soil > Temperate forest >... | reverse complement strand
AGATAGAGAAAAGTTTAGCATGTTTACATGGTTAAAGAAATTTCATAAGGGGTGGCGCATGAATAAGTTATTAGTTTCATTTATTTTCACCATGATTTTTGCTGCCGAAATAAATTCGATTTCTGCTCGAGGAGATGCTGGAGCTATTGTTGGCGGAACGCTTGGTGGGCTTGCCGTTGGAACAATCATTGGAACAGCAGCCGCTGATAATTCACGACGAGAATCACGTGCAGAACAAGAAGCAATTAGAGCCCAAGATAAAGCAGAACAAGTTCGTCACGAACAAGAACGTCAACGCATTGCCCAACTTGAGCGAGAAATGGAACGTCGTGATCTTGAACGTAGGCTTGCTCATCACGGTGGAGACAACATGGTTACCATGTTAAGTATATTGGTAGGGTTACTTTTGTTAGCGGTGTTGGTCCTTGCGTTTCTTGTTATCAGAAAAAAACCTTAACATTTGAAGGGGTCTTGCAATGAAACGTCTTGTTATTTTAGGCGGCATTTTAGTCTTGAGTTTTGGATTGCTGGTATATGTGTCACATCTCAAAGCCCAAACTGGAGATCCATTGGGAGGTAATCTTCTAGGTACCGCCGCGGCTGTTTTGGCGACCCAGGGCACGGTATCCCGACCATCTGATGTAGATTTAGGCGTTTCAGACCGTGTGACTTCTCTTGAAAATAGAATAAATGAACATCTTTTAAATAGTGACGCCCGTTTCAACGATCATGAAAAAAGAATTGCAAGGCTTGAAGTGAAAACGACCAGGTAGTTTTGCATATTTGAATTAATTTATGCCAGCCATGCGCTGGTAAAGATCAAGATCTGTGCTACACTCAAAACAGGTTTAAGTTAAGTCTTTTAACGTGTGAGGGTGTAGCATGATCTCTAAAAAGTCTGGATTCAAACATTTCAATGACCATTCAATTCCGTTCTTTCTTTTATTCATTACCGTAAGCTTTTTTTCTAGTTGCGATGGGGCTGGCCCTCGCTCAGCAACCCAAGCAGATCAAAAGGTAAAAATTTCTGACTTTATAAATAAAGTCGATGTGACTACGATACCTGTTGCCGTTTTTGGTGGGGGAAGCGCAGGGCTTACCGCAGCAGTTTATGCTTCGCAAGCCAACCTTGCGTGCACCGTTTTTGAAGGACCAAAGCCAGGTGGCGCGCTTGCGCAATCTCATTCAGTACGTAACTGGCCGGGCGTTATTGATGCTCCGGGCGCTGAAATTGTTGGCAACATTCGCAAACAAGCAGAACTTGGCGGTGTAGATATCAAACAAGAAAAAGTTATTTCGGTCGATCTTTCAACCCGTCCGTTTGTTATCCAAACCGAAGATCTTAATTCAGGTGAACGCAAACAATATAAAGCGTTGACCTGCGTCATCGCCATGGGTAGTGAGCCAAATTATCTTGGCATTCCTGGCGAAACGGGCCCAAAAGGTTACTGGGGACGTGGCGTGGGCAACTGTGCTGTCTGCGAAGGTTCGTTATACAAAGGTAAAAATGTTGCCGTTGTTGGTGGTGGAGATGCAGCTATTGTTGAAGCTGGTTACCTTGCCGATATCGCAGAACAAGTCGTTGTTTTTGTGCGCAAAAACCATTTCCGTGCAAAAGATATGGCATCACGCGACCGAACATTGGCTAAGAAAAATGTTAAGGTAGTATTCAACACCAAAGTTACACATGTTATTGGTGATGAATCGGGCGTTACTCATCTGGGTGTCGAAAATACAACGGGCAAAAAAGAAACGATGCCTGTTGATGGGCTGTTTTTAGCCATTGGTTCTCGACCAAATTCTGACCTGTTTAAAAATCAGCTCGAAATTGATGAGCAAGGTTTTGTGGTACTCAAAAGCGATCAAGAAACTTCAGTGCCTGGCGTTTATGCAGCCGGGGATATTTGCGAAAAGCATTGGGTACAAGCAGTGCGTGCCGCAGACCAAGGTTATATTGCAGCGATGCAAGCAAAGAAATTTTTAGAAACAATCGGGTATGATGCAGTAAAAATTAAAAAGAAAAAAGAAGAACCGGGCCCTCAAGAAGAACAAAAACAAGAAGAACAAAAAATTGAAGAAACAAAAGAATTGCCCGATGATCGTGCAAAACATTTTGCTCATGAAATAACGAACGCGAATGATCTTGAAAAACATATTTTTCAAAATCCATTGCCGGTGGTGATTGATTTTTATACAACGTGGTGCGGTCCTTGCCAAGTGATGGCTCCCCATATCGAAAAACTCGCCAAAGAACTGAATGGGAAAGTGACCTTTGTTAAAATCAATCTTCAAGCCGGCCCAATTGATGTTGATAAATTTGTTAAACGAATTAAAGGCGACAAAGTTAAAGCAGTTCCAACCTTTGTTTTTGTTAAAAATGGTAGCTATACCGGTAAAGTTGTCGGAGGCCGCAGCTTTGAAGACTTTAAAACAGAGGTAAAAAATAACTGCAACATACGCTAATACTTGCTATTCTTTTTACGACTTTCATAAAATTAAGCCACATCGAATTCGGTGTGGCTTTTATTTTTTAGGAGAGAGTGTGATGAAGAGATTTTTGAAACTGATAGGCATCGGGTTGTTTTTACTGTGTTGTCAGCAAGCTGTGTGGAGCATGGAAGAAAAAGCAGGCGTTGAAGCTGAAACTGCGGACGAGTTTCGTAATCTTGCTGTTGCGCGTCTTACTTCACGAGGTATAGAGGATGAAACCGCTATCAATAAAATAATCGATGGTTTCATGGCTCGTGGACTTACCGGTGAACAGCTTGATAAAGCGCTAGAAGAAGAATTGCGACGTTATGAATCGCCTGATGGAAAAGCTTTAGCAAAAAGATTATTAGACAATATTGCCAAGATTAAATCAGGTGTAAAAGAACAGAAACGTTCCTCAGAACAAGTCGAGAATTTTATCAAAAAATTTGAAGATGATGATTTCAGATTTACCTATGAACAAGCACAATCAATTTTAAATGATTTGCTTTCAAGAGGCTTAAGCAACGAACAAATTGCTCAGATTATTAAAAAATTTAAAGATTATAAGCAGGAAATCAAAGAACCTGACATAGAAGATGATGCGGGCAATGTTATCACCGAAGGTAAACTTATAGAGATACGGAAATTTAAGCCTGAACATATTTCTCAACTTATTAATGCCGAACTTCAACAAATAAAAAGAGAAGAAGATAAACAACAAGAACAATGGGCTAAAGAAGTAAGAGAGTATTCACAAGATTTAAAAAATTATGAAGAAGAGTTAAGAAAATATAATCGTGGTGATGCAGTTTGGAGTAGCTATCCTGAAAATATAAAAGAACAGAAAGAATATTTTGAGCTGCATAAAAAAAGAGATCCTGATATTTTTCCAAGAAAGCCATCAGAGCCTGATAAACAAGCACCGAACAAGAAAACGGCAAGCCAAATTCTTAATCGATTCATAACTAGAATTGGTACATCTATTACACCTCCAGAAGAGGCTCCTAAGGCCCCTGCAGTAGCAGCTCCTGTAATTGAAATCCCTACTGTTTCTGGCAATTGTCAAACATGCGGCAAGCTTTTAGATCCTAAGACTGCTGTCGTCGTTACCCTTCTCTGTCCATCAAAACATCAGTTTCATTTTGATTGTATTGAAAAAGATATGAAAAAAGAGCAATCGGTTTGCCCAAAATGTAAAGAACCAGTTAATCGAGCTGATGCATTTATCCATTATGGAAAACATTCTTTTCAGTCAAGCAAAGCAGAATGTACTATTTGCGGCAGACCTCTTAATCCTTTTATTCAACGACTCAGTGTGCTTGCCTGTGGTGATGATAAACATATTTTTCATACGCCGTGTATTGTTGAGCATACAAAACTAAAACCTACTATAGCATCACACGCTCTACCGGCTATACAAGCTATAGCAGAGCATAGAGGCTATAGGCTTGCAGACTTTGAATCAGTTCTATTGCAAAATGCTCAAGCATTTCCGATGGTTATTACCTGGGTAGGTGGCAAATGCCCTCTTTGTCAAACTCCTCTTGTAATAAAAAAAACCATTGGAACGCTTGTTATGAGCGCCGAAGAAAAAGCTGCCGAAGTCAAAGCCCTCTTTGCCGCTTGCAACGATCGCGAAGGTAAGGTTGCTATTGTCAGAGAAATTATCAGGCGACAACCACAACTGCTCAACGAACGTTATCAAGCCTCTGGAGATGATTTCAGGGATCGCGGAACACCGCTTTATCTTGCAGCAAATTCAGGCAATGAAAATGTGTTAAGATTTTTACTCAACCCAACAGAAGCGGATGGCAAAAAACCTATAGACCTTAAAGGGATTAAGCCAGATATCAATGTTATTGCAGGAAAGAACTTTACCCCCTTATTCAGAGCTGCGGCGAGCAATTATCCTAATATCTTAAATCTTTTACTTGGCAAAATGACGCCTGACGAGCGTCGATTTGCCCTGAGCTGTAGGTCGTCAATCGAAGATTTTTATACAAATTACACTCCTCTTCATCGAGCACTTTCAAAAGGGTATCACGATATTGTTAAACGTCTGTTACCATTGTATCAAATAGATCCCACCCTCAGGCCCATTCTTACCGAAATCAATATATATGGTCAATCACTCATTGACATTGCCTGTGAACACACAGGATTTGGATTTACAGAGAATATTAGGTTACTTCTCGATGCGGGCGTAACCCAAATGCGCGATAAAACACGATTTGACATAATGCGGGTTTTTGTGTCTCGCTCTCCAGACGATTTTAATCGATTATTCGAGAAAACATCCGATGAAAAGCTAGCTCAATTGTTTTTTGATGCTATTGAAAATGGCGGTGAGCAAATTCATTTAATAGAAGTTCTTATAAAAAAATCTATAGCTCGCAAATTTAACTTCGATGTAGAAAGAAAAAATCCTGATACTTCAGCGGGACAGCCTGCAATGCAAAGCCTGCTTGATTTTGCTTTTGCAAACTATGTGAAAAATAGATCGCAGACACTTTCCTACCTAAACATAATAATCATGAAAAAGCTTCTTGTTGCTGGTGCACGTAAAATGAGCCCAGAAACACGTGCAGGCCTATTAAAATTAGCCGATGATAAGAAGGAGTCAGATATTAAACGATTGTTACCAACACAAGAAGTTAAAGCTGCTGAAACCTCAACATCCGAAAGTCCTGTGCTGCGTAATGACCTTGATTTGTTGATTACCGCGCTCACCACGCTCAAAACAAAATTGATTACGTTGAGTCAAACGTTGTCTGGTCTTCGCTAGAGATTTACATGTTTTTATAAGATTCTTGCAAAACATTTCATGCTTTGAATAAAATTAAGCCACATCGAATTCGGTGTGGCTTAATTATTTTTTAGGAGAAAGTATGAAGAAATTTTTGAGACTGATGTTTATCGTGTTGTGTTTACTGTGTTCTCAGCAAAGCATGTGGGCCATGGACGCAAAAGTGAGTGCACCTCCGGCTTCAGCGAAAACCTTCGATGACCTTGTGGCAGAAATTGTAACAAAATTACAATGTGGTGAGCGGATAGACGAGGTTGGTCAACTTTTATTCTTGCAGCACAAAAATATTGATGAGAATAAGTTAGCAAAGAAAGTTGATGAATTTTTGGCCCATCCTGTCTTACAGAATAAAACGGGTGAAGAAGCATTCAAATTTTTAACAAGATTAATGACAAATCCTCTGGTGGCAAAAATTTTAGAAAAATTACAATGCTATGGGCGGATAGAGCAAATTTATAAACTTATATCGGAGCTAGAACCTCAGGATTTAGAGGCAAAAAAAAATAAAATTGATGAGCTTTTAAATAATTCTGCCTTGCAGAATAAAAAAGGTGAAGCAGCATTCAGAATTTTTACAAGATTAATTACTGGTGATCTTGTGATAAAAATTTTAGAACAATTACAATGCTATGATCGGGTAAAGGAGATCCGCGAACTTTTACGCGATCTAGGTAAATATGGTTTTTTAGATGAAAAATCAACAGAAAAGAAAATCGATAAGTTTTTAGCTAACCCTGCTTTGCAAAATAAAACAGGTGCAGAAGCAATCAAAATTTTAAAAGACTTGATTACCAATGATCCAGTCATGATTTTAGAGTGCGGTGATGCAAAAGATGCAAAAAATCCACATCAACTCTCGTGCGATCTTTTTGATGATGCTGTTAAAGAGGGTATCGAAGAAGATGAACTAAAATGCCCACACTGTGGAAAAATTATTAACATAGCAAACGTTGATGTGAAAGTAGGGGATACTACGTATGAAAAGCCATTTGGCGTTGACGATACAAAAGAAGTAGGCATATGTTCCATTTGTACAGACCCATTGAACCCATTCAAACAAAAAATAACGTTTCTCGAAAAGGTGGGGGGAGAGTGTGGCCATGTATTTCATACATATTGTATTGATGATTGGCTCAAAAACCAAGAACAAACACTTAAAAAAATACAAGAACAAAAACAAGAACAAAAACCAATACACACAGAGTGCCCAATCTGCAGGCATCCCGATCCCAAAGCTAAATGCATTATCGGACAGCCATTAACCAAAGAAGAACTAGAAACAAAGTTAAAAGAACGAAAAAAAGCGCGAGAACAACAAGAAAAAGAACAAGAAAAAAACTTGTTTAAGGCTTGCCGTCAAGGTAATGTTTCCAAGGTCAGAGATATCATCAGACGACGACCAGAACTTATCAATGCTCGCTATGTCCTAGAAGGAAAGGAAACTGCTGAATGTAAAAATGGGACACCACTTCTTTTAGCTGCCGATGCAGGAAAAGAAAACGTTGTTGCTTTCTTGCTCGATCCAAAAGAGGCTGATGGCAAAGCAGCCATCGATCTTAAAGGAAATCGGCTCGAGATCAATGCTCTAGCAGGAAACGATGGGTGGAATTTTACACCACTACTTCGAGCAGCACGGCAGGGACATTTGGCCGTTCTTGAGCTTTTACTCGGCAAAATGACGGGTGATGAACGTCGAGTTGCGCTCAGCCAACGGTCAACAGTACTTGGGCAGGATGGATATTCAAATTATACCCCTCTTCATCGAGCAATAGCGGCTAAATGCAATCCAATCGTCCGACATTTGGTGCCATTTTATCGAGACCGTAAAGAACCGACCCTCAACCTGATTCTTGAGCCAGTCGATAATAGCGAGTCAATTATTGATTTTGCTTTTGCGCTTGATACGGATGATGATAACGGCAGTCGTATTATCATTCCATTTTTTCTTAATAATGGCATAACTCAGATGAGCGATAAAACAAGATCGGGGCTGCTGAAATATTATATCGATCAAAACGAATCTGCTCATCTTCAGTTATTACTCAGTAAAACACCCGAAGATAAAAAAGCCATAATGATTGATTTTGCTTTTGAACGTAAGAATCCCAGCAGTATTCCATTTTTTCTTAATAATGGTATAACTCGCATGAGCGATAAAACAAGATCGGGGCTGCTGGATTATTATCTCGATCAAAACGACCTTGATAATCTTCAGTTATTACTCAGTAAAACACCCGATGAAAAAAAAGCCGTAATTATTGATTCTGCTTTTGAACACAAAAATCCCGACATTATTCCATTTTTTCTTAATAATGGCATAACTCAGATGAGCGATGAAACAAGATTAAATCTGTTGGAATATTATATCAATCAAAAAGAACCCGATAATATTCGGTTATTATTCAGTAAAACACCCGATGCAAAAAAAGCCTCATTATTATTAGACAATAAAGCCTCATTGTTACGTGATGCTATAGGTAAAGAAGATGAAAATCTTGTAAAAACAATGATAGAGCTCGGATTTAATCCTGATGTGGAAATAAAACGTATTGATGCAAGGGGGCTGCCAGTAACGGAAAGATTGCTTGATGTCGTATATACACGTTATCAAGCTAAACATCATGGTCTTCGTGAAACTTATAAAAATATACTCAAACAACTTTTTGCTGCTGGGGCTCGCACAATGTCCATCGAAACACGAGCTGGTATGTTATACATTGCTCAAGACGATAAAGATGTTGGGCTTATGCGATCGTTGCTTGAAAATCTTAGTGATGATGATAAAGCTGCCATTCTTCACGTTACAATTAAAAAAGGCTATGAGCCTAGAGTAATATTTTTGCTTGATCAAGGATTTAATCCCAATGCTGTTTTAGGAGGAAATAGTTTGTTTGATGTAGCCTATCAAACCTATCAAAATGCTCCTAGGTCTAGAGATTCTAGTATAAAAATGATCAAAGCATTGCTGAGACGTAATGTGAAAAATATGAAGCCCGAAACCCGAAAAGGTATTGTTGAAATCAAAGAAATCAGAGATGATGAAAAAATGGCTGATTTCTTAGAAAATGTTATGAATCCTGAAGAAAAAATAGCTGCCTATCACCAAGCGCTTGATGCCGCAGATTTTAATGAAATAAAACACTGGATTGGCAAGGTAGGTGATGTCAACGTAGTGTATGATGGTAAAACGCCTATGCAACGTGTTAATCCTCGTGCAACGGCAGAGATTATTAAATTTCTTCTCGAAAAAGGCGTTACGCTCGATCCTTACAGTATCTTTGTCGCTATTCGTGAGCTTGACGTTGAGCTTGCAATGCTCATCATTACTACACCTGAATTCGATCCGAATATAAAAAATGATGATGGATTTACACCCCTTGATCTTGCATGGAGAAAAAGGGGTGAGGCAGAGCGTTTGGGTCAAGAGAACATAACAGATATTACTAAAGAATTAATTGATGCATTGATTGGTGCAGGTGCAAAGGTGATGAGTCCTCGATCAATTAAAATTGGAGATCAAAATTTCAGTCCTCTATTTGTGGCCGCTAGATCCGTAGATAGATCACCAACAAATGCCAAAATAGCTTTGATTTTATTACACAATCCAATCATCAAACAAATGATAGCTGCAGGAGATGAGCCGATTAATAATTTACTGCATAAATTACTGCTTGTTGCATCAGAATTTCGTGATGAAGATACGGCGATCTTTCTCATTGATAACAAAGCAAATGTAGATTTTTCTGGAAATCGCGGATATACCCCGCTGCATTTTGCAGCAGAAAACGGGTTAGAAAAACTTGCCCAAAAGTTAATTGACAAAAAAGCCGATGTGAATGCTAAGAATTCTCGTGATGAAACGCCACTGCACTGTGCGGTATATGCTGGGCATGAAGGTGTTGTAAAAATATTGCTGCAAGCAATGCCACAACAAAATCTTGAAAGCAAAGGGATTCGTTTTAAAGGAGGTACCATTCTTGGGTACTGTGCCATGCAGGGAAGTAAAGCAACGCCTGCAATAGCTCAGCTTTTAATCGATGCAGGTGCTGATCCGATGAACGTTGACATTAGTATTGCAGAATATCGCCATAACTCAGCAATTGTAAAAATAATAGAAGAAGCGCAAAAAGAACATAAAATTCCCTCAGCTGCTGGTGATGGTGGTGATCAAGACCCATTGATTACAGCGCTTACCACGGTTAAAGCAAAATTGATTATGTTGAGTCAAACCTTATCTGATCTTGGTGCATAGAGATTTGCATGCTTTTATAAGATTCTTGCAAATCTTTTCACGCTCTGAATAAAATTAAACCACATCGCATTCGATGTGGTTTAATTTTTTATTAAGGAGACGTAATGAAGAAGTTGTATGTAATTTTGTTACTGATAATTTTTTCTCATCAGTCGTTATGGGCGATGGAGCCGAGCCCAGATACTCAGTCAATATTTTATAATGAAGCGCTTGCGCGTCTTATGCAAAATGATATTGAGGATGAAGAAAAAACAGCAGCAATCATTTATGGACTGGTTGGACAAGACTTTAGCTTGGAGGAGGTTGATAAAGCCTTAAGAAGAGAATTGGCTAAAACGAATCTTAGAGGGCAAGCTTTATATAACCATCTCATGAAAAAGATTGGTGATGGTGATATAAAAAAGCCGGTCAAAGCTTCCGTAAAAGCCCCAGCACCTGCACCGCAAGTTGCAGTCGTAGCCACCCCGGTTTCAACAGAAGAGACGCGCGCAGCATTGCAGAAACATTTGCAAGAAACCGGTATCGGAAAACGCCTGCTTCCAGAGCAAGCAAAAGGAATAGCAGATAAATTTGTAGATAAAAAATTTGGTATTGAAGAAGCTAAAACAAGAATAAATGGACTTCTCAAAGTACTTACATCAATAGAAGAAGATGAGAAGGAAGAACAAACAGCTGATGCAATAAATAAATTTTTTTGGGACCGACTTAACAAAGACGCATATACTCCCAATAATCCTGTGACTGCAGCCCCAGTAGCCATCAAAGCCGAAATTCCCGAAGTTAAAAAGGAAGGGAAATGCCCAAAATGTAATAAATTATTGGATGAAAAAAAAGATGTTGTTGTGACATTGCCCTGTTCATCACAGCATCAATTCCATTTTAATTGTATTCAAAATGACATGAAAAATGAAGAACCAGAATGTCCAGAATGTAATGAACCAGTTGATCCTACAAAAGCATTTATTCATTTTGGAGACTATGCCTTTCAACCAAGCTCAGAAATTTGTCCCATTTGTCCAGATCCTCTCAATCCATTCGTCCAACAACTCAGTGTTCTTAAATGTGGTAAGGATAACCATATTTTTCATACGCCGTGTATTGAAAAATATGGAGCATCTGGTCATGGTCGGCCGTGCCCTATTTGCAGAGCGGAAATTAACGTCAAAAAAACCATTGGCGAACGTAACCTCATTGCAGAACAGAAAGCACTCGAAGAAGAAGAACGTGAACGCAGGGAACAAGAAGAAAAAAAACAAGATGTTAACAATCTCTTCAATGCTTGCAGGCGAAACGGCAACGTTGAAACGGTCAGAGAAATTATCAAACGACGACCAGAGCTTATCAATGTTCGCTATGTCCCAGAATATTTTGATGCCGACCTTGTTGATGTAACGCCGCTTACCCTTGCTGCCAATACAGGGAATGAAGAGGTTGTTAGGTTCTTGCTCAATCCAACAGAAGCTGATGGCAAAAGACCGATCAATCTTGGAAACAATACGTTAGAGATCAATGCTCTTTCAGGGCAGCAAGGCTGGAATCATACGGCACTTTTTCGAGCAGTCCGGAATGGACATCTGGAAATCCTCAATCTTTTACTTGGAAAAATGTCCCTTAACGAGCGTCGATTTGCCTTGAGCCAACGGTCAATAAGAGGAGGGCAGTATTCAAATTTTACCCCTCTTCATCGAGCAATATCAATTGGAAGAATTGAAATGGTTAAACGTTTGGTGCCATTGTATCAAGCAGACGAAGAGCTTCGTCCTATCCTAACAACGCTTGAGAATGGTCGTTCACTCATTGATCTTGCATGGGACAATAGACAGGGACATGACGGCATGAATGAGGTTATTCGATTCCTCTTCAATGCGGGCATAACTCAAATGCGTAATGAAACGAGAGCCGCTATACTTGGTAGTGATGAAGGAGAACTGGCAAATTTTCTCATTGAAAAAACTGTTGATGCCAATGAAAGAATAAAACTGCTTTTTGCTGCTGTGAGAGGTGGCAATGATGTGCGGGTAAAACGGTTTATAGATCTTGGGGTTGGTGTCGACAAGCTACCAGAAGGCGAAATAAAAAATGTACTTGATCTTGCTTTTGAAGCGTATGAAAAACTTTCTGCAACTATCAGGAGCGGGCCGGTGTGGAATCCTATTAATATTCCCAATCCAGCATTTGTGAAATATCGTACAATTATGCGGACCCTTTTACAAGTACCTGGTACGCGCAGAATGAGCCCAGAAACTCGCGTGGGAATATTGAGAATTTCGTTTGATGCAGGAGATCAAAAAACTTTAGATTCACTGAACACAGGTTTTGATGATGCAACAAGAGGAACAATATTCCATGCGGCCATCAAACAAGGCGCAGATGAAAAATTTATCGATTATTTATTAAGTAAAAATTTTGATAAGAATGCTGTTGTTGGAGGAAAGAGGCCAATTGACGTAGCTGCTGAGCGTCTTTCAGGAGCTGATGAAGGTGGAAAACAAGTATTTAGAAGCGTTATTAAAGTTTTTTTAACAAGGTATGGTGTAACTGTCATGAGTGATGCAACGAGGCGTGTCATATTAAAAGATGCTCTTGAAACTGGTGATGCAACCGCTGATGCAATTATTGCTTCTCTTATAGCAAGCACTCAAGATAAAACAAGTCTTCTTTTTGAAGCGATAAAAAATGGATCTGATACGTTTGTCAAAAAATTAATTGAAGCCAACATTAGTGTCGACAAGCTACCAGAAGGTGAAGCAAAGAATGCGCTAGACCTTGCTTTTGAAGCGTATGGAAAAACTCCAGCAACTATCAGGAGCGGGTCGCTGTGGCATCAACATTATATTCCCAATCCATTATCTACTAAATATCGCACGATCATGCAATACCTTTTACAAGCACCTGGTACACGCAGAATGAGCCCAGAAACTCGTGTGGGTATTTTAGGCATTGTTCGTTCAATGGAAAATACCGCACTTCTTACTGCTTTGTGTAACAATGAGGGAACAAACCCAATAGATGTTGCTTATGAAAGATATCTTGTTGATCGTAGAAGTGAATGGCTGGGCATGATTAAAAATCTTATAGTAGCAGGTGAATCTGCTATGCAGCCTGCAACAAAAAAAGGGCTTTTATCATTGCTTGAGCTTGAGACCGATGAGGACTATATAAAACCATTTATTAGCATCATGGATCCTCAAACAAAAGTTGCGCAATTACATACCGCAATAAAAAATAAAAAAGAGACCTTGGTAAAAACCTTGCTTGCTAAAGGGGTTAATATAGAGGCTGAGTTTGAAGAAAAACGGCCTATCGATGTTGCGTATCAAGTCTATTCTTCAACTCCCATCCATTGGAATTCATCCATTATAAACATTATCAAGGAATTGCTGAGACGTAATCCAACAACGATGAAGCCGGAAACGCGAAAAGGTATTCTTGAAATCAGCCAAATCAGCAGAGACGAAAAATTTTTAGCACCTCTGATACGTGGCATGAGTTCTGAAGAAAAAATAGCCGCCTATCATAAAGCGCTTGAAGACGCAGATTTTAATGAAATAAAAAAATGGATTGGCAAGGTAGATGATGTCAATGTGGCATATCAAGGTAAAACGCCTATGCAACGTGTTAATCTTAATTTTTTAGATGTACCAGTTATTAATTTTCTTCTCGACAAAGGCGTTACGCTTGATCCGCATATTATATTTATTGCTATTCGTGAGCGCGACCGTGATAGCGACGTTGATTTTGCATATATCATTGATTTGCCTGCATTCAAAAAAGATCCGAACATTAAAGATCGCTATGGATTTACAGCGCTCCATTACGCAGCACAATACGGGTTAGAGAAACTTGCAGAAAAATTAATTGCAGTTGGCGCTGATGTGAATGCGGTCAACAACAACGGTGAAACGCCGCGGGATCTTGCGGTAGCTGCTGGTTATGCAAGCATTGTAAAAATAATAGACGATGCGCGAAAAGACCGCAAAAATCCTGCAGCTCTTCGTGATCTTGACCCACTGATTAACGCGCTTACGACACTCAAAGCAAAGTTGAGCACGTTGAGCCAAACCGTGCGTGGAATAAGATAAAAAAGGAGAGGGTAATGATGAAGTGTTTAAAACTGAGATTATTTTTGTTGGTGATGATTTTTTCACAGCAAGCTTTGTTGGGGATGAAGCTTGAAGACGATGAAGGTTGGGGATCGTCTGTAGCACCAGCTGGGAAAAAACCTGCAACCCCTGCACCAAAAAAACCAGTTACTCCAGAACAAAAAGAAGCAGAGGCAAGAAGACGTGAAATAGAACGAAACGCTCGCTTGGCAAAATTTGCTCAACCAAAACCAAAAGTTGCACAACCTGCAGCGCCGACCCCTGCACCAGAAGAAAAAGAACCTGGAGTGGCTGAAGATGAAGAGACCGAAGAACCTGGATCAGATCAGCCAGCGCCTGCTCCTGAGCAACCTACACCACAACCAGCTCAAGCTACGGCAGCACAAATTGCAGCAGAAAGAAAAGCTGAACATGAGCAACGACTTCGCGAACAGCGCGAACGTGAGGCTCAGGCAGAAGCCGAACGCCTACGCAAAGAAAAAGAAGAAGAAGAAAAAAAAGCAAAAGCGGCAGCAGAACGTAAAGCTGCTGAAGAAGCTGAGAAAAAAAGACAGCTTGAAGTAGATTTAAAACCGCTTACCGATTTTGTTGAAGAATTAAAAGAATATGCTTCTCGTTTTCAAGATGCAGAAGACATTGAAGAAACTGCACGGATAGTAACGGTACTGATGGCTGTGGCCGAACCACTTTTAACAGAAAAACTTGCGGTTCTTTCGGAAGAACGAAGCAAACTTCCTGAAGTTAAAGCAGCCATCGAAAGTTTTAATCAAGCGCTCATGAAAATTATTGGTGCCATTAGCGATAATCAAAAAAATAAAGCCATCATTGGAAGAGAAGGACATCCACAAGCAAAAGTAACGATTGTCAACAGCATTAAAAAACTTGCTGCGTTAACAGGCCTACAGTTTGAGTATGCTGGGACTATTATGGATGTTAGTCAAGATCCTGAAACTGCGCGCAGCGTAGCATTGCAGGAATTTATACGACAAACAGGTATAGGAAATCGTTTGAGTGATAAGCAAGCAGGAAAAATAGCAGATGAGTTTGTGAAAAAAAGGTTTGATGTAAAAGAGGCCCGAGCCAGAATCGCTAATATTCTTGAAATGCTCCAAGGCAAAGAAGAAGAAGAAGACCCAGAGTTTCAAGAAGACCAACCAGCTCCTAAAATTTATGATTCTTTTATAGACAGACTGAGCAATCCAGGATTCCAACCAATGCATCCTGTTCCATTAGCTGCAGGAGCTGCGCCAACACCTCCTGTCGTCGTAAGAAATATATGTCTTACTTGCCGAGAAGAAATAAAGAATCTAAACGCTCTAGATATTAAAAATCTTGGATGTCATAGCAGAAATAGGAAAGCACAAGATCATTTTATGCATCAAGCTTGTTATGACGAACTTATTGGAGTGGGCGGTAAACTAAGTAAAGAATGTTTCTGCGGGACTCCCTTTGAATTGAAATGTGTACAATGTCAAAATAGAATACCTGGGGGTGGAATTCGTCCGTTTACTGACATTGCAGATGGCATAAAACTTACGTGTGGTGATTGTATCCACAAAACGTGTGCCGATGATTTTATAATAGCATCATTTCATCCGGTTGAGAATGAATATAATAATATGACTAATTATATAACTGATTGCCCATTAGACAGCAAGGAAGAATCGCATCCCTCAACCAATATTGAAGATTTTGGTTTTACTGAGCAAAAAGTGAGCGCACTTAAAACGCAATTGGAAACTCAAATTTTATGGGCCGGTTATGCACGCGATAATACTGACATGATGACAATGGCTCTCGCACTGCAACCAGGAATAATTAATTCTCAGTTTGATGGAAAACGCGCCTCTTTACTGCCAGATTATCTACACCAAGCTCTCATTAGCACCAACCGAGACCAAAAGACATTATTACATCTTGCAGCTGCTCAAGGAAATCAAGCGATGACACGGTTTCTTCTTGATCAAAAAGAGATTGCTCTCAACGCTCGCGACGCTTTTAATAGAACGCCGCTTTATATTGCCGTATGGCATAAGCATCGTGAACTGTTTGATATTTTATATAATCGCATGGACCAACAACAACGTCGCTATGCTTTTGAATTAAGAGTTATAAATCCCCAAAATAGGCAGCAAAACGATCCTGACCATAAAGATTTTACGCTCATTCATGTGGCTGTTTATAATAGTGACGATGCCATGTTTAAGAAATTGTTGCCACTTTATAATGACTTAAAATTATCTGCTTTAGCTACAGACCCACTTCGTGGTAGATCTCTTATTGATATTGCTTGGAATAATCAACAGACAACAGCGCCTCGAAAATTAGCGATGATTCAAGCATTATTAGAAGCTAAGTGTGTTCAGATGCAAGATGCTACACGTACAGCATTGCGTAATACAGCGTTTGGAAGCGACAATGCATATCTGGTCGATTTTTTTATAGAAACGACGAATGATCCCAATGTGAGATCACAGCTTTTATTTCAAGCCTTAAAAACAGGAAAAGTAACGACGGTAAAAAGACTGATCGACCTCAAGGTTCCGGTCGATAAACAACCGGTGGGAGAAGCAAAAAGTGTTCTTGATCTTGTTTATGGCCGCTATCAAGAAGAATCTGCAAACATCTATGAAAGTGGAATGGGTTACATTCCCAATCCAGTACGTGTTGAGTGGCGTAATGTTATTGAGAATCTTTTTCAAGCAAACGCTTCTAGAATGAACCCAATGACTCGAGCAGGCATTTTGGAAATTGCTTGCGACGCTGGAAGCAGCGCACTTATCATAGCACTGTGTAAAAATGAAAATAAAAAACCAATTGATGTTGCTTATGAAGAATATAGTAAAGCATATGGCAAGAAAAGTGGTTGGCTGGCCTTGATCAAAAAGCTTTTGCGAAGCGATAAAGATATGTCGTCTAAAACGCGGCAGGGTCTTTTAGGAATTCCAGGAATTAAAGATACTGAGTTAGCAAAATCGCTGATAGATGACATGACGATGAACGAAAAAATAGCTGCATGTAATGCGGCAATTACTCAAATAGATCTTACCAGGGTTATGTTTTGGCTTGAGAATGGTGTTAGTCTTCAAAATGTAGATCATAAATGTCTTGTTAATATTTTTAACAATGGTTGGACTGATCTTGCACATAGGATTATCGATTCAAAAACTCCGTTGGGCATTGTCGGTGAAGAAGGTAATACGTCGTTGCATATGGCTGCAAAAAGGGGATTAGTTGCCCTTGTTAAAAATTTGATCGCCAAAAAATTAAATTTAAGCGATGCAACATTTAAACTTGCGCTCAATGCAAAAAACAATAATGGCCTTACTGCTCTTGATCTTGCGTGGATACAATGTACCGATGAGTATCCTCGTGGAGGGGCAACGCTACAAGCTTATCGAGAAATCGCACATGCTCTGATTGATGCTGGTGCAACAGTTATGAGTGAAGAGGAGATAATAGTTGGAGCAAGTTGGAGTGGTGTTACTATTCACCCACTTACTCAAGCCATTGATCAAAAAGAAGAAAAAATTGCGGGGATTCTTCTCGAGAATAAAGCAGTGCAAGCATCGGTCAAAGATCGTCCTGAATTTCTCATCAAAGCAGTTAGTACAGGGAGCCTTGCTCTTGTTAAAAAGCTGCTTGCACTTGATGCCAATGTGAATGCTGTCAATGATAGGTTTGAAGCGCCGATTCATCTTGCCGTGTTCTATGGTCATGAAAATATTGTAAAACAGATTCTTGATACCAAAAAAGCGGACTTAACTTATGAAAGCATTGCTATCAACTATGCAGGCACCACACCTCTTGGCTACTGCGATAAACGTGATACCAAAGCAACACTTGCAATAGCAAAGATGCTGATTGCTGCTGGTGCTGATGTGAGCACATTCAATGTTCCAAGTAGTCCTGCACAATATTTTAATAATCCCGACGTTATTAATTTTATTGCCGCTTGTAAAACACCAGCAGCTCTTCGAGACCTTGACCCATTGATTGCATCACTTGGCACGCTCAAAGCAAAATTGATTACGTTGAGTCAAACGTTGTCTGGTCTTCGCTAGAGATTTGCATGTTTTTATAAGATTCTTGCAAAACATTTCATGCTCTGCATAAAATTAAGCCACATCGAATTCGGTGTGGCTTAATTTCATGCTCTGCATAAAATTAAGCCACATCGAATTCGGTGTGGCTTAATTATTTTTGTTAAGGAGACGTAATGAAGAAGTTGTATGTAATTTTATTGTTGATAATTTTTTCTCATCAATCGTTGTGGGCGATGGATATTCAGTCCCCATCTTATAATCAAGCGCTTGTGCGTCTTCTTGAAAGGGATATGGATGGTGAAGAGCTAGCACCGATAATTATTGCAGGGTTCATTCATCGCGGATTTACCCTGGAAGAGGCTGACAAAGCATTAGAAACAGAATTGGCCGGAACTGAGCTTGCAGGAGAAGATTTATTTAGGGACCTCATGCTTAAGCTTGCTAGGAACAGTATACCAAAGCCAGTACTCGCCAAAGCTCCCGTAAAATCCCCAACACCTGCGCCCCAGCCGTCGCCTGCACCAAAAGTTGCTGTTGCAGCTCCAGCCACAGTGGCTGTTTCACCAGGAGATGCGAGTGCAGCATTACAAAAACACTTGAAAGAAACCGGTATCGGAAAACGCTTGAGTCCCGGGCAGGCAAAACAAATAGCAGATAAATTTGTGGATAAAAAATTTAGTGTTGAAGAGGCCAAAAAAAAAATAAGTGGATTTCTCAAAGTACTTACATCAATAGAAGAAGATGATGATGAAGAACAAACAGCTGATGCAATAAATGAGTTTTTTTTGAAACGGCTTAACAACGCAGGATATATCCCCGATAATCCTGTGACTTCAGCCTCATCAGCTACCCCTGTAGTCGAGATTCCCGAAGTTAAAGGAGAATGCCAAAAATGTAAAAGAGTGAACAAAACGCTTAATGAAAAGAAAGATGTTGTTGTTACATTGCCCTGTTCATCAAACCATCAATTCCATTTTGATTGCATTGAAGAGGATATGAAAAAAGAAAATCCCACATGTCCAACATGTGGCG
>Ga0207111_10144_pt1 | contig 19010 bp, 16 predicted proteins | sample Alteio_BWMinHeat_71_FD_153577 | JGI IMG/M metagenome (GOLD analysis project Ga0207111, IMG submission 153577) | Enriched cells from forest soil in Barre Woods Harvard Forest LTER site, Petersham, Massachusetts, United States -... | ecosystem: Environmental > Terrestrial > Soil > Temperate forest >... | reverse complement strand
GCTTGACCGTATCGAACAGACGGTCGAGGTCGTCGAGATTGGCCGCGTCGCCGCGCACGCCGGTCACGTTCCGGCCAATCAACTTGACGGCCTCATCGAGCGCCTCCTGCCTCCTGCCCGTGATGAAAACGTAGGCGCCTTCTTCAACGAACCGCTTGGTGCTCGCCAGCGCCAGGCCGCTCGATCCACCCGTGATGACTGCAACCTTACCCTCAAGCTTTCCCATAATTACTCCCTTCGGTAGATGTTTGGCATCCAGTACAGAAGAGTAGATTTCTTTGGTGGTGGACGAGAACTGCTCGGGAGTCCTAATCTTTTGTCTATTCGTCCAAACGGGGAGGCTAAGTTGGACCCGATAACAGACATCTTCAGAACGATGCACGTAACCGCTTTCGGTCAGCACAGGCTCGAAGCCACAGCCCCGTGGGGCTTGATACAGGACAAGCAGACCGAAGAAAAAGTCACGCCTTCCGACAAAAAGGCGTCACCCACAGATTTGGCGCACTTCGCCATGCTTTCGCGCGGCAACTGCTGGCTGAGTGTGGAAGGGACTCCGGAGCCGATTCCCCTCTCCGGTGGTGATTGCTTTTTGCTTGCCGGGGGGACTTCGATTGTTTTGCGCGATAGCCCGCGAACACGTCCGAGGTGGAGTTTCCGTGAGATCGGGGCCATGGCCAACAGCAATGTCGCTCATTATGGAGGTGGTGGCGCACCGACGACAATCGTCTGTGGGTCCTTCAGTTTCGATCGCGCCAGCCTGAAGCCGATCACTCAGTTATTGCCGAGCTTCATTCTGATGAAGGGCGATCAGGCACGCACGCTTGCTCTTCACATCACAATGCAAGCGCTGACGTCAGAAATGGCAGAACAGGTGCCGGGATCTGAAGTAGTCGCGACTCGGCTAGCCGAGGTTCTGTTTATCCAGGTACTCCGGGCGCATATCGCGTCGGGACCGGAACGCAATAAAGGATGGCTTCGTGCGATTTTCGATCCTCAAATGGGCACTGCCCTGAGTGCCATTCACGACAGAGTGAATACACCCTGGACGGTCGAATCCCTGGCCGAAGCGGCGGGCATGTCTCGCTCCGCATTCGCAGCACGTTTTAAACAGCTACTCGGACAAACACCACTGGAATACGTAACCGAGTGGCGGATGCAGAAGGCGATGCAGTTACTGCAACAGCGTGACAAAAAGCTCATAGACGTCGCTCGGTCAGTCGGTTACGAGTCCGACGCTGCCTTCAGTAAGGCGTTCAAGCGAGTTGTCGGGGCCAACCCTGGTGAATACCTCAAACGTGGTTTTGAAGGTCACGGTCATGCCGGAATGGCGGATGATTTTTGAAGCGGAGGATTCTGACTTTGGCGGCGGGGCCTAGGTGCCATGGAAGTGCGTTCTTCCACAGCTATCCGAATCGTGTGCTACTGCCATACTGACGTACGGCTCAGTTGGCCTTGCTATCTGAAGCCTTTCTTCCGGGCAACCATTGCACACGCAAAACCACCTTATTTCCCTCCGGCCGATTTACCGCGCCTAACTCGTGGTAAAAGTTTGCGTACAGATTGAAGTGCCCCAAGTCCGACAGTGCGCCTGGGCCGATTGCACCGATTTGCTCCGGCGAACCGGTTAGCTGCACCCCATTCACCGACGGATTCCTTATCTGTTTCAGGTAGTATCCATTCGCGCCAAACCAGATTTTGTGAGGCAGAGCATGCGACAACGTCGAGCAAAAGAAGAGGGCCTGCCCGGCCTGCGTCGAGCGAAGTGCGGTTGCCAGCGGAGGCGCGTGATTCACGGAGTTCCACAAATAATGGATGCGCCAGCTTGTCTCCCAATGCTTTGCTGGAAAAACAGTGACGGCATAATAAGGATTGGCTTCGAGCGCATGACTGCTTAGGTTAACCTTCGAAGTCCGTTGGTATTGCCCCATAGGAAGAAAGAAGTCGAAGTCAACACGCTGCTGTAACCGGATCCGGCCAAACTTCCATTCTTTCCACTGAAGGATCAGTGGCGAGACAATGAGGTCACCCAATCCACCAACACTTCCCTGATTGCCGGCGTGCACGTATCCGGGAAGCACGAGGACTTCGGGCCCGTACCATGCATGGAGTATCTGGCGTTGACTAAAGCACGCGATGTGCGTCAGTCCGATAATCGCGTTGTTTGCTGGCACTGCGGCGGTTTGGCCCGAGGAATCGGCGATCTGAGTGCTGCGACTTGCATCAGCGATCTGTTCCACCATCCAGCCCGGACCCGCAACCCCGTCGAGAAAACTCGTATCGCCAAGGTTTACCCCGGGTTCTGGCGGGTGGAACTGATGACTCTGAGCTGATGTGGCTGCGCTAGCCAGGAAGAGAAGAAAAAATCGGCTTACCAGATGCTGAGGCAGCTTAATGATCAAACGCGTTTTCCCTCGGTTCTCTTCGCTAAAACCACGACTGCTCGACAGTTCAGGCACGCCTAGCGCAACTCAGGCCGGTGCAGACGAAATTCGGCGGGTCCAGTTCACCAAATTCTTTAGGAGCTCCTGGATCAATTGTTTAGTCGGCTCATGGATGAGGGTTCCGTTCTCATCGAATCGATGTGCAGCATCCGCGATAATGACCTCAGGCTGATTTAGGGGAAACAAGTTGAGCGTTACAAAAATCTGCCGCAGATGGTATTGGGCCCGAGCGGTTCCGATTGCACCGAGAGACGCGCCCATGACCGCCGCTGGTTTTCCAGACCAGGCGCTGTCGCCACGGGGCCGAGAGGCCCAATCGATCGCGTTCTTCAAGATTCCCGGAATGGAGTAGTTGTACTCGGGAGTTACGATCAGAACGGCATCGGCGCGGCGAATGCGCTTTTTGAGTTCCACCACTGATGAGGGTGGGCGCTTATCGTCATCCTCATTGAACATCGGAATTTCATCAAGCTGAAAGATGTCGATCTCAACATTCTCCGGGACCAGTAATTTGGCCGCGCGGAGCGCAGCCTGATTGTAAGAGCCGCGACGGAGACTTCCGGCGATACCAAGAATGCGGACGTGGCTTCTCATTTGTTAGCCCCTCCCTTTACCCTCCGATTTTTTCGAAGACAGTCGTTCTCGGCCCGCGACGCGGATCGAGTTCGGCCGATTAGCTCGTTAGTTCCCGAATGCATTGAGGTCAATCTGCAGGCTTCTCGTCGACACCAAGCGCTGCCAGCGCCGAGGACGCGAGGAGGCGGTCAACCGAAAACGCACCCGCCCCTCGGATCATGAGAAAAACCACCATGCCGAGCACCAGAAAGTGATACTCAAATCCCTCGCCCTTCTGGGTACCAGTCCAGTTCATGAAGAATCCGAAGGAGTGATGCACGGTCATAACTGCGACGAGCATGACCACCCCAATTCCGAACGCTGCGATTCGGGTTAGGAATCCCACGATGAGACCTATCCCACCGAAGAATTCGGCCCCAATCTCCAAAAAGGCAAGCGGAGCTGGAATATGCATTACGCCCGTGAAGTAACCCATGGTGCCGGTGAACCCGTACCCCCCAAACCAGCCCAACATCTTCTGGGCGCCGTGCGCGAAGAAGACAACTCCCAGAGCTAATCTCAAAACCAACGTCGCGAAACTGTCATCCGTACCGAATAGTCTGCGAATCATCTTTGCACCCTCCTCGGCTAACCTTTTTTGGCCCGCGACAACGGGGTCAACATCGAGAGCGTCAATTAGGGTTCGGAGCGTACTTCGATCGTGCCCAGGCTCTGTACTGCACCTCGGAAGTTTCCCATCGCATGTGGGCTAACATCTCCGCGTCAGACCCGACCAGATGTCGGAGCTGATCGGAGGTATCTATCGCCGCGGCAACGATGGCCTCTGCAACATTCGATTCCGTCGCACGTTGGAGCGGGGAAGGTTTCTTGTACATTGCTTGCGCCTGGTCAACGAAACTCTGATAGGAGGGCGGTACGCGAGCCGCCTTCGAATTCTCGAATGCTTTCTGAATGAAGTTCGTTCCCTGAACCAGGCCCGGTTCGATCAACTTGACTGATATATTCTGAGACGCACATTCGTAGGCGAGACTTTCCGTGAACCCCTCCACTGCGTATTTGGTCGCGCCGTAGATGGACATGAGCGGCTCTGAAACGATCCCTGCTCCCGAGCTGACGTTGATCAAGCGACCCCCGCCGTTACAACGGAAGTGCGGAAGAACGGCCTGCGTGACTTGCAGGACTCCAAAAACATTTGTTTCGAAAAGCGCTCGCGCGGCCTCCATCGGAGTGGCTTCAAAAACCGAGAACATGCCTCTTCCCGCGTTGTTCACGACGCAGTCAATCTTGCCGAAGCGCTCAATGGTTCGATCGATTGCGTTTTTGATCGATTGCACATCCTCACGTTCAAGCGAAGAACTAGAAGGTCGTCGGTCTCGGCTTCCTTCCATTCGTCGGTATGCATCATGGTTGCCGCAACTCTCCAACCTGCCTCTCGAAACCGCAACGCCGCCGCCCGCCCGAAGCCGGAGGATGCTCCGGTGATCAATACTGTTTTCGCTGCCATGAATCCCCCTTCAATTTTGGTTATTGTTCAAGCTGCTTCCCAGATGAGTTTGGGGTTCGTGAGTTCCCGTGCTCCGAGCGCCCCGAGTTCACGCCCGAAGCCCGAAGCCTTGGTACCTCCGAACGGCGCGCGGGGATCGGAGCGGGTAAAGTCATTGATAAATACCATTCCAGACTCGATCTCGCCGGCCACGCGACGGGCCCTGACAAGGTCGCGGCTCCAGACCGCAGCACTGAGACCAAAGTCAGTGATATTGGCGAGGCGAATCGCCTCGTCCTCGGTCTTGAAGGGAAAGATCATAGCCACTGGACCAAAGAATTCTTCCCTGGCGATCGCCGCTTCGGGCGGTAGGCCAACAAGCACAGTCGGAGGGTAGAAATTTCCGGGACCGGCGGGGATCTCGCCACCCGTCAGCACGCGTGCTCCCGCCTTTACGGCATCGAGCACCTGGCGATGGAGGTTCGTGCGGAGAGCGGAGCGGGCGAGCGGACCAAGCTTGATGCCGTCCTTCATAGGATCGCCCATGGGAAGCGCCTTGGCCTGTTCGACAAAGGCCTTGGTGAAGGAGTCAAACAGAGACTCCGCCACCAAGAAGCGTTTGGCGCAAATGCAGCCCTCGCCGTTGTTGAAGAAGCGCGACGTCACGCCGAGCTGCACAGCCTTCGCAAGATCGGCGTCCTCCAGCACGATGAAGGGATCGGAACCGCCGAGCTCCAGCACCACTTTCTTGCCGACTCTGGCAGCTTCTTCGGCAACGGCGCGGCCGGCGCGGACGCTGCCGGTGACGGTCGCAGCCCGCACGCGCGGATCGGAAATGACGGCCGCACAGGCCTCAACCTGGATTGCAAGGTTCACATAGAGTCCTTCGGGGCCGCCGGCGTCGCGCACTAGGGTCTCCAACGCCTCGGCGCAGCCTTGCACTGTTTCGGAATGCTTGATGATGGCGGTATTGCCAACGAGAGCGGTGGTATTGAAGAAGCGCAGGACCTGCCAGAAGGGCACGTTCCACGGCTGAACCGAGAAGATCGGCCCTACCGACTCAAAGATGATCTGCGCCGGTAAGCCGGGCACGGGCTGTGGCTTGAGAAAGGCCTCCCCCGCTTCGGCGAAATAGCGGGCGTCCAAGGCGGATTTCTTGATCTCGCCGATGGCGTCCGCCAGCGTCCTGCCCGTCTCGGCGGTGATCAGGCGACCATAGGTTTCTGCTCTTTCTTCCAGCAGCCTGGCGAGCCGGTTGAGGAAGGCGATTCGCTCCTGCAGCGGAGTGTGGGACCAGCTCAGCCAGCCGTCCCATGCGCGCTGCAAGCGTACCTCGATTTCGGCGTTGTTGTGCTCGGGATAAGTGCCAAGCAGTTCACCCGTCGTCGGATTGCGTGATTCGAATTTCATAATGTTCTCCTTGCCGCTTTGTACTGGAAGTCACAAACGCCAACAGTCAACGCGCAGCTCCTTAGACTGATGAGGACGGCTAGATAATCCTGAAGTAGCCGTCATCGTCCAAAATCTTTCGGGGCCAGTCCGGGCGCTCTGCACTAAGCTTTCTGATTTTCTGGATGAACGCGGGGTCCTGGTTGTCACCGCGATAGACGGTCATATCTTCGCCCAGCCAAGCGGGCAGAGCCGCGAAGCGGTGCACCGTTTGCGTCTCCAGATACCACGTCATGTGGACCACCGCACCGCTCTCTTCGTACCAGACCGTGGTTTCGACTCCGGGAGCTACACGCTGGTAGTAGAAGTGCTGAATTGCATGCCGCCCGGCGTGTGGCCCTTCTTTTAGGGTGTATTCAGCCCTGTCGGGCCCGACTATGGCAGGTTCGAAGACCCAACCGTTGGCGAAGTGCCAGCTTAGTCGTGCACCAAGGATGCTAGTGAGCATGTTGATTAACTCCTTTCTGAGATGTGACAATGCCTTCCGTCGATTTCGTTCTGACACAACCGAACTTCTCCGGACTAAGGCCGCTTAAGCTCATGACCACCTTCTAGACGTATCTCTCATTTGTTCTCTTGCTTGCGGCGCAGCGCTTCGTCGAACGTCTGCTCCAAAAATCTGAGCAGTTCTTCCCCGGAACGGAAATTCAACCGCTTGCCGGTATCAACTTCTTCCGCCGATCCTTCGAACCGGCTTAGTGCGGGTTCCGTTCCGGGTCCGAGCCTGACTACAAAAGCTCCTCGCATGTCGGGTAGAATAGGGCGTTTCAGAGATTACGGTGTGCGGTCTCCATACGCTTCTTGTGGGTTTTTCATACGGGCAGGTTCTAACGTCGGTCGAACACACCTCGGGGTTAGGCGGCGAGGCGGCTACGAAATGGATGGGGCGAGGTGGGTAGCTGCTTCTGATTTCGGTGCGACAGATTCCAGGCGTCGCTAAGTGTTTGGTCAACAAGCTGTTAGTTTGAGGACCATGCGCGAGATTCGCGGAAAACCTTTGCTTTGATTGGAGTCTCCAACACGCGAGAGGCATCCTAATCTGCTCCAATGAGAACGTTTCGATCATTCCGGCTCGATACGGCAAACCGGTGCCTCTGGCGTGGCGAAGCTCCGGCCGATCTCACTCCGAAGGCGTTTGATGTGCTTCGTTATCTCGTCGAGCACGCGGGGCGACTGGTGACGCCGGACGAGATTCTGGATGCGCTCTGGCCGGGAATCTATATCAATCCGGAAGGGCTAAGAAGGTATATCCAGGAAATCCGGAAGGTGCTGGGGGATCGGCCCAACAAGCCGGTATTCATTAAAACCCTGCTCAAGAGTGGATATCAGTTTATTGCTCCCGTCATTGAGGAAAATATTGCGAAGCCGTTCGACTTACCTACGGAGGCGGCGAAAAAGATCGTAGGCCGCGCACCGGCGCTACACGAGTTGGACCATTGTCTTAGAAATGCCGTGCGGGGACAGCGGCAGATCGTTTTTGTCACGGGGGAGGCGGGCATTGGGAAAACCACGCTCGTCGACGAATTCCAACGACGGGTGGCCGCTAACGTACTCGCCCTTCGTTTTGCTCGGGGACAATGCGTGGAAGGCTATGGAAGCAAGGAAGCGTACTACCCAATGCTGGAGGCGCTGGGTGAGTTGTGCCGTGACTCGGGAGGGGAATCCCTTGTCCAGACGTTGGCCGCGAAGGCTCCTACGTGGCTAGTGCAGTTTCCCGCACAAGTGAAACGAGAACACCGCGAGATGCTGCAGCGAGAGATCCTTGGCGCCACACGTGAGCGTATGGTGCGCGAGGTCAGCGAGGTGTTGGAGACGATCACCTCGGAAAGTGCGCTGCTGCTTGTTTTCGAGGACCTGCACTGGGCGGATGCTTCCACGGTCGATCTCATCTCGGCCCTAGCACGCCGACGGCCGGCCGCCAAGTTGATGATCATCGGCACCTATCGCCCGGTGGACGTGATCGTGTCGCGACATCCATTAAATGTTCTCAAGCAGGATCTGCTGGTCCATCAGTTATGTCACGAGATCGCTCTGGAACCCTTGGCCGAAGCCGAAGTGGCCGAATATCTCGCGGCGGAGTCATCAGGAACCAGCCTACTGGATGGTTTAGCCAGCCTGCTGTACCAGCAATCGGAGGGCAACCCGTTGTTCATGGTGACGGCACTGGACGACATGACCGAGCGTGGCCTGATCTCGCGAGAGAAGGGGAACTGGCAACTAGCGGTCGCTCGGCAGGGAATCGATCTGGCGGTGCCGAAAAGTTTGGAACAAATGATCGAAGTCCAGATTGATCGGTTGAATCCTGAGGAGCAGCGGGTGTTGGAGGTGGCTAGCCTGGAAAGCGTTGGCCGCTCACGGTTCGCAGTCGCCCGAGCCGCGATAATAGACCTGGACCTGGAAGCGTTTGAAGACGTTTGTGAAACCCTTTCACGGCGGCATCGCATTGTGCGCTCAGCCGGCACTCAGAAGTTGTCAAATGGGACGGTCTCCGCATGCTACGAGTTTGTGCACGTGCTTTACCGGCAAGTGTGCTATCGGCGAATTCCTCCGGTACGAAGAGTGAAGCTGCACAGACGATTGGCGGAGTGGGTCGAGACACAATTGGAACCATCCGCCACCTGGCTGGCGGGTCAGTTTGAAACGTCCTGGCTGGCGGGTCACTTCGAACAGGGTGAAGATTGGCTACGCGCCATCAAGTATCTGCAGCTTTCGGCGGAAACCGCGGGGCGGCGGTTTGAACCTCGGCAAGCGGCAGAGATTCTTGAGCACGCTCTCGAACTGGTGAGCAAACTGCCCGAGGCCGACCGAGCGCGAAGCGAAATCGAGATCCTGGAGAAGCTGGCTACGATTTACGTGGCGCTTGTCGACGACGTCCACGCCATCGAAACCTATGAAGCTCTGGCTGCACGTGCGGCTCACGAAGGCCTCATCGATGTGGAGGTGCGCGCGCTCATCGGCATGGCGTACCCATTATCGTGGACCAACTCTCAGCGTTCGCTGGAAGTCCTGGAACGGGCGCTCTCATTCAGCGCCCGGCAGGAAGATTCGCTCCTGCGGGCAAGAGAAAGAGCTCGCTGTTTCGCGCTGCGCCTGTGGCAGCAGTGGAATCCTCAGGATGCGGCGGAATTCCAGAACGCATTCGCGGAGATTCTCAAGGTAGATGACCGCCGGGTGCTCGCCCCTTACTTAGCCGACTGTGGTTTCATAAACTGGATCTCGTCCGAATACCGCGAGGCGCGCCGCAGCTTGGCCAAGAGCCGTGTCATCCAGTTCGAGACTGTAGGGGAGAACGCTTACTTAAGTGCTGCTTACGTACGAAGTAGATTCTCCCTGACATGGAGTCTTGTGTTTCTGGGAGAGTGGGGCGAGGCGCTGAGGGAAATCGAAGATGCGATCGCCATGTTCGACAAGAACGCCACCTATCGCTGGCGGCAGGGGATGCAGCTCCACCGGGCCTGGGTGCATCTGCACGCCATGGACTTTGCCGGCGCTTTGACAATTTGTAGTTCCACCCTCTCATTGATCAAAGATCCCGCGCCTGACGCCGCGGCTGACTATCAAACTCCGAATCCAGTTGTAATCCGAATGTGCCTATCTCTGACGGGCTTAGCGGAGACGGCTTTAGGCAATTATGAGACTGCACTTGAGCACTTGCTGGCGGCGCAGGCAATCATGGATCGGTCGCCGGTCGAATTTGCCTGGGTCTGGCGCATGCCGCTCGAATCTGCTCTCACAGAACTTTGGCTTGCGAAAGGCGACCTAAACCAAGCACGACCGCAGGCAGAAAGCTTTCTGAAGGTCGCATTGGCGACCGCGGAACACACCTGGCAGGCGCTGGCTTGGGAAACCAATGCCCGCGTAGCTATGGCGGAACTTAACCTGACGAAAGCACAAGACTGCATCGCCAAAGGGCTGTCTGTAATGGAGGGCTTTGAGGTTCCGCTGGCCTCCTGGCGCGTTCACGCGACGGCCTTCGCACTCTACCAAAACTCAGGCAATCGAGATTTGGCGGAACGTCATTTGGCACTCAGCCGGGAGACAGTCATGAAGCTGGCGAACTCCCTGCCAACAGAACAGCCACTTCGACAGACATATCTGTCAGCGCCCGTAATTCGTAAAATCCTCGGCAACGATGTTGAAAAATCCAAGGTTGCGTGAGAGAAGCTTGACGAAGTAGTGCGCTGATTGGCCCGAGTCACGGCAAGCGGGAAGTAATCCCAAGGTAAGGTTAGCCGACCACCCGCCAAGAACTCGTCTTTCGGTTGCCGCATCGCCCCGTTGAACGGAGCAGCGTTTTGGCAAGATGATACGATTCGCGTGGCCGAGGAGGGCGAACAGCCCTCGTAGTTTTCGGGACGAGACATGCATCCAACTGACTGGCATGACTGAGCCTGAGACGAGGCGCATTGAGTGGTCAAGACGAACGCAGTGCGAGTTCTGGATAGACTCGGGATCAAGTACGAGTTGCGCGAGTACGACGTGGACCCTAACGATTTGTCCGCACAAACGGTGGCGGTAAAGATCGGCATACCGCCAGAGCAGCTCTTCAAGACCCTTGCCGTGCGCGGGGACCGGAATGGAATCTTCTTAGCAGTAATCTCTGCGAGCGAAGAGCTTGACTTCAAAGCGCTCGCACACCAGACAGGGGATCGAAAGGTGGACATGCTTCCTTTGAAAGAAGTGCAAGCCGCGACTGGTTACATTCGCGGCGGGGTTACCGCTCTGGCCTGCAAGAAGGATTATCCGGTATATATCGACGAGCTTGTGGAAGTCTGCGATGTAATCTCGGTATCTGCAGGGATGAGAGGGCTGCAAATCTTGCTGGCTCCCGAAGACTACATTCGCGCCGTCAAGGGTAGGATCGTAGCTATTACAAAAGGCGAAGTAAGCTCCCTTTAATTGATTTGTGGTTTGCGCTGGTCGGACGGATTGCGCAACTGCGATTCCTGGCGGATGACTTGCAAACCGGAAGTCATTCCGGACCAGAAGTCTTAGTGCTGTATCTGAGGCGCCCACGAGCGAAGATCTGGGAGTTGAGACGCTGCGTCGGGGGCGCCTCAGATACAGCACTAAGACTTCTCGATACCAATCTACCTTGGCGGGAAGACGCAGGTCGCTTGCGAAGCTGGCGAGTTAGCTAGAGCTTTTCATTCTGCGTGTGCGGCCAGCAAAGCGCGTGTCTCGGCCACGACGTGATCTTGGAACTTCGGGTCACGCACAAGTGTGGAACCTTGCATCGGACTGCCGCCTTCATCATAGTAGACACCGGTCTGGCCGGGTGCATCGATCAGGATCTTGGTGATGACGCGCGCGGCTCGCTTCGGGGTGCTCAAGATCTTGATGAAAGGCATGAGCGGCGGTACGAGGAGCGGCATGACGAATTTCTGCAGAAAGCGCACGAAGGCGCTGGCATCGGCCCCTCCGAGACCGGTGGTTAGATTCAAACCCGGCTCGATCGCGTTGAAGTGCAGCCGTGGATTTTCACGAGCAAATGCCATCGCCGCAGCAAGGCTGGCCTGTTTGGAAGTTGCGTAGGCATCGAAGCCCGGCCTTTTGGCGCCGCCTGGTTTCCACTCGCCCCGCGCACTTGCCTCTGCAGAGATATAGCGACCACCTCGAAAACCCGCGGCCATGGCTGGCTTGCGTTCGGGGTCTTCTGCAGCCGAGACGACGAAAACAACATTTGCGCCGTTATTTAGACTCGGCGCAAGCGCCTCTGTCAGCGCAAACGGGCCGAGATGGTTCGTCACGAACGACATGTCCCATCCCAGCGCGTTTTTCGTCGGATGTGTCTGCAGGATGCCCGCATTATTGAGAAGGCCAACAATCGGGAGGCGCAGCGCTATGATCTCTGCTGCCGCGCGACGAACGCTCTCTAGATCCGACAAATCACATACGACCGTGACGGCATGATGGCCTTTACTCTCGATCTCCTGCTGTAGCTGGTTGAGCTTTTCGCAGTCGCGTCCGACCAACACGATTTGGCCGTGCTTCGCCACTTCGAGCGCGGTCGCTCTGCCTATTCCGGAGGTTGGGCCGGTGATGACATACGCCTTACGGTCTGTCGGATTGTTCACGGAAACGGGGTTTGGCATTTTCTACTCCTTTGATATCTGTCTAGTCAGTCATAGTTAACGTCAAAAAATCAGGCGATCATGCGCCACATGGCGTCGAAGCCCTCTTTGCAGTGCTTCATCGCATGGGCCGAATCCTGGGTCATGAAGTCCATGGTTGCTTCCGCGACGGAGTTCATGATCGTGGCAACGAAAGCCTTTGGAACCTTGCCCATGGGGCCGTTGGCGCGCCCGCGCTCTAGCAGTTCGGCGATACCCATCATCAGCTTGTGGGCTGCCGCTCGGGTCTCGGGTGTGATTTCATCGGACACGCCGAGCTGCGCCAGTGCGCGCCGTTTCTCGGGGTAGGCAACCGCCCAATGGGTCCAGTTCTTCCAGACATGAAAGAACTCTTTCCGGATGTCCGCATCTTCGGGAAGCCCTTTCATAGCGGCGCACACCGCCTCATCTTTCAATTCGAGGTAGAGGGCGTTGAAGAGGTCCTTCTTCGTCGCAAAGTAGGTGAAGAGCGATCCGTTGGCGACGCCGGCTTCTTTCGCGATGCCTGCCGTCGGTGCACTCAGGCCCTGCGTAACGATGACGCGCGTTGCGGCCTCCAGAATTGCACTCCTCTTCTCGTCACTCCGTGGCCTCGGCATGAAGAAATCATATAGGTAAGCGTCTGGACAGTCAATAACGGTTTACCTCAATCCCGTTCGCACCGCCTCCGGTACCGCCGCCAGATGTTCGTCCCCATCGCCCTAAACGAGGGAACGGAAGATAAGCATCCGGATATGCATCGCAGGATTGAAAGGGGTGCAGACCTCGAAGTCGCGAACTGGAGGATTGCGCAGTTCGACAATCGGCCCCGTCCAGACGAGCGATTGTAAGGTTGCCGCGGAGCCATTTCGGGCTTCTACTGCAAACTGATCAGAACTCAAAGTCAATCGACAACTGCAATTGCCTTGGAATGCCCGCCTTGTTCGGTCTCGTGAATACTGGAATGGGTGAACTCTCGGGACCATAGAACTGGTTCAGAGCCTCGACATTTGTATGGTTGAGCAGGTTAAACGACTCCACGACGAAATCCAGCCTTCCGTGCTCACCGACTTTGAAGAACTTCAGCACACGCAAATCCAATTGGACCTGAGTGGGCGTAGCGAGGGAGTTCCGGGCAAATCCCAGGGGACGAGTAGACAGGGGAAATGCGCCGCTGCGGTTCGCATCGAAGCCAGTCAGAGGATTGATTGGCCTGCCGCTTCCGATTGTCAGAATGGGAGCCGCTTCAATATTGCCGAGCAGCTTGGCGATCACCCGAGAGGACTCCTTGCCGTTTTCCTCATCTGCGAACGGCAGGTCGAAAGTCCCGCTGAATACGAACCGATGTCGCTGATCGTTGGAAGACAACGCCCGTTCGGCATGGAGTGAGTACGGGTTTTCTGCCTGTTCGTTGAAGTCGGAAGCGTCGTCAATGGCTTTGGAAAACGTGTAGCTCCCGGAAAACGAAATCTCATTCGAGAGCCTTCGATTCAAGGACAACGACAACCCGTTGTAAACCGAACCGGCATGGTTTTCCCACTGATAGATGTTGTCGAATTGAGATGAGAGTCGTGCCGGCGGGAACACCAGCCTCCCAAGCTGCTGAGGAAATGGATTCGGAATCCCCAGGCTCGCGGCGTTACTGAGCGTGAGCACGACAGGCGACGGAAGATTTACGTTCCGTGTGCGAGAAAGCCTTACGCCGCGCGCAAACAAGAACGTTGCGCTTGCAGTCAGATTATTGGTGATTAACCGCTCGACTCCGGCACTGGCGATTTCGCTGCGCGAGGTCTGCAAGTTTGGGTCGGCGGTAAAGATCGACGGACGAATAGAGGAAATGGGATTTCCGGCACTTCCGCCGAATTCCGTCTGGAAGATTTGGGTCGCAGCCTGCCCATCTGCGACTTGCTCAAACGCTTGGACACCATTCTTTTGCAGCGCATTGTTTACCGCGGCCAAAAGGTAACGGTCAAAGAAGACACCGAACCCAGCCCTCAGTGCCCACTGCGGTGAAGGGCTGTACGCCAAGCCAATTCTTGAAGCGAAATCGTTTGTGTCGTACTTGAATTGAGCCGGCAGATGTTCGAAGTCGTAGCGGATGCCCGCATCCACCGTAAAGCGCCTGGTGAGTGTCCAGTGATCTTGGATGAAGCCAGAGTATTTGGGCGTCGCGAAGTTGGTGGTGGGATTGCCGAACGCTTGTCGGTATTGATCCGGCTGACCGCTTAGAAATGCAGCGAGGTTCGGAAACACATATACCGCGCCAAAACCGTCATGGGCGGAAACGTTCTCACGTATCCAATCCAAGTCCGCCCCAAAACTGATTAGGTGCCGACCCTTCACCAAAGATGCTACATCGGCTAACTCATAGTGGTTTTCGCGTCTCTTGTCATTTCCGTCGTAAGAGCGACCGAAATCGACCAGACCAGCGATGCTGATTTCCGGGCCGATCTGGTCGGTGGTTCGCAGCACGGCTCTGCGGGTGCTCACCTGAAATCGGAAGCTATTGAGGGCGTTGTTGCTGAGAACGGAAGTCAGAGAGCCTGTTACTCCTTGGTCTTCGACAAAGCTGTTGCCCCGACCGCTCGAATCGACCAGACCTCCTGAATTGAAGGCGTCTCCGGCTTCGCGGTTGTTGGTCAAGGCATACTTCAGCAGCAAGGAGTGTTTGTTTCCGAGATGATGATCCAACCTGCCAGAGACCTCCGTCTCTGCGCGCGCCACTCGAAATATTGCTGGATTGATTGCGCGAGTCGTGATTCGCGGGAATACGCCAGACCCGAGCGCGCCATTGATCGCGCTTGCAACTGAGTGTGTGTTCAGAGAGCTATCGTCACCGTGTGCCCCTTCCTGCTCGCCAGCGAAGTAATAGAAGGTGCGTCCGCGGACGATTGGGCCGCCAGCCGACAAACCTGCTCGAAATCGGCTCAGGTCTGGAGCACCGGTCTCATTCGTGAGGGGGTCTCGGGCATTCAAAGCACCGTTTTGGACAAATGCGAATGCGTCTCCATGAAGAGCGTTCACGCCACTCTTGGTAACGACGTTTATGGGGCCGCTCGCGCCTCCGCCCGATTCTGCCGAGAGACCGTTATTGACCACCTGAAATTCCTGCACGGTCTCAGGCGACAGTTCCGTTCGGGCCGAGCCAGTGAACTCATCGTTGTTCTCGACGCCATCAATGTAGAGGCTGTTGCTGCGAGAACGCAGACCCGCGAAGCTGAATCCGCTGTCGGCAAGGGCGCTCTTGCCGCCCGTTGCTCCCTGGATATTCGACCGAGTTAACTGGGGAGCCAAAAGCACGAAATCGAGGTAGTTGCGGCTAACCACAGGTGACTCCTCAATTCGGTCGTGGCCGATAGTCGTGGCCTCCGTAGTCTCCGTGGGATCAATCGGTGGCGGTTGCTCCGAAACCGTGATCTGTTGCTGCACTGTTGCAGGAGCGAGCCGAACTGCGATCTGAACCACGGTGCCGACAGAGACCACAAGGGCATTGTTTACATACGGAGAAAAACCACTTGATTGAACGCGAAGCTCGTACTGACCCACGGGAAGCTCGCCAGCACGAAAGAAGCCTTCTGCGTTTGTTGATATCGAGCGAGTCTGATTTGTCCCTTGATTGCGTAGCGTCGCTATCGCACCAGCGACGGCACCGCCAGTCTGGTCCACAACACTCACTTGAATAGCGCCCGCAACTCTGGAAGTTTGTGCCGCGCAAGAAAAAGCAACTGCAAGGATGACAATACCTGCGAGTGACGACCTCACCGGTCGTCTTCTTTCCAATAAAAACATGCCCGCCCTCGAACGAACAGAATAGATGGATCAATCGTGCTAATCCCTGTGTCGAATGCGAGCGAATCAGATTCGGAGAGGTTGGGGCGGGGAACAGCAAGTACTTGGAACCGAAGGCGATGCGCAAGATAAGGGAGGATCGAATGAAAGTAAAAGGCAATGCGTTAGGGACACGGCGCGCATCACGATGGCGATCGCGTGAACGATCCCAAAGCCCGCCCCAGCAACCAAAGCCAAAATCACCAGACTATATTCAATGTCATTGCCCGTCTGCAGGGTGTGATCCCAGAAGTCGAATGTTTCAGCAACGGGCCCGCAGACACAAACCAATAAAAGGCACAACGCAACGAATTGAAGAAGTCGTGACCGCACTTTACCCTCTGATGCCATTTCCAAGGTCGGCGTGCGAAAAACCTACGTAGCCGACCCACTATACTGCCACTTCGTGCCTGAAGACACCCTGAAGGTCTATAGCCTATCGTGATCGCGAAGGTGCTCTCGGCAAACCGTCCGAGTCATCTGGCCAAATCTGTTACAACTAGAATTCGGGTCTGCTACAATTCATTCACGGGGCAGGGACAGCTGCTCTGGGTTGGTGTTTGCCTGCAGCACAGTTTTGGACGCGGTTTTGCTTGGTGTCCATGGTGTCCATTAACCTCGGAATTTGGTTCTACGGGGTTGAAACAGGCGACGCAGGCGAATCGATTGAACCTGAGGAAAGCCACTAAAGACGCGGGTTTCCGATAAAGGTAAGAAAACAAGTTGGGGACGTAGTTCAGTTGGTTAGAACGCTGCCCTGTCACCGACTTCCAACACAGAATCGATCAGGGAGCCGCCGTAGCTCGAATAGCACGCCTTTAGAGCGATAGTTCTCCTTTACATTCCCACAGCCTGCTCCACTCAAATTGGAACGCCTGCCTTGTCACGCAGGAGGCCGGCGGCTTCTCGTTTCCTCTCGTGGGAATACTAGCAAGCAACGATGAACATGGCGACTTTTCAATGTCAGGACGCGGGACGCTTCCCATACAGCCATTCCAGCACAAACGCGACGCCGATGCCGCCGGTGACTGTTGCCCAATCAGAATTTGCTGCAATGATGCGTCGTGGCGGAGCGACGGCCGAGATTTTCTGCCGCGAAAACGTCTCAACAACGATCGTCAACAAATCAGTGGTGAGTGGGATCGAAAGGCACGAAGCTGTCGGCTCTCTTCGGATCGCCTTTGCCGGAATATCGCGCTAAGACGGGGTAAGGAAAAACAGGACGAGTGCGCTCTACAGCGCCGTTGAGCATTTGTCCAGCGATCAGCTTGTCGGGCGGTTCGCCCTTTTCCACCCAGTTTTCCAGCAAGGTCATTGAATCAAACTCGGTGAACCCGGGACCGCCGCCGCTGTGATGCACTCCCGGTACGAGAAACATCCGGAAGAAATCTTCGGTCTGTTTGCGGCCGCCCATAAACGTCATCACGCTTTCATAGTAGCCAATGGACGAAGTCGCCATGATGGCGCCATCGGCCCAGCCATGCCACAGAAGAAGCTTGCCACCGTGCGCTTTGAAGCCACGCAGATCAAATGAGGTCGCGTCGTATATTCTTCTCGCCCTGTCCAGCGTTGCGGGATCGCGGTCGAGATCAAAGTGAAGGGCATCTCCATTCTCTCTGATCCTCTCGTCCGCAAGGTATCTCATGTACTGCCCAGGCAACTCCAAATTGGCGAGACGAGGGGTAATGCCCGGACGCGGCGAACCGAAGTAGTTCCAGCCAGCCCACATCGTCTCGGTCCCAGGAATGTACGGGTAGGCATAGAGCACTTCGCCTTTGGAATTTGTCGCGGGCGACATTAAGCGCCTGACCGCAGCGACCTGCTTGGCATTCAAGCAATCAGTACCGCCGTGCGCGGAAGTGCAGGCGATCATTTCCGGTTGCCACCTACAAGAGGGGGGATCAGTGACAAGTCCTTCGTCTACGCCCGCCTGCGCACCACAATGCTCCAGTACGGACTTATGAATCGCCCCCGCAGTGTCAGCATTCAGCACAGATCCGCCCTGACCATCGGTGATGGCTTGGGCGAACCAAGCTGCGGCGATAGTATTTCGTCCCGTGTAGTCGTACACCGGGGCGCTGGGCATCAGGCCGTCGAAGTCCTCCGGGAAGCGCTGCGCTTCGATGAGAACGGCTTGGCCGCCTTTAGAGCCGCCTCCCATGTAGGAATATTTGATCGGTTTTCCGTAATAATGAGTGGTAATGGCCTTGGCAATCAAGGTGACGACGTGATTGCTGCGCCAGCCAAAATCTTCCTGCAATTCGGGAGCATTCGCGGCCCAAATCCCATCGAATCCCCAACGGCTGTCATGCCCACCATTCCCTGTTACCGAGGCATAACCACGCACCAAGCCAAGGTTGCAGGCATCCCCAAAGACGGTGCCACAGAAAGCACCACAGGCATAGAAGAAGAATTTCTGATTCCAATCTCTGGGGAGCGGCAACTTCAACTCAAACTTGTTCTGCGGTGCAACATAGCCGGTCACGTCGCAATACTCATGGACGTGCACGTCGCTGTTAACTGGACTGCTACCATAGCCGCTGGGAACGAGGAGCCATCGCTCCAAACCGTTGGCGGGAACCTCGATGAGACGAGCTGACGTGACAACGGCCGGACCTCCATGGGCGATTTCCAGATTGAACTCCATCAAAGCTTCGCACGACTGAGCGCCGGCTCCAGCTGGCGGCTTGTCGGGCACGTTCTGCGCCGCAACCAGGGTCGGCACAATCAAGCAGCACGCGATGACGAAGCCGACTCGGCTAATTCCAGATGCGAAGCTATCTCGTAGCCAACGGACCATCTCGTCCAAGGCCGCAAGCCAATGACTGGCTAGATGAGCGTCCACGCGATGCCTCCTTGCCATGATTCGCCTTGCTTCGTCAACACGAACATCGGAAACGACGTTCTCATTTCTGTGCCTCCATTCTCAGTTTTTTTGGTCGCCACCCGTGCAACCGCGACGTCAGTACGGAGAAAGCGGATTGCGACAGATGTCACATCCAGGTGACTGCCTTGGAAGTCGTCGGTAAACAGTCGCGCATGGTAGGCCCTTTAAGGACTTGCCAGTAATCACGACGAAGTCGGCGTCCTCCGCAAACAATGCAGCAAAGGCCTTGGCGTCGCCCCGATTGATAGCCTCTG
>Ga0207111_10143_pt1 | contig 19059 bp, 12 predicted proteins | sample Alteio_BWMinHeat_71_FD_153577 | JGI IMG/M metagenome (GOLD analysis project Ga0207111, IMG submission 153577) | Enriched cells from forest soil in Barre Woods Harvard Forest LTER site, Petersham, Massachusetts, United States -... | ecosystem: Environmental > Terrestrial > Soil > Temperate forest >... | reverse complement strand
GGTATTTCTTACGGTAACCTCCGATAAGGGATGCACGAATACTCATAGTTCAAGTGTAAGTGTTTATGATAATCCTGTCGCCAATTTTAATTTTCAGGATGTTTGCCGTTCTGTTCCTGCAAATTTTACGGATTCTTCTCGTGTACCAAACGGAACCATAACCGGCTGGCGTTGGAACCTTGGCGATGGCGACACTTCAATTATTCAAAATCCATCCCATCAATATGCAGTAGCCGGAACCTATACCATTACACTCATTTCAGCGTCCAACTTCGGCTGTTCCGATACCATTTCCAAAAGCATTGTTATTTTCCCGACTCCGGTAGCCGGTTTCTCCTTTACCAATGTTTGTTATAAGGATACTATTTATTTTAATGATACTTCAACCTTAACAAACGATACCATTGTGGGCTGGCATTGGACATTCGGGGACGGATGGACGGCTTCGGTTCAAAATCCAAACCATTATTACCACGCTGACGGAACCTATCCTGTTTCTTTAACCATAACTTCCAACAATGGCTGCAAAGACAGCACCGGCGCCACAGATACCATTTACCCGTTGCCTCATGCCAATTTCAGCAGCACTTCCGTTTGCCTTAATGACACTACTCATTTTACCGACCTTTCTTCCATTACCAGCACTAACATTATTGCATGGTCATGGAACTTTGGCGACAGCGCCGGTTCAAATCTTCAAAATCCTGTTCATCTTTATGCTGCTCCCGCATTTTATACTGCACAATTGCTTATAACTTCCGATAAATCATGTAAGGATTCCGCATCTAATCCTGTAGAAGTCTATCCTTTGCCGGTAACGCATTTCAGCATTACCCCTGATAAGGGTTGCCTGCCGCTGGATGTTACTTTCACCGATTCTTCAACGGTTACACCATCGCCCTATTATCATATTGCACAATGGTTCTGGAACTTTGGCGAAGGTAACACAGCTACATATTCAAATTCAACTGCGTTTCCCCATACCTATCTGCAATCCGGCACTTTTGATGTTTCTTTAAAAGTGGTTACTGCCAACGGTTGCATGGATTCATTGGAAAACATCCCGGTTACGGTTTATCCTTTGCCTGTAGCAGGGTTTAGCTATACTCCCGAAATTGGAACTGCAAGCATACTGAATCCTTTCTTTACTTTTAAAGATGAATCGCAGGGAGCCGACAGCGGCTATTGGGATATGGGCGACGGAACAAGGATTAAGTTCAGCAAGGGCTTCTATTATACTTTCCATGACACGGGATGTTATAATGTTGTGCAGGTTGTTTTCACTCCTTTCGGCTGCTCCGACACTACCACGCATACCATCTGCATTTCGCCCGATTTTGCATTCTATATTCCCAATACTTTTACACCCAATGGAGATGGTTATAATGATACTTTCTCCGGAAAAGGGGTGGGTATAACCGATTACAATTTAAAGATTTATGACCGTTGGGGCATCAATGTTTTCAACTCCAGGTCTATGGATAACGGATGGAACGGTAAAGTGCACGGCAGCGACCAGACAGCCCTTGACGATGTCTATATTTATGTTTTCCACATCATGGACATCAACGGAAATGAGCACACCTACCGGGGACGGGTTACGCTGATTAAATAATTTAAGCAATGAAATCCGAATCAATTAAGCTCGAAATTATTGCATGGGTAACTAAATTAGAAGATAATCGTTTGTTATCATCTCTTTTAAAACTTAAAGAGGCTGCTGAAAGGGGAAACTGGTTTGATTTCTTTACTGAAAAGGAGAAAAAATCAAAAACTTCCATTCAAAATCTTTCACCAACAAAACAATCTCATCCGTTTAACTTTTCCTGGGAGGGCGGTTTAAAAGAAATGAAATCTGAGTTCGACGGAGTCAGTTTGCAACATTATATCAGGAAGTTGCGGGAATGATTTTAATTGATTCCAATATATTTCTTGAAATATTGCTTGAACAAGAAGCTAAGGAACGCTGCAAACATTATCTTACCATAAATTCATACATTTTGATTAAAGGGCTAAAGCCCTATTTTGCCACTAATTTTTATAATCCCCCGCCCTAAAGGGCGAGGCAACTTAAATGGCATAATTTAGCCCATTTTAAGTATAGATTTTGACGATGCTTATCAATTTAGCGTTGGATTAGAAAATCATTATGAAATTGCTACAATGGACAAGGATTTTAAAAGAGTGAAGCATTTAATTACTGTTCATTTTGTATGACAAACAATGACAGAAATTAAAAAAATCGCAGTCATCGGTTCGGGGACAATGGGCAATGGCATTGCTCAAACCTTTGCTCAATATGGCTTTCCGGTTGCGCTGGTGGACATTTCGAGGGAAGCGTTGGATAAAGCTATTGCCACCATCACGAAGAACCTTGACAGGATGATAGCCAAAAACATCCTTACTGATTCCGATAAAGAAAAAGCCATTGGAAACATTCATACCTTTACTGAACTGGAAAAAGGTATAAATGAATGTGATTTGGTAATAGAGGCGGCTACCGAGAGTGCCGACGTAAAACTTTCCATTTTTAAACAATTGGACAACATTTGCCAACCTGATACAATTCTTGCGAGCAATACTTCTTCCATATCCATTACTAAGATTGCAGCAGCTACAAAACGACCGGGTAAAGTAATCGGAATGCACTTTATGAACCCTGTTCCTGTTATGAAATTAGTTGAAGTTATCAGGGGGTATTCAACTTCCGATGAAACAACTTCCGCCGTAATGGAGTTATCAAAGAAGTTGAATAAGCTGCCGGTTGAAGTGAATGATTACCCGGGTTTTGTAGCTAACAGAATACTGATGCCGATGCTCAATGAAGCTATTATTTCTCTCTATGAAGGTGTTGCCGGAGTGCAGGAAATTGATACAGTAATGAAATTTGGAATGGCGCACCCTATGGGACCTTTGCAATTGGCTGATTTTATCGGGTTGGATGTTTGCCTTTCAATCATGAGAATCTTACACGAAGGTTTCGGAAATGCCAAATATGCGCCTTGTCCTTTATTGGTTAATATGGTGATGGCAGGGAATCTTGGCGTAAAATCGCAGCAGGGGTTCTATTCATACAGCCACGGAACGAAGGAATTGGTAGTGGCTGATTATTTCAGAAAACTTTCATAAGCATTCTGATGCTACAATACTGTTTCATAAATATTGTTTTATCCATGTATTCGCTTCTTTTTCGTCAGTGAACATCTTCATTGGGAAAGGAGGCGGTTTCAGCGTAAAGAAAACATTTGATATTATTTTTCCCGCACGGGCGAGCGTCCCGTTCGTTCGTATTATTATGAAATATCTTGTTTCAATGAAATGTTACTTTTTCAACATCCGCCCACTCGATGGGCTTGGTTAAAAGAACTACTTTTAATAACAAAACAGCGTTATTCGATAAACAGATGCCTGTTTATTCGAAAAACTTTCGTATTATTGCATTTCTTAAATCGAACGCATCTTAAATATTAACTTTATGAAAAACAAAATTACCCGAATAGGGGGCGTGTTGTTGTTATGCACAATCCTCTCGCTTTCAACCGTTGCACAAATGCCAACCGACGGCTTTATGATGCCGAAAGGCAACATTTGCATTGTTGGCATGTATTCGCGCGATGTGTGGAATAAATACTGGGAAGGCACGCTTAAACGCGACAACCAGAACATCGGAACGATGCGCACCAACAGCGCAGACGGTATGCTCGCCTTCGGAATTTTTGACAAACTGCTCTTTACTGCAAACGTTCCTTATATATGGACAAATTCTTCGAGAGGACATTTCACGGGTCAGCATGGTTTCCAGGATTTAGCGTTAGGGCTGAAATGGAAAGTTGTGGAAGGGCATATTCCCGGCGGAAAGCTGTCCTTTCAGGCATCAGCCGTCGGAACAATTCCGATGAGCAAATATGTGCCCGATTTCCTTCCTTATTCCATAGGCATACAATCGAAAACAGCATCTTTGAACGCCATTATCCATTACATGACGGATAAGAAGATTTACCTGACCATGCAATGGGGCTATGTGCGCAGGGATAATATTACCATTGACCGCGCATTTTATTACACGGACAGGATGCACAACACTAACCAGGTTTTCATTCCCGACCTTATTGTTTATGGCGCACAGCTTGGTTTCGAGCATGAACATTTCAGGGCGGAAGCTTGGGCGAGTGTGCAGATTTCACAGGCGGGAAGCGATATTCGTCCTTACGACATGCCTTTCCCCGGAAATTCAATGTCGTTTACGAAAGCGGGTTTGACGGGTAAGTATCATTTTATGAAGGTAAAAAACCTCACGCTTACGGCTTCGGGCGGCTATACCTTTGCAGGAAGAAACGTAGGGCAGTCGGTCTTTTATAACGCAGGGGTGCAGTATATTATCAAATGTTATTAGTTTAAATAAATGAATCAATACAATCTTTATAAATAAACTCGGTGTAATCATTCTAAAATGAAAAAATCATTCGAAAAATTTGCGCAAAAAACATCCATCGTCATTGTATTAATGGCGTTTCTTTTCATCAGCAATTGTAAGAAATCTATTGTTGAAAATCAAATTGAACCATATACTGCTGCAAGTATTGACACCACAGGCGGCGGTTGGAAAACGATAGTGGTTAATCCGGGTACGGTTACAGTTGCTGTTCCTGCTGACCCCACATCAGCTTCTTATCTTGCCGAACTTGCCGATTTGAAAGCAACGATGGCTGCCGCAACCGGCGACCAGAAAGATGCTGCACGATACTGGAGCGCAGGCGCTGTGCGATGGAATGAAATTGCAAGAGAACTGGAAGCGAAATATAACCTCCCCCCACAACCTAATCCTGATGGCACTTATCCCGTACCGAGTTCCACTAATCCTGCCGGTCCTCCAAAGTATCCGTTCGCCAATCCGCCTTACGCTTCAAGGTCTTACGCTTACCTTAGCGTCGCTCAATATGATGCGCTAGTTGCTGCATGGCTTTACAAATTCGTGTATAAACGACCGGCTCCAAGCAAGGTTGACCCAACAATTGTTCCCATCCTTTTCTCCGCCGACCTTCCCGCCTTTCCTTCCGAAGATGCAGTAATTGCTGCTGCATCAGGTAAATTATTGAAATTCTTTTTCCCGCTTGATTCGGATATGATTAACCAAAAAATAACTGAACACGAAAACTCAAGGTTATGGGCAGGAGCCAATGTGAGAAGCGACATAGCAGCAGGGGATGCACTTGGCAAAACCATCGCTGCAACGATTATAGCAAAGGCGAAAACCGACGGAATGAAAAATGCGGTAGGCAGTCAGCCGAAATGGGATTCACTCTATAACGATGCGCTGAACAGGGTAACTACGCCCTGGATAAGCCGCGAGCATCCTCCGCGACCTCCGATGCTTCCTTTCTTTGGCATGGTAACCAACTGGAATTTTGATGCTGCAACAAGGGCTACGCTTCGACCCGGTCCTCCCCCAGCCATCGGCTCTGCTGAATTTAACACCGCTTTGAACGAGTTGAAAGGTTTCTCAAAGAATCTGACCCGCGAACAATACCGCATTGCCGATTTCTGGAACGACGGCTTGGGAACCCCCACACCGGCAGGTCATTGGAACAAAACCGCCTGCGACCTGATTGTGCAATACAAGATGAACCAGTTACGCGCAGCGCGAACGCTTGCCTTATTGAACACGGCGGAAATGGATGCCGGTGTTTGTTGCTGGGATACCAAAATGTATTATTACTATCCGCGACCTTCGCAGGTTGACCCTTCCATCACAACCGCCATCGGTATCCCCAATTTCCCTTCCTACACTTCCGGTCATGCTACCTTTTCAGCAGCGGCAGCTACGGTGTTGGGTTATATTTTCCCTGCTGAATCAGGCAACCTGACGAGTCTGGCTAAAGAAGCATCAGAATCAAGGATATATGCCGCCATTCACTATCGTTTTGATTGCGATGCAGGGTTTATGTGCGGAGAAAAAATAGGGCAATATGCTGTTACGCGCGGACAAGCTGACGGTTCGCTGCAATAATTTGTGTAATCTGTGGCAAAATATCCGCATTACACATTAATCCCTACTTTTGCGTTTCCTTTCAAACAATAAAATAAATGGAAACGGAAACAATCAGCGAAGCCAAACAAGTACCAAGTGTAAAAGGACATTGGCTGTTTAAAGGCGGGCTTGAGCTTTCGCAGGACATCATCAAATTCGTCCAAAAATACAGACCCCTTCATGGTGATATTTTCCATGTGGATACGCTCAAACACCAGGTTTATATTGTTACGCATCCTGATATTGTAAAACACATCTTACAGGAAAACAATCGTAACTATACAAAAAGCTTTGGTTATAAAGTCATGCAGTTGCTGGTGGGTCATGGCTTGCTAACCAGCGAAGGCGAGCATTGGAAAAAGCAACGACGGCTGGCTCAACCCGCATTTCATAAAGAACGGCTTGCCGCCATCACGGTGAAAATGGCGGAAGCTGCGGAGAAAATAGCTGAAAAATGGAGCCGTTTGCAAACCGAAGGCAAAACTGTGAATGTTTCGGACGACATGAATGAAGTGGCATTGGACATTGTCGCCGATGCTTTATTCAGCACCGGCATCAGCGGCGACCTCGAAGTATTGCGAAAAGCCATTACCGTAGGCAACGAGTTTGTGATGAACAGAATAAGGCAATTAATCCAGGTGCCTGTATGGGTTCCGCTGCCTGCAAACCTTGCTTTCAATGAGTCCATGAAACAATTGGACAAAATTATTTACAGGATAATTGAAAGCAGGAAGCAGGAAGCAGGAAATAAGCACAATGACCTTCTGTCCATGCTCATGGAAGCGAAAGATGAAGAAACGGGCGAAGGAATGAGCGACCTTCAATTGCACGACGAGGTGATGACCATTTTTATTGCCGGACATGAAACCACCGCCGTTTCATTAGCATGGCTTTTTTACCTGTTGTCAAAGCATCCTGAAGTGGAAAACAAACTTCGTGAAGAATTGAAAACGGTTTTAAACGGCAAAACTCCGGCTTTTGAAGACCTGCCTAAATTGCGTTATACCCGCCAGGTAATTGACGAATCGTTGCGGATTTATCCTCCCGCATGGATTGTAGGCAGAATGTCTTTGGGAGAAGATGAGATAGACGGCTACCATATTCCGAAAGATTCCACCATGCTGATGATTAGCTACGCGATTCATCGCCATCCCCGCTATTGGAAAGACCCCGAAAAGTTCGACCCCGAAAGGTTCAGCCCCGAAAGAGCGAAGGAAATACATAAATATGCTTATTTCCCCTTTGGGGGTGGTCCGAGGTTGTGCATAGGCAATAATTTCGCCCTGCTCGAAATGCAAATTATTGTCGCCACCATGTTGCAAAAGTTCCAATTAAGGATGCTGACGGATGAAGTTCCTGCCTTTGAGCAACTCATCACGCTACGACCCCAGCATGGAATTAAAATGAAGTTTGTTTGAAACCTGCATGATATAGTAAATCACAAAGCGCTATGAAAAATAATCGGGGTAATCTTTTAATAATCGGCATAATCTTTTTAACCGCATCGCGGCTCATTGCTCAAAATGTTCAATGTTCGGAATGGAAACAAATGCTCCCCTCCGAAAAAATTAATGTAAAGACCGATAATTCAAACAATAACCTCGACCTTGCCTTTTTCGGGGGCAGGTATTACTTAGTTTTCCGAACGGCTCCTTCTCATTTCGCTTCGAACAAAACCCGCATGTTTGTAGTTAGTTCCACCGATATGGAGAATTGGGAATATGAAACCGACTTTTATCATGGAAACGACCTGCGTGAACCAAGATTCATAGTATATAACGAACATCTTTTCATTTATTATTTTGAAGGAGGCAGCAGCCGTTTTCGTTTTCAACCGAAACATGTGTGGGTAAGCGAAACCGCCGATGGGAAGCAATGGTCAAAACCCCGCACTGCCGGGTTGGATGGATTTGTTCCCTGGCGACTCAAAACACGAAATGATACGATGTATCTTTCGGCATATTATGGTGTCGGACTATACAGCGACCATCATGCGGGAAATCTACGGCTTTTCAGAAGTTGCGACGGCTATCAATGGGAACCTATCAGTGATGCGCCGCAAGTGGAAATAGCCGGAGCGGAAGAAGGGGAGTTTGAGTTTGATAAGGAAGGAAACCTTTGGGGAACTGTCCGGCTGGAAAATGAAGGGTCGTTTACGGTTTATGCTCATCGGGACAGTTTGGATAAATGGCATTTGACTCCGTCGGGCTATAAATATGACAGTGCGCTGATGTTTGAGCAGGAGGGCGACATATATGTTATTTCGAGAAGAAACATGGATGGCAAAATGGACAAAGCCCCGCACTGGCTACCCGACTGGCTCATTCAAAAGTATAACCAGGTAAGGTATTCCGTTACCCAAAAAACAACTGCGCTTTTCAAATTGAACAAAAAGGAAGGAAAATTAACTCATTTGCTCGACTTCCCCGGAACGGGTGATAATGCCTATCCTGCTTTGCTCAAAAAAACCTTTAATTCATTCGTGATGCTCAACTATACCAGCGGGCTACAGGAAAAGAAAAGCTGGATTCGCGGTCAGTTGGGTAAGACTTTTATTTACCGGCTGGAGTTTTTGATAGGGAAGGGTCCGGCAAATAAATTTTCACCTTAAACAAAATAATAGGCATCCTCTCTCTTTGCTTAGATGGCACTTTTCTTTGTCGGAAAAGTGCCATCTTTGTGAAAGGTGGCACTTTTCTTTGTTGGAAAAGTGCCAACCTTGTGAAAGATGGCACTTTTCTTTATTGGAAAAGTGCCAACCTTGTGAAAGATGGCACTTTTTTTTGTTGGAAAAGTGCCAACCTTGTGAAAGATGGCACTTTTTATTATTGGAAAAGTGCCATCTTTTTAAAAGCTGCTGTTTGCGCTCATTTGGGAGCGTTCAAACCTTTGAAAGAGGAAGTGCGCTCTTCAGAAGAACTACCTGTGCAATTTGTTGTACCCCTCAAAAATCACGAACCCTTTGCATTGTATTTCTTTGTATCTTTGGGGCTCTTTTTTTAACCTCATTTAATCAAATCACAACATGAAAAAACTCGTACTATTACTCGTTATGACGCCTGCCATTTTATTTTGTGCGGGCTTTGGAATTTATTCAATGCGACATGCTGCAAAGCCGCCAATGGTTGCTAAAGTTGAAAATGCTGAAAAGGAGCAGGGAATAAAGGACGCTATTGACTACCTGAACAAAATCAGGAATAACCAGATTACCGGGACTATTGACCCGAACGACGTTACTGCCGCTTATGAACAGGCAAAAAGATTGCAGCAGCAAAAATCGTCATCCAACATCAACTGGAGAAACCTCGGACCTGACAATATTGGTGGCAGAACAAGATGTTTCTTAGTTGATAAGAATAATACCAATAATTACTTTTCCGGCGGCGTAACAGGCGGCTTATGGATTTCGCATACCGCCGGCTCTTCCTGGACGCCTTACAATGATTTTTCAGATAACCTGATATTAAGTTGCATCACCCAGGCAGCCAACGGCGATATTTATTACGGAACAGGAGAAGCAAATGGAAGTCTTGGCGGTTTCGACGGCGGAGGGCTTTGGAAATCAACTGATGGAGGGACTACTTTCACATTCCTGACCTCAACTTCACCTTCTGTTAACTCGGCATTTACCCATACACAGGAAATGGCATCAGACCCTTCAAATTCCAACAGGATTTATGTTTCAACTGACGGAGGATTATATTCAACCAATGACGGTGGCGCTACCTGGTTTAATCCCGTTGTAATAAATCATCATAAAGTAGTCGGTTTTTCAACTTCAGTTGTTACCGGCTCCGACGGAACAGTTGCTGTTGCAATAGGCGGCAGGGTATATGTATCTCCTAACGGCGATTCCGCTAATTATGCAGATGTTTCAGGCGCAGCCCCCAAAGTCGCTCCGGCTAACAGTGTTGTACTTGCCATTGCTCCTTCCGACCCTAATTATATATATGCTTCTGCTGTTAATTCTGCAAGCGATTTGCAGGCAATATCTCAATCAACTGATAAAGGACAAACATGGACGATTATTGGGAACGGAGGGTTTGCTGATTTCAACCCTTTCGGTAACAGCAGCGAACACCAGGGATATTATGATAATGCCATTGCCGTGTTTCCTGACAACAAGAACGAGATTTTAGTGGGAGGCATTGAGAACTGGCATTGGTCAGATGTGCAGGGCTGGACGCAATTTACAGACCAAAACTACTTTAGCCCGTTTTATGTACATGCCGATGTTCATGCCATCGTGTTTCATCCAACCGACCCCAATACATTTTTCATTACCTGCGACGGAGGTATTTTCAGGACCATTAACCGCGGCTCATTATTTGGCAATTTAAACAGGGATTATGTTACCACGCAGTTTTACTCCGTTGCAATGTCAGGAAATGGATTGGTAATGGGCGGAACACAGGATAATGGAACGATTTTTATTAATATTAATGGAAACACAACAAAGACAGGTGTAGATGTGAATGGTGGCGACGGAGGTCAGTGTGAGTTTTCCATCATATATCCGGGTGCGTTGTTTACAACTGTTTATTATGGTTCTCTTTCACGCTCCATTGAAGGAAGCACTCCACAGAGTTTCTATAGCCCTCGTTGCGATTCTTTTTTGAAAGCCAATGGAGCATCATTCGTTGGCTGCATTGCTCTTTGGGAAAGGTTAAGCAAAGTTACCTGGCAGGGTAAGCCCTTAGATGCTGATACTACTTTCGTTGCCGGATTTAATGGCGCTGTATGGATGACTAAAGGGGCGATTGATTTCTCCAAAACGCCTAATTGGTTTGAGATTGCAGCCATTTCCGGAACAGTTCAGAACATGGTGTTTTCAAAGGATGGCAATACGCTTTTTGTAGGCAATTTTTACAGTGGACAGGTTTACAGGGTTACTAACCTGCTTGCAGCGCGCGATTCGGCTTCTGGTGATATAGGTAGTTCTACCTGTATTGTGAAGACTGATTTGATAGGTAGTTTTGGTCAAACAGTTACAGGAATTTCGGTTGATACAAGCAACGCTAATAATGTTGCAGTAAGTCTTGGCGGTTATGGCAATACAAATTTTATCTATTATTCCACCAATGCACTTGATACAACGGCTTCAAATGTCAGTTTTAACCCAAGACAAGGTTCAGGCGCTAACATGTTGCCGCGGATGCCGTGTTACAGCGTGCTGATTGAGGCAGGAAATCCTCACAGGGTGTTGGTTGGAACTGAAAAGGGCGTTTTTGTAACGGATAACATCGCCGTAGGCAATCCAGTATGGAATGCAGCCAACACCGGCTTGGCTAATGTTGTTGTGTGGGCGCTTCGCCAGCAAACCCAGACATTTGCCGACAGCGCCGGGTATATTTATGCAGGCACGCATGGCAGGGGGATATACAGTTCATCTTCTTTCTCCGTTCCTGCCGTGCACGTTGCAGTCGGAATTGCTGAAAATACCGCTTTGGCTGGTAATTTGAGTTTATTCCCGAACCCCATTGCGGATGCAGGAACAATTACTTATCAGCTTCCTAAAACTTCTGATGTTGTCATCAATATTTATAACATGGAAGGAAAATTGGTAAAAAACATTGCACAAGCTCATCAAAGCGCAGGAGATTACAGGATTGCACTTAATGCTTCTAATCTTAATGCAGGCGCTTATTTACTTAATTTTAAAGTGGATAATGCGGGCAAGACGTTGAAATTTATTGTGGCAAAATGAGTGTTTGAGTGTTTGGGTATTTGAGTACTCAAACACCCAAACACTCAAACACCCTCACGACGCCTGAATTCCGCACACAATATCGCTGCTGCAAATGCAGCATTTAAAGATTCGGCGCCTTTATTATAAGACGGAATAAAGAGCCGCGTTGAAACATACTCCAGCAAACCGGCGGAAACCCCGTGAGATTCGCTGCCGATTAATAAAATTCCATTCCTGCTTAAAGGCTTTTCGTAAACATTTTCTCCTTTTAACATTGCTGCATAAATAGGGATTAGGGATTGAGGATTAGGGATTGGGGATTGATTACAGATTTCAGCAAAGACCTCCTCCAGGTTAAGTTCATGAACATTTACACGAAAAATGGAACCCATACTTGCCTGCACACATTTAGGATTGTATGCGTCCACACATTCTTTTGAGCAAAGAACATTCTTAATTCCGAACCATTCGGCAATGCGGAGGATGGTTCCGAAATTCCCGGGGTCTTTGATGTCGTCAAGCGCAAGGGTGAGTTCATTGTGAAGCGCTTCTATTTTAAATTCCGGTTTGGGGATTTCGGCAATGGCGAGAACCTGGTTTGGCGTTTCAAGATTACTGATTTTTTTTAATTCTTTTTCTGTTATTTCAATAATAGGGATTGGGGATTGGGGATTGGGGATTAGGGAATTGTAGCGTTTCTCATCACTCATCCCTAATCCCCAATCCCTAATCCCTAAAATGGAATGAATCTTACAGGAAGAACGCAGCAGTTCGTTCACCGTTTTAACCCCTTCGGCAATAAAAAGCCCGTGCTCTTTCCTGAACTTCTTATGATGAAGCGAATTAATCAGTTTGATTTGTTTTTCTGAAAGCACATTAGTGGGTTTTGAGTTATGAATTATGAGTTATTTTTGCTGAAAATTCCTGCAAAGATAAATGAGAAGAAATTGTTCAAAGATAACGCTTTTATCAATTTTCAATCTTTATACTCTTATACCCTTATACCTCATTCTCTCATCGTGTAATCCTTCAAAACATCTTGGCGAAAAGCAATACCTTCTCACTAAAAACAAGATTGTTACTGATGACCCCGCCATTCCGAAAAGCGAACTTGCAAGCTATGTAAGGCAGAAACCGAACAGGAAGATATTCGGTTTTTTTCGTTTTCACCTCGCCGTTTATAGTTTAGTGAATAAAGAAAAGTTAGAAGCCAGGCAAGCCGACCTTGACCAGCAACAGGAAGTGAAGAACAAAAAAAGAATTGAAAAAGGACTTAAACCCAAACAGCGTAAGCCCGGCATAAGGGAAAGAATTGCAAAATGGTTGATGAACATTGGGGAAGAGCCGGTGGTATTTGATTCAACGCTAACGCAGTCCACCGTCAAGCAGTTTAGTATTTTTATGAAGAATAAGGGCTTCTTTAATGCTGTGGTGAAAGATTCGGTTTATTATCGCAAAAAGAAAGCGAGGGTGGTGTATTTAATTCACGAGGGTAAACCCTATACGCTCGGAAATATCAGTTTTGTTGCGAAAGATTCTGCAATCAGCGCAATTATCGCACTTGTTTCAAATAATTCATTGCTTAAAAAGGGTGATAATTATGATGTGGACATAATGCAGAAAGAAAGGGAAAGGATTACGCGGGAGCTAAAGGAAAGGGGTTATTTTCTTTTTACCAAGGAATATATTTATTTCAATGCTGACAGCGTGGCAACCACAAGAACCGTTGACCTTACGCTCTATATAAAGAACCGAGGTTTCATTTCTCCTGATAATCCCGATTCGGTAATTGAGTTGAATCATGATGTTTATCACATCAATAATGTTTATGTCAATTCAGATTTTAATCCTAAGAGCGATGATAATATTACCAATGATTCATTGTTCTACAACAACTATTGCATTATCTATAAAACTGCTTTAAAGCACAAGCCGGAAATCATCCTGAAGAACATCTTTATTAAAAAACATGATTTGTATATGCAAAGTAATGTGGAGGAAACTTATAAGCGGCTTTCCGATTTGAGGGCATGGCGTTATATTAATATCCAGTTTGGTGAGGTTGCTGCGGATACAGCCGCTCGTTTATTGAATTGCTATATTCAGCTTACCCCCGTTGCGAAGCAGTCAATCGGCACGGATGCGCAGGGAACAAATACTGCCGGAAACCTCGGTATATCGGGCAATATTTCCTATTACAACAAAAACATTTTCAGGGGAGCGGAATTGTTTGAACTTCGGCTGAAAGGTGGTTTGGAATCGCAGATTCTTGCAAAAGGCATCCCCGATAAAAAAATTCCCGGGCTTCCGCTCTTTAACACCATTGAATATGGTCCGGAAGCGAATTTATATCTGCCTAAGCTGCTTTGGCCCTTTAATGTCAGTCCTTTTACCGGTTTATACAATCTGAAAACCGTTTTGCATACTTCTTATAATTTTCAGCAAAATCCTTATTTTACCCGTGCGGTTGAAAAAGCCACTTACGGCTATAGCGGATACTTAGGGCGGCATCATAAATTTATTTTCAACCCCTTTGAGGTTAATTATGTTTACATCTATAACAAAAGCGCCGCCTTAGACACTTATGTTGCTTCGCTGAAAGACCAGTTGCTCCGAAATAGTTATAATTCGCACCTTACTACTTCCGCCAGTTTGAATTATATTTTCAGCAACCAGCAATTGGGTTCAGGCAGAAATTTCAGTTATTGGGATGTTAAATTGGAATGGGCTGGAAACCTGCTGCGGCTTATGGACAACCTGCTCAAAGCAAAAAAGGATACGCTTTATGATTACAGGTTTTTTGATTATGTAAAAGATACCGTTTACAGCTATAAGCTGTTCAAAATCACCTATGCGCAATATGTGAAAACCACTGTAGATTACCGTCATTATTTTGTAATTAATAAAAACAACCGCATTGCAGTTCGTGCAGCGGGCGGCATCGGGGTTGCTTTTTACAATCTTGGTGTATTGCCATTGGAAAGCAGGTTTTTTGGCGGAGGCGCAAACGGCATCAGGGCTTGGCGGGCGCGTTCGCTTGGTCCGGGCGCTTTTGTGGAAACCTCCAATATTCCCGCTTTCGACAAGTTTGGCGATATGAAGCTGGAAGGAAACATAGAATATCGTTTCGGGATTTACAAATTTGTCAAAGGCGCTTCTTTTGTTGATATGGGAAATATTTGGCTAACCAGGGAAAACAATGACCGACCCGGCGGTGAATTTAAGCTGAACCGTTTCTATAAAGACATTGCCGTTGGAGGCGGTTTCGGCATCCGGCTCGATTTCAGCTTTTTCATTATCCGTTTTGATGCAGCCATCCCGCTAAAAAATCCCGCCCTTCCTGATGGTGAAAAATGGTTCAAAGATTTAGCAATGAAAAAGGTGAATTTCCAGTTGGGGATCGGGTATCCGTTTTAAGAGAATTATGAGTGATGAGTATCGCCACTCATAGCTCATTCCTTTATTATCTTCCGTGTTTCCACCGTTTGGGCGGTTTTTACGGTTAGGAAATAAACCCCTGCGGGAAGCGCTGCAACGGGGAGGATGTTATTACCCGGCGACACTTTGCATTGTTGCACCGTTGCGCCGAGCAGGTTATGCAGCGCGGCTGTGCCGCTTTCTGCCGTGTTGAGCGTTAGCGTTAGGTTCTCTTTTGCGGGGTTGGGGTATAGGTTCAGGATTGCTTTGGGGGATGGTTCTGCTATGCCTAAGGGTCCAGACCATTTGGAAACACGAGGAGCACTACTAACAGTTGTATTGTAAAACCCAGCAGCATAAAGATATCCGTTATAACCGCATAATGCATCAACCCTATACCAACTGTCAACCCCTATCGCTGTTCCAACAGCAGACCAGGTGGTGTCATTCCATCTTGCAACACAATTAGTAGAATTGCCACCTGCTGTGTTGAATAATCCACCTGCATAGAGTGCTCCATTATAAACTACTAATGTATTAATAAAATTATCTACCCCTGCTCCTACAGCAGCCCATACAGTTCCATTCCATTTAGCTATATTATTAGTTACAACGCCATCTGCATGTTGGAAAGCACCAGCTGCGTAAAGATTTCCATTATAAACTGCTAATGCATTAACAAAACCATCTATACCAAATACACTTGAACCAACCCGCGACCAGATAGTTCCATTCCACTTTGCAATACCATTAAAAGGGTCACCCATACCTGTGGATATTTGTCCGCCCGCATAAAGTTCTCCGTTAAATTCAGTTAAAGCAAGGATATTGCCAAACCCTATTCCAAGTGTAGTTAAGGTTGTGCCATTCCATTCACTAATTGGATAACTCCGAAGTACGAGATCACCATTATATAAACCTAATGTTACGTCAAAGAGAGATTGAGGAGCTGGAGGGACAGCAACAGACCAAAGAGTTCCATTCCATTTTACAATATTACGAACAGGAGTAGTAATAGTAAACCCATCTCCTGCTGCATATAGTTCGGAATTATAAACAGTTAATGCATAAATGCCATTAACACCATTTTGAATGATTCCTAATCCTGTTCCGGCTTCCGACCAATTCGCTCCGTTCCATTTTAAAATATTATGGGCTGAAGTATCCCCGCCAGCTATTGAAAAAATTCCGCCCGCATAAAGCTCATTGTTATAAACTGCTAATGCCTTAACAACTCCATTATTTGATGAGTCTGTTATAAATATGCCAGTCAAAACAGTTGACCAGGTTTGTGCTTTAGAATTGACAATTGATAATTGACAATTAACAATTGAAAGAAATAATATAATTAGCTTTTTCATCACTGTAATGTTTACATTAAATTATTTACAAAGATAGTTATTTAATCAAATTCATGATTTTGCTTGATATAATTGCACCGTCTTTAGTCAATAAGCTATAGGAATAGCTGCCTACAGCCAGCGAACCTGCGGAAAGAACTATTTGCCCTGCACCAGGGCGGCTAATATCGAAGCGTAATAATTCAGCGCCGCTCATATCAGTTATTTTGATAATTGCGGCACTCATTGAAGATGGAATGTAATAGCCAATCTTAGTGGTAGTGTACCATGGGTTTGGAATGGTATTTTCCAATTTAGCGGCATCTTCGTTTAAGGTGTTGTTGTTTAAACCGGTACCGTCCTGCTGATAGTTGAAGCAGCAAGATTGGAGGTCTTTTTGAAATTGTTGAAGCATTGCTTTGGTAGCTGCATTATCTGCTATAAGCGCAGCCATTTCAGTGGCTTGCTTCTTTAAAGCAACGGCAAGTTCAGCAACTGAATCATTTGAATTGTTATGAACATGATACATTTTTCCCTGCCCCGTATCGCTATGGCAACAATTGCTCAATGAATCAATTTGCGCTTGCAGCGAATGATTAATAGAATCCTGAACTAATTTAGCTTGCTTTAATGAATCTACATCCTGTCGTAGTATTGCAATAATAGAATCTTTGGCTGTCAGCACAGAATCAGTGCGGGTTTGTGCGCTGTCCAACTGTCCAACACTGTTAATGAGCGGAACAATAAATTCCAATGGCTTTACTGAATAGATTGAAACACTGTCAGTGTCACTTGGATTTAACCGAACAAAGGAAGAATCAACAAAACGGGCGGTAAGCGAATCTTCGAGGAGTTGTTGAGCAACAAAACCATACACTAAATGTGTAGTATCATATCCCATTAAACCATTATAATGAAAGGTTTTTGGGTTTACATGTCTTAGCAGTGTTAACCCTGTTTTATAGGGTTGTATATTTGTTTTAAGCCGTTGGTCACTATACATCTGAATATTAGTTAAACCGCCGTTGTTGAGAGTCGATCCACTCGGATTAGCCCCAAAGTAAAGGTTTCCACTAACACCCAAATTACCCTGAATATCTGCTTGAAGGGTAGGTTGACTTGCCGTCATCCCTCCAACCACTAACCCCTTACTAATCCCAACATTTCCGGTAACTTCCATCATATTGTGTGGATTAATAAGTGTGTTATTGCCGACAAGGAAACCAAACCCATTCGCATGATCAGGAATCACCCAGCTATTACCGTCGGTATCGAAAACAATAGGTTGTTGAGGTGTAGGTTCGGGACCTACTGTTCCGGGTACAAACAATATTAACTTTCCATCGTCTCCGGTTGGGTTGGTGCTTGAGCCCAAATAATAAACAGGATTGTTAGAATTACTTTGAACTGCGTAAGGATACACGAGGTCCTTAGGAGGTTTATTATATCCCCATGTTTGAACCTTGCCTTGTCCATATACCGCAAAATCATAAGTAGGAGAAGTGTTTTGATAGCCCACCGTCATGGGGCTGATTACATAGCTAAAGCCGGTGCCGAGCGTGGTGTGCGCAATAGTTGTACCGGTTTGGTTAAGAAAAGGATATAGCCGCAACACCGCATCATCGCCTCCGTCGTGTCCAAGCGTGGCATAATTGTTTTCATAAGCGCCTGAAGAACATGGGCTACCGAACGAATACCTTAGCTTCAACGATGGAAAACCACTTGCGCCTGCTGAAGTAGTGTATTCCAAATGGTCGTGGTCGCAAACGGTAGTGCGCTGAACGCCAAAACCACCATCGCCCACTTCGAGCCGAAACATCGGGTTGGTATAGCCGATTCCTACAAGGTGACCCACAACAGGGTCGTCGGTTTCAAAAATCTGTGTGTTGCAGAGCGTTGGCGGGTTGGTGGAGGTTGGGTCGTAGTGCGAAATTTTAACGATGGAACCTTCAGGTAAATCATCTGCATAGCCGGTAACTTCATCGGGATATGGAGAGTGGCTATCGTCGGCTGCATTGGTAAATGAGGTGCACCAGGGCTGGGTGGTGCCGGGTCCTGTTCCACCGCAGCCATTGCAGACATAGGTAGTACAAGTACTGCAAACACTTTCGCCATTATCAATAATGCCATTGCTATTGGCATCGCACCAAAATTGAAGTTCTTGCCCGCCACAGGAGCATCCGTGTCCGTCAGTAAAGGTAGTTGAGTAAACGCTCAAGGTGCAGCCGGGGTCGCCGTCAGTGCCGCCTTTCTGGTCTCTCACCAATATCACATCACCCTGCTCATTTAAGCTTAACACTGTTGGATTAAGATGACCTGTTCCAACATTGCCTGTGTTTAATGCATTATCATCAGTGGTCATTAAAGAAGTGAGATTTTTAAACCTCAAACCGCTACGGGTGGGAACAGTTGTAGCGCCGGTAAGTGCAACGTATGTGGTTGCTGAAATCTCTGAATTTATATCAACGGTATTGATGGGTTCGGGATCTGACGGGTCAAAATTAAGCCCTATGCTTTTATCTTGCAATATTTTATTATTTGTCTCTATTTTAAGATTACCGAATGGTGTCGTTTGAAAATCAGTC
>Ga0207111_10142_pt1 | contig 19090 bp, 12 predicted proteins | sample Alteio_BWMinHeat_71_FD_153577 | JGI IMG/M metagenome (GOLD analysis project Ga0207111, IMG submission 153577) | Enriched cells from forest soil in Barre Woods Harvard Forest LTER site, Petersham, Massachusetts, United States -... | ecosystem: Environmental > Terrestrial > Soil > Temperate forest >... | reverse complement strand
TTCAATATAAACATAACTTTATTAATTAGAATAATCAGCCCTTGTCTCCCCCACACTCGCATGTATGAAAATCGAAACTCGCCCTCGCACCGCGTCCCGCGTGTGAGTATTTCAGTGGCATCTTGCCTTTTCATTACTGCCTATGGTTGATGTCCTCACCAACTATTAAATTTGTTGAGGTTGGTGGGGACACCAACCTTAGGCAAAAACGATTAATTCGTTCATTGTTTGTGAAGACACAAACAATGGCGGGCATATTAAATCTCGTTTTTATCAATTCCTGCCTGCTTAAGTATTGCCATGAATGTACCTTTTGGAAGGTCTTTATTTCCATGAACAGGAATTATCACTGTTTTATTGGTAACTGAATTATAATAAATATGATGGCTGCCGTTTGAACGCCTGAACTCAAAACCCCTTTGTTCCAGTATTTTTATTAGCCGGTTAGCTGAAAGGTTCATGCGCTTAAACTTAAGGAATATTCCAATGTATCGCTATCGTCAGGAATATCCTCTCCCCTTGCGTTCAGTTCTTCTATGTATAGTTCTATCGCCTCTTTTGCCATCAGGATGGCGTGTTCCACATTATTTCCGAAGGTTATGCAACCGCTTAAAGCAGGAACGGTAACGGTATATTGACCTTCCGGCTCTTTATGCAGCATAATTTTATAATGTCTTAGCGTTGCCGAATTATTTTTTGTTGTTGTCATTTTGTTTGTTCTTTACAGGGCAAAGATAAGAAGATTTATTTGTTTCAGGGGAGACTATCGAATATTATTATTATCATTGAAAAAACACCGCTTTAATTCTTGAAAAGTATTCTTTGGGTGGGGTTATTATTCCAACATTACCAGAATAAAAACCTACGGCATCTATTCCATTTTTCGAGGCAATGTAAACTGCTCTCGCGGCATGATAGGATTGAGAAGCAACAATAAATTTGTTTTTATTGTAAACATCTTTGCATCTCATAATTGAATTTAAAGTGTGGTCACCTTCTTTATCCATTATTATCAGAGAATCCGGTACGCCTTTAGCTACGAGTGCAGACTTCATGTTAGCAGATTCATCATAATTAACCGGACCAACACATCCGCTTACGATGAAATTTTTTACTTTATTTGCTTTATATAGCATAAATGCCGCATCAATTCTTTTGGAAAAAAATTCAGGAGCAGAATTTTTATCAGCTCCTAAAACTAATGCAGTTTCTATATATGGAATTAAATTTACATCAGAATAAACTTTATTTTCGGCTGCTTTATTCACTATAATGTTACTTATCAATGCAAGAATTAAAAACAATGCAAGGAAAGGAAGTAAAAACCATCTCGTAATTATTCTCGGCGCTTTGTATTTTTGTAACCTCCATAAGGTAATTACAACAATTAAAAGAAGAAATGAAACTACTATTAGACGAAATGTACTCATTTTTTCAGCCATCGTTTGTGTCTTCACAAACGATTAATTCGTTCATTGTTTGTGAAGACACAAACAATGGTTTATTTTGTTTGTTCTTTACAGGGCAAAGATAAGAAGATTTATTTGTTTGGCTTTGGTTGAATGGGATTGAAAATTCCTGGCTCTTAGGAACGGGATTGCAAATCCCGCCCAGCCGGGTTATCTGATTCATATTCTATACTTTATACTCATAATTGTAAATTTCCATAGCGCCTCCGCTCAACTTCGGAAGAATGCCGCCGAAGTTCGGAGGGATTCTTCCGAACTTCGGCGGAGTTCTTCCGAAGTTCGGAAGTTATGAAATGAAGGATATAAGGGTTGTGTTCAAGCGCTGATGAACACTGTTAAAATTTATAAAAGGGTGTTTAGGGTCAGGAAGAATTTTTCCTAAGTTCGGAAGAGTTCCTCCAAACTTAGAAGTATTCCCTCCGAACTTCGGAAAAATCCCTCCGAACTTCGGAGGGCATTAGTTCATCTTGAGAAGATTTGCGTGAAAGACCGGAAGATATGTACACGCTTTTCATAAAAACAGACCCTGTTGGCTGAAATGCGTTACCGTGTAACATTCCCCCGCTCATCAATCTTTGAAGGATTTTAACTTTGGGGTAGCTTATATATAGGTTGAGGAAATTTTTTTGGGGGGGGTGATTCAGAAATTATGGGTATGTTTGCGCGGTTGATACTCCATCGACTTGACAAATATATAACAAAGATTAATTAACTCTTTAAATTAAATGAAATGAAACTTTTATCCAGTCAAAAGCTAAATCTTATAGAAATTGCAGTTAAAAAAGGTTTTTCAAATAAGGATTTTTTTTAAAGATGAGTATGAAGACATTAATTATAAATATACCGATATTATTTTTAAACTAAATAAAAGCTATTATTTGCAATTTATAGAAGGTCGTCAAACTTATTTAAGATATAAATATTCGCCAGGAAAGGATAATTTGGAATTCCAATCTTTTTATCATGCTATTTTTGTTTTAGATTTTGATAAATTAAAATTTGCTTTTAATAATTGGACAGATTGTTTAAGAATTGAAGTAGAATCTGACAATATTTGGAATCGTATACAGGAAAATTCTGATAATATCTTTGATAAAGAATTTTATAAAACAGATGAAATATTTTCAGAAAACGAATTAAAACTTAATCATGAAAGAATGAAACTTTTAGAACAGGAATTAATGAAAATCCCTCTTCTAACCGAACAAAAGAAATTTATTCAAAATGAATTGATAGAATTAAATTTAAAAGCTAATAAAATGAGTAAAAAGGATTGGTACTTATTATTGATAGGAACATTTGTAACTGTATCTTCTACTCTTGGACTTTCTCATGAGCAGGGACAAATGATATTAATTGCTATTAAACATTTCTTTTCATCAGCTATATTAATACCGTAATTTAAATATTTATTATAAATTCCCTGCTACTTCCTTTTTCAAATCATTAATAAATTTCAGCTAAGGGCTGGGAAAAGAAGGGAATATCCCTGTTCGCTTCCGCATTCCGGGCGGGCTTTTAGTGTGAGATTGAATTGAGAATGGAACACGGATGATGCTGATTAAACTGATTTAAACTGATTTTATTTTTATCCGTTTTTATCCGTTTAATCAGTGTCATCCGTGTTCTGTTTGGTCAGGGTTTCATACTTCAATTTTCAATCTTGGATTTTCAATAAATTACACTATCTTTGCATCCCTTTTTTTAACAATTAAACAGTCCCGATTATGAAGAAACTCTTTACACTCTTTGCCTTTATTTCCCTTATTTCCCTCTCCCCCGCATTCAGCCAGGGAACATTTTCAACCATCAATTCTACTATTTTCCAGGCAAGCTGCACGGCGGGCTGCCATAACTCCACAACGCTTGCGGGTAATTTAGACCTTAGCGGAACCGATTCGATGGTTTATGCCAATCTTGCGGGAGTTACACCCTCAAACACGCAGGCGCAGGCGCTCAACCTGAAAAGAATCAGCGCGGGTTATCCCGAAAAAAGTTTTTTAATGTGTAAGGTGCAAAATAACCTTGATTCGGCGCTGCTGTTGTCTTTCCTGGGCGCTGATGCAACGCATAATTTCCTGACCAAGCCGCAGGCGGAATTAATCAGGCAGTGGATACTTTTTGGCGCTCACGATACGGGGACGGTCATTAATCCGCAGGTGCTGATTGATTATTATTCAGGGATGGGTATTCCGCGATTTCAGCGACCTCCTTCACCTTCCGAAGAAGGAGTGGAGGGCTTTCAGTTACACATCGGTCCGGTATTTTTAGCTCCAAACCAAGAAGTAGAATATTTCAAAAAAACGCCAACCTATATGCCGGTTGCTAAGGAAGTTTTCAAAACCAAAGGGCAAATCAATTATCTTTCGCATCACCTTGTTTTGATGAACATGGACACAGGTTATGCAGCAACTTATGCCGAAGGATATATTTCCGCCTTCAATATATTTGCACAGGCAGGTGTTCATCTCCATTCAAAGCAGGTTGCAATATGGCAATTTTCGAGGGAAGACGTGCTGCCCGCCGGAACCGCATATTATTGGACGCCCGGAACCGTGCTCATACAGGATTACCATGTGCTGAACCATAACCAGGATTCTGTGATGGCTGCTGACGGATACATCAATGTTTATACCCGCGCGACGGGTTCGGGAGCCGATACCATGCACTCCAGTCTTGCTGTTTACGGAGGACAGAATCCGTTTATTCTTCATATTCCGAACACGGGCTTACCTGTTACAAAGAGTTTTGCCTTAACCGACCCCGGAAAAACCTATAACTTCTGGATTCTACAGGCGCATACGCATAAACTCGGCACCGGCTTCAATATGTTTCTGCGCAATGCTGACGGAACAAAAGGTCAGCAGGTGTATAACGGCGATTACAATGTGGATTATACTTTCCAGCAGGGATATTATGATTATTCGCATCCTGCTGTGGAAACTTTTGCCGATAGTTTACTTACGGTGGATATGAACAAGGGTTTGATATTTGAAGCTACCTGGGTGAACAGCACTGCCGATACCGTGAACTTTGGATTCACCACGCAAAACGAAATGTTTATCGCTTATATACAACATACGGTTGGAACGCACACTTCACACACTGGAATTGATAACAAAAACGAACCGGGAACCGGCGTTTACGTTTATCCAAACCCTGTTTCAGATGTTTTAAACATCAGTTTCGATGCACCCGAAAAAGCAATGCCGGTTGTGTTGGAGATTCAGGATGTTTTAGGTAATAAAGTTTTTTCAATGAATGATAAAATGTCTGCAAACACCGCCTTTAAGAAAACATTAAACATGAAAGAACTCCGGCTTGCCGGCGGTTTATACCTGTTGAAAATTACCGAAGGCGAAAATTCCTTCACCAAAAAACTATTGGTTGATTAACTATTGAACATGAAAAAATATTATACATTAACCGCCCTTATTGCCTTTATTTCACTTTCTACGGGCTTCAGCCAGGGAACATTTTCAAATATCAATGCCAATATTTTTCAGGCAAGTTGCACGGCGGGTTGTCATAACTCAACAACACTTGCAGGAAATTTAGACTTGAGCGGAACGGATGCACAGGTTTATGCCAATATTGTGGGAGTTACTTCAACAAATACGCAGGCGCAGACGCTCAACCTGAAAAGAATAAGCGCGGGTTATCCTGAAAGAAGTTTTTTGTTGAGAAAAGTTAAAAATACGCTTGATTCTACGCTTCAATTGTCTTTTCTCGGAGCTGATGCAACGCATAATTTCCTCACTAAGCCGCAGGCGGAATTAATCAGGCAGTGGATACTTTTTGGCGCTCCCGATACGGGCATCGTTGTGAACGAACAATTGCTGACCGATTATTATACCAATGGAATGGGGCTTGCGTCGTTGCCCTCCCCTCCTACTCCATCCGATGAAGGTTTGCAGGGTTTCCAAATGCGTGTCGGACCTATTTTTCTTGCTCCCGGCGAGGAAAAAGAATTTTTCAAGAAATACGAAACCGGTTTGAGCGCTGCTGTTGAGATTTACAAAACCAAGGCGAATATAGCCACCCAATCTCATCACCTCATCCTGTTGAATACCGATACCTCTTATGCTTCCACTTTTCCGCAGGGACTTCAACTGCTGACCGGGCTGCCCGATGCGTTCAGCATTCACTTCAATTCGCAACAGGTTGCAACATGGCAGTTTTCGAGAGAGGAAACCCTGCCCGCAGGAACCGCTTATAAATGGAAAGCCGGAGCTGTGCTGTTCGAGAATTATCATATTGTGAATTACAGCACTGATTCCATATTGGCGGCAGAGGCGTATATCAATGTTTATTCGCATCCGGCGGGAACAGGGGCGCAAACAATGTTCTCGGAACTCTTCATGTATGGTGAGCCGAACAACCCATTTCTGCTCAATATTCCAAACACAGGGCAACCCGTAACCAAATCGTTTAAAGTTGATTCAGCCGACTTGAGTCCTTACTATAACCACCCCGCAGGTCTTACGTTCAATTTCTGGATTTTGCAGGCGCATACGCACAAATTAGCTACCGCTTTCAACATGTATCTCCGCAATCCCGACGGCTCAAAAGGGCAGCGGGTGTATGACGGGAATTACAATACGGAATATACCGCATTGCAGGGATATTATGACTTTTCGCACCCTCCCGTTGAGCATTTCCCCTCCTTTCTTCCCGTAAACATGGATAACGGATTGCTTTTTGAAGCCACTTGGGTTAATAATACCTCTACAGATGTTGGCTTTGGACTTACCACGCACGATGAAATGTTCATCGGTTATGTTCAGTTTACTGTTACGCTGCCATCAGGAATTGATAGTAAAAACGCGACAGAAAGCGTCCTTCATGTTTATCCTAATCCTGCATCCGATGTTTTAAACATAAGTTTTGATGAGAAAGGAAAATCAATGCCGGTTATGCTCGAAATTGACGACCTGTTAGGCAACAGGATTTACGCTCTTGAGGATAAAACGGCGGAAAATATGTTATACAGGAAACAACTTTGGCTGAAAGAACTTAAACTGTCCACAGGGCTTTACCTGCTGAAAGTTACCAAAGGAGATTATTCTTACACTAAGAAACTTCTTATTGATTGATTATTGACTATTGACTATTGATTATTCAATAATCAATAGTCAATAGTCAAATTCTACCAGGTTTTCCCGATGCTCACCCCACCCCAGGGAATAAAGGATGGCGTATTGGAAAAGACATTCATTCCGAAGAGCGGAGAGATGGTAATGCGGAACATAAATGTTTCATCGTTGTCATTTTTCCCTGACATAAAACGATAGCCGATGCAGGGAGTAAAGAATATCCTTGTGGGCGGATTGCTGATAAAATAACCCTCACCCATCGCCTCTCCTGAAAAATCAAGCCGAAATAAAGCTCCCGCTCCCATTTCGAGAAACGAATGTTTCTTTCCAATCAGCATATTTATACTTAGCGGGAAATGAATAATCTTATCAGTTCCTCTTATGAATAAATATTCCATTCCTCCCCTGCCAAAAAACGCAAAATATTTGGAAGCGATAAGCAACCGCTCATAATTAAGCGAATAAAAATAAGCGCTGCCTCCTAATTCTAAATAAGCGTTATTTTTATCAATCTCTCTTTTCTTATCCTTAAAATCGGTGGCTTTTGCAGGTTGCTGCGAAAAGGAAGAAAAAGGGAGAAGTAGAATCAGGAATGATAAGGCGCAAAATCTCATTTTCTTTTCCATGCTTCCTCTCGCAAACTTTTGGCAGTAATATTAGTATCTTTCCAAATTCCTGCGGAAAGAAAAAATTTCTTTTTTGGTTTTTTTATGGATGATTTTTTCATACTCCCATTTCCTTATACCCTATACCCTATACCCTAACCTTTATTCCCCTAACTCGCAATAGCTTTCTTTTTCAATCCTACCATTTGCAGTGCTGCCGATTTGATGTCCTCAATATAAAAACCACATTCTGCATACAGTTCCTGCTGCGTTCCATGCTCAATGAACCTGTCGGGAATACCAAGACGCTTCATCTGTGCGTGATAATTATTATCAGCCATGAACTCCAGAACTGCACTACCTACACCGCCTTGTATGCAGCCGTCTTCAATCGTAATAACTTTTTCAAATTTTCGGAATACTTCATGAAGTAAAGCTTCGTCAAGCGGCTTGGCAAAGCGAAGGTCGTAATGTGCAACGGAGATTCCCTGCTTTTCTAAATCGTCAATGGCGGTAACAGCATAATTTCCTATATGTCCCAGCGACAACAGTGCAATATCATCACCGTCCCGAAGCTTTTGACCCGTTCCCGGTTTAATGAATTGTAAAGGTGTTTTCCATTCCACGAGCACTCCATTACCTCTCGGATACCTGATGGAGAAAGGTCCCATATCATCATGCTGTGCTGTAAACATCATGTTGCGAAGTTCTTCCTCATTCAATGGCGCAGCAACAATCATATTTGGAATACACCGAAAATAGGCAATGTCGAAAGCCCCATGATGCGTAGGACCATCAGCGCCTGCCAATCCGCCCCGGTCAAGGCAAAACACCACATTCAACTTTTGAATGGCGACATCGTGTACTACCTGGTCGTAAGCACGCTGCATGAAAGTAGAATAAATATTGCAGAAAGGAATCATTCCCTGCGTGGCGAGTCCTGCTGAAAAAGTAACGGCATGTTGTTCTGCAATACCTACATCAAATGCACGTTCGGGCATCGCCTTCATCATAATATTGAGCGAGCAACCGGAAGGCATTGCGGGTGTAACACCTACAATTTTCGGATTTTTTTCAGCTAATTCAACTATTGTATGCCCGAAAACATCCTGGTATTTGGGTGGTTGTTTCTTTGCTGATTTTATGCTGATGATTTCACCCGTATCTTTATTAAATAAACCGGGAGAATGCCACAATGTTTGATTCTCTTCTGCAAGTTTATAGCCCTTTCCTTTAACAGTAACGCAATGCAATATTTTAGGACCGGGAATGTTTTTCAAATCGTTAAGCACTTTGGTGAGATGCTCAACATTATGCCCGTCTATTGGTCCGAAATACCTGAACTTTAAGGATTCAAAAAAGTTGCTTTGTTTCAGCAACGACCCTTTGATGGCATTTTCAACCTTAGCAACTATATCGCGGGCGCTCGGTCCGAATTTACTCATCTTTCCAAGCAGGTTCCAGACTTCATCCTTTACCTTATTATATGTATGCGAAGTAGTAATATCGGTAAGATATAATTTCAATGCGCCCACATTCGGGTCAATTGACATGCAGTTATCATTGAGGATAACAAGGACATTGGAATTTTCAACTCCTGCATGATTCAACCCTTCAAAGGCAAGACCGGCAGTCATTCCTCCATCACCTATTACAGCTATATGCTGACGGTTTTCCTCGTGTTTCAGCCGGGAAGCGACCGCCATTCCAAGCGCAGCCGAGATGGAGGTGGACGAATGTCCTACTCCGAAAGTATCATATTCGCTTTCGCTGCGTTTCGGAAAACCGCTGATACCTTTGTGTATCCTGTTGGTATGAAAATCGGCGCGTCTGCCTGTGATGAGTTTATGTCCGTACGCCTGGTGTCCCACGTCCCAAACCAACTGGTCGTAAGGAGTATTGAAAACATAATGAAGTGCAACGGTTAGTTCCACCACGCCTAACGATGCACCGAAATGCCCGCCTTTCACTGAAACGATGTCAATAATGTATTGCCTTAGCTCATTGCAGAATTGCGGTAACTGGTCTTCATTCAACTTGCGTAAATCAGCCGGATAAATAACCTTTTCGAGAAGTTCGCCTGCTTTTATTTCCATAACGGGTATTTTTTGCAAAGTTACTTTTTTTTATTGACTATTGACTATTGACTATTGACTATTGACTATTGACTATTGCAATAGTCAATAGTCAATTCTAATACTGCCTGTCTAAAACATACCATGAAAAAGCCCTTAAATTCAGTTTTACCATCGAATCGCGCACCAACGGGTCTAATACTTTCCAGCCGGCATCCAATAATTCATGCGCTTCATTCACGCATTTTTCGAGCGCGTTTACCTTATCTAATAATTGAACGGCTTCATTGAGCAATTGAATGTCTTTAGTTTTGGAAGACACAATTTCCCACAATCTTTTCCTGTCCTTTTTATTCAATTCGGTCATGGCTTTTGCAATGGGATAAGTGATTTTTCCTGCCGTAATATCTTCACCTTTCGTTTTTAAGCCATCTTTAAAACCTCTTAAATTCAGCGTATCGTCAACAATCTGAAATGAAATGCCCAATGCCTCGTAGTAGGTTGCCAAACCGGCTACCTGCTCTTCCGTTCCCCCACCCAATATGCAACCGATTTGTGCGAGATAACTTGCAGGCATAGCCGATTTAAGCCGGTGAATGGCTAAAATCCTTTCTTCCAGCAACCTGCCCGCTCCATTTTCAACCACATCATCCATCATATATCCCAACCCATGAATATCCAGCGCTTGTCCACTATGAGCAGCCCTCAACGCTTCGAAATAAAGATGGTAGATTTTCAGTTTCTTGGCATCTTCCAACTCATCGGCATAATAAATACAAATCTGACCTATGAAATAACAGGAGGAACCGGCATTAATTGCAACTGCGTCGCCATACATTTTATGACAGGAAGGACCGCCTCTTCTCACTTCCGACCTGTCCTCCACGTCGTCAACAATCAAAGAACCAACGTGCATCAATTCGGGCAGCGCCAGCCATTCTTTCGCTTTTTGCGAGTTTCCGCCAACCATATCGCAGCAGGCGAGGGCAGCATAAGAACGCCATGATTTTCCTCCCCTGTCAATAATGCTGCGGATAGGCGCTATCAATGCCTTAGCATATTCATTGGCATCAATCCCTTCAATTAAATGAGGTTTCTTTTTATTTGCAACCAACTCGGCTAATTTTTCCTTACCCGGATTACGGGGTAAAATATACTCTATGGATTTAATGGTTTCCCTGCTCACGCCTTTAAAGAAATCTTCCAGCGTTTCCATTTGCATAAACCCGCTTCGCTCCACAAAACCGGGTCCTTTTATGTCAATATCGCCCAATTTTCCAACCACATTAACCCTGCCTTCCCAAAAAGCCGCCTTTGATATTACCGTTCCGAATTCCTGTTCGGGAAATGCGGCTTCCGCTTCAAGATACAGCCCCACCGAAGGCGCCTCCAATACCCATTTAACAGGATAATCATTAAATGTACGGGTGCTTGTCCAAAATTCTCCTACAGGTTTCAAGGTAAATTCATTCACCTGCAACCTGTTTCCTTCCGGGTCAATTAATATTAAATAGGCGCCGCAACCTTTTTTTGTTTTTGCATCAATAATATCATAAGCGGTCAATTCATACCCGTTGTCTAATTGTGATGAAATCCAGTTCCATGCAATGTTTTTTTCAACACCATTCTCGGTTTCAGGTTTGGAGTTTGAGGTTTGGGGTTCGCGGTGTTTTCCAAACTCATGGTCGTACCAGCCCGATGCTGCAACAATTTTAATTTCCTGGGCTTCTATTTCAAGCGTTCCCGTTACATTATTGTAAGGGATAAAATAGTAATACATATCTTCGGCTGTAACCCCGAATACAACCCCGTCGTCGCCGTGTTTTATAACGGGTTTCTGCGGTTCAAAAACCAATTTACAGGAAACATTATGCTCCTTGTCATATAAATTGAGTTCGTAGTTTTGGTTGGGAAGTTTACGGAATGAATTGGTGTCGAACTGCAAATTCAAATCATCCAAAGCAACTGTTACATCACCCTCAAACAACCTGTCGGGATAAGGAACCGCTCCTTTTTCGAGCATTTCAATGGCGGCTTTCCTGATGCGCTCATCTTTTGTAATCTCGCCTTTTCTTAATCTTTCTAACCCTATTTCAGGAGCTCTTTTGTCAATAACCGAATTATGATGATATATTTTATCAGTGGCATTGATGATTGCCCAGGTAATGGAATGTGCGTAAATCAATTCTTTCTTCTGCTCATCATATTTAAGCAGTTTCCTGAAAAAAGAAGCGAAAACAGAATACTCCTTTCCGTTATTCGCTTTAATATGAGCATTCATGTACCACCATTCAATGGTGGAAGAAGCATGAGGAAGGTCGTGTACCGTTAAATCAATTTCAGCGCCCTGGGGCCAATCTTTAGGGCGGGTGAAGGTCTGTGTAGTTACGGGCATCCGTGCAATAAGGTATTACATAATTTGAGCGGCGAAGTTACTGAAAATAATCTTTTATTGTTCTTTTGGTTTACGAATAGTATAAACAGGGTAGGAAGACGGAGGATGTCTGTTAAGTTTTTGCTTTATTCATTGCTGCTTGTTGGTGAAGAATACCAACAAGGGCGGAAATAGGTTACTGAAACTTATGCGTTGGGCGCCGTGTCCTATGCGTTAGTCGCCACGACTTATGCGTAGGTCGCCACGACTTATGCGTAGCTCGCCACGACCTATGCGTAGCTCGCCACGAGCTATGCGTAGGTTTCCACGAGCTATGCGTTATTTGAGTCAAAATATGCGTTATTTGAGTCAAACTATGCGTTATTTGAGTCAAAATATGCGTTATTTGAGTCAAAATATTTGCCGCAACGCGGGCAACGCTATATTTTAAAGTAATTAAAAAAGAAGCGTTACGCGAAAGGCAAGGCGAGGACTATTTACTACTTCCCCTTTTCGGGCCACGTCCTTAAAAAATCGCGTTTCTTTATTTCCGAAGAAAGTATGTACTCATAGCTGCCGCCTTTTTCGCCTTTTATAATCCTTTTCTCCGGCTTCACATTCTTAATAAAATCATTAAATTCGGCTTTGGACGAAATGGCAGCCATCAGCCCGCGCGAATAATTGAAGAAATACCAGGTGTCGTTGTTCGGTTCAATGTAGATATTCAGGATGTCGCCACTGCGCTTCTTGACTAATTCAATCGCCATCCAAACATATTTATTAACCTGGTGTTTATTGATGCTGCCTATACCCACCAACCCGCGGTAACGATAAGCGCTCATGCTTTTTTCCCACTTGAATTTAACATCCGTAAGAAACAGCGTTTGCCCCAACTCTTCGGGAAACTTTTTGAAAGCGCCGTAAAGGTTGATTTCCGAAAGCAATTTTTCCGCTCTTTCCTTGCCCACATATTCGAGCAGCCCCTTTTCATAATTGGCGTTAAACTGGATGGCGTTAAGCGGCGGGAAGTTGTTTCCAAGATTTTCAATCAATACTCCGAGCGATTGTTCATTGAAGAAAAAATCAATGCCTGTTTCAATGTCAAAAGTAGTGCTGTCGTTGTTCATGTTGTGCGATACCGTACCAACAGGGTTCAGTTTCACCATTCCCAGGTCAATGTTCAGGTTCAGTTTGCCTTGCGCCAAAGCGATGCAGCGGCTGCTTAGACTCAAGTAATTCCCTCCAACAGTGCTTCCTTTCAGCTTTTCTTTGTTGGAAATGCGGTATTCGGAGGTTGCATTGTCATAATAAAGAAAGCCCTCGGCGGTGATGATGTCCACATCCGCATCGCGCATCTTCCGGGAAAGGAAGGTGGGGTAAATGTTCGTGGAATCCTTTGAAAAGACAATACCCGTGGAGATGCGGTTGAAATTGGCATCGCGGGGTTCTTTTTCTATGGGGATGTAAATCTCCTTGGGGTCAATTTCCCCTTTGAAAGAAAGCCAGGTACTGCTGAAACCTTCGCAATTGTGCTTGATGCGCGTTGCTCCGTCGAAGGTGAGGAACTGGCGGCTGGCATAAAGCACCGCCCTGCCTTTGTAATCGAAGTTAGGACTCAACGAGAAACTGTCTGACTCCAAAATAGCCGCTTCGCCTCGCGTCTGGTGAGTGGAATCAACGGTTATCTTTCCGAAACTAATGGCGCGACTGATACCTCTTGCGTCAACATAATCATAAGAGCCGCTGCCGGTATATGCTTTTCGGGAAGTAACATTAAGCGTCGCTTCATAAAACTTGTGATAATTGGTTACCGTGTTGGCTAAAATCTTTGCATTCTCCAATGTTTCCATCACGGCATTCTGATGGATGACAACCTTGCCGCTGTCGGGATAAATATAAGCATCCGCAACCTCCAACTGCTTCACTTTCTCTGCTGAAATGAGGTAATTCTTCAAATCGAATTTAGCATAAGGCGCAATGAAACCAAGCGAATCCTGGTTAGGGTGGGTGGAAACGAATCGCGTCCCGGTTTCTTCGGTTCCTGCAACGGCTTTATCAGATACAAATTCGAGCGTATGTTTGTCCATCTCCCAGTTAAATTCATCCGTATAACAGATGTACATATTGAGCGGAAATTGCGCGGGAACGCTGCCCCTGTTTGATTTGAATTCGCCCTTTCTGGTCTTGAAATCAATATGCGACCGGACATCGGATGAATTAAAAGACAACGCCTGCGAATTTTCCGCTTTCAAACGAAAATCAGATATACCTGCTGTAAAATCATTCTCTTTGAAATCATACAGCTTCGATTCAAGTTCTGCGGTAAGAAACGACATTGTTCCATAGCCGCTCAACCCTGTCGGCATGAGGGTTATCCCCCCGTATAAATATGCCTGCCCGTCGTACATGATAAGGGCTTTTGTCAATTGAGCGACTTTATACTGGTCGGTGTAGGGCATCCAATGAACATTAACGCTATCGCCCCTCACATGCGGATATTCCACCGCTCCGGCGGTCTTTTTCAGTTCAAAGTTTTCGGCAATGGTGTTCATGGAATCGGGGAAGAAAACGAAATCATAAGAATTAGTGGTAGATGCGAGGTAGGAAATTTCGCCATTGCCACGAAGCCCTTCATGGCTTAGCTTAATGGTTTTCTTATAATTACCTTTACCACCGTAAAGCGGAAATCCGTTTGCGGGAGCATCGCGGACAAAACCGAGCGAGAAATCACTCTGAATGCGGAGCGTGTCCTTGAAATCAGGAAAGATATTCGCCGAAGTGAAAGTTCCGTCGAAAGCCACACCAGCAGCCGTAAAGTTATCCAAACTGTCAATCTGGAAGGGCGTTAACTGGAAATAGAAATTATCTTTCTTGTAAACACCTTTCTGGATGCTTTCCTTATCATAATAAGTATAAGATTCTTTCAGCGAGTTGAAAATCGGGTATTGTGAATAATCTTTCAAGCCCGACTTATTATAGGGTTTATCAATCTCAATGTTCCCCGTCATGTCGCGGATAACAGTTTTAACCGCCAGCAGTTTCACCCTGCCCATTTCGTCGGGTTGGCTTACGGGAACCTTTAGCCGCAGGGAATCCACTACGTTCAGGTTAAGCTTAAACGGGTCGTATTCAAAGGAAAATTCCTTGCCGTAAAAGTCGAAACGCCCGGCAATGACTTTCCCGTTAAAGTTAAAATCGCGGTTCTTTTTAACTGTTACCGTTTGGTTTTTCGGGAAGATATACACGTTTTGCGAATCGCTTAGGTAAATCTGTTCCACACCGAAAAGGGTCATGTCGAGGTTCAGCAGGTTTATTTCCGCGTTGTTTTTCAAAGCGGGCATGGCGGAATTAAACTGAATCACATCATAATCGGTTTTCCCGATTTTAGCATTAAGGTAATTGATGAGGCGGTCGCGCAGTTCTATGGTTTGTTCGTCGGCGTTATAAGTGATTAATCCCATGTTGGCAATCTGCATCAGCATGGGTCGAACCTCTTCGGGCGAAAGCCGGAAAGCCCCGCAAACATCGGAAATAACTAAAAAAGGAGGACGCAATTCCTTTTCCCACAAACTTTTTATTCTTACCAAAGGATTCACCTCGCTCAACCCCTGCAATTTTGTAAAGCGGAAGGCGTCGTAATAGTTCGCTGATTCAAAAACCGCCTTGTTTTCCACGCCGCCCGAAAGCATACGGATGGTAATGACAGGGTCGTCAATCTTCCAGTAGAGCGCATCAAAATACATATCCAACTTGTGATAAGAATCGAAATAGGGACTTTTTGCAGTGCCTTCACCGTTGCGGATAAAGGTCATTTCGCGTTTGTCCACAATAAACTTGAATTCCAAACCGGGGTGATAAATGGAATCTTTCTCATAATAGAGCGTAACGGCTGAATGTTCCGAAAAGATTCTGTCTTTTTTAATGAGAAAAAACTTTGAACGCGCAACAATGAACTCCTCTATGTTTTTCGATTGCGGATTCACTCTTTTCACATGAATTGCAGCGCCTTTCTCCTTTGAGCCGGAACCGAGAAACTTAGCTCCGTGCATGGAAAAACCGCCTTCGTAATCAATGTTCTTATGCAATTCTTTAATCACAATGTTTGTATTGTAAGAATCGAATTGCGGATAGCTCGCCTTGTCTTCCGTAACATTCGCCATCAGTTTATCATTCAAAACGCCCATAAGGGGCTTGTCGAAAAAATCATAATTATAGAAAATAACCGAATCAATAGTGTATTTTGCGGACGACATGTCAATGGTATAGTTGTTAATTTCCGCATGAATGGTGTCGGGGCTGATGCCTGCCCGTCGCCAGTCCACCCTGCCGCCTTTGCCTTTCCAGCGTTCTTCGGTGGGATAATAAGTGCCGCCGGTGCTGTAAATAACCGAACTGTCGCCCTTTGCATGGCAGGTGAGCGTTATGGCTGGAAACTTAATGAAAGGTACGCTGTCGAAATCAAAAAGGTATTTGTTGTTGCTCGCCACCCATTTTGTGGAAACCGATTTAAACAGCGTGTTATCACGGAACAACCCTTCGCATATAATCAGGAAAGCGCCGAATTTCCTGCCCGAAACCTTTCTTTCGAGCATCTTATCCAATGCCTGCTGAAAAGCGTTGAAGCTTTCTTCGGGCTGGTTGCTAACGGCAAAGCTGATGAGGGTAAAAAGGTAGTTCTTAAAGTCAGGAAACGCCTTCATCCGCTTTTTAAGCATCGCATCAGCCACCTTATATATCTGTTGCTTCTGCGCATCGTTCAACTTATGCGTTTCGGGCGAATATTCCGTTTTGGCAGAATCAGCAGCATCCTTCATCCTTTTTTGCAGCACCTTGTTCGCCTCCTTATACATCTTCTCCAATTCCTTTGGCTCCACATCGTCGGTGTACCAAATCACCTTAAACTCCTTCATAATGTCTTCGCCCTGCTGCTTGTTGGTTTCTTCCATGTATTTCTTCATTTCATTGAAGAAGGGCAGCGGTTCGTGCGTGAAGGTTTTGGGGGCTTGGGCAATTGACAATTGACAATTGACAATTGTCAATTGAAGAAGCGCAAGAATTGCGAGCAGACGGGGAAATATCATGTTAGAAAATTTTGGCAAAGATAAGGACTCTGTGAAACTCTGTGTATTCTCCGTGGTTCTCTGTGTAACCTGATTTATTACACAGAGAACCACGGAGAATACACAGCAGGGAATTGGACTAATGCTGTTTTCATCATCGTTGTTTAATTAATTGAAATAAACACCCGGGCGCCCAAATGTATGTTAGGGCTGCCCGGGTGTGCGTCATTGCTGCCGGAGTGTGCGTCATTGCTGCCGGAGTGTGCGTCATTGATGGCGGTGTGTGTGTCATTGCTGCCGGAGTGTGCGTCATTGCTGACGGGGTGTGCGTCATTGTTGGCGGGGTGTGCGTCATTGCTGTTGGGATGTACGTCATTGCTGTTGGGATATACGTCATTGCTGTTGGGATGTACGTCATTGCTGTTGGGATGTACGTCATTGCTGTTGGGGTGTGCGTTAGGGCTGTCGGGATGTACGTTAGGGCTGTCGGGATGTACGTTAGGGCTGTCGGTGAGTCTTGCCGACCCATTAAATTAAAATATTAAATTAATATGTATTAGTCATTTAATATCAATATGTTTATAGCAAATTTATTGTTGTTTTTTGCAGATGGTTGGTGTTCTTACCAACCATCTATAACTATAATATCAATATTGTAGTTGATAAGGACAGCAATACACCAATACACCAATCATTTGCAATTCAAAAATGTTCTATATTTGCCCCGCCAAAAGAAAGACGATTTTAACAATGCAATATATAATGTAAAGTATAAAATAAAACCAAACGAATAAACATATTATCTTTTAGCGATTATATCTTGAAAGTATCGAAACTTCAATTCAACAGTTGCTTACCGCTCGGTGTGCGGTTGCTTGTTGAATAGGTTTCGATACACCTCAAGATAGGCAGCAAAAAAATGCACACCGATTTATTTTTAGTAGCTTTGCATCTCAATTTAAAATCAAACATTATGAAAACACAAATCAAAATTCATTTAACAGTCCTTATATTATTGGCATCCTTCAACAGTTATTGCCAGACCGATATTAAAGGAAAGTGGTTTATTGGCAGCAACTTTAATGTTTCGGGAAATGACAATAAGAATGACGATAACTTTCACGGTAATATTGAAAGCACTAAAACATCGGGATACGGGTTTTCAGCAATGCCCGATTTCGGCTATTTTCTTTGTAAATGGTTGGCAGTCGGGGTAATCCCGAGTTATAGCAACACATCAAACAGCATAATAAATCATTACTCAAATACTTATGGTCCAACTGTCACAAGATCTAATTCGGGCTATGCTTATGGCATTTCCGGCTTTTGCCGGTTGAATATACGATTAAGCGAAAAATTCTCCGTCATTTTGGTAGGTACAGGCGGGTATTCTTTTGCGAAAGGAAAAAACTATGGTGAAGTCATTTATACTAAATACGTCCCGATACAAAATGATGCTAATAAAACCACCACTCAAATTTATTTGGGTACCATTAGCCCCGGTTTGGTTTACTTTATCAGTCCTAAATGGGGTTTTGAAACCTCGTTTTGCAATTTTGGCTATGGTCAAAAGAATTATAATAAGTATAATGTTCCGACATCATCACATCCTAATCCTAATCCTAATATTTATTCTCTGCATAGTTCTTTTTATGGTTTCAACATGAACATGACTACTATCAACTTTGGCTTCAATTTTTACTTCTAACATCAATCACTCATTTAAACAACTAAAAACATGAAAAAAGTAACCATTATCACATTTCAGTTAGTCCTGTTACTGACACTTTCAACTTTTGCGCAAATTACAAAAGAGTGGGTACAGGAGCGGCTTGAAGCGGAAAAAAAAGCAGGCAAGGAAGGTGCTGAAAATAATGTGTTGGCAAACGCTGAATATATTTTTACAGGCGAAGTAGTGGAAGATGGAAAAGGTTATTTCGGTAAATATAGAGAAGAAAGGAAAAATGGACAAGTGTATTGGCAAGAAAACACTGGTGTTATTTATACTTCTTACCTTATTAGGGTAGATAGTGTAATAAAAGGAGATTTGAAAAAAGGAACTATTGAAATAATTTGTGACGGAGGAAAAGTCGGTAACAATGAGGAATCTATTAGGGCTATGGAAGGTAGGTATCTATACTATAAATTAGGAGACAAAAGAATTTTTTTCTGTAAAAAAGCGCCCAATGAAATATTGGATTTAAAACTGAAAACTACTAATTCATTAAGTTTAAGAATTGTTGACCCTTTTCCAAAAGCATGTTATGGTGGTCAAACTGGGAAAGGTTGGTATTTGGGGGATTATTATAAAACACCCGAAGAACTTTACCGATTTTTACAGGAGCATGGCATCGGCGCTACTCCCGATAGTTCGGGTGCTGAAAAAAAAAAGTCCGAACCGACACCAATAA
>Ga0207111_10124_pt2 | contig 19090 bp, 16 predicted proteins | sample Alteio_BWMinHeat_71_FD_153577 | JGI IMG/M metagenome (GOLD analysis project Ga0207111, IMG submission 153577) | Enriched cells from forest soil in Barre Woods Harvard Forest LTER site, Petersham, Massachusetts, United States -... | ecosystem: Environmental > Terrestrial > Soil > Temperate forest >... | reverse complement strand
AAGCCTTCGTGAAGATTTTTGGCGGCGTCTTCCTCGAGATGGAGGCGGGTGATGCCGATGCGCTTTTTTGCGGCCGCGATTTCGATTTCGAGATGGCCGCCGGTGGCCAGGGGCAATTCGTATTGGGAGATTTGATAGCCCTTGGGGAGGTCGGGGTAGAAATAATTTTTGCGGGCGAAGCGGGAATGGTCGTGGACGGTGCAGTTGAGGGCGAGCGAGGCGCGCATGGCCATTTCGACGGCGCGCTTGTTGAGGACGGGGAGAGTGCCGGGTAAGCCGAGGCATACGGGGCAGACGTTGGTGTTCGGAGGATCGCCGAAGCGGGTCGAGCAGCCGCAGAAGATTTTGGTGCGGGTGAGGAGCTGGACGTGGACTTCGAGGCCGATGACGGGCTCGTATTTGGAGCGAACTTCGGGCGAGAGCATGGTGTCTTCTTGGGCCGATCGGGACATAGCGAAACCGGAATTATAGCACTAGCACCGAGATGGCCAGCTAGCGCTCGCGAGTATAGGCCCGGATGGCGTTTCTAGCGGTGATGGTGAGGTTCGAGGGCAGATTGCTGAGCGGGAACCAGGAGACCTGGCGCGTTTTTTCGGGCTCACAGTTGCGGGCTTCGCCGGCGAGGACTTCGCCGAGGTACGCGGGCGAAACCCAGTGCTGCCCTTCTTGGGGGAGATGATGGTCGGTTACGCAGAGGAGGCGGGCTAGGCGGATTTCGAGGCCGACTTCCTCGCGAGCCTCGCGGACGGCGCACTGCTCGAGCGTTTCGAGATAGTCGACTTTGCCTCCGACGATGCTCCAGCGGCCGGCCTCGGGTGGGCGGTTGCGGAGTGTGAGAAGGACGCGGCCGAGTTTGTCTACCAAGAGGATACCAACGCCGACTCTTGGTAGAGGCATTGGCTGGGCGAGATGATTTTGCGATCGCATGGATTGTAGTGGAAAAAAGCGCAGCGGTGCTGCGCCCCTACAAATTCATTTGGTTGTCGCGCGCTGAAAGGGCGGGTACAGCGCGGGGACGTAACGTTCGGCAAGGGCGAAAGCGCCAAAAAACAGAGCGGCGTAGAGAGCGTCGCCGGCGAAGGTGTTCCAGAAAAGTGGAATGGCCGCGACGTAACAGGCGAGAAGGCCGGAAGGGTTATGAGGATAGGTTTTCATGAATTGCCAGAAGGCGAAATTGGAGACGAAAAAGAATTGGATGGCGCCGAGGAGGGTGGCGAGGCTGATGCGGGCGATGGTGCGGCGGTCGCGGAGCCAAAGACCGATGGCGACGTTCACGAGGAAGCTGGCGTAGATGATGGGAATTATTTTGTAAAGGCCGACGAAGATGTCGCCGGCAAAAAGAGCGAGGAGGGGGAAGAGGAAGGCGAGGCGGCGGTCCTTGAGAACGGCGCCGGAGAAGAGGGCCATGGCGCCGATGGGCGTTAAATTCCAGGGGTGCGGAGCGATGCGCAATACGGCGGCGAGTACGATTAACGCGAGAGCGAGCAAGGTGCGGTAGAGAAGAGTTTCTTTTTTAGAGATTTCAGTGTTCATTTTGTTGCTTCCTCCATTTGGGGTAAGAGATCACAAAAAATAAAACCCTCGCGGTTGACGACTTCGCCGGTTCGAACGGGGATAGGGGAGTGGAAAATAGGCGCGTCGAAGACGAAGGTGTGGAATTCGCCGTTTTCGCCGCAGGGATCGGCGTGCGGAGGGAGATCGCGGAAGAAGGAGGCGTCGAGTTCGCGGCCGGCGAAGCTGGGGTCAAGGACTTTGGAATCGATGCAGGAGGCGATGGCGCGGAAATGGCGCGCGTGGAAATGGCGGATGAGTTCGCGGGTGTCGCGCTTCCAGATGGGGAAGAGGGCGGTCATGCCGATGCGGGCGAGATTCTTTTCGCGGTAGACGCGGAGGTCTTCGAGGAAGATGTCGCCGAAGGCGACGGTTCGAACGCCCTGGTCGTAGAAGTGGCGGAGGGCTGCTTCCATGCGGGCTTCGTAGATGGGGTTGACGCATTGCGGGGGGATGGAGACTTCGTGCAGGGGGAGGCGGAGCGATTCAGCCTGGCGATGGAGGAGTTCGCGGCGGACGCCGTGCATGGCGATGCGGTCGTATCCTTCGGTGACGGTGGTGAGAAGGGCGACGATTTGGAAATGGTTCTGCTGGAGCAGGGTGTGGAGGGCCATGGCGCTGTCTTTGCCGCCGCTCCAGCAGAAGAGGATGGGTTCGAGTGTGATCATGAAAGTTTTCAGTTGTCCGTTTTCAGTTGTCCGTAAGAGAGGACAATTCTTTTTTGTGAATTGCTCTCAGCTCTTAGTTGTTAGTTCTCAGTTGCAAGGAAGAAAAGAGAAAACGGCCCTTTTTTCTTTTGTCTCCATTCAACTATCGTTCTCGTCTTATGTGTTCGGCATTTCGGTTCTCCAGGAAAGTCAGAAACAAGAAGCGGACGGCCTCGGAAGGCCGTCCCTACGAGTTCGCCAGCAGCGGAGGCGGACGGGTCTGAAGCCCCGCCACTACATGAGGGTCGGGCATTAGTTGCGGCCAGTGAAGCGGTAGTTGAGGCCGAGACGGTAATCGCGGCCCAGCGCGGGGAAGCCGATGGCTTCCTGGTATTGCTTGTCGAGGAGGTTGGTTACGCGGCCGTAGAAGGAGAGGCCGCGGCCAAAGTTGTAGCTGGTGGCGAGATCGAAGCGCGCGTATCCCGGATTGCGAGTGATGCAAAGGCCAGTACAGACGTTCCCGGTGAAGATGCTGTCGAAGTCGCTGTCGGTGCGGACGCCGGTGAAATAGCCGGCGAGGTTGAAATTGACACGGCGAAAGGTAGCGTTGAGCCAGAGATTGCCGGAGTTTACCGGGCGGCGAAGGAGATGATTGCCGGCCTGCTCGAAGGGACGAGCGGTAGCGACTGTTTTCAGCACGCGGGTGTTGTCGTAGGAATAGTTTCCTTTTAAGACGAGCCAGTGATTGAGGTGCGCTTCACCGGACCAATTGAGGCCGCGAGCGCGGGCAGCATCGATATTGAAGAACAGCATTTCGTGGCCGCCGTTGCACATGGAATTGGCCGGTCCCTGCTGCTGGTCGATGAGATCGCGAAACTCGTTGGCAAAAAAAGTGGCGGAAATGCGAAAACGATCGGCGCTGAAATATTGATCGATTCCGGCGTTGACGGTGTGGCTGCGCTCAGGGCGCAAATTCGGATTGCCGGGATTGCAAGGATCGGCGTCAAAGGATTCGAAGATGGTGGGCTCTTCGATGCCCTGGCCGTAGGAAATTCTGGCGCGGGTGTCTCCCAAAAGACCTTGGGAATAGCGAAGCGCATAGATGGCGCCAACGCGTGGCACGACGCGCGTGCCGAAATTTGTATTTTCTTCGGCGCGAGCTCCGGCCGTAAGGGTAAGGCGAGAGATGGGCTGCCAGCGAGCGTCGAGGAAGCCGGCTTGATTGTTGCGGCGAGCATGGAGGCCGCTGAGATTGTTGGGGTCGGCGTTTTCGACTTCGTATTGATAGCCGGCGGTGACCGCTCCCTGGCGGAACGAATAGGTGGATTGTTCGAGGAAGCCGGCGCGATTGAACTGGGCGATTTCAAAAAAATTGAAATCGGGAAAGCCATTGGTGTCCACGAAGCGCGCTTCCATGCCGGAGATGCGATGGACCCAGTGGGAACCGGTCTTGAAGGTCCAGCTGAGATTGCCGGAAAGCTGGCGTTCATCGTCGAAGGCCGTGGGGTCCGGCGGAAAAATGGCAGCGAAGAGCACTTGGCCGGGAGTGCCGGCATAACTGGCGGTGCTGCGTACGGCGAGGCGAAGCTGATTTGAATCGGAAAAACTGTAGCCGAAGTTGCCGGCGAAGCTGCGGTTCAAGAAGGCGTCGTTGATGCCCTGGCCGTCTGTATGGAAGTAAGAACCAGCGGCGGAGTAGTCGAATTTATTCAGAAGGCCGCTGATCTGAGCGCCGCCGCGAGCGGAAGAAAAACCGCATCCATCGGCGAAGAGATTGATTTCGGGAATGCGCGTGGAACCTTGATGGCTGACGATTTGAATGACGCCGGACATGGCGTCAGAGCCGTAGAGGGCGCTTTCGGCGCCGTGAACGATTTCGACTTTATCGACGTTATCGACAGTAAGGTTGGAAAAGAGGAAGTCGCCGCCCGGGAGATTCACGGGAGTGCCGTCCATAAGCACCTTGGTGAAGCTGGAATTGCCGCCGTCCACGAAGATGGTCGCGAAGCCACCGATCGTGCCGGTTCGCGCCAGACTGACTCCGGTTTGCGTGACGAGAAGATCGGGAAGCGAAACGGCCTGGCGCTGCTCGATTTCCTGGCGGCCGATGAGATCGACGGGAGCAGGAGTGTGCTCGAGATCCAGCGGCTGGGCATTGGCGGTGACGACGACGTTTTCGGAAACGCGCTGAATTTCAAGGCGAAGATCGAGCGAGCGGTTTTCCGCCGCGGACAGGTCGAGAACGAAGTCGCGGGTGACGAAGGATGGCTGTTGGAAATGGATGTGGTAGCGGCCAGGCGGAACGGTGAGGAGATAGGCGCCGTCAGGGCCGGAAGCAGCGGGCCATACTTGAGCGTTTTTGGTGCTTTCGAGTTGCGCGGTGATTTTGACGTTGCCGACGCCGTAGCCGGAAAGATCGGTGAGTTTTCCGGAGAGATGGGCGTCGTTGGAATTATTTTGCGCTTGCAGGGTGGTACTTACGGCGGAGACTACGAAAGAAAGAAAAGCAGTCCGAAGAAGAGTCGTTTTCATGGTGTCCTCCGCTCCCTCTCGCGCGGGAGCTTGAAGGTTGTCCTGTGCGATGGGTGAAGATCGCAAAGGCTGCAGAGTTCGCCGGTCTCCTGGCTTGGCGGCAGTACGCGTTCGGAGTGGGCGGGCCAGGCTAAGCCCGGCGCCTACAAAGAACTGGCGAGCGGCCTTCCCGCGGCGCAGCCCGGAAGAAAAGGGGGTGCAGCGCCATAGTGGCTTGCTCGCTGACTTTGAAAGTGCGGCGGCGAAGCGAACTAACGGCGTTCGCGATGCCACCGACTTCCGCCTTACAGTCGCGCGGCGGCGACGGCTTGTGCATATTCGCTGCGAGTGCTTCAGGGGCTTAAGCCCCACTGAGGGGCGCGGCCAAGGCCGGAGCTAAAGCTCTGGCCTCCTGAAGACTCTGATTCGAATGCAACGAACGATGCCCGTCTTCCCGAGCACGAAATCTGCGGTGATTGTGGTCCGCGGCGCGGGGCCGCGGGGTTGGGGTTGACGATAAGACTGCTGCTACCGTTCCGATAAAACCGTCACGTGAGGCCGGCCGGAAGAGCCAAGCGCCACGGTAAGCGGAGTCTGGAAAACCTGTTCGAGCAATTCGCGCTGGTAAATGGTTGCAGGCGAGCCGACGCGCAGGCAGCGGCCGCGCTGCATCAAGACGACTTGATCGGCATACTCGGCAGCGAGATTCAGCTCGTGGGTAACGACGACGACGGTGTAGCGATTCTCAGCGGCGAGGCGGCGCAGAGAATGCAGCAGGTCGACTTGCGCGGCGATGTCCAGGTGGAGAGTGGGTTCGTCGAGCAGGAGAAGGAGCGGCTGCTGGGCCAGGGCGCGGGCGAGAATGACGCGCTGCTTTTCTCCGCCGGAGATTTGATCCATCCAGCGGTCGCTGAGATCGGCAGCGCCAACCTGGGCGAGGGCGTTTTTTGCGATGATGACGTCGTCTTCCGATTCGAAGCGCAGCGTGCGGCTGTGGGCATGGCGGCCCTGGAGGACGAATTCCCAGGCTTGCGCGGGGAAGAGCAGGCGGCTCTCCTGCTGGACCACAGCGATGCGCTGGGCGCGGGTTCGCGGGGTAAGGGAATGGATGACAAAACCATTGAGGAGAATACGACCGGAGAGAGGGGCGAGAGCTCCGGAGATCAATTTCAGGAGGGTGGATTTGCCGCTGGCGTTGGGACCGAGGATGGCGACGATTTCGCCGGGCTTTGCCTGGAAGCTGGTGGCTTCGAGGGTGAAGAGCGGAGCTTGCGAAGGATTGGCAGAGTAAGCGTAGCTGACTTGCTCGACGCTGAGGCGAGCGTCGGAGCTGGAGCGCGCGGGTTCGCCGGCGTTGCGCGCGAGAGCGGAACTGCTCATGATCCACCCTTGCGGAGGAGGTAGATGAAGAGTGGCGCGCCAACCACGGCGGTTACTGCGCCGACGGCAAGTTCCGTAGGGGCAACAACGGTGCGCGCCAAAGTGTCCGCGAACACTACGGCTATCGCTCCGCCGAGCGCGGCCGTAGGCAGCAAGGTACGATGGTCCGACCCGAAGATGAGCCGCATGACATGAGGCACGATCAGACCGACATAGGCAATAGCCCCGCTGACAGAAACCGCCAATCCGGTCAGAAAGGAGGCGGCAATGTAGACGACCAGGCGAACCCGTGGCACGTCCACACCGAGGTGCATCGCTTCCTTTTCACCTGCGAGCAACAAATTCAAATCTGTGGCTGTCGTATAAATCGCGCCAGCAGCGACAAAGAACCCAATCCCCAGAAACCAATAAACGCTTTTCTGGTAAGAAGTCGAGAGATTGCCGAGCAGCCAGAAAGCCATGCCCCGCGTGTTGCTGGAGGTGATGGTGCTCATGAGGAAGGTGATGATGGCTGAAAGGAAAGAGGCGGTTATGACGCCGGCGAGGAGCAGAGTGGTGCTATCGATCTGCCCTTCGCGGCGGCCAAGAAAATAGACGGCGCTGATGGTAGCCGCGGCCCCCAGAAATGCGCCCATAGGAGTAAGCAAAGCACTCAGCGCGGGAGAGAGGGAGAGAAAAGGAGTGGCGATAAGAGCCAGGATAGCGCCCACGGAAGCTCCGCTAGAGACTCCGAGCACGTAAGGATCTGCCAAGGGATTGCGCAGCAACGCCTGGAAGCTGGTGCCCGCGACGGCAAGTGAAGCGCCCACAATGATGGCAAGGAGAATGCGCGGCAAGCGGATATTCCAAAGTATCAACCCGTAGTCGCTGGAGACTTGACTGGTCTGTCCAAAGAGAAAACGCAACAGGTCCCGGCCAAAGGCATAGAGAGAAACGGGGACGGCACCAAACTTCATGGCGATGATGACAACAACAAGCAAAATCAGAACGAGGATGAAGCATTGGAGGAAGAGGCGGCGCAGGGTTAGAGGACGCATGCGCAACCTCCCGGTGTGGTGACGTCAGTCAAGGGAACAGTGATATCGAAGGAGGGGCGCAGAAGGGATTGGCGCGGAGGGGGAGGAATCACCTTTTCCGCCTTGTCTTTGCCGCTTTCCGGTTTTTCAACGAAGGCATCGGGGTGAAGCTGGCGAGCAAGGTCCTCGATGGCCTCAACGATGCGAGGCGCGGGGCGATTCACGGCGTCGCTAATCACGGCGTAGCGGCGATTGTGAACGGCATCAATAATTCCCCATGCGGGAAGATTGGCAAGCGCCTCGACGTCATGAGGAATAGTCTCGGAATGGGATGCGGCGAAAACGAGAAAGTCCGGCTGGAGGCGAGCGACCTCCTCGAGGCTGACCTGGGGCCAGTCTTGCGAGGAATCGACGATAGATACGGCTCCCGCATGGCGCAAGGCATCGGCGATGAAGGTGTCTCTGCCAACGGAGATGAGCGGCTCGGTCCAGACAGCAAAGAGCACGCGCTTTGGCGGAAGGGCGCCGACGCGTTCCTGCAGATCCGCGAGGTGGTGCCGCATGTTGGCGGCAACGGATGTGCCAGCTTCTGGTGCTCCCAGGACCTCGGCCAGGTTTTTTGAAGAAGTGACGATGCCATCGACGGTGTGAGGATCCGTGGCGTAGGAAGGAATTCCCAAGGTATCGAGCGAGTGGACGGTTTCAAGGCGGTTCAGCCCTTTGGTGACGAGAACGAGATCGGGGTGCAGAGCGGCAATCTGTTCGAGGCTGGGATTGATGGCGCCGCCAACTTTGGTTTTTGTCTTGGCGTCGGGAGGGTAGTCGCAATAATCGGTGTCGCCGACGAGGCGGTCCTGGAGGCCGAGAGCGTAGATGGTTTCGGTGAGACTGGGTGCGAGGGAAACGATGCGGTGGATCGGTTGAGGGATACGCACGGTGCGGCCGGCTTCATCTGTGACTTCGCGGAAAAGCAGGGAGGAGGAGGGAGGTGTTGGAGAAGCAGATTGCGCGCGCAGGGGAGCGGCGGCGCAGAGCGCGGCGGCGATCACGATGCAGATGGCGGACCGAAAGCGCGGGATGGCGAACTCTGTCACTCGTTTTCCTTCAACGGCAAAATTCCGGCAGCGCAACAAAAAAGCCCCACGAGACACCTTGGGGCTTGTGGCAAGGCTCTTTCTCGCGAAGAGCGCGGCCTTCTGCGGCACGGGAGGGTGGCCTGGCTTACGGCGTTTAAGCCGATTACAGTGGCGGGACCGCGGCCGATTCACACGGCCTTCCCCGCTGCCCTTGCCTGCAAATTGAAAAACGAGTGTAAGCCGCGAGGGGCGGAGTGTCAATGCGCGGGAAAACATTGACGCTTGGGCGAGCGCCGCCGATGCAGCAGTTCAGCGATTTTTCCAGTTGGGCTTGCGCTTTTCGATGATCGCACGCAGGCCTTCCTGAGAATCATCGAGGCGGTAAAGCTCATTCAAGAAAATGCTCATCGATTGCTTGAGGCCATCGCGGAGCGACAAGCCCATACCACCGAGAATGGCTTTCTTGGCCATCATCAAGACGGGCCCGGAGTGACTGTTGATGCGATTCACGAGATCGGTGACGGTCTGCTCCAATTGGGCTTCCGGCACGAGACGATTGATCATTCCAAGCTCAAGCGCGCGCTCGGCGGTGACCGGTTCGCCGGTGAGAACAAGCTCCAGCGCGACCTTGGGTCCGACAAGGTAGGGCAGAATCGTGGAGGCGAGCGGGGGAAAGATGCCGATGCTGATCTCCGGCTGAGCAAAGCGGGCTTTCGGGGTGGCGATGACCAAATCACCGAAGGCCGCCAACTCTGCGCCGCCGCCAATGGCAGGACCATTCACGACACAGACGACGGGCTTTCCAACGTCCAACATGGCGGAAAATACGGCATGGAAAGAGTCGAGCATCTGGAAGACGCGCTGCGAAGTGTATTCGCCAATGTCGATGCCGCCACAAAAAACTTTACAAGCGGAATCGAGGACGATTAACTTCACGCCGCTCTGCTCACCGGCATGGACAATTCCATCAGCAAGCTCGCGGAGCATGGCTTCATTGAGGAGATTGTGTTCCGGGCGGCTGAGGGTCATGCGCGCGACGCCGGAGTCGATGCGGAATTTTACGTACTGAAAGTCTTCGGGCTTGCGGCGCTCCGGCTGGCTGACGAATTCTTCGGCGTTGACGGGTTCGATCATTGCGACGCTCCTGGTAATCCGTCGAATTGGACTTAAAAGCAAGCTTTTGGGCTAAATTCGATGCTAGCACGGCTGCCACAAACATCCCGGAGGAGAGAAGGACGTGGTGCGCAAAAAGTCTGCAAGGGGAGAGAGCGGGGCAAAAGACGAGATGCGAAGGGAAAAAGTCCAGCGCTTAATGAAGCGCTTTTTTCTTGTGAATTTCGCGGTGATCGCTATTCTGAGAGGCAAACCGATGGGTGCAATTTCTGACGATCCGAGGACAGCGGTGGCGGTTCGAATGGCGGGACCGGCCGATGCCGAAGGATTTCCCACACCAGCGTCGTGGGAAGTTGCGCCGAGCGTTCGGTTCGAGGCCGACTGGCAAGGGAAGCATGCGGATCCCGAACGGGGAACGGAAGTACGACTTCTTTGGACCCCGGAAACTTTGCATTTGCGATTCCGGGCGAGGTACCGGGTGATTACGGTTTTTGACGACGCCGAGCCGAATGGGCGGCGGGACCAGCTTTGGGATCGCGACGTCGCGGAGGTTTTTCTTCAGCCGAATCCGGCGGAGATGCGGCGCTACAAGGAGTTCGAGGTGAGTCCGAATGGGATGTGGATCGATCTGGACATTGCGCCGGGTGAAAAACATGATTTGAAGAGCGGATTGCTGCGGCGGGTTGTTGTGAACGAGAGAGACAAGACGTGGATCGCGGAGTTGGCGCTGCCAATGAAATGTCTTGTCGAGCGTTTCGATCCGGCTCAGACCTGGCGAGTGAATTTTTATCGCGTCGAAGGAGCAGCGGAGCCGCGGTTTTATTCGGCTTGGCAGCCGACAGGGACACCGGCTGCTAACTTTCACGTTCCGGAGGCGTTTGGGCGATTGGTTTTTGCGCCAAGAACGCCGAGGCAAAAATAAAGCATGCTCGGTGTTGCGGAAAAGTGCGCATACTGGAATCCCGGCGTATTTTTCCATATGCTCTTTCCGTGAGAAAACAACCCTTACCGATTTGGCGATTTTTCTTGCGAATGATTTCGTTTGCGTGCGTTTTCCTGGTTGCCGGAGGAGGTTTCGCGCGGAAGGCCGGTGCCCAGGAGAAGCCTAGTGATTCCGCTCCCATAGTTACGAAGGTCGAGCCACCTAGTTGGTGGGTGGGACTGACGCCGGAAGTTCTGTTACTGCTCACTGGCCACGACCTGGAAGCAAACCACGTTTCCTGCAATCTACCGACGCTGACGGTTTCGCGGACGCAATCCGCAGCGGGCGGGAACTATCTGTTTGTGTGGCTGAAGATCGGGAAGGACACGAAGTCGGGGACGGCCGTTTGCCGGATTACGGCGCCGAAGGGGACGACGTCGTTCGAATTGCCGCTGGCGGCGCGGACGCCGACATTGGGAAAATTTCAGGGGCTCTCGCAGGACGATGTGATGTATCTGATCATGCCGGATCGATTCGCCAATGGAGATCCGACGAATGACGAGCCCGTGGACGCGCCTGGGTCGCACGATCGCTCGAAAGCGCGGGCGTACCACGGCGGAGATTTGCAGGGAATCAAAAATCATTTGCCGTATCTGAAGGAGCTTGGCGTTACCACGCTATGGATTACGCCGATCGTGAAAAACGGCGCGACGCAGGACTATCACGGGTATGGCGCCGTGGATCTTTACGCGGTCGATGCGCACCTGGGCACGGTGAAGGATTATCAGGAACTAGTGGCGGCAGCGCATCAGCAGCACATGAAGATTTTTTTTGACGCGGTGCCGAACCACGTGGGGCCGAAGCATCCGTGGGTTGCAAATCCGCCGCTGCCGGACTGGTTTCACGGGACGCTGCAGCATCACATCGATTCGTTTTCGCCGCTGAAGGGGACGTTTTACGGGAAGCCGGCCGGGCAGGCGGGGAACGATCCATTCGAATCGTTGCTCGATCCGTATGCTCCGGCGTGGATGAAACGGAATTTAACCGAAGGATGGTTCTTTGGCGCGCTGCCGGACATGAACACGGAAAATCCAGTGGTGGCGCAGTATCTTTTACAGAACAGCATCTGGTGGGCGGAAGTGTCCGGGCTGGACGGGTATCGCGTGGACACGTTTCCGTATGTGGGACGGAAATTCTGGGCGGAGTGGCATTCAGGATTGCGGAAGATTTATCCGTACCTCACGACGGTCGGCGAAGTATTTCACCCGGATCCGAGCGTGACTTCGTTTTTTGTGGGCGGAGTGAAGAGATACGACGGAATCGACAGTGGGCTCTCGACGGTGTTCGACTTTCCGATGTTTTTTACGCTACGGGACGTGCTGCTGCGCAATGCGCCGGTGGGGCGGATTGCGGACGTGCTGCGGCACGATACGTTGTATGTTCATCCGGAGATGCTGGTGCCGTTTTTTGCGAATCATGATGTGGGACGCTTTGCGAGCGAGGCAAGCAGCTCTGCCGCGAAGCAAAAGCTGGCGTTTGGGCTGACACTGACGCTTCGGGGGATTCCGGAGATTTACTACGGCGATGAGATCGGAATGCCGGGTGGCGGAGATCCGGACAACCGGCGCGATTTTCCGGGCGGATGGATTGCCGATTCGAACGATGCGTTCACGGAAGCAGGGCGCACGCGCGAGCAGCAGGAGATTTTCGGGTACGTGCAAACGTTGCTGCGGATCCGGCGTGAGCATCAGGCGCTGCGCGGCGGGCGGCAGTGGCATCTGGCGTCGGATGAAACTTCGTATGTGTTTATGCGCGAGGCGGAAGAAGAACGGATAGTGGCGGCGTTCAACAATTCGGATAAGCCGAAGGAGCTGCGCGTGACGCTCAAGGATACGGCGGCGCAGAAGGCGGCGGAGATTGCGATTCTGTTTGGCGAAGCGAAGGCGGAACTAGCGGGGGGCGAGATTCACCTGGTGATGCCTGCACAATCGCTTTCGATTTTTTCGTTGAACTGAAACGGCGCGAGTAAATCCACTAAAAAGTCAGGCGAACGGTCCAATTGTTGACGGCGTCGGGGACCGTAAGAATGACGGCGTGGGACTGGCTGTCGTAGCGCCATTCGTGTGTGACTTCGCTGCCGACACGCACCTCTTTCGGGAGCGATGCGGCGCCATATAGAGTTAGTTCGGCATTTTTCCACCATGGCTGAAAAGCATTTTTCTCGACATTGCTGGTGAGTGTCACCGAGCCGGGGAGAACCCGGCACGAGTAATTGACTCTGAGGAACTCACCCTTCTGATAGGCGAAGGTGTGGCCGTCATCCTGATAGAGGGAGCCGCGGCAGTCGGTGGAAGATGTGCTTGTGGGGAGATAGGCCCGCAATTGGAGCGGGCCATCAGGTGTTTCAGAGGTGGATTGCACGACGGGCTGCATGGGGAGGATGGCGCCGGCGCGCACGTAGAGCGGGAGCTCGTCCAAGCGGGGATGGAGATTAATCTTGTCCTGAGCGGTGTGTTTTTCCGAAGTCCAAAAGTCGAACCATTCGCCGGGCGGGAGAGCGATGCCCTGGGCATCGATCGTTTCTGAGACGACAGGGGAGACGAAGAGGTCGGGACCAAAGAGAAAATCGTGATCGTCGCCGTAGAATTCCTGGGATTGCGGATATTCGAGGAAAACAGGACGCATCATCGGGAGGCCAGTTCGCGTGGTTTCTTCGGTGAGCGTGTAGATGTATGGCAGAAGGCGGTAGCGCATTTCGATGTATTTTTTTCGGATGGCTTCGTGCTCCGGGCCATTGGCCCAAGGCTCATGGTCGGCGGTGCCTTTTGCCGCGTGATTGCGGTAGATGGGATTGAAGGCGCCGACCTCGTACCAGCGCGTCAATAAATCGGCAGGCGGGGAGCTGCCAAAACCGCCGATGTCATCGCCAACTAGAGGATAGCCCGAGACTCCCATACTTAGTAGGGTCGGCGTACTCATGGAAAGATGATTCCAGGTGGCGAGATTGTCGCCGGTCCAGGTGGCGGCGTAGCGTTGTGCGCCGGCAAACGCAGCACGCGTAAGGACGAAGGGGCGCTCGTCGGGCTGCAATTTGCGGAGGCCTTCGTAGGTGGCGCGGGCGTTTTGCATTCCGAAGACATTGTGGATAGCGCGATGATCGAGAGTGGTGCCGTCATCCAAGCGATGGACGACGTCGAGGGGCATGGTCTTGCCGGGATAGCGGAAGACCGCGGGTTCATTCATGTCGTTCCAAAAGCCCGAGACGCCCATCGCGGAGAAATCCTTGTAGAGATTGCCCCACCAATCACGGACGCGAGTAAGAGTGAAATCGGGAAAGACACTTTCGCCAGGCCAGACGGGGCCAACGTAGACAGAGCCATCGGGGTTCTTGACGAAGACGTCGTTCTTGATTCCAGAATCGAAGGGGGCATAGCCGCGATTGGGGAATCGCTTGATGTGCAAATCGGTGATGGTAATGATGTGAAAGCCCTGTTCGCGGAGATCGGCGATCATTTTTTCAAAATCAGGGAAATATTGGCGGTTGATAGTGAAAGGCGCATAGCCTTCCTGATAATCGATGTCCAAGTAAATGGTATCGGCGGGGATTTTCTTCGAGCGGAGGAGCTGGGCGATTTCGCGGACGCGAGCTTCCGGATAGTAGCTATAGCGACACTGCTGATAGCCCAGAGTCCAAAAAGGGGGCAGCGGGGTGCGTCCCGTGAGCGTGGAGTATTGCTCAATGATTTTCTTGGGTTCGGGTCCAGCGAAGAAGTAGTAGTTCAGCTCGCCGCCTTCGGCGCCAAAGGAAAAATAGTCGGGTGATTCCTTTCCGAAATCAAAGCTGCTGCGGTAGGTGTTGTCGAAGAAGAGGCCGTAGGCGACGCCCTTCATGAGGCCAATGAAAAATGGAATGGTTTTGTAAATAGGATCGGTGGACTCCTGCCAGCCGAAAGCGTCGGTGTTCCAGTTGGTGAAGGAGCGATTGCGGCGGTTCATGGGGCCGGGTTTGTCACCGAGTCCAAAATAGTTTTCGTCCTGGGGCATCTTCTTCCAGACATGGATGCGCGGGCCGTTCCAGGCCATGGGCAAAGTGGGCTCGTCAGCAAGGAGGACGCTTCCGGCGGGGTCGGCGAAATTAATAAGAACAGGTGATTTCTGGATGGTGGCAATCAGTCTGCTGGTGATGATGCGAATTTCTTTTTGATTTTCTTCGATTTTCAGCACAGGCGGTTCGGGAGAGACGATCACGGCCCAGGAAGAATCTTTGGCAAAAACGCCGGTAGGCGCGAGGCGGACGCGGAAGACGCCCTCATTAAATGCGGTGATGCGAACTTTGGCCGCTCCGGAGGTGAGTTCGACGCCATCCTGCAGCTTTTCTACGCGTTGGACTTTGCCAAGGTGCTGCCAGCCCTGCGCGTGTGTGACGGCGCCGGCGAGGGCACAGACCAGCATGCCCATTCCGATGCGTCGAACAAACCGTGTCATTCCATCCCTCCCGGGAGCCAGGAAAAAGCGGAGCAAAGTGCAGCAACTATCTTACTGCCTGCGGCAAGATCGTGCACAGGCCTGCGCCGTCAAGCTGCGAGCCATTGTTCGAAAAACGCGGACGCTTTGGCGCCTTCAATCCGGCGACGCACGGCGTCCAACACGCGACAACGCACTGTTTCTCCGCCGCCGTAAAAACCAAGCCAATACGGGAGATAGATTTCACAGGACTCGCGGGTGATATCGAGCCGGAGCTCTCGCAGCTTGAAGAAACCTTGTTGAAAAACGATGCGCAGCACTTTCTCGCGAAGGAGTTCGACCGCGCGTTCTTCGGGAAGCGCAGGAGTCAGGCAATTGCGGCTCTCCATGGAGAGGAGTTCACGCTCCTCAGGAATGCGGGGGAATTCGAAAAGGTCGAGCGAGCCGTCGACGGCATCGAGGGCGAACAAACGCGTGCAGGGCGTTCTACCTAGTTGGTAGCGAACACGATAGAACCGGAACGGCACATAGGCGCCTGCGATCTTTTGAAGCGGCCCGCTGCGCATCCGCCAGTAGATCGATGAAACACCAAGTGCGGAGAAAGTCCGGGCGGCGTCCTCCTGGGTGACGTTGGGTTTCAGCGTTCGGATGGCAGACGCGCTCATGGTTTATGCCCGGCTGGTTCTCAGCGGAAGTAGATCCACAGGCCTACCACGGTGGCGATCAGCACACCCGTAAACGCCAGGTTAGTCATGCGCTCCGCTCCCGTTTCGCGTTGGAGGTGCGGCACATTCACGTCGGCCAGGTCGAGTTTGTCGCCGACAGTTGCGAACGTAAGTCCGGCGATCTTTTTCCGGTCAGGAGCGGGATACATCATGCTGACGAGGATGAGCACAACAGCGCAGACGACGAACATCAAGATGGCATAGTGCAAAAAGTTCATGTCCACGAGCCAGCGAATACCGCCGGAAGAGTAATGCTCAGTCTTATCGAGCACTTCGAAAACAAAACGCGCGGCGCCGAGGACAAATCCGATGAGCAGCGAACTGATCGCGCCTTGTCCGTTTAGCCGCGGCCAAAGGATTCCGAAAATGAAGCAGACAGCGATGGGAGGGCTGATGTAGGCCTGCACGCTCTGGAGATAAATATAAAGCTGCGGGCTAAGATAGCGAATGTAGGGGACCCACAATAGTCCGAGAAGGACCATCGCGGCGGTGGCGACCCTGCCGAAGAAGACGAGCTGCTTTTCGCTGGCGCCCGGCCGGAACTTTTTGTAGAAGTCGAGGGTTACCATGGTCGAGGCGGAATTGAAGACAGCGCTCATCGCGCCCATGAGAGCAGCGAGGAGCGCGGCAATCATCAATCCTACGAGGCCGGCGGGAAGCAAATTGACGATCATGGTCGGATAGGCGATGTCGCCGTTGGTGACTTTTCCGCCGACAACGTGGAATAGCTGGGGGAAGAGCGCAATGGCGATTAATCCCGGGAGAACGAGGACGAAGACAGGCAGGATCTTGAGAAAGCCGGCGAAGATGGTGCCGGCCTTGGCGTGGCCCTCGTCTTTTGCGGAGAGAACGCGTTGCACGATGACCTGGTCGGTGCACCAATACCAGATGCCCAGAATCGGGGCACCGAAGAAAATGCCGGTCCAGGGAAACTCGCCGTCGGTAGCCGGCTTCATCATGTGGAAATAATCGGCAGGGACGGCGGCGCGCAACCCGGCGAAGCCACCCACTTTGTCCAGGCCGATGATGGTCAAGGCAATCGCGCCAGCGAGCAAGATCAAGGTTTGAACCAGATCCGTGTAGATCACAGCGGCCAAACCGCCGGCGATGGTGTAGATGCCTGTGGCCACGACAAGAATGACTGCGGCTGTCAAGGGGCTCCAGCCAACCACGCGCTCGAGGACGATTGCGGCAGCATAAAGATGAACTGAGATCTTGGTGAAGATGTAAGCGATGACCGAGATGGTTGCAAGGTAGGTGGCGCAGTTGCGATTGAAGCGGCGCTCCAGAAATTCGGGCATGGTGAAAACGTTGGAACGCAGATAGAACGGGACGAAAACCCAGCCGAGAAGAAGGAGCATCAGGCAGGCCAGCCATTCGAAATGGCCAACGGCCAGGCCGGACGTGGCGCCGGAGCCCGCCAGGCCAATGAAATGCTCAGTGGAAATGTTCGAAACGAAGAGCGAAGCGCCGATGGCAAACCAGCCGATGTTGCGGCCGGCCAGGAAGTATTCCTCAGAGGTGCGTTCCTTTCTCGAAAAATAGTAACCAATGCCAAAGACGAGAGCAAAGTAGATCCCGATGATAACGAGATCCAAAGTTTCGAGAGTGCGGTGGGTAACCGCGACTGAAGATGCAAAGAGCATCCATGCCTCCCTGAAGTCCGCCGCGGGCGGCAGCCCGCGCCTGGACGATTGTATCTTTACGGCACCGACAATGACCCGGACGAATAGGTCGTGAAGAATTGTGCGTGCGAAGTCTATAACAGGCGAAACGCAGGCTCAATGCCCGATTCGCAAACGAGGAATATTTGGAGGATGTCCGGGGTATCCACAAATGCTCCGGCGTTCGCACAGGACTGGATTGCCGGGAAGGAGAGAAAATAGTAAAACGATAGACGGAGGAAACATGACCAAGCTGCTGTTTTGCCTGCTATTTTGTGCGGCCGCGGTGATGGCTGCCGATAAGACGGTGTACGACTTCACGCTGAATGCGATCGATGGGCAGCCGGCGCCGCTGGCGGCTTACAAAGGGAAGGTGGTGCTGCTGGTGAATGTGGCCAGCCGCTGCGGATACACGCCTCAATATACCGCACTGGAGTCGCTCTATGAGAGGTACAAGGACCGCGGCTTTGTAATCGTGGGAATTCCTGCGAACAATTTTGGCGCGCAGGAGCCGGGGACGAACGCAGAGATCAAGACCTTCTGCACTTCGAAGTATCACGTGACGTTTCCGATGATGGCAAAAGTTTCGGTGAAGGGCGACGACACGACTCCTCTTTACCAATTCCTGACGGACAAAGCGGCCAACCCGCAGACGGGCGGGGAGATTAAGTGGAATTTCACGAAGTTCCTGATTGGGCCGGACGGGCGCATCCTCGCGCGATTCGAACCGGAAGTTACGCCCGATTCGGCGCAGGTGACTTCGGCGATTGAGAAGGCGCTGGCTTCGCTCAAATCCTGAGCAAACGGAAACCTAACTGCAACGCTGTGCAAGTCTCTGGACACTGCGGGTGTGCGTTGAGGGGCGAATCGCCGTAGTCTAGAGAAGTGTCGACGGCTCATGAATCGATGCTGATACTCTCGTTGCAGGGCGTTTCGAAAGACTATTTGAGCGATGGGCAACGCGTTCCGGCGCTCAACAATATTTCGTTAGACGTGAAGCTCGGGGAATTTGTGGCGCTGGTGGGCCGGAGCGGGTGCGGGAAATCGACGCTGCTGAATCTTGCCGGGGCGATGGATTTTCCAACTTCGGGACAGGTGCTGCTCGATGGAGTTTCGACGTCTTCCTTGAAGGATGCTGGACTGACGCGGTTGCGGCGCGAGAAAGTCGGCTTCATATTCCAGTCGTTTCAATTGCTGCACACGCTGACGGTTTTTGAAAATGTGGAGCTGCCGCTGCTCCTGGCGGGGAAACGGAATGCGCGCGAGGCCGCGGAGGAACGGCTCACCTGGGTTGAGCTGGCTGACCTGGGGCACCGCTATCCTCATCAGCTCTCTGGCGGGCAGATGCAACGCGTGGCCATTGCGCGGGCGCTGATCCATTCGCCAAGCCTCCTGCTGGCCGACGAACCTACCGGAAACCTCGATACCACAACCGGCAACACGATTCTTGAGTTGCTTCAGCGGCTGACGGGCGAACAGAACACCGCGACGATTATGGCCACGCATAGCGTGGAGGCAGCTGCGCTTGCCGATGCGGTGGTGAAGCTTCGCGACGGAAAAATCGAAGGAATCACCAGGCGCTGAGATGCCACGACTGCTGCTCTTTTGCCGCTTGATGGTCAGGCCACTCCTACGGGAGCCGGTGCGCGCAGGGTTGACGGTCTTAGCGGTGGCGCTTGGTGTTGCCGTGGTGCTGGCGATTGAACTTTCCGGCGCGGCGGCAACGGGGTCGTTTCGCTCCTCGATGGAAACGCTTGCCGGGGACAATGATTTGGAGATCACGGCATCGGGCGGTGTGCCGGAGGATGTGGTTGGTTTGCTGGCTGCTTTGCCGTACTCGATTCGAATCTCACCGCGCATCGAAGACTACGCAATTATTTCGGATACAAAGAAGTCGCTTCCTCTCATCGGAGTGGATCTTGTCGCTGAAGACGGCAACAACGATCCAATGGATGTTTCGAGTACGGCAAAGCAGCCAGCAAACCAACCACATCCTCCGGCACACCGCCCGATGCCGTGAT
>Ga0207111_10140_pt1 | contig 19241 bp, 16 predicted proteins | sample Alteio_BWMinHeat_71_FD_153577 | JGI IMG/M metagenome (GOLD analysis project Ga0207111, IMG submission 153577) | Enriched cells from forest soil in Barre Woods Harvard Forest LTER site, Petersham, Massachusetts, United States -... | ecosystem: Environmental > Terrestrial > Soil > Temperate forest >... | reverse complement strand
GGCGACGGGCCTGCCGTGGGCTCCGGCGACGGATGGACTGCGCAATATTACGGGCAAGGTCAATCGTGACGGCACTGTGACCATCTGGGCGATCACCTCCACGGTGAGCGGAGGCGGTGATACGGGAGCTGATCCGAATAAGCTGGTGGCGATCACTGATTTGCTGAAGAACACCAGCACTACAGTTGCCGCGAAGGAGAGGTTCTTCACGCTGCGCGAAGCCGGTTTTGGCGAAGTGCTGCGCGGGGTTTCGTTTACTCCTGGAACAGAAACGGCGCGCGGCTGGTAGAAAAACAGCGAAAGGCAGCTAAAAGGCGGTCAGCGATAGAACGGTCAGCGGTCAGCGAAAGCTAAAAGTGGTTTGCGAAGAGCAGCTGACGTTTAACCAAAGCCAAAGCAAAAGCCCGGCAGATGCCGGGCTTTGCTGTTGGCGAGTGAGTTTTGTTGAGAACTGGGGTTGTATTCGGGTGTTCATTGATCAGTTGAAGGCAACAGGCGGTGCGAACTGGCCGCCACCGAATGATCCGCTCGCACGATCGGTCTCCAAAAAGAACACCATTATGTCATTTGGGTCGATGCCTGCTTCGCCAAGTTTTTCGACCAGGGCAGCGACAAGACCTTTTTTCCTATCGGCGTCAGTTCCTGAAGTTACCAGCACTTCAATCATCAACACCTGGTCGGTGCGCGGCTTGGGCAGCGCGGGATAATACCGGTCTATCTTGAAGTCGCCTGGTTCCAACGATAGGAAGCGTTGGAAAAGGTCATCCTCTGGATATCCAGCAGCAATGCTTGCAGCGTGAATGGCTCGGGAAAGGCGCTCTTTCTCATCGGCTGACCTGTTGGACTTCATCGTCACGGTAAACAAGGGCATAGGACCTCCTGATTGCTGGATACTTCTGGCCTCGGATGGTGACTCCATGGCGGGAGTGTCAGGCTTATATGACCCGCTGCGTATGAACCAGCGCGGCGAAGAGCCACAAATGGAAATAGCTGAGGTACGGACGTTCGCTCAGGAAAATGAAAACGGCAGGCGATGATTGCCTGCCGTTTTTGATTGCTTCAGTTGCGATGATCCCAATTATTGAGCCGTCGGCGTTGCGATGTGGGCGGTCTGTTTCTCTACGGCGGCTTTCTCAGCCGCTTGCTCAAGGGTCGCGGCCTGGGGCATGTAGGTGAGCGCCTGAGCGATCATCGGATCCCAATTGGCGCGGGTGCGAAGGCCCTCAAGCTGGCCGAATTGGGAGGTAAAAATCTCAGCCTTGATGCTGGTTTTGAGCCAGTCCGAAACGCTGTTGAAATCCTGATCGGTGTAAGCAATGTTTTGCGAAGTGAGGAATTGCTTGAACTGGTCGAGGACGGCATCATCGACCTGGAAGTCCTTGGTTACGGTGCGATTGGCCAGGTAATGCTTGGCGAAGTTGAAGAAAGCGTAGTGCGCCGCGAGCAGGTCCTGGAAGTGGTTGGACTTGGGCGTGTCGATCTTGTAGTCGGGGCTGATGCCGCCGCCGCCGTAGACGGTGCGTCCGGAGTCGGTCAGCTTGACTTCGCGATCCTTGCCCTCTTGCGGCTGATCGTGGTTGTAGTAGTAGTCGTAGAGCGAAACGCCATTGTAGTTGCGCTGGATGAGGCGGCCGCTGGGCGTGTAGTAGTGATAGGTCGTCAGCGCGAGGCCGGTGTTGTCCGAGAGTTGATAGACAGTCTGGACGAGACCCTTGCCGAAGGTGATTTCGCCGACGATGATGGCGCGGTCATGGTCCTGCAGCGCGCCGGAGACGATCTCCGCAGCTGATGCAGTGCCATGGTTGGTAAGCACGACGACCGGGAAGTCACGGCCACCGTTGCCGTGAGTGGCGCGGTAAATCTGTTCGGGATAGGCGCGTCCGCGCTGCGAGACGATCACCTGACCGCGGCTGAGAAGCTTGTCGCAGACGCTGACTGCTTCGGTGAGCAGACCTCCAGGATTGCCGCGCAGATCGAGGACCAGACCCTTGAGGTTTCCAAACTGATCGAGGGCGTCAGAGAATTCGCGGCCGGTGGTTTCCTGGAATTGCGTGATGTGGATGTAGGCGATTCCAGGACGAATTTCGTATTTGAGGTCGATGCTGGGGTGGGGAATCTCGTCGCGCACCAGGTCGAAGGTGAGCGGGGCGGCGGCGCCTTCGCGGGTCACGGTGAGGTGAACATGCGTGCCCTTGGGGCCTTTCAACATGTTGGCGACATCTTCGGAGTTAAGGTTGTCGGTCGATTTGCCGTCCACGGAGACGATCACATCGCCGGGGCGCAGGCCAGCCTTAAAAGAAGGCGTTCCCTCGTAGGGGTAGACGACGACGATCTTGTTGTTCTGCGGCTGGATGACCATTCCAACGCCGTAGTACTTGCCGTGCTGGTCCTCACGCATCTTGGCGTAGGCTTTTGGATCGTAGAAGTTCGAGTGGGGGTCGAGGACGCGCAGCATGCCGGGGATGGCCCCGTCATAGATGACCTGGTCGGGCTTGTCGCCGGAGAGAGGTTCGGCGTAGTTGTCGGAGACGACCTGATAGACGTTGGTGAAGGACTTCAGGCTGTCGCGAAAGCTCGACTCCTCGGTGGATGACTGGGCTCCCACTTTCTGGCTGATGAACGTGCCAGCGATGCCGCAAGCGGAGAAGAAGACGACGAGGGAGAAGGCAGTACGACGGATGCGCGAAGACATGCTTGGAGAAATCCTTCAGCTCCCGCTAGCAGGGACAGGAATCTCCGGGAGCATTCGCTAATTAGACGAGTATACAGGAGGTATGGTCACCGCGGCGTTTTTGCAGGGTAATTCGAGGCGGTGAATCGGGGGTTACCGGCGCTGCCAGACCACCTCATCGTAGCTTGAATCGGGGCCAGGGAGAAGCTTGACACGCCGGTAATGACTTTTGAGGTAGGCGCGTAGCGGGCCGAGATGGTTCTCCCAGGGTCGGTCGGGGCTCTCAGGGATGCCTAAACCCTGGGCCCACAGGATGTACTCGACATGCCGGCTTTCGAGTTGCCGTATGGTCAGGGCAACGAATTCGGGCCGGGTTACGTCGTTGGAAGTGAGCGCGTCGACGAAGGCGGGAGTGCGCAGTTCGAGCGGCGGATAGACGTTCAGCCAATTTGCCTGGAAGAAGAGATCGCCCGGCCTTGTGTGTTGCATAAGCCAAGAGAATTCCTCGTATTTTTGCCTGGAAAGAGCGGCTTTGCCGGCAGGCAGGCGTGCGATGAGGTGATTCTGGCGATGACGGGACAAAACCTTTTCTGCGGCGAGGCAGAAAAGGATGGTCCAGATGGCCATGGTGAGAGAACGTCTTATCCCACGGCGACTTAAGGCCCAAACGAACAGAATGAGGGCGGGCATGGATACGGCGTAAATCCGCGTCCAGTTGGCTCGGGGAAGGACCTCCAAGAAGAGGAATAGACCCGCCAGAGAGAGTAAAGCCAACTCCAGGGAGCGCGGATTGCGGCGTTCGCGCCAGCTTCGCCATAGCGCCACGGGATACATGAGGAAAAGCAGGGCGTAGATGAAGCGACGCTCGAGGTAGCCTGCCAGCCCGCTCCGGGTGGGGCGCTGAGCGAGCTGCCACCGGACGCCTTCTTCCCGGTAAATCAGATAATGCTGCGGATAGACGACCTGGAAGTACCAAAGCTGCTTCCATCCCACCTTGGCCAGGAGGTAAGCGCTCAGGGCGGCCAAGGTCAGCGCGAAGGCGGCGATGAGTAGAGATTGGCATCCAAGTGTGGCTCGCCAGGTTTTCTTAGTACAGAAGCCTTCCCATGCCAGGAACAGGAGCAAGGCCAGGAGAGCGGCAGCTCCCGCGGTTTGCGTAAAGAAAGAGGCTGTGCCGAGGAAGAGACCGGCCAGGGCGATTCTGGGCGGAGTTCGCGAGGGCATGAGAACCCTGACCGCGCATAGCACTGCAAGCAGGCTGAACCAGTGATGGGTAGCGTCGAGAAGCGTGTTGAAGGGAAGGACGAGAAAAAGGGCGGACGCGAGGAGGGCCTGATTCTCGGTCATGAGGCGCCGGGCGATGCTGAAAGATATCCAGCAGAGGGCGACGCCGAGCAAAAGAACGCTGAAATCGATGACCCGCGGGCGCGCTCCGAAGAGTTTGAAGAACGCGAGGTAATAGAGATCGGTACCGGGGGGCGTGAATTGGAAGAAATCCCGGTAAACCCGTTGCCCATGGAGCATGCGCAGGGCGTATTCCCAGAAAAAGGTCTGATCCCCGTCCAAATAAATGGGGATATTGGGGAAAACGAAGAGGTTCACGTAGAGGTAGAGGGACGCTACAAGGAGGAACCAGTATTGCACCGGGCTGGGCAGCGATCGTTCCTTATCCCGGTCTCTTATCTCGGTTTCTGGGGCGGAGGAGTCCGGTATTTTAAGCATCCTATGCAGATCCAGTCATTTGATGTTTCGGATCTGTTAAAAGGCCGGGTGCGCATTTTCACGGGGTGAACGGGCTGGGCGGACTGCCACTGGTGACGGCTGTGGTCACGGTTCATTGGCATTCGTTCCGGGGGATGATTAGAATGACCAAAGCGCAGCCTTGGCCAAATTGCGGTGCATGAAAATCGCCACCCCGGACTCGAGCCTGGCGGCGCGAACTGAGACGTTCATTCTGATGACCCTTCGATTTACGCCGCATCAATTTTCGCTCCATTGCACGGTGCTGGTAGCCGGTCTCGCAATGGCAACCCTTCCTACCGCCTTCGGCCAGTCTCAAAAACCGGCCGCGCCGGCTCCCGCTGCGCAGCAGTCTCCTTACCAGGGAACCGTGGTAGAGGACGTCGTGGCCCGCGTGAACGATCAGGTCATCAGCCGCTCCGATTTTGCTCGCGCGGAACAGGACCTGGAGACGCAGGCCCACCAGCAGAGCTGGACGCAACAACAGCTCTTCGACCAGAAGCGCGAGTTGCTGCGCGACCTGATTGACCAGCAGCTGCTGCTTTCCAAGGGCAAAGAGCTCGACATTACGGGCGAGACAGAGCTGGTCAAGCGCCTCGATGAGATGCGCAAGCAGAACCATCTGGATTCGATGGAAGATTTGCAGAAGGCTGCCGAAGATCAGGGAGTTTCGTGGGAAGACTTCAAGGCCAGCATCCGCAATCGCATCATCACGCAGCAGGTCATTCGCGATGAGGTAGGGCGCCACGTCAACATATCGCCCTCGGAGATACAGAAGTACTACAAGGACCACATGCAGGAATTCGACCAGCCCGAGCAGGTGAAGCTGAGCGAGATCCTGATTCCGACGGCGAATCCGGACGATGAGGCGCAGGTAGCCGAGGCCAAGAAGAAAGCCGATGACGTCGTAGCGAAATTGAAGGCGGGCAGCGATTTTGCCGCACAGGCGAAGGCCGCGTCTGGCGGTCCGACGGCGGCTCAGGGCGGCGATCTGGGCGAATTCAAGCGCGGGCAGTTGGCGAAGGTGCTCGAGGACCAGACCTTCGGCCTGAAGGCGGGCGAATATACGGAACCGATTCGCACCAAGCAGGGATACGTGATTCTGCAGGTGACCGGACATACTGCAGGCGGCGTGCAGTCGCTCAAGGATGTTGAGCCGCAGGTTGAAGACGAACTTGGCATGACCAAGATGGCGCCGGCGCTGCGCGACTATCTGACCAAACTGCGTGAGGACGCTTACATCGAAATCCGCGGCGGCTATGAAGATTCCGGTGCGAGCCCGAATGAAATGAAGCCGGTTTACAGCGCTTACGCGCCGCCTTCGCCGAAGAAGAAAAAGCACGTAACGCGGACGCGTTATTACCGGCGCGGCAAGACGAAACCAGGAACCCAGACGGCGCAGACAGCGGCTCCTTCGCCATCGGGAGTGCCATCGCTGGCCGATGTGCCGCAGGGCAGCGCAGCAGCGGGGACTACGACGCCGTCGACTGCTGCGGCGAATTCGGCTACGGGGACTGAGACTACCGCTGCGCCTGCGGCTACCGCTGCCGCGGGGACGACGACAGCTGCCGCGACTACAACCGCAGCTCCAGCAGGGCAGCAGACGGCGAGCGCCAAATCTACAACGATGAAGCCGGGTAAGAAGGAGAAGATTCGCTTCGGGCAATCGCCACGTGAGACCCTGCCGGCGGCGGAAACAAAGACCGAAGATGCCGGGGCCTCTCCAGCAAGTGACGGGACCCAGGTGGCGACCAACAACCAGCCGTCAGATTTGAAGACGATGAATCCGGACGGCACGATTGCGAATCCGGATCAAGCCACAGCCAAGTCGAAGACACGTTATTCCGACCGGGCAAAGCAGCCGAAGGATAAGAAGTCGAAGGAAAAGGTCGATCCCTTTGCGCCTCCTCCCGTCACCGCGGACGAGGTTGCTGCTCAGCAGCAACAGGCGAAACCGTTGGGGCTGAATGGCGACACGTCCAAAATAAAGAAGCCGAATCCGGCGAAGACGGGGCCGAAGCGCCGCATGACAGACGAGAAGAAGGAGAACACGAAGCCGGCAGATAATTCGCAGCCGGGTTCCGCTCCCGCGAGTTCGCAGCCGGCGGCTCCGGCGACGACTGGAGACAACGGCACTCCTTCGGCGCCAGCACCGGCTCCGGCCGCAGCACCGGCGGGCAGCGCTCCCGCAAGCCAGCAATAGCGTTATGAAAGAGCACTACATTGCGGACCTGGCGAAATATGAAAACCAGGTCATCACCGAGTTTTTTGCTGTGGGCGTGAAGCAGGCGCGCAGCAAAAAGGACGGCGCGCGCTATTTTGCGCTGACACTGGGCGATCGCACCGGTCAAATCGAAGCGCGGATGTGGGAGACCGATGGCGCGGGCGACTTTGCCACCGGAGACGTGGTCAAGCTGCGCGGGCAGGTTTGCCGCTACCAGGAAAAGCTGCAGATCAATGTCGAGCGGATTCGCAAGGCGGAGACGCACGAGTTCACTCTGGGCGATTATGTCCCGCAGACCGAGTGTGATATCGAGGAGCTTTGGGCGGAGCTGAACGGCTACGTTGCGAGCTTCACGGATCCGCACCTGCAGGCGCTGTTGCGGGCTTTTCTGAACGATGCGGAGATTGCCGCAGCCTTCAGGCAGGCTCCCGCAGCCAAGAGCATGCACCATGCATGGATCGGCGGGCTGCTGGAGCATGTGGTTTCACTGCTAGGCGTCTGCGCCTGGGCGGCGACTCATTACTCGGTCAATCGCGACCTGTTGTTCACGGGAGCGGTGCTTCATGATATCGGCAAGCTCCATGAACTGCGCTGGGGCACAAGCTTTGACTACACTGTAGAAGGGCAACTGCTCGGGCATATCACCATCGGGATTGGGATGATCGAGAAGAAAGTCGCGACCATCCCGGATTTTCCCGCGCCGCTGAGGCTGCTGGTCGAGCACCTGGTTCTGAGCCACCACGGAAAGTACGAGTTCGGTTCGCCGAAGCTGCCCATGATTCCCGAGGCCGTGCTGCTGCATTATCTGGATGACATGGATGCCAAGATGCAGACGATGCACAATGAGTTTGCGCGTAATGTAGCGGCGGGACGTGCCGCAGGCGACATTACGGAGTGGGTGCGGTCGCTCGAGCGGCCGTTGTTGAATACGACGGCGTTTCTCGAGCAGGAAAGGCCGGAAGTGCAAGTGGAGGCGGGCAATGGCTTATTTGCTGAAGACCGAACCTGAAGCGTATTCGTTTGCCGATTTAGAGCGCGACGGCGAAACCATCTGGGATGGAGTGACGAATCCGGCCGCGGTGAAGTTCCTGCGCGGCATGAAACACGGCGATGAGCTGGTGATTTATCACACCGGTGACGAGCGCACAGCGGTGGGCACAGCCAAGGTCGTGAGCGTGGATGGGTCCAATCCCAAGGTGCCGCTGGTGCGAATCACAGCCGGCAAGCCGGTCAAGCAGCCGCACACACTGGCTGAGATCAAGGCGAACAAGCTCTTTGCGGATTCACCGCTGGTCAGCCAGGGAAGGCTTTCGGTTGTTCCTCTCACGGCAGCGCAGCACGCGTGGATCGTTGGCGAGTGAAATAGAATTAGAGATTGGACTGAAGTCAGGAAGCGAAGTCGGGTAAGCACGCATGTTACGTTTTTCTACCGCAGGGGAGTCGCACGGCGAAAGCCTTATTGCCATGGTTTCGGGGATGCCGGCCGGCGTTCCCATTGACAATGCCGTGGTGAACCGCGAGCTTTGGCGACGCCAACAGGGCTATGGCCGGGGCGGCCGGATGCGCATCGAGCAGGACACGGCGCACTTCCTCTCCGGGGTGCGGCATGGCAAGACAATTGGCTCGCCCATTGCCATTGAAATTGAAAACCGCGACTGGAAGAACTGGACGGAGTCGCTGCCCGTAGAAGTGGGCGACGCTTCGAAGCATAAAGCCGTGGCCTCGCCGCGCCCCGGGCACGCGGATCTCGCGGGCGCGCTGAAGTATGACTTTCCGGATGCGAGGTACGTGCTCGAACGTGCCTCGGCGCGCGAGTCGACGGCACGAGTGGCTGCTGGAGCGGTGACGAAATCGCTGCTGAAGGAATTGGGCATCGATGTCGCGAGCCACGTGATTCGAGTAGGCCGCGCAGAGCTCAGCCGCGATGCTGCGTGGAGCGAAATCAGCGCGCTGCGCGATAAGGAAGAGGTCCTGCTGGGCTGCGTGGACGAAGAATCCGAAGCGCGCATGAAGGCGGAAGTGGACCTGGCGCTGCGTACAGGCGATTCTATCGGCGGCGTCTTCGAAGTGGTGGTTCATGGCGCACCCGCCGGTATCGGGACATACGCGAACTGGGATGAGCGGCTGGATGGGATTCTGGCTCAAGCCGTGATGTCATTGCAGGCAGTGAAGGCGGTTGAGATTGGCCGGGGCGTAACCGCGGCTGAATCGCTGGGGTCGGAAGTTCACGACGCGATCGGTTATGCCGAAGCGCGCGAGAATGGCAGCTACACGCGTTTTACGCGCGAGCACAATAACGCGGGCGGCATTGAAGGCGGCATCTCGAACGGCGAGGATGTTGTGGTGCGCGGCTATCTGAAGCCGATTTCGACCTTGCGGCGTCCCCTGGCCTCAGTGCGTTTCGATACGCGCGAAGTGACGAAAGCGGCCTACGAGCGGAGCGATGTCTGCGTGGTGCCGGCCGCGGGAGTAGCGGCGGAATCGATGGTGGCGCTGGCCTTTGCGCGCCTGCTGCTGGAAAAGTTTGGTGGAGACTCGTTGCGCGAGCTTAAACGTAACTACGATGGTTACGTGGAGCAGATCCGCACCTATTGAAAGATGCTTCGAGAGATCGTTAAATATCCCGACCCAATATTAGAGCGTCCCGGCGAGCCGGTCACGGAGTTCGACGATGAGCTGCGCAAGCTGGTCGACGATATGTTTGAGTCGATGTATGCCGCCAAGGGAATCGGGCTGGCCGCGCCGCAGATCGGCCTTTCGAAACGAATCACGGTGATTGATCTGAGCTTCCAGAAGAATCCGGAAGAGAAGATTGTGCTGATCAATCCGGAGATCATTTTTCGCGAAGGCAAGCAATACGAAGAGGAAGGCTGCCTGAGCCTGCCGGAGATTCGCGAGAAGGTTTCGCGTGCGTCGAAGGTGAAGGTGCGCGCTCAGGATGTGAAGGGCGAATGGTTTGAGCTGGACGGCGAAGAGCTGTTAGCGAGGGCCTTCCAGCATGAGATAGATCACCTGGATGGGATTTTATTTTTTCGCCGCGTGAGCGCTCTCAAGCGTGACCTGATGATGCGCAGGATTCGCAAGATGCAGAAGAACGGCGAGTGGTAGGCCGCCGATGAAGCTGGTTTTCTGCGGAACTCCGCCGTTTGCGGTTCCTACGCTCAAGGCCGCGCTGCGCGCGGGGCACAGCGTCGAGCTCGTGGTCACGCAGCCGGACCGGCCCAGCGGCCGAGGGATGCAGCTGCTTGCGCCTCCGGTAAAAGAGACTGCGATTGCTGCCGGAATTCCTGTTGTGCAGCCGGAAAAAATCAAGAAAAACGAGGAGTTTCGCGAGCGGCTTGAGGCAATCCAGCCGGATGCGATTCTGGTGGTGGCGTATGGACGCATCATTCCCAAGTGGATGCTCGATCTGCCGCGCTTCGGGAATCTGAATCTGCACGGATCGCTGCTGCCGAAGTATCGCGGCGCGGCGCCCATTCAATGGGCCATCGCGAACGGTGAGCCGGTGACCGGTGTGACGACGATGCGTCTGGACGAAGGCTTGGATACTGGTGGGATTCTGATGCAGCGCGAGATGGCGATTGCGCCCGATCATACATCCACCGATGTCTTTGCTCTGCTTGCGGAGATTGGAGCGGCGTTGATGACGGAGACGCTGGAAGCGCTGGAGGCTGGGACCATCGTCCCGCAAAAACAGGATGACGCGTTGGCGACGCACGCGCCGATCCTGACGCGCGACGACGGGCGAATGGATTTTACCCAGGCGGCGATGACGGTTTATAACCGCTGGCGGGGATTCCAGCCGTGGCCGGGCGCGTGGACAACGCTGGGCGGCAAGAAGCTGGTTGCGCATCGGCTGATGCCGCTGGACGCGGGCGCGCTGGCGGGCGGACCGGACGAACCGGGAAGTGCTCGCGTGGAGCGGGATCGCTTGTTTGTCCGGTGTGGCGCAGGCACCTGGCTCGAATTGGCAGAGGTGCAACTGGAAGGCAAGAAGCGCATGATGGCGGCGGACTTTCTGCGCGGACATGCCTTGATGAGCGGAGACAGGCTGAGCGGAGACAGGCTCGGCGAATTATGATCGCCCCGGCTCGCGCGGCTGCGTTCCATATTCTTCTGAAAGTCTCGACAACCGATGGACATAGTGACGAGTTGCTGCGCGCGCAGGAAGTAGATGCGCTCACGGCGCAGGATCGTGCGCTCACCACGACTCTGGTGATGGGCACGCTGCGCTGGCAGTTGAAGCTGGATGCGCGGATTCGTGCGCTGCTGGCGCGGCCGGATGCAAAGCTGGCGCCAGCAGTGGAGACGGCTCTGCGGCTGGGTGCGTATCAGCTTCTTTATCTCGATCGCATTCCGGCACATGCGGCCATTGGTGAAAGTGTGGAGCTTGCCAAGGTGGCGGGTGAGAGATTTGCGTCGGGCATGGTGAATGCCGTGCTGCGCAAGCTGGTTCGTTTGCCGCGCGCGACTACGCAGGGTGAGCAGGGAAGCGCCGCCGAAGTGGCCGATGCTTATGCGCATCCTCAATGGATGGTGGAGCGGTGGGTTCAGAACTATGGTCTGGAGATCACCGCAGCCGTCTGCCATGCAGATCAGGAGCCTGCTTCAACGCATTTGCGCTTGCTGTATCCGGATGCCAAAAGTTCGCTGGCCGACGAGGGCGTGGAGCTCGAGGCGGGAGAATTTCTTACTACGGCGCGACGGGTTGTCAGCGGCGATGTGCTGCGCAGCGCCGCATTTCAAAAGGGATGGATCAGGATTCAGGATGAGGGATCGCAGCTGGTCGCGGAGCTCGGCGGCCATGGACGGAGAATTCTGGATGTGTGCGCGGCTCCGGGCGGAAAGACGGCGATTCTGGTGGAGAGAAATCCCGATGCGGAGATAACTGCGTACGACGTGAGCCGGCGGCGGCTGGAGGCGATGCGCAGAGGGTTTGCCAACGGTAAGGAGCGCGTTCGGTTTGAAGTGCAGGATGCCACCGCGATGGAGTTGCCCCCGGAGTATGACCTGATTCTGTGCGATGTGCCGTGCACGGGCACGGGAACGATTGGGCGCAATCCCGAGATACGATTTCGCGTGAGCGAGGAAGAGATTGCGCGGCAACAGGCGCGACAGGTGAAGATTCTCTCGCGTGCTCTGGAGGGTCTCGCACCCGGGGGACGGCTGATGTATTCGACTTGTTCTCTGGAGCCCGAAGAGAATGACGCGGTAGTGAAAGAGTGTTTGGAGCGGCGGCACGAAGTTCGGCTGGTTGCGCTCTACGGCGAAGTAGAGCGGCTGGAAGGTGAGGGCGTTCTGCACGCGGATGGCGCGGCGAAGCTGAAGAAAAGCGCTCTGAGCGGCGGATATTTGCGGACGCTCCCTGGTATTCACCGGTGCGACGGATTCTATGCGGCGCTGATCGTGCGTGATTAGTTACGGCTAAAATTGCTATCGATTAGCGAGCGGCCATGTCCGGCAAAAAGAATTTTGAAGCGCAACTTGAGGCACTCGATGCGTTGCGGCAGCAGCCGGATGAGGCTTGTATCGCACCGTTGCGTGCCGCGTTGCAGCATCGCAATAACTACATTGTGGCCAAAGCTTCAGAGATGGTGGCGCTGCGGCGCATGGATGAATTGATGCCGGAGCTTCTGACGGCTTTCGACAGATTTTTTGAGGATGCGGCGAAGAACGATCCGCAGTGCTGGGCGAAGAACTCGCTGAGCCGGGCGTTGGCGGCGTTCGAGTTGCAGGAGCCTGCTCCGTTTTTGCGCGGCCTGCGGCATGTGCAACTGGAGCCGGTGTGGGGCGGAAGCTCGGACACGGCAGGTCCGTTGCGCGGGATATGCGCGCTGGCGCTGGTGCAATGCCGGGCTGTTCCAGAGGTGGATTTGCTGCGCTACCTTCTGGACCTGTTGCTCGACAAGGACAAGACGGCCCGCGCCGATGCCGTGCGCGCCATCGAGCAGTTGGGATCTCCCGCAGCTTCGTTGCTATTGCGATTGCGGGCGCAGACGCCGATAGAGAACGACGAAGCGGAGATTCTGGGCGCGTGTTACGTGGGCGTGCTGCGGATCGAAGGCGAGCCGGCACTGCAATGGGTGAGCCGCTTCCTGGCAAACGAAGATGATGTCGCGGGCGAGGCGGCGCTGGCGATTTCGTCGACGCATTCGGAGCAAGCATTTGTGCTGCTTAAGCAGCGTTTCGAGACGGCGCGCGATCCCTGGTTTCGTTCGGTGCTGCTGTCGGCAATCGCATTGACGCGGCAGGTTGCGGCTACGGATTTCCTACTGCGGCTGGTAGAGAGCGATGCGTTGGGCGCGGATCAGGTGGTGGAAGCGCTGCTGCGCTCCGCACCGGCTGAAGATGTTGTGCTTGAGAAGCTGGTGAAGGGAAATGCGCGTCTGGAGCGGGCCTTCGCAGACAACGCGAATGCTAGCGCGCGACGGTGAGCTCGATGGGAGTAGAGGCGTCGACGCGATGGCCGGGGGCGGGATTCTGGCTCATGACTGTGCCGGGCGCAATTGGAGCTTGAGGCGGCTGGTTTGAAGTCGTGTCCGGGATAGCGGGCACGGCGGCGGTTTCATCCTTGACGGGCGCGAGCGTGAGGCCGGCGTGGGAGATGGCGGCGGCAGCGGCAGGGAACATCTGGCCGACCAGATCGGGCATCACCAGGCCGGCACTGGTTTCGACGGGTGGCGCTGCGACAAGCAGGCTTATGGTGGGACGGGATACTCCTTCGGCATCAGGAGCAGGATTTTGGGCGATCACGGTGCCGGGCGGCGCGTAGGCGTAGGGCATCTCGGCGATAGCGCCAAGCTGCAGGCCGAGACGGCGGATCTGGATGCTGGCGAGACGCTGATCGGTGCCGGACAAATTGGGAATTGCGACGCGTTGCGGGCCCAGGCTCTCAGTGAGGCGCACATGCCATTCGCGGCGAACCCGGGTGCCAGGTACGGGAGACTGAGAGAGGATGCGGCCGATAGGCATCTCTGCGCTGTAGAAATGGTTGTCGACGGAGAGATTCAGCCCCGTCGTCGCCGCTTTGTTCGTTGCTTCAGTGACGGTAAGGCCCTTGAAGTCAGGAACAGTCACTTCCGCTCCATGGATGGCGAAGTGCATGGTGGTGATGGCGGAGACCATTGCCAGGATGGCAAGCGTAAGCAGGACGAGAAGGAACTTGAAGGCGCGGATCATCGTGGATCGGAAAATCTCTCAGCCGGCGTATTCAATCGAGTAGTCGATTTCGGCGGCTTTTTCGAGCATTTTTGAAACAGAACAATATTTGTTTTTCGATAGCGAGACGGCGTCTTCCATCGCCTTCTTTGATACATCTCCGCTGACACGGTAGACAAGATGAATGTGGGTGAAGACGCTCGGTGGCGACGGAGCCCGCTCCGCTGTTGCGGAAACGGTGAGGCCGGTAACTGGCTCACGTTTTTTTTCAAGGATACTGACAACATCTACCGATGTGCATCCACAGAGCGCGGCCAGCACAGCTTCCATGGGGCTAAGGCCTGCAGCGTGACTGGAAGAAGAATCGAAAGTGATGGTGTGCTTGCTTTCGGAGTGACCTTCAAAGATCATTCCCTGTTTCCATTCGACGCTGGCGATCATTTTGCTTCCTTAGTGATGGTGGTTGTCGGTTGCCGGTTCAGGATGGATAAGCACGCGTTGAACCTCGGGACACTCGAGCTTGAAGCGGTCTTCGAGTGAGGTGATGATTTCGTGCACGCGCTGCATGGGAAATTCGTCGGGCAGGGTGCAGTGGCAGGAGAGTTGCAACTTGTCACCGGTGCGTCCGACGACGACTTCGTGAATATCGATGATTTCAGGAAGCTCGGAGGCTGCGTGGCGCAGATGCGATTCGATCTTACGGTTACGCGCCAGGCTCTGCGGATGCTCGATGGTTGCGGGCTCACTTTCGATGTGAGTGAGAACCGCTGAGACTTCAGGCAGCTCATGGCGAATCTCGTCTTCGATGCCGCGGACAAAATCGTGCGCCTGACGGAGGGGCATGTTCTCGGCGACTTCGATGTGCTGCTCGACACGCTGCTCACCGTTGAAGGACTGAACGCTGACGTCGTGCAGGACAACGTTGTTGCGGGCGGCCACGGCGCGCACCTTGTCGAAGATGGTCTCGGCAAGCGTAGGGCGAGGAACGGTGTGAATCACCACGTCCGCGTCGGGGAGAACCCGGCGGACGGCGGCGGTGGCTTCGCGGACGAGCTCTTCGGTACGCTGAAAGGTGAGATGGCGCGAGAGCGAGAGCGTGAAGTCGGCAAAGTAGTGGCTGCCTGCGCGGCGCATACGCGCCTGATCGACGGAGAGAACCCCGTCGATGCCATGCAGTTCATCGAGGAAGCGGCTGCGGGTCTCACGCGGGGTGGAATCGGTGAGTGCGGCGATGGTTCGCCATGCCAGCCGCCAGCCGAAATACACGATCATCAGCGAGACGACGATGGCGGCGACGGAGTCGGCGTAGTGCAGCCAGGAGATGCCTAAGACGGAGCCGATCCAGGCTGCGGAAAGGCCGATGAAGACGGCGATCGACGACCAGATGTCGGAGGCAAAGTGGAGCGCGTCGGCGGCGAGCGCTTCGCTCTTGTACCGATCGGCCACCGCTTTCAGCTGGCGTGAGCGCCAGTAATCGACGGCCATCGAGAGCAATAGCACCAGCAGAGGCCAGAAGGTGTACTGCACGGCGACCGGATGGACGAAGATGCGGATGATGGCTTCGGAGGTGATCCACACGCTCGAGCCCAGCATCAGGAATGTTTCGACAAATGCCGAGATGTTTTCGACTTTGGCGTGACCGTAGGGATGGTTTTCGTCGGCAGGCTTGTCGGAGACACGCACGGACAACATGGTGAGGCCGGCTCCGGCTAGGTCGATGCCGGAGTGAGCTGCGTCGGAGAGCATGCCGAGGGAGCCGGTCAGAATGCCGACGAAAAGCTTGAGCCCGGTCATGACGCAGGCGGCTGCGACCGATAACAGCGCGGCCGACCTTTTTTCGGCGCTGGCAGTGCGGCCCGGCGGTTCGGTAACGGCCTGGATCATGACATCCTAAAGCCTACACGCGATAGCGTGTTAACTGCTACTTTTGACGCCGCAGTAGAGTCCGGCGATGCCGAAACTATAGGGGGTCCAGGATGCGCTCGTAAAACCGACATGGCGCATGAGTTCGAGCATCTCCGCGGGCGGCGGAAAGCGATGCACGGAGGACGGCAAATAGGCGTAGGCGCTGCCTGCTCCCGAGAGCCGGGAACCGATGGCGGGCAGGATGCGGCGGAAGTAAAAGGCATAGAGCTTGCCGAGCAGGCCGCCGGGTTCGCTGAAATCGAGGATACCGAGTTCACCGCCGGGTCGGAGGACACGGTGGAATTCGTGCAGGCCGGCTCCGTAATTGGCGAGATTGCGGAATCCGAAGGCGGTGGTGATGAGATCGAGCGACGCGTCTGCGATAGGCAAATGAAGGGCATCGGATTCGATGGCGACGGCGTTGTGGTTCTGGAATTTCTGCGCGCCGCGACTGAGCATGGCGTGAGAAAAGTCGGCTGCGAGGATGGGGCGCGCATTCTCCGGGCGGTGACGCAGCAGGGCGAGCGTCATATCTCCGGTGCCGCAGCAGATGTCGAGGATGGATGCTTCAGGGCGGGCGAGGATGGAACCGAAACGGCGAGCGGTTCTCCACCACCAGAGGCGGTCGATGTTCAAAGAGAGGACGTGATTCAACAGGTCGTAGCGCGGGGCGATGCTGTTGAACATCTGCTGGACGGCGGCTGCAGAGCTTTGTTCGTCCGATGCGCCGGCGGGACGGGCTCCCGAAGCCGCTGCCCCAGCCGCTTCAGCAGCCCTGCGCTGCGCATTTTCAGGCACGATCACTCTCGCGCCCCGGCGGCCAGACCGAGCGTGTATTCGATTGCAGAGATCATCTCAGTGTCGGTTACATTTTCGACAACGACTGCCGAGCCGATGGCCGAGGCGAGGATGAAGCGGCGGGTTCCGGACTTGTTTTTCTTATCGCGGCCGGCGGCGTCAATGAGTTCAGGCACGCGGGCGCGGAAGCCGGGCAGAGGTCCGTAGGCATGAATGATTTTCTCGATGCGGGCGGCGTCTTTTTCGGGGAGAAGGCCGCGGGTGCGGCTGAGATGCGTGGCTGTGAGCATGCCCCAGGCGATGGCCTCGCCGTGGAGAAGCTTTTTGTAACCGGTGGCGGCCTCAATGGCGTGGCCGATGGTGTGGCCGTAGTTAAGGATCATGCGCAGACCCGACTCCCGCTCATCGATGCCGACGACCTCGGCCTTCATCTGCACAGAAGCGCTGATGACGCGCTTGAGCGCAGTGGGATCGCAGGCGAGGATGGTTTCCCGGTTGCGCTCAAGGAAGTTGAAGAGCCTGGGGTCGCGGATGATTCCGGCCTTGATGCTTTCGAAGAGCCCGGCGCGGAGCTCGCGGGCGGGCAGGGTGCGGAGTACATCAACATCGGCGAAGACGGCGCGCGGGTGATGAAAGCTGCCGATGAGGTTTTTGCCGGATGTGAGATTGACTCCGGTTTTGCCGCCGACGGAGGAGTCGACTTGAGCGAGCAGGGTCGTGGGTATCTGGATGTAATCGATGCCACGCATGTAGATGGCAGCGAGAAAACCGCCCACGTCGCCAATGATGCCGCCGCCGAGAGCGATGAGAAGCGACGAGCGGTCGGCGCCAGCGGAAGCGAGCTCGGTTGCGAGGCGCTCGAGCTGAGTAAGGCGCTTGTACTGTTCGCCGGGCGGCAGGAAAAGTGTGGCCGGTTGCTGGTCTGCAGGCAGAGATTCAAGGAGTTGCCGGCCCCAGAGCGACCAGATCTCGGGCGAGGTGAGGATATAAATGCGCGGCTTCGATTTTCCGTTCAGCTTGCGCAGGTGGTAGCCGAAATGCGCGAGGATGTTGCCGCCGACGATGACGGGATAGTCGGCTGAAGCAGTTTTGACACGGATGGCACGCACGATCTTCTCATCGTAATGGAGTGTGAACCTTTTGCCGAGGAGCCGTCGTCTAAAAAAGGGCTGCGTGGTAGCCTCAAACGTTATGGTTTCGGCGACAGATACGGATTTTCTGATTATCGGGGCGGGCATTGCGGGATTGCGTGCCGCTATCGAGTTGTCCGAGGCCGGCCGTGTGCTCGTGGTCACGAAGGAAGCGCTGGGGGAATCGAATACGTCCTATGCGCAGGGCGGGATCGCGGTAGCGCTGGGCGGCGACGAGGATGTCTCGCTGCATCTGGAAGACACGGTTGGCGCAGGGGATGGGCTGGTTAGTCGCGAAGCGGCGCAGGTGCTGGTTGAGGAAGGACCTCACCGCGTAGAAGAGCTTCTGCAATGGGGCACGCACTTCGACCGCGAAGATGGCAGGTTGATGCTGACACGCGAAGGCGCGCACAGCCGTAATCGCATTCTGCATGCGAATGGCGATGCCACGGGTGCGGAGATCGGGCGTTCTCTGCTGGCATGCGCGCGCGAGCACGAGAACATCACGCTGCTCGAGTGGACGACGACGGCCGATCTGATCACCAATAAAGGGACGGTTGCGGGCGCGATCCTGCTTGCGCCGACGGGCGAGCTCTACGCGGTTCCGGCGCGCGCGGTGCTGCTGGCGAGCGGCGGTGCGGGCCAGGTCTATAGCGACACGACGAATCCGGCGGTGGCGACGGGCGATGGTATCGCTATGGCGCATCGGGCGGGCGCTGAGATCTCCGATATGGAGTTTTATCAGTTTCATCCCACGGCGTTGAGTTTGCCGGGTGCGCCGCGATTTTTATTGTCTGAAGCGTTGCGCGGGGAGGGTGCGTACCTCCGGAATGCGCAGGGCGAGCGCTTTATGGAGCGCTATCATCCGTTGCGCGAACTGGCTCCCCGGGATGTGGTTGCGCGCGCCATCACGCGCGAAGGGCTCTGCGGCCAGGATGGCGAAGTCCTACCGGTTTATCTGGACATGCGGCATGTGACCGGCATCGATCCGGTGAAGCGCTTTCCGGGAATATCAACATTCCTCGCGCAATATGGATTGCTTCTGGCGAAGAACCTGATTCCTGTGCGGCCAGCTGCGCACTACCTGATGGGCGGCGTGAAGACCGATGTGGATGGCAGCACGTCGCTGAAGCGCCTTTATGCGGCCGGCGAGGTTGCCTGCACCGGAGTGCATGGAGCGAACCGGCTGGCGAGCAATTCGCTGCTCGAGGGGCTGGTTTTTGGCGCGCGAGCGGCGGCAAAGATGCGGGAAGAGCACGGCCGTGAAAGCACGGAGTTCGATTTTATTGCGAAGTACGCATCGTCAGCCGCGTCGGGGCCTGCGCCCGATGCTTGCTCCACGCTGAGCGAGCTGCGGCAGAAGATGTGGAAAGACGCAGGTCTGCTGCGGGATGCGAATGGGCTGGGCCGGATGAAAGAGGAGCTGGAGCGGATGAGGCCGAAGGTCGCTCCGGCAGCGGCAAGGCCGTCATTGGAGCTGGCGAATCTGCATGCGGTGGCGGAGCTGATTGTGGTGTCCGCGCTGGCGCGCGAGGAGAGCCGCGGAGCGCATTACCGGAATGATTTTCCTCAGCGCGACGATGCGCATTTTGCGAAGCACTCCGTCGTGCGCGGC
>Ga0207111_10138_pt1 | contig 19557 bp, 16 predicted proteins | sample Alteio_BWMinHeat_71_FD_153577 | JGI IMG/M metagenome (GOLD analysis project Ga0207111, IMG submission 153577) | Enriched cells from forest soil in Barre Woods Harvard Forest LTER site, Petersham, Massachusetts, United States -... | ecosystem: Environmental > Terrestrial > Soil > Temperate forest >... | reverse complement strand
TCCGAACGTTCCCTATGCCGGTTATGCGTTTACGCATGATGTTGTTCCCGGCGCAGAGATTGAGATGCAACATCTGCGCGGCCCTAACCGCTGCCCGCAAGGGTGCGGCATGGCGGGAGTATTCTTGTGGAACACGCCGCAGGCTGCCCGCCTCGATGGCGACGATGATGCCGTCAAGCAACAAGCCGTCGAAATCGTCGAGCGCACCTTTCCCGAATGTCGCGGCAAGGTGCTCTTCGTTCACCTCGTGCGATGGAACATCGGGATCGCCCAGTTTGAGCTAGGAAGATTGCGCGAAATGACTGCACTGCGGAAGAGACTCGCCGGTTGGGACTCTCCATTCGATCTTTGCGGCGACTATCTCGACGGAATATCCAGCGAGGGCGCCTTGCGAACCGGGGAGCAGGCCGGGGATCGTGTAGCGGATAGGCTGACGGCCCGATGAAAGACCGCGCCGCGCATCGCTCTGGAAATGCAGTTCCGCGGATCAAAGGGCATTGGCTGACCGGAAGCCTGTCCGCTTATCTGAAGGCCCCACTGGACTTTTATACCGAATGTTCGAAGAAGTACGGCGACCTTGCGTTTGGCCGCTTCCTGCATTTTCCGGTTTGTGTTCTGAGTGATCCACGCTACGTCGAGGAATTGTTCGTCCAGAGAGCCCAAAACCTCGAGCAGTCGAGATTCCTGAGCGCCCCCCTGAAGCCGCTCCTCCGTGAAGGGCTGTTGATTGCCGATGCAGTATCCCACGCGCGGCAACGGCCGCTCGTGGAGAAAGCCGTTCGCGAAGGAATCGCCGCGGTATGGGCCGAAGAGGTAGTCAGCGCGGCGGAGCGATTCGCGGCCTCTTGGACAAACGGTAAGCCGCGCGATTTTTACATAGAAATGCTTCGTGTGATCTCCGAGGTATTGGCGGGAGCAGTGTTTGGAACGGTCCCCCACGCGGCCGAAACCAGCGCGCTGGTCAATCGGGCGGTGGACCTCGTCACCGATCGAATGCAGCAGTTTCCTCCCATTCCGGACTTTGTTCCCACGCACGTAAATCGCGAAGCTCTGAAGGCGCTGCGCGAGATGGACCGCACATTGTCAGTGGCGATTCACGAAGCGCGCGCTCGAGCTACAACAAAAAGCGGACTGCTCTCCGCTCTGGTGGTGGCGCGCGGCGACGACGGCACGTCATTGTCGGAGCGCGAGATTCGCGACCAGTTGGTAATGATTCACCTCGCCGTGCGCCAAAACCTCGCTGCAGCTTTGACCTGGACATTCTTATTGCTGTGCCAAAGCGAAGCGAGCTATTCCAAAGTTTCACACGAATTGGAATCGGTAGTCGCAGCAGGGCGCCCTGGCTTGGCGGAAGCCGAGCGGCTGATTTATTGCGATCTTGTGGTGAAGGAGATCTTGCGACTCTACCCATCCGTCTGGCAAGTACTTCGCCACGTGGTTCGGGACACGCAAGTAGGCGGACATACAATTCCGGCGGGGACTCAGGTGCTGATTAGCCAGTGGGCGTTCCAGCGCGACACCCGATTTTTCGATGATCCCGAAGAATTCATCCCCGAGCGGTGGGAGCATCCCCGCGAAGAATGGAAACTTGCTTATTTTCCGTTCGGCATGGGCCCACGGGGATGTTTTGGGGAAAGGCTCACCTTTCTGACGGTGAAAATGGTGCTGGCGGTCTTCACAAGAAACTTTCGCCTGCAACTGCTGCCGAACCAGAACGTGAAACCCCTGCCACTCTTCGCGCTGCGTCCAGGTGGCCATGTCCTTATGGAAGCTCGGCGCGGGCTAGCGGACAGTGTTCGCGAGTAGCAGTCAAATGCCGTCTTCTTGCGAAATTCATTATGATTTTGGTGTGCACGGCTTGACGCAAGTGGCCGCTCCCGCTACGCTGGCCAGCGCATGCAAAAAACGTCGAGGAACCTTCTGGTCGTCCTAATCGGGCTGCTTGCGCTGGGGTTTGTCGTTTACCAGTCGAGTGGTTTCATCCGCAACGCCAATTTTAGCGGAGCAAAACTGCTGAGTGCAGTGCGCGGGGCGAATCTTTCTTTGTTACTGCTCTCCATTGCTGCCATTTATGCGTGCTATGCGCTCAGGTCATTGCGTTGGCAGGTTTTCCAGCAAAACCTGGGGGTCTCACGTTTTTGGACCATCTACAAAATAACGCTTGCTGGCTTTTCGGCAGTATTCATTCTGGGGCGCGCCGGAGAACCCGTTCGTCCATTGTTGCTAGCACGAAAAGAACACCTACCCGCCGCAGACATGTTTGGAATCTATGCGCTGGAGCGCCTATTCGATACCGCAAGTGCTGCGGTGATCGCGGGGATAGCCTTGCTGCTGTTCCAATCGCACGCGCATGTAGGAGAGACATCGAGCTCGCTAGAGACCGCCGCGAGAACGGCAGGAACGCTCTTATTTGCGGGAGTCGGGTGCGCCATAGCTTTTCTTGTGTATCTGCGTGTGCACGGAACGGCCTTCCTGGAACGCCGGCTGCAAAAAAGTTCGAATCACGGGTGCGCTCGTCAAGTTCAGCAATTGCGTGACAAGATCCAGCACTCCGTTGACCAGCGTCCGTGTGCGGCGCTGCTCCGCGGATTCGTCATAGATAAAAAACAGAATCGCTCCCAGGTGCAGAAGCCATAGAGCCCACGGCAAGAGTTGGCGCAGTTCGTCTGAGATTCCACTGTCCGTAAGGGCCTCTCGAAAAATGCCAATGCTGTGCGCGCGCTGGCTCGCCGTTCCCTTTCCGAAGACCGACAGCGGATGGTCCGGCTCACCTGCATACCGAAAAAGCGCTCCAAGAAATTTCCGGTCGCTCTTCAGAATTTCGAGTTTCGATTGGAAAACAATTCCCAGCCGTTCGCGTAGGCCCATGGTGCCGAGAATCGACTCCCGCACTTTCGCCTCATGAAGTTCCTGGACCTGGTCGTAATAAGCTGCGACGATGGCTTCTTTGCTCGGAAAATAGTAATAAGCTGCGCCGGTCGCCACCGATGCGGATTTCGCGATATCCCGTATTGTCGCCGCTTCGAAGCCCTGTGCCCGGAAGATTTCGAGCGCCCTTTCCAAAATCAAAGCCCTGGTCTTCTCCCCGACGGATTTCATGGTGGCGTTCACGACGGCAACCTCATATTGAACATGTTCAAATCCTACGGAAAGAAGCTGCCAATTGTCAAGCATTTTCTGAACATGTTCAAATAATCCTGTAAGTAGCTTATAATCAATATTGTACGGAAGTCCAGAAATGTGAAGAACCCAAAAAATCGGAGACCGACTTTGTTCCCTCCTTCGAGACGCGCTGATGGCCTGTTGGGAGGCCTGGAGAGAAAAAGGGTCCGCCCGTTGAATTTAGCTGTGCTGTTCGCGATCGGACCAGGTCTGCCAGCAGTCGAAAGCTCAACAGCTTGTGTCTTGCGGCCGGGGTAAGTAAGATGCGCAGCAGACGGTCGGAAGTAAGGCCCTAGTCTTAAAGGGAACATTTCGACAGCAGTTTACGTTCCATAGTTGGCAGGCCGAGATGGACTGCCCAGCGGCTCTTTGAGAGAGGGGCCGACGCGCAGACACGCCTTGCACCGTAGCAGGTTTTGAGGCTGATGATACGTTGGAGCAGGATGCCCAACTGGTCCAGCAATGCCTCCAGGGCGACGGGTCGGCCTGGGAGGAACTTGTGCGTCGCCACACGCGCCGCATCTTTAACATTTGCTACAGGTTCACTGGAAACCGCACGGAATCCGAGGACCTCACGCAGGATGTGTTTCTCCGGGTTTACCGCACATTGGGAAGCTATCGTTCGGCCCATGGCGGTTTTGCAACGTGGATGACCAGCGTGACGCGCAATCTGTTGATTGACCATTATCGTAGAACCAAGAGGGACCGCATTACGGACTCGCTCGAGGATGCCATGCCGGTTGTTGAGAACAAAGAATCCGCAGGACGGCGGCCCGATCAGCAGGCACTGCTGGGCGAACTGAGCAGCCAAGTGCAGTCGGCTCTCAGGAGGCTGTCGCCGGATTTGCGCGAGGCGGTTATCCTGCGCGACTTGCAACAACTGGAATACGGAGAGATTCAGCAAGTTTTGGCAGTACCGGAAGGAACTGTGAAATCAAGAATCAATCGTGGGCGTATCGAACTTGCGCGAGTGCTGCAGCAAATGGGAGTGAGCCCGTCATGAAAGGTTTTGGAATTTCGGAACGAGCGCGGAGCATGCCATGACCTGGACTTGCGAACAAACGGAAGCGTGCCTGAGCGACTACCTCGACGGATTCTTGCAGCCGGCCGAGCAAGCCGCATTTGACCTCCATGTGAATGCGTGCGAGCGTTGCACGCCGCTGGTCGCGGGCGTTTCGCATGTGCTCGGAACGTTGCATAGCATGGAGCAGGTTGAGCCATCTCCGCAGCTGGTGGGTTCTATTTTGACCGCGACTCTTGGCCCGCAGAGCTGGCGCAACGCCAAGCGCTGGCTGCGGAACCTCAGCTCGCCGCGTTTTGTGTACAGCGCTGCTTCCGTGGCCGCCACTTTAGTGGTGATTCTCGCATCATCCGGATTTTTCACACGTAAACCCAAGCTCGCGGATTTTGCTCCTGCGACGATCTATCGCAATGCCGATCGCCAGGCGCACCTCGTTTATGCGCGGAGTACCAAGTTCATCAGCGACCTCCGCGTGGTGTATGAAATTCAGTCACGCTTGCGGCAGGATAATGAGATTCCCACAGCTCCAGAGAGCACCGTGCCGCAGTCTGCTCCCAACGCACAGCCCGGGCGTACAGACTCGACGAATCCCGCTTCTCCCCGTCAGCAGAATCGCGCCGACGGCGTCGAACGAAATCTTCAGTTTTTAGCTTCCGCGTTTCCGGTGATCAGCGGCCCATTGTGTGAGAGGAGAATGCCATGAAGTGTGCCGTCCATTCGGATGTGGACGCTGTCGGTTATTGCCGCAATTGCGGAAAGGCCATGTGCTCCACTTGCGTGCGCCCGGTGCGCGATGTGCTTTACTGCGAGGATTGTCTCGCGGGCATTATGGGGATTCCCGGTGCAGTTCCTGCGGCCACTTCAGTTCCGGCACCGGAGCCAGGAGTTCTGCCGCCGCCGTATCCTTCTCGCTCGGCGAGTAATCCGGGCGTCGCTTTCATTCTCGGCTTGTGCCCCGGGCTCGGCGCTGTTTACAACGGTGAATACAACAAGGCGCTGATTCACGTCGTGGTTTTCGTAACTCTGGTCATTGGCGCGAGCAGCGATGTGGACACCGGACTGATGGTGATTCTCATTCTTTCGGCCATCGGATTCTGCTTCTACATGGCGATTGACGCCATGCGCGTGGCCAAAGCCAAGAACCTCGGCGTCGATGCTCCTCCCGATGCGCTGGAGTCCTGGAGCAAGAATCGCCCCATCGGCCCGATACTGCTGATCGCGATTGGAATACTCTTCCTGCTGAACAATTTCGACTGGTTTTCGTTTCATCGCGTGGAACGCTTTCTTTGGCCGGTGATTCTGATTGGCGTTGGCGTGCTTTTGTTTCGGAACCGGCTTGGCAACCGCGCGTGAACCGCGGCAATTTGGAGGATGAACTTCGATGGGTAATCGTATTCGTTGCGCGTGCCCCCGCTGCACCATTCGTAGCCTGATGGGTCCAGCGATCGTCATCACGGTCGGTGTGCTCTTTCTGCTCGACCAGACGCGCGGCGGGTATTTTTCGTTCGGCAATACATTCCCCGTGATTCTTATCGTGATTGGCCTTGTGAGCTTGGCTTCCGCGCTCGCGCCGATGGACGGCCATGTCGATAATGCATATCCGCCGGTCCCGCCGCAGGACATGCCGGGCCCGACACAAAATCCGCCACAGAGTCCGCTGCCTGGGCAAGGGCAGGGGCAGTAACTGCTTATGGTAAACGGCCGCCCACGACGTTCGCTCTTTCCTGGCCTTGTTCTGATCTCCGTTGGACTGATTCTGCTCTTCCACCAATACAGAGGCTTCGATATTTTTCACCTCTTCTGGCACTGGTGGCCTCTGATGCTGATTTTCTGGGGCCTAATCAAACTGTTCGAACGCACTGCCGCCGCCCGCTCGGGAGATCCCGGCTCGGCGCGCGTGACCGCCGGCGAAGTTTTTCTTGTTGTTGGACTCCTCGCGCTTCTGGGCATCGTCGTTGCAGTTGACTACGGCAAGCAGCATCTGCCAGGTGACGTGGTGGACTTCGGGAGAGGCGACAAATTCGATTTTGAACTGGAGGTCGCCCCCAAAGAGATTCCCGCTGATGCGCGAATCACCATTCGCAATGGCCGCGGCGACATTAGCGTGCACTCTTCCGATGAGCACCAGATTCGCGTCTCCGGCAAGAAGAATGCCAAGGGCTGGAGCGAAACGGAGGCGCGGAAACTGGCGGACCGCGCGTCCGTCGAAATCGTTCCACTCGGAGATGGATACGAGATTCATCCGTCCGGCACCGGCGATTCGCGGCTCAGCCTGGACCTGGAAGTTTCCGTGCCGAAAAAGTCCTTGCTCACCATCCGAAATGAAAAGGGCGATATCACCGTTTCGGACATGGCCACGCCAGTCACGATCATCAGTGGCACGGGAGACATCGAAGTCCGCAACACCAGCGGTGATGTCTCGATTGATACGCACAAGGGAGACATCAAAGTTTCGGATACCAATGGGAACGTGAAGATCGCCGGTCACGGCGGCGAAGTGAACGTTTCCAGCGCGACTGGCGGCCTGACTCTCGACGGCGAATTTTTTGGGCCGATCACGGCGGACAAAGTAGCCAAGGGAGTGCGTTTTATCTCCCAGCGCACCGATCTGACGCTCACCCAGCTTGCCGGGCACCTGGAAGCGGGTTCCGGCAACCTGGAAATCACCGACGCGCCGGGAAACCTGAATTTGCGCACCAACCGCTACGACGTCACAATCGAAAACGCCGGCGGCAAAGTGAAAGTGGACAACCGTGACGGCAATGTCGAGCTGCGGTTCTCTTCTCCGCCGAAAGAGGACATCGAAGTCTCCAATGCCGCTGCCGGGATTACGCTCTCACTTCCTGGCTCGGCAAGCTTCGACATTCTTGCCGACTGCCACTCCTGTGACGACATCAATTCGGAATTTTCCGCCGATACTCTAAAGAAGACGTCTACCGAATCGGGCGATTATCATTTGGAAGGAAAATACGGCAGCGGCCGAAGCCCCAAGATCACCCTGAAGACCAGCTACGGCTCCATGTCACTGCGCCGTACCAGTTCCGATCTGCCCGCTCCTCCGGCACCGCCACGGGCGAAAGCGCCAACTCCCTCCCTGGCCACTCCAGCGACGCCACGGGCAAAAACGCCTGCTCCGCCGAAGGCGGAGAAACCGTAAGTGCACTACTGCCTACGAACAGCTGCGGGGCCGTTCCCACTTAAAAACCGGATTTGATTCAGGATTTAGTCCAAAAGATCCACGTGAAAATGCCCACCATCGGCATGGGAATTCACGAAATCTTCCGCGCTCGCCCACTCGCTGTAAACACGTTGCGCGTGGCCGTCCCAGCCCGTCAACCGGATTTTCTTTTGCTCCGCTAGCGCCGTAAGCTGCCGTCGTATGCGGGCCTCCGGCACGTTGTAAAACGCGGAAATCCTCCGCGTGCTGATGCACGCCGACTTGTGATTGTTTCTGGCAAGACGCAGGATTTCTCGCTGCACGAACTCATCGGAAACCATCTGTCTGCTCCCTGACGACAACCACGGGCAAACATCTCGGGGTAAGATAAAGCCCATCCGGTCGAGATTGGAATGAGCGGGGAGTATATGCTTCCGGGAAGCGTTTGCCAAGTCTCCCCTCTGCCGATCCGGTGCGCAAATGACTATCGATCGGCCATGCGATTCAGCTCTATGAAAAATGTGGGAAATGAAACTCCGGCACAATCGGAATTGCGGATGACCGTATTTCCTTCCGCCGCCAGCGCCACCACTGCAAACGCCATGGCAATCCGGTGATCTCCGCGCGGCTCGATTTCCGCCCCGTGGGGTTTCCCGGCGCTGCGCCCAGCCACTTTCAATCCGTCGGGACGTTCTTCCACAGTGGCGCCCATGCGGCGCAGATTCTCGGCCAGCGCCGCAATGCGGTCGCTCTCTTTTATGCGCAGTTCCGCCGCGTCGCGAATCTCAATTCCTTCTTCGGTGTACGGCCCTAGCGCGGCCAGCATCGGCAACTCATCGATGAGCAGCGGAATCTGCTCGCCCGCAATCACTCCTCCCTTCAGGGAAGCGCCCTTTACTGACAGGTCGCCCACCAGCTCCCCATGCACACTCTTCAAGCCCATCATCTGAATCGAGGCGCCCATCGAGGCAAACAGATCCAGAATCGCCGTGCGAGTGGGATTCAATCCCACGTTGTGGATCAGCACGTTCGAATCCGGGAGCAGCGAAGCCGCCGCAAGGAAAAAAACCGCCGAAGACAAATCCCCCGGTACTTCCAACGACTTGGCGAGCAGCTTCCCGCTTCCGTTCGCGCCGCGCAAGCCATGAATCCGCACAGTTGGTCCGTGCCTCTCGATCTCCGCCCCGAATTCCTCCAGCGCCAACTCGGTATGATCCCGCGTTCGCGCAGGTTCCGTCACGCTGGTGACGCCGTCCGCAAACAATCCCGCCAGCAGCACCGCTGACTTCACTTGAGCGCTGGCCATGGGCATCTGGTAGTCGATGGGTTTAAGCCGCGTGCCTCGAATCTCCAGGGGCGCAAAATTATCTTCGCGCCCGCGAATGTCCGCGCCCATCTGCCGCAGTGGCCCCATCACTCGCTTCATGGGCCGCTTCTGCAGAGAATCGTCTCCCGTGAGCTTGGAAGAGAATTCCTGCCCCGCCAGGATTCCCGTCAGGAGCCGCATGGTCGTTCCGGAATTTCCCGCATTCAGTGCGCGCCAGCTGCTTTTCAACCCGAGCGGGCCACAGCCTGTCACGCGAACCGTATCTTTTTCGATTTTCACGACCGCGCCCAGCGCGCTCATGCATCCCAGCGTGCTGTGGCAATCCGCCGCCGCCGAAAAATGCCGCAACTCGCTCGTGCCTTCCGCTAATCCCGCGAGCATCGCGTAACGATGCGAGATGGACTTGTCGCCCGGCAGCTCCAGCCCTCCGGTCAAGTATTTCGCCGGGCAAATGATCTCTTTTTTCACGAAGAAATTCTAACATGCCGCCGGAGAGCAACCTGCATTTGGTCATGCCGTCCAATTTCCATTCTTAGATTTCCGTGGTGCGGATTTCCTGGCCCTGTCCTCCGGGCCAGTTTTCGTCGAAGAACGGCCTGTACCACGCGTTGAAATCTCTCGTCGTCCAAGTACGTATTATTAGCTGAGGAGAATATTCATGTCCGGGCGCAGCACTCTTTTCCACCTAGCCACGAGAGCCGGCATCCTGTTCGGCGCACTTTTTGTAGTCAGCGTGCTTCTGGCCGCCATTCCCGGCCACCGTGCGCCCGCGGCGCAACCGCAGGGCTCTCAGCAGTCATCCAGCGCGCAGTCGCAGGAATCCCAGGGCATGGACCACGGGAAAATGCCCGGCATGGACATGGACGACGCCAAGGCCAACGAAATGCACGCCGTCCACGATATGACGCGCGGCCAGATGGATGCGCATAGTCTCCACATGCACATGACCGCGATGCGTCCGCAAACTCCGGAAGATACAACGCGCGCAACCGAAATCGTTGCGCAACTCCGCAGTGGCATAGAAAAATACAAGGACTATCACGTCGCTCTGAATGAAGGTTACAAAATCTTCCTGCCTAGCGTTCCACAGCCCGAGTATCACTTCACCAGCTATTACAACGGCTTCCTGGAGGCCTTCGCGTTCGATCCCTCGCGCCCCACTTCCCTGCTCTACAAAAAAACTTCTGACGGCTACGAACTTGTCGGCGCCATGTACACCATGCCCAAACGCGCGACTGAAGTACAACTCAACGCCCGCGTTCCCTTGAGCGTTGCGATGTGGCATCTCCACACCAATCTCTGCATGCCGCCAAAGGATCAGATCCGCGGTGCAGACATGACTAAGTTCGGCCTGAAGGGCAGCATCGCCACGGAAGAAGCGTGCAGCGCCGCAGGGGGCCGTTTCCATCCGATCATCTTCGGCTGGATGGTGCACGTGTACCCCTACGAAGATTCTCTCGATAAGGTCTTCGCCATGCATCACCACATGGACTGACACTTCCGCACGTCTTAGAGTTTGCGATGTGCTTCGCTGTATAGCGCCAGCTGGCCGGTCTGCGCGTTGACTTGCGTCTGGGCGCACCCTAAGATGACTTGTCGATGGCGGTTCCCTTCCCATGATCGGTCAAACCGTCTCCCATTACCGGATTCTGGAGAAGTTGGGTGGTGGCGGGATGGGCGTGGTGTACAAAGCCGAAGATCTGAGGCTCGGCCGCTTCGTTTCCTTGAAATTCCTGCCCGAGGAACTTTCCCGGGAACCGCTTGCCATTGAACGCTTTCAGCGCGAAGCGCGGGCCGCATCGTCCCTGAATCATCCTCATATCTGTACGATCTATGACGTGGACCAGTACGAAGGCCAAAGTTTCATCGTCATGGAATTCCTGGAAGGGCAGACCCTGAAGCACCGCATTTCCGGGAAGCCCATGGAACTCGAGCGGGTTCCGGAACTCGGCCACCAGATGGCCGACGCCCTGGAGGCCGCACACGCCAAGGCGATCATCCATCGCGACATCAAGCCCGCGAACATTTTTCTTACGGAACGCGGCCAGGTGAAACTTCTCGATTTTGGTCTCGCTAAGCTTTTGCCGGAGCGGAAAGGGGCGAAACTTGCCCTGCAGAAATCCGGATCCTTTGGCACCACAACGCAGGATGCCCACTTGACCAGCGACGGCGTGGCGCTGGGGACCGTGGCCTACATGTCTCCCGAGCAGGTGCGTGGCGAAGAACTCGATGAGCGCACAGACTTGTTCTCCCTGGGGCTGGTTCTTTACGAAATGTCCACTGGCCAGAGGGCCTTTACCGGAAGTACTTCGGGGGTGATCTTCGATGCAATCTTGAACCGCGCGCCAATTCCCCCTGCGCGGCTGAACCCGGCCATCCCCCTGCAGATGGAACTGATCATCAGCAAGGCGATGGAAAAAGATCGCGAGCTGCGATACCGCACCGCTTCGGATATTCGCGCGGATTTGCAGCGGCTGAAGCGTGACACGGATTCGGCGCGTGCCTTGCCGTATTCGACGCGCCGCGCCTCCCGCCAAACTGTGCGGCGGCATTGGCCACATTTTTTGTGGGCGGGGATTCTCGCTCTGGTGCTGCTCTTGCTGGCATTCGACGTGGGTGGCCTTCGGCAACGCCTCTTCGGGGGATCCGGCGCATCACACATCGATTCGATCGCAGTCTTGCCGTTCGCCAATTTGAGCAACGATCCAAAAACGGAGTACCTGAGCGACGGAATCACGGAGAGCTTGATCAACAGTCTTTCCCAGCTGCCCAACCTGGCGGTCATGTCGCGCAATACTGTTTTTCGGTACAAAAGCCCAACGACGGACCCGCAAAAGGTAGGCCGTGACTTGCACGTCCGGGCTATTCTCACCGGAAGGGTCATCCAGTCGGGAGATGAGCTGCTGATCAGCGTGAATCTGGAGGACGTGGAAAATAGCCAGCAAATTTGGGGAGAGCAGTACAATCGCAAACTTTCCAATCTGGTTTCCGTGCAGCAGGAAATTGCCGCAGACATCTACGGGCGGTTGCGTCCAAGGCTTGCGGGCGAAGAAAAGAAACTGCTCGCCAGACGGCCTACGGAAAACGCGGAAGCCTACCAGCTTTATCTCCAAGGCCTCTTCTACTGGAATAAATGGACGCAGGGAGATTTCACGAAGGCGGCGGACTTTTTCACCCAAGCCGTGCAGAAAGATCCGCACTACGCGCTGGCGTATGCAGGCCTTGCCGATACGTACAGCCAGCTGGGTGACACCGGATACGTTCCGCCGTCGGAAGCCTGGCCAAAAGCAAAGGTTGCGGCGACACAAGCTCTGGATATCGATGATTCCCTCCCCGAAGCGCACACTTCGCTCGGCCTGGTGAAGGAGCATTTCGATTGGGACTGGACGGGGGCCGAACATGAATTCAAGCGGGCCATCGAGCTGAATCCCAACTCAGCGACGGCGCACCACTGGTATGGCGATTACCTGGCAAACATGGGGCGTTTTGAAGAAGGCATGCGAGAAACCAAGAAGGCGCAGGAGTTGGATCCTTTGTCGTTGATCATCAATACCACCTTGGGCTGGCAGCTCTATCTTATGGGCCAGAACGAGCAGGCCGTCGAACAATTGCGCAAAGTCCTGGATATCGATCCCAAGTTTTCTCCGGCGCGGCGCATTCTGGAAGAAGTGTACGCGCACATGGGAAAGCAGAAAGAGGCGGTCGCGGAGAGAGAAAAAGCGTTGTCACTCTCGGGAGGTCCCGAGCTGGCCGCCTCCATTGAAGAAGATTTCACCAAGTCCGGTTACAAGGGCGTGCTGCAAAGCTGGCTGGAGGGATTGACGGAACTCTCCAAGCACAGCTACGTCTCCTCTTACAGCATCGCGGAATCGTACATGCGCATGGGGGAAAAGCAGAAAGCGTTCGAATGGCTGGAGAAAGCCTACGAAGAACACGACAGCGGGCTCGTCTCAGTGGCCGTCGAACCCATGTTCGAAAGTATCCGGTCCGATACCAGATTCAAAGAAATCGTCCGGCGGATGAAGCTTCCGAATTAGTCGCGCGACCGCAAGCTATCTCTGGCCCTCGAGAGCAGTTGGTGTCTCACTCTTTAACGGAGCGGATAGCCTTTTTCACCGGGCAAATGCCCGTCCACGCGCAGGACTCTTACTCCTGGACGCACCGCCTTGGCATCCACAAAAGCAATCGCCCCCGGAATGGCGGATACCAAATCGTATTGCATATCGTTGGAGTAGACGATTTTCGGTGGCGAGGCCGCCTCTGCACGGAAGATCTTGGCCACCCAGTATTGTTTGAACTGCGCTTCCGACATTTGATAAATCACCTGCAAGACCACATCACGCTCCCGCGCCACGGGAGCGCGAATCAAGAGCGTAACCGGGAGCTTCGAGTTCCAATACTGTCGCTCGCCAAGCAGCACTTTTCTCACTTCGGAGAGGCTCAGATCGCTCACCGGTGTGTCGGAGTTCACCACCACGGCGATGTCCGTGCCGTGAGCGGTTTGTGCCACAGTTGGACACTGTAGAATCGCCGAAAGCCAGGTCAGCAGGAAGAGGGTCGTTACAATTTTTTTGTTGGTGGCATTCATGTTTGGCTCGCCTAAAAAGTGAAGTCCGTCTGGAAAAATACGCCATTGACCCAGGGTTCGGTCGGCAGACGCTTGGTATAGCGATACTCCCCCTTGAAACTGGCATAGTTCGTAATGTCGTAGCGCAATCCCAGGATGGATTGCACCAGATCCTGATTGGTCAGCACTTGTTCGCTCAACGGCGTGTGTGTGTGTTCGAAGCGGTAGTAGGGCTTCAGTGTTTTTTCAAACCACGGCAGCCGGTAGCCAATCTGCGCGTAATAGGCCTGGTTGTTGGTGATGAAATTGGTCAGGATGTTGCGATGATTGACGTTTGCGAATTCCGCCAGGAATTCCGGATTCTCTTTGGTCCATACGATGTGGGCCGCTGAAATCCATTCACGGAAATCTCTCCCGTTGGGACTGCCGGCAGGAAGCGTAATTTTGTCGCGGTATACCGACACTCCCATTTGCAATCCGTAGAGTTTGGCGGGCCGCGAGTACACGTTTGCAACCCACGCGCGGTTATTGTTGACATCCCCTGCGTCCCCCGGACGGCTGAGGGTCACGCCGCGACCGTTCCCTATGCCGACGTTGTAGCCCAGCCCCGCACCTCCGGAGGGGATGTTGCCTTCGACGAGAATTCCGTCGAAATGCACGGGGATGAAAGTGCCTCCAAACTTCACGAATTCCGGCCGGCTGATGGAAGTCTGAAGCCACGCGCCGTGATGGAAAGCGGTGTTCCAGTAACCAATTGGGGTGTGATATCTGCCAAAGGAGATCTTGAAGAAGTCGTTGTAATCATAACGGATGATGCTGCGTTCAACTTCAACCGTATAACCCGTCGGTTGCGCATTGAAAGTGATTTCACCAAAATAGCTGACTTTTCGGGAAAGTGCCGAAGCGAGATGGAGGTCAAGCTGCCCGAGGCTGAAGCCGCTCGTGGTCCCTTTCTGGTCTGTCGCCCCAAAATCAATGTCACCGAAACCTCGAATCTGCAGCGAAGGATAGTGAGTCTCCAGCTGGCGAACGGTAGCTTGCGCTTCCACCGAATCGTGCTGATGCGCTTGCGCAGGAGTAGTGGCGGCCTCCGTGGGTTCAGGCTTTGGCGGCGCGGGTGCGGTAGCGGCAGTCAGCACCGGAGCCGTGCCAGCCGGCTGCTTTGTCTCCAGCTCCGCGACTCGTTTCTCGAGCTGCTGGACGCGCTCTAGCAGAATTCTGATTTGCTCCGTTTGATCCGGTGAGGGCGAGCTCTGCCCCCAAGTTGCGCCGGCGGTAAGAATCAACGCTGCGAGGATCAAAAGTGGTCGATGCATACGTCCCTTCCCTTGTCCTGGTCTCAGCCCTGCATCCCAATACCAAGACGGCGTTCTCGAAGTTGTAAGGAGCAACTTCTTTCGACTCCGGTAAGCAAAGATATCCTCAGTCGAAGAATGGTATAGACGCAGCGAACTTACCGGAGAGTGGGCAGTATTCTAGTCTCAGCGGGTAGAATGTCAAAAGATACTTTATTCAACCGGGATGCGTCACTCGACGAGCGCGTCAAAGACTCCGGTTTCAATTTTTCCCGCGCGCTTGATCTGCACAAAGATTCGGTATTCGCCCGGACGCGGGAACCCGTAAGGAAAACTCACCTCGGCGGACAACGGCGTGATCGCCATCGGCATAGCCATGGGCGCCCCAACTAGCATTTTCATCGGCGCGTCCGCTTGTGCCGTTCGCGCCAGTTCCAGCGCCGCCATGGATACCGATCCTGCGGGATGAACGTGCGCGAACACACTCAGGTCCGTGCTGACAAACTCGGCATGCCCGGCCATGCCCATGTAAAGTTCCAAATCCGTCGCACGCTTTCCGTCTTTGTCTTCCACACTGAAGTTGAAATTCATCGGCGTGTTGGCCTTTAGCGGGCCGCCGATGCGATGCCACACCATGCGGCCGCCATCTGTAAGCTGTGCCACGTTCGAATCCCGCGTCCCCGTCGCCGCAGCGGCGCCACTCCACGCGGAATCATCTCCCGCCAGAGCCTTGCCCTGGATCTGCGGCAGATCCACATTTCCCACCAGCGTCCACGGAAATCCGTCCTTATCCACGATGTCTGCAAAAACCTCGTAGTGTCCAGCCGGCATTGACGGCAACTCCTCCGCAAACGCTCCGCCTGCAATCCGCTCCGGATGCAGATGCCACATCCGTTCCACTCCCGGCGCGCTGATCAGGAATAAGTGCATCAAGTGATTGTGGTCGGGAATGACTTCCTCCATCTTCACGTTCTTCGACCACTCTGCGTCCTGCCCTTTCGCTCGAATCACCAGGCGGTTCCCATTCTCCAGAGTCGTTTGCGCAGACGGTGCCTTGAAAAAATTCACGGTGCGCTCATAATTGCTGGCCTCCGTGCCCCACCAAGCTCTCCCCAAATACAAGATCCCTGCAACGATAACCGCGGTAATCGCCATCACCAGCCGCGCGCGCCGTGCGCGCACAGGCGTAAACGTTTCCCCGGGACCGAGGTTGCCCTCTCTCACCGCTGCTCCCGCGATGAAGATAATGCCAATCGCGAGGAATGCCATCAGGAATAGCAGTAATCCCCTCAGCGGCTTCTCCATTTTCAGAGTTCGCTGGGCAAACGCCGCTACCGGCACGGAAAGTTCCCCTTTACCCTTCGTGCCATCCACCGAAACACGCACTTTCAGCGCGCCATCCTCCATGAGCCAAAGGCTGCCGGTAAAAAACTGCGGATCATCTTTGGACTGTTCCGTAACGTCTGGTGTGGGAGGCAGGTTTGAGCCCGCGCCGCTTAGCCGCATCGGCACGATCTCAACTCTGCGCACTTCGTTGGTGGCGGCCCGGATTTGAATCTCCGCGACGCCGGGGATCACTTGAGGCAATCGCACGGTCACAAAAAGATGGTACGGCCCCGCATCGCCTTCGCAGTACACGTCCGGGCTGCCGACGTGCGCGCGCATCGATAGCGCGCCGGCGAGCACGATTGCAAATAGCACGACAAATTTTCTACGCGAATGCAGCCTAGTCATCGCCGCAGCCGCCGCATCCAATCTCCCCACGAAAACCCCAGGCGCGCCGTAATTATGGAAACCAGTACGGCAGCCGCCATCCATCCCCAAAACTGACCTGGAGTCTTCTCCGCAATCTGAAACTTGTAAGGATCGTAAAGAAAATTTGCCGGATCGAAATACGCAAAATACGCCATTCCAAAAAACCAGTTCCGCGCCGCAGGCGTCATCAAGAAACTCGCAAACGGCCATTGGGCCACCACAAAGCTAAGCACAAACACCGGTCCTGACACCGCCGCCAGCTTCCACCTGCCCCACTCTTCCTTCCTACCCCACAACAAATCCAGAACGATCGCGGGCACGATAAGCAAGAGCGGAAAATGCAGCGGAACGAGATGCGTAATATTTTGATAGACCGGGCCTAGCTTCGGCTGCGCCGGAAACAACGGCAAGATCCACTCCGACGCAAGTTGAATCGCCGTGTACGTGGCCGCTATCATCGTGCAGGCCCAACGCCGGCCCAGCCCCCACGCTGCGCCGATCAACATCGGAGGCATCCCGATGGCCACGGCCAGGTAGCATCCAGCGTTGTGCAAATTTACAGGCCACGTCGCATCGGTCAGCATCGTTCCCATCTGCACCACACAATCCGCGCCAACAAACACGAACAGCCATCCTAGCGTTCGCCGCACGCTTTCCGTCGCGCGGCTCATCAACCCCGCCATCAGAGCCAGCGCCCCCAACTTGATTGCGAAGGACCCCATCGAAAGCAGTACGTGCGGTGGGCTCACGATCTTCACGTCCAGCCCGTAAGCGCTGTGCCACCAATTATCAAACGGCGCGGATGTCAGCATGGCCACACAGCCCCACACAGCGATGAATGCTCCGAGCGGCCCGCGAAATCCCCAGATTTTCACTGAGGTATTTTGCGCCGCCGCATCCCCGCCAAAGGTCGTCGATAGGATCATGTACCCGCACGCGACGCCTACCAAAACGCCGTTCAATTGAATCAAGATGTGTGCCGGCGTCCAGAAGCTGTCCCTCCCGATGGACATGTGCCACGAAATGTCCCAATGCCCGCCAATCAAACTGGAGGTGATTCCCGCAATCACGAACCAAATGGTCCAGGGTATCGACTCCACGGTCGCGGAATCACGCTCACCCGCCTGCGCGTACAACGATTGCCGAAGAGGGATGCTGTCTGCCATGGTCACCAATTCCTCAAGGACTTTGCCTTCTCGTGATCTTCTATCGCCACTTCCCGATGCCGAAAGTTTACACCGTCGCGCTGGGCACCGGGAATACCACGATTTGACCGATCGCTCTCCGCGTAAATCGTGCAATCTTGAAAAGAGCTGGCTCTAGTACGCCCAGCCTTTTTCTCCCAGTCTTTCGCCTCCACTCGTTTGATTGCTTCCCGTTACCCCGGCAAGTATCATTGGCGGTTCATGCTTACGGCCCGGCCCCATTTGTTGAACAGTTGCGTTGTCCGCTCTGCCGTTCTTTTCGTATTCACGGCCATTCTCACTGCTGCGCCTGGCTACCTCAAAGCACAAGAATCGCAACAAATACTTCCCCTCAGCCAAGTCCGCCCCGGCATGCAAGGCTACGCCTATACGATTTTTGCTGGCGACCAGGTCGAAAAATTCGATCTCGAAGTCCTCGGCGTCCTCGACAATTTTCTCGGCCCCAAGCAATCCATTATTCTTGTTCAACTCAAAGGCCCCAAAGTCGAGCACACCGGCGTCGTCGCCGGCATGAGCGGCAGCCCCGTCTACCTCGAGGGCAAACTCGCCGGTGCGCTTTCCCTTAAGCTCGGCGTTTTCACCAAGGAGCCTATCGGCGGCGTTACTCCGATCGCTGACATTCTGAATCCCCCAACTCAAAGCGCTTCGGCGCAAGCGAGCACTCAACAACTCTCCCTCCCAAGCGAGTCCTCCACGCGCACCGGTCTTCCTTCCGGCTCCGCACTTGAGCCTATCGAGACTCCCCTGGTTTTCTCCGGTTTTCAGCCCGCCGCCATCCAGCAGTTCGCCGGCCAGCTTCAGGGTTACGGCATGGTCGCTGCGCAAGGGGGCACGGCCACCCCGCGTCCCGAGGATGCGCACCTTGCCGCGGGCGAAATGGCAGGCATGGTTCTCGTACAAGGCGACGCCTCCATCAACGCTTCCTGCACCGTCACGGCAGTTCGCGCGGACCGCGTCTATCTCTGCGGCCACCCTTTCCTGAACCTCGGCGACGTGCAGCTTCCCATGGCGCGCAGCCGCGTCGTCGCCACGCTCTCCTCCGATCTAGCCTCCACCAAGATCGTCAACGTTGGCGGCTCCATCGGCACCATCACCGGTGATCACCTCACTGTTGTTAGCGGAAAGCTCGGCGCTCCTCCTCCTATGGTGCCGCTCGATCTGACGCTGCAAACCGCCGGGGGCGCGAAAACTCTGCACTTCGAGCTCGTCAATCATCCCAAGCTCACGCCGCTCCTCGTGGCCCTCACTACCTTCAGTGGCCTCACACAGAACTCACTTTATGGCGAAGGCACCACCCTCCACCTCTCGGGAGAGATTCGTCTCCAGGGCCACTCGCCCGTCCAAATTGAAAACACCTTTGCTCCCGGTGATTCCCTCACCCCTGACGGACTGCCCATCGCCCTCAACATGCAAAACGTTTTTACCAGGCTATTCACCAATACGTTCGAGCTCGCCAAAGTCGAACGCATTTCCCTTCGCGTCGAGTCTGTCCCCGGGCGCAAATCCTTCACCATTGAAAGCGCCTGGCTCGAAAAGGGTGAAGCCGCGCCCGGCGAAACTCTGCGCGTTCGCGTTCTCCTTCGCCCGTACCGCGGTCCCTCCCGCATCGAGGAAACCACCGTGCGCGTTCCCGAGCAGATTGCTCGTGGAACCAACCTCCGTATCCTCGTCAGCGACGCCGATCTCCTCAATCGCGCCTCCCGTGGCTTTGCCTTCGTCGGCGCAGGCAGCGGCCCTACCGGCCTCGACCAGCTCATCGCCCTTCTGAATCGCGAGCGCCGCAACGACCGCCTGTATGTCGGCGTATTCGCCCCATCTCCCACTCTTCTGTGGGACGACAAAGAACTCCCCAACATTCCGCTCTCTCAAATCAACGTCGTCGACGGCCGCCCCACTCCCGGCACTGTTCAAATCCTCCGTGAATCCCTGGCCGGTGAATCCTCCATTCCCCTCGGAGGCCCCGTCTCCGGCGTCATCTCCCTAAATCTCCAAATCCGGTGAAGACCAAAATGCCCAAGTCTCATCGTCGAGCAAACTGTTTCCGATTCCTTTATCTCCTTTCCATCTT
>Ga0207111_10137_pt1 | contig 19712 bp, 5 predicted proteins | sample Alteio_BWMinHeat_71_FD_153577 | JGI IMG/M metagenome (GOLD analysis project Ga0207111, IMG submission 153577) | Enriched cells from forest soil in Barre Woods Harvard Forest LTER site, Petersham, Massachusetts, United States -... | ecosystem: Environmental > Terrestrial > Soil > Temperate forest >... | reverse complement strand
ACCGAAGTTCGGGTTCAGAGTGATGTTGTTGGTTGGAATATCAAAGCTCGGCGTATTGGTGAGGTTGTAGACGTCGAAGGTGTAACGAGCCGACACCCCCTCGGTAATGCGGGTGATCTTCTGCAAGGAGACATCGGCGCGCTTCTGGAAGGCCTGGCGGAAGATATTGCGCTGGCCGGGCACGAATTGCGTCTCATACACGTCGCAAAGAGGGCCGCCGCCAGGACCGCCGCTGGCATCGCAGGCAGGAACGCCGTTGACACCGGGATTCACGAGCGGAATCTGGAACTTGGTCGGGTCGAGCGATGAGGAAAGCGGGTTGCTGGAATTGAAGAAGGCACCCGAATGTCCGGTCTTGGCCTGATTGGGCTTTACCCCGGGAGCAAGCGGGAGAACTGGGTTGATCAGCTCGATGTTGTTGCCGAAGTACTGGCTGCCGACCGAACCAGAGAAGTCATAGATACTGAAAGGCTGTCCGCTTTGCAGCACAGTAAGACCGATGAGCGACCATCCGTTCGTGAAATAGCTGACCAGGTTGTGGGTGTGCACCAGGTCAGGAAACGCGAAGAGATAATTGAAGGTGATGACGTGTGTCCGGTCGAAGTCCGAGGACGCGTAAGAGCTGCGCAGATCGCTGGGATTGTCGCCGGTGAAGAAGAGTCCCACATCGCTTTGCTCGTCGAGAGTGTGCGAGTAGGTGTAGGAGGCACCCACCTGAACCCCGTAGCTCATGCGTTTTTCAACGTGAACCTGCAGCGCGTCATAGGCGGAGACACCAACCGCTTTGAAGTCGGTGGAGTTGGGATCGTAGCCGATGAAGGGCACGCGGAGATCAACGTTACCGCCGCTGAATGTATCAAAGGGCTCGCTGGAGAGAGCGCAACCATTCTGAAAGGCGCTGAACTTGGTCGGGTTCGGGCAGGACGCGGTGGGCGTCGAAGCCAGGACCTGGTAGCCGTAGGAGGAGGTTTCTCCATTGACGGCATGGCCAGGCGAGGCAAGCCCCGGCTCATTGAAGGGCAACGGGATCACGCCGTGGCGGCCACGATTGCCGACATAGCCGAAGGTCAAAGCCAGATCGTTGCGCGGTTGCCATTGGAAATCGAAGCTCCAGGTTTCCGCGTAAGGCAGCTTGTTGTGGATATCGTAATCGCCGATGACATACGGAATCGCCGTGCACGCGAAGGTGGGCGAGTTATAGACATTCGCGGCCGTGCAAGAGCTCTTGATCTGATTTGCAGTAGGCAAGAGGCCGTTGAAGTACTGCGCCACGCTGGTCCCGGCCGGCACTCCACCGGGCGGAAGCGGCTTGCTGCCGAAAGGCGCATCGAGGGTCCCGCTGAAATTTTGATAGGACGCAAGCGGAGCCTCCTGAGTAACGCCGAAGGGACCGCTGATTCCCTGCCCTGCAGGCGGAGATAGGTACTGGAAGAGCTCGCCGCGGTCATAGTTGATTCCGAAGCCGCCGCGAATGACCACCGTGCCGTGATTCCACGGTGGTGAATAAGCAAAACCGAGGCGCGGTGCAATCCCCCACTGGCGGCCCTTGAGCGTCGAATCGCTGACTCCCGGCGTAGCGCAGGTCTTGTTATTTCCTGCGCAGATGAAACCGCTGTTGTTGACCGTCTCGTCCGTCGCCGAGTACAGGCCCGGATCGAAGTTGAACATGTTGCCGTATTTCTCTGTCAGCGGGCCGTTGAAGTCATACCGCAGCCCGGCGGTGATGCTGAGGTTCGGCCGGGCCTGCCACTTGTCCTGGACATAGGAGCTGATCTCGTTGGCGCGGTAATAGCGCTGCGAGTCTCCCAGCAGAATGGTGCCGCTGCGCAACTTGCCGGAGAGGAAGCTGGGGAAATTCGAGGTTTCGAGGTCAGAGAAGCCCTCGCGGTTGTTGCGGATGTTCAGCTGGTTGTAGGAATAGCTGGCCCCGGCGGTAATGGTGTGGGCGCCAAGTGAGAAAACGATGTTGGAGGAGGGAGTGAGCCGGTTTTCGAAGTATCCTGCATTGACGAATTCCGATTGCGGACCCACGTTAAGCGTGTTGGCATCGTTGTAGCCGAAGTCCTTCAGCTCCAAGCCGGGGAAATTATTAAACCCGGGGATGTTGACGCCCGCATCGCTGGCGCTTAGTTGCGGATTGAAGTCGCTGTAGACCTTCTGCCGGGAAAATCCAAGGCGCTGTTCCCAGTTGATCCTGGGTCCAAGAGTGAAGTTGTTATCGAGCGCCGCTACCTGGGCGCCGGAATCCTCATTTTGCGGAAAGCCGCCGGTTTGTGAGACGCCGAAAACAGCAAGCGCAGGAGCGTGCTGATAGTAGTACTTGGCGGAAAGGTGGTCGGTGGAAGTCACGTCGTAATCGAGCGCGGCGGTCGCCTGATCTGCCTTAAATCTTGAGGTTGAAGTCAGGAAGACATCCGGTTTGCCATTCGCTAGCTCGGTCGCAGCGTTGGCGTTCGCCGACGGAAACAGATAACTTCCGTCGGGCAGTTTCGCATTGAGGAGCGCAACCGCCGCGGGGTTATAGGTGCTGATGGGCTGATAGGTCGTACCCGATACGTTGTAATAGGACTGAAGCGCTGCAGTAATACCGGCGGTCGAGCGGTCGTCGGTGAGACCAGCGGGCACCTGGAATTGGGAAGTGCCGGCAAATTGATCGTCGGAGCCGGTGTGTTGATAACCCAGAAAGAAAAAGAGCTTGTTCTTAAGGATCGGACCGCCAACCGTACCTCCGGCGGTATAGCGATGCAGCTCGGGATTCGCGGGGATAACACCATCCTGCTTAAAGAAGAAAGGAGCGGCATTCAGGGCATTGGTGCCGCGCGTTCCCCAGGCGGAGCCGTGAAATTTGTTTCCGCCGCTAAGGGTGTTGACATCGATATGCGCACCGCTGGTGCTTCCCTGCTGCGCGTCATACATCGAGGTGTTCACGCGGATTTCCTGGATGAAATCCGGCGGTGGCGAGGCGAGGCCGTTTCCATTCGATCCGGCAACGGCGGTGCTGGTCTGCGTTCCACCACCCGGCTGGCTGGTCTCACCGATGTCGAAGTTCTCGCGCTGCGACTCGGTCTGGCTGGCGCTTTGACCGTTGAAGAGGTTGACGACATTCACGCCATTTACAGTAAAGGTGTTGCTGCTGTCACGCTGGCCATTGGCCCAGATCGGTTGATTGCCGAGACCGGCGTTGCTTCCGGTTCCGCCGAGAAGTTCGGCGCTTACACCGGGAGCGAGGATGGCAAGCTGGGTGAAGCTTCCGGTGGCAAGCGGAGTGGCTTCAATCTGTGCCCGGTCTAATGTGTAACCGTTAGTGGTATCTGTAGCGTTCAGGAGCGGATTGGCATTCACGGTGACAGACTGGGAGGTCTGACCGACTTTGAGCGACGTGTTCAGCGTCGTGGCGCGCGCTTCCTGAACTGTAATTGAAGGGAGTTTTGTAGTGTCGAAGCCATCATGGGTGATGGTGACGTTGTAGGACCCGATCGGGAGGTCGAGGATTTCGAAGTATCCCGACTTCTGCGTTTTGGCGGAACGCGTGAACCCGGTGTTATCGCCGGTAACGGTGACGGTCGCTTCGCCTAGAGAGGCTCCCGCAGCATCGGTTACTGTTCCATTAATCGTGCCGAGCGTTTGTTGCGCCCACGCGGTGTTTACTAGAGAGATAGTAAGCAGCAATGCAAGACAGAGAAATAGCGGACGTGTTCTTGAGCAAGTATTCATCAGTTGGCCTCAGAGTTCTGAAGAATTCAACGTAACGTCTGTTTAATTTTGGGAATTTCCTGGATACCGTGTGGGTCGGCACCGTCTAGAGGCTACGAAACCCTACTTGACCGAAGAATTAAAGGAGGATAAAAAATCATCCTGCGTCACGATTGCTTTTATGACACGAATTGGATCGATCGCATTGTCTCAGAACGCAGCAGTTACTGATTCTTAGGCAGATGACCTAGCGAGAGGCGGATACCAAGACGGAAATTGAAGGGCAGGGAGGGGTATCCGATAGGTCCGATGTGTTGCTGACTTAGCAGGTTATCGCCCTGCGCGTAAATTCCTAGCCAGGAATTGACATTGTAAGACGCTGCCAGGTCGAGCTTCTCGTAAGAGGAATCGAGATTGCGGTTGGGAATCAGCAAGGAATTGCCGAAGTTCAGATCCTGGCCACCGAGAAAAGTTGAGTCGTCGCTGCGGCTGGCAAAGGCTCCCGTGCCGACGATGGTGAATTGCTTGCTGGTGTAGCTGACTCCGGCAAATGCGAGGTGCGGTGGACGCCGGAAGACGCGGGCTCCACGCAGCGGCGAATCGTTGCCGATGGGGATGCCGGGAAAGTCCGGATTGTAACTGGGAGCGACGGCGTCCGATGAGAACGAGTGCTGCACCTGCGTATCGAGATAGGTATATCCGGCGCGAATAAAGATATTACGCGCCACGCCATATTCAATCTGGCTCTCAATGCCCTGCGCGCGAAAGGCAAGCGAGTTCACCGTGAGCGCAAAAGCTCCTTCCTGATTCAGGAAGGCTTCGAGCTGCTGTTGCTGCTCGGGGGAGAGATTGGGAAAGAGCTGAGGAATTTCGTTCGCGCCGACGTACTCGATCTGATTGTTGAACTGGTTATGGAAATAGGTGGCGTGCAGCACGACGCGCTCGTTGAAGAAACTTTGTTCGACTCCGCCGTCGTAGGAACGCGAGTCTTCCGCTCCGATGGGCGAGATGCCGAATTGAGATACGGTGGACTGGCCGCCGTTTGAGAGAAGGAAGTTATAGAGCGAGCCGAACTGGTCGTCGATGGTTGGTTCTTTCACGCCCTGGGCGAAGTTGAAGTTCAGCTTGGTTCCATGAAACTTGCCTTTGCCGGGACGCACCGGGTAGTAGGAGAGGCCGATGCGCGGCGTGCCGCGCGTCCCATAAAGCTGGTTTTTCTGGATGCCACCACCGAAGGAATAGAAGAGGCGCTGCTTCCAATCGCCGTTAATGGCCGCCATGTAGTCGTAGTTGGCACGCTCCAGGGTCTCGCTGAAGCCGTAGACCCACTCGTTTTCGGCTCCGCGTTCGTCTTCAAAACGGAATCCGCCGAGAACCGTGAGGTGCGGCGAGATGCTGTAGTCGGTCTGCGCGTAGAGGTTGTCGCGATTTGAGACCGAGTCGATGGTGTAGGGATAGATGCCTCCATAGTTGAGGATGGCCTGCCCGGAGACCATATATCCATTGGCTCCAGTGATCCTTACAAAATTGCCGTAGTAGTTGTCGCCGATCTGGTTGCCGGCCGGATACCACTGCTCGGACTCTTCGCGCTTGCGCGCCATGCCATAACGCACCAGTCCATGCCAGTTGTCGCTGAAATTGTGATCGATCGTTCCGGAGAGAAAGATATCCTGATCAGACTGTTTGCCGTCATTGGCGTAGCGATAGAAGGAATAGGCGCCGGGCAAGCCGGTTGCGACATCGGCGTTGCGCGCCGTCAACCGGATCGAAGTTGCACCGGTGAGCGCGAAGCCCAGGTTCGCGACCGAGGTGATGTTGTGATACTCGTCCATCGGTATCGAGTTCTTCGTCTGGAAATCGGAAATGCCGCCGTAGTAGTCGAAACGGCGATGCGTGCCGCCCAGTTGCAACTCGTTGCGATAGGTGCCGAAGTTACCCGTATCTCCTTCGTACATAAGCGAAGGAAAGGAAGTACTGCCGCGCGGCGTCGAAAATGCAATCACACCAGCCGCGGCATCGGAGCCATAGAGAACGCTGTTCGGTCCGCGATAGGCTTCGACGCCGGCAATGCCAGTGCTCGAAACCGTCGACAGATCAAAACGTCCGCCGATGTCTTCGACGGGGATGCCGTCGAGCAGGACCTTGTTCGAGTCAGAGTTGCCGCCGCGAATGAAGACCGACGCCAGGCCTCCGCGCTGGCCGGTCTGAACCACGTCGAGGCCTGGGACCTGGCGCAGAGGATCGACCATCAAGGCGCGATTGATGAAATCCATTTTTGAGATCGTCGAGACCGACGCGCTGACCTGCGCCTGGGGCGCGGGAATGCCGGTCGCGGTCACGACGATGGACTGACGCACCCAATCCGGCGCAAGTACGACATCCTGCTCGATCGAGTCGAAGACGCCCGCGTAAAAGCCACTGGTCGCAAGCTGGCGAAAGGAGATGCCCGCAGCCAGAATATAGAACTGTCCAGAGGTAGAAGTGCTGAGCTGATAGGTGCCGTCGGGATTGGTGTGGTTATTCGTGACCACCTTGCCGTTTTGGATGAGGGCAACCAGGGCTCCGGGGATGGGACGGCCCACGGGATCGGTAACCGTGCCATGCACCGTTACGGCGAGCAAGCGGAGCGGGGAAAGCAGAAGCAGGACGGCTAGCAGAAGGCGGCCAACGGGCCGCCGGACAAAGAGCATGATTCTCAATTCCCCTTCGGAATGCGGCTCGCAGCGCAACGGACCGGCGTGGTGACGCGCCTGAACTAAATACATTTTACGCAGGCGTATCCTCCGGTGACGGGTAGAGGCTCAATCGGAACCTTTATGCGGACTCATGGAAAAGACGCAACGTTGCGGGGGAACGTGCAGCGAAAGCGAAAAGCTTGAATATTTCTATGATGACTTCGGGAAGATTCGAGCTTCCGACCTGCGGTTTAGAGGCCGACCGGGAAGCGGCGATGCCTGAAGATGGGCATCGAAAAGGATCCTCAACTCGATCTTCGCTATACATGCCAGTGAATGCAACATTGCCAAATTGCTGCGCCACCCCACAAACCTATTCAAAAAATGGGAATTTGTCGGGGGAGGAAACCGCCGAACAATAAAAATTTAAATAATGTCTTGCAAAAAATACAAAAATAAATACATAATTTCCGACAACATGAGATTTGCAGTTTGGTTGTTTCGGAAATACCTTGTTGCATACATTAATTCTGGCGGCCAGTAAACGTTTCCGTAACACGTCCTCCGACTGAGTCTCTCCGCAGCACATTCCGGAAATTCAAAGACAAAGGGTTATCCCAATGACTTTCAATCGATCTGTCAGGCTCTTTGCAGGTGCAATCCTTGCATGTTGTTCTTTCCTCACCACCACAGCGCGGTATTCCCTTTATGCGCAAGACCTATCAACCGGCTCCCTAAACCTGACGGTGCAGGATCCCTCCGGAGCCGCCATGAATGGCGCAACTGTTGAGTTAAAGGACGTCGATACGAATGACAGACACAAGTCGGTCACAAAAGGCGTTGGGACCGCTGTCATTCCATATCTCAACCCAGCGCACTATATCCTGACGGTGTCGAAAGAGGGTTTCGGCATTAAGGTTTATCCCTCTATCACGATCCAGACGAATCAGGTGACTGACCTCAAGGTCACGCTTGAACTTGGCGTCGCGACGCAAATGGTTTCAGTAAGTGCCGATACCGCGCCGATTCTCGACACAACTTCAAATGCTCTCTCAACGACGCTCGATCTGAAGCAGGTGGACGACCTGCCACTCCAGGGACGTGATGTATTCAGCCTGGCCTTTCTCGTTCCGGGAGCTGTCGGCAATAACTTCAATAATCTTCCTGGCGGCGCGGTCAATACCAGCTCAAATGGTTTCTCGACTCTAAACAATCGCAATAAAAGTGGCGGTTTCGACGCAAATGGTTCAGTGACAACGAATCGGCTGGAAGATGTTCAGGAAATGACCGTACAGACCAGCGAGTTGGATGCCAGCCACGGCGGGACCTCCACGATGGACATCGGCTTTGTGACCAAACGCGGCACAAACAAATTTCACGGACAGCTTTTTGAGGATTACCGCAGCGATGCTCTCAATGCCAACAGCTGGTACAACAATCACACCGGTCAGCCGCGCGGCACACTCATCATCAACGACTTCGGCGGCAGCGTGGGTGGTCCAATTCTCAAGGACAAGCTCTTTTTCTTCGCCAGCCTTTCCAACTATCGCAAGCCGTCTAGCCTTACCGTCTCTACGGAGATCCCTACTCCTGCTGCACTGAATGGGGTCTACACATACGTCCCAACGGGGTCTTCTACTCCTGTGACCGTCAATGTGCTGCAAGCGGCCGCCAGCGGAGGGTGCCCTACCTGCACAGGCACGATCAATCCTCTCATTGCGGGGAACCTGGCAAATATGACGGCTAGCTATTCCGCGGCAGGAGCCACAATTTCACCGTTCGACCTCAACCACAACGAGCTCAACTTTCAGGTCGCACAAACGATCGTTCAGAAGTATCCAACGGCGCGCGTTGACTACAACATGACCCAGAACTTTCGTCTGACCGGATCGGTTAATGAATCGAACTCTTATGTAACCAACCAAAGCGGCCCTCCTTATCCTGGCGCGCTCTATGCCAATCAGGGTTACAGCAATTTGACCAGGGGATATCAAGTGGTTGGAGGCTTTGATTGGAACATCAAGCCGACACTTGTGAATGCTTTTCGAGTTGGCTATCTCTACAGCAGCTTTGTGTATAACACTCAAGGAATCAAGGTTCCCACTGCCAGTATGGAAGAACAGGGAGACCTGGTTTACGGCTTTGGATTGACCAGCGGCGTCAACGGCTTCAACAGCCTGAAAGGAGGCTCCTACTATCCTGTTCTGAGCGTAAAAGATGGTTCCACATGGCAATACGGCAGCCACACCATCTCCTTCGGCGTGGAAGCATCGACGGAACTCGATCACTATTACAACAACCAGTTTGTTCCTTATATCTACGTCAATGGCATGGCATCGGGAGATCCGGCGACAAACCCACTGGTGAATGCGCTTTCGCCCTCTGCTCCGTCTTCTGCCGTTGGAGACGTGGAAGGCTTATACGCAACTCTGACCGGCCGCATCAGCTCTTACTACAACAGCCTCTATGTGAATCAACAAACGAAGCAATATCAATCAGGCATCAGCTTCAACCTGCATGAACGTCTGACACAGTCCGCGCTCTACTTTCAGGACTCCTGGAAGGTATTTCCTACCCTCACTCTGAACATGGGTCTGCGCTGGGACTTTACCGGTGCATCGAAGGATGAAACCGGCTTCTACACACATCCCGATCTGGCCAATCTGTGGGGGCCATCTGGAGTTGGTAACATCTTCAAGCCCGGAACGCTCTCTGGTGTTCAGAACCCTGTTGAGGGTGCATCTCCCGAAGCTTATAGCCCGACGTATGTCCATCCCGAACCAAACTTCGGCTTTGCATGGAACCCACGGGGCGACTCCAATTCCGGACTTGGGCGGCTTCTCGGCGATGGCAAGACCGTAATACGAGGAAGCTTCACATTCAAGAACTACACAGAAGGCGCACAAAACTTCTGGAACTTCGGCTCGAACAGCGGAGCGAACTATCAAAACAACTTCTTTGCAAATCCTGTTACAGCCTCTGGCACGGCTCCGGGCGCTGGCTTTTACAACGCAGGTTCATGGAGCCTCGGCGGAGCAGCTCCGCAATTCGCCTATCAGTATCCAACGCCTTTCCAGCCGGTTGTTCCGTTGTCGCTTTCGGCCTTCAGCGGCGCATGGGTCTCAACCTTCGATCCACACATCCGACAGCCGTATGTTGAATCCTGGTCGTTTGGAATTCAGCGCCAGCTTAGCCAGCACAATGTGCTCGAGGTACGCTATGTGGGCAACGTCGCCAAGGACCAGTGGCTTGGCGAAGACCTCAATGAGGTCAACATTTTTGAAAACGGCTTTCTGAAAGATTTCAAAGCTGCACAAGCAAACCTGGCAGCATCCGGTGGAACAACCTTTCAGGGAGCACAGCCCACGCCCATCCTGTCACAGGCCTTTGCGGCCACGGGAGCCGCTTCGAACTTCACAAATTCGCAGTTCATCACCTGGTTAAAGCAAGGACAGGCCGGTGCCTTTGCCAGTAATCTCGCCGGTAGCCCCAGCTATCTCTGCTCTCTGATCAACGCAGCCGCCTTCAGCCCTTGCGTTACCGCTGGAGCAACCGGTTCCGGCTCCTACCCCATCAACTTCTTCCAGACCAACCCGTTTGTCGCCGGCGGCAAAATTCTGGAAATGACCAACGACGGATTCTCCAACTACAACGCGCTCCAAGTGGATTTTCGACAGACGCTCTTCCACGGCATGCAGTTCAATGCAAATTACACCTTGTCACATTCCTTAGGAACCAGCGTGCAAGGCAGCACAGCTCCGGGCTACTACGGTGGCGGCGGCAACAACGCAAACAATACCGTCAACGACAATAGCGCACCTGGGCTCTATACCCTGCGCGATAAACATCTCAATTACTTTCCCAGCTCCTTTGACGCGCGTCATGTCCTGCATGTCAGTGGAACCTACGACCTTCCCTTCGGCAGCCATCAGCCTTTCTTCAACCAGAACCGGATTGCGAATTCCATTATTGGAGGATGGACGATCGGAACGATCCTTACCTACGAAAGCGGGGATCCGCATCTGCTCACAGGCGGAACTACAAATACCCCTTTCCAGACGGTTAACGGCAACGACGGAGGCATTACCCTGACAGGCATCACGCCCGCCCAGTTGCAGAAACAGATTCGCATCCGTTCTGCCAATGGCCCGGCGTTCGTAAACCTGTTCGATCCTAAATATTATTCCGCACAGGGAAATTCCAACACCGCCTATGTCAGCCCGAACACCAATGCCGGGACGTTCGGCAATCTGCTGTGGCTACACGATCCGAAGTGGATCAACACCGACATGGCCCTCACCAAAGTCGTCCCCGTCTATCGGGAGATGAACCTTACCCTTCAGGCCGAGTTCCTGAATGTCTTCAACCATGTCGCATGGTCAGGCATGGACTCAGCCATCCAGGACAATACTTTCGGGACGACAAGTGGAACCGCTAACGGCCCGAGAAACATCGAGCTTCGCGGCAACTTCCGCTTCTAAGAAAACCTGCCTGTACAGCCGCCGACCTCCCAGGCCGGCGACTGTCTTTTGCTATCAAAGGCGAATGGAAAGAGGCTGTCCGTGGAAAGTGCTCTTTCTGGATTGAGTTGATTCCTGGCCTGCAAGCGTAACCGTAAATTCTCGAGCTTGCGTGTGTTTCCCCGCTCCAGGACGCAAGTGCAGCGTGTGCGTTGCCTCGTCCCATTCAAGTACGATCAGGCTGAACGCTCCCTGCTCATAAGCAAAAGAGAGCCCGTCGTCTTCATAAAGCTCGAAGCGACCATCCGCTCCTGGATAAACAGTCAGACGAAGTGGCTCGGAAGAGGGCTCATCTGCATATTGCTTTACCGGACCCATAGGCAGAATCGAACCGGCACGCACAAACAAGGGCATGGTTTGAAGGTCTACACCCACGGAGAGGCTGCCCGAGCCTTCAATGCCCTTCCCCGTCCAGTAGTCATACCAGAGTCCCCGCGGCAAATAGATCTTGCGTGAGGCTGCTCCTTGCTCATAGACAGGAGCAACTAACAAACTCGGACCAAATAGATACTCATCGTCTGCCTCCCACGCCGCCTTATCCTCAGGCCAACTCAGCCCCAGGCTGCGGATCAGAGGCATTCCTGTCGTATGTGTCTCCCATGCAGCCGAATAAAGATACGGCAACAATTGGTAGCGCGTATTCAGATACTGACGACAGATCTGCTCTACTGCCTCGTTATGCAAGTCCGTAGGCTTCGGTAAAAAAGCCTCGCCCGCGGGCCCCATCTCGGACGGGCCATAGCTGCCCGTATTCCATCCCCATGGACGCCGAAGCTGCCATGTGCGCCCATGACAGCGGAACGAGGGACAAAAAGCTCCGAACTGGAACCAGCGCACGAAGAGCTCGGCCGTGAATTCTTTCGTAGGCACAAAGCCGCCAATATCGGTGCCCCAGTACGGCACGCCGTTCAGCCCAGCATTGATGCCCATCATGACCTGTGTCTGCAGTGTCTTCCAGGTAGAGAACGTATCGCCCGACCAGAGCCAGCCCCAGCGCTGAATGCCCGCATAGCAGTTGCGATGCAGTGCAAAGGGCCTGCGGTCAGGGCGGCTCATCCGCCCACCTTCCCAGTACATGCGATTGCGGACCAGACGCGAAGGCGTAGGCAGCACATCGCCCTCGTCCGGCCACCATCCATCGACACCTATTTGGACAAAGGGAACATGCTGCTGCCAATAATTGGCCGCATCCCCCGGCTCCTCCGCCGCCGAGCCCGTATCCGAGACATGTCCGTGCAGGTTCTCCGGCGGATTCACCACATGCAGCACGATTTTAAAATTCTTGTCGTGAAACTCTCGCAGCATGGCCTCTGGATCAGGAAAAACGGCCTCGTTGAAGGCAAATGAGCCGTGGCCCGTATTCCATCCTGATGGGCAAAAACCCGTGCCGAGATAGATCAGCGCATCACAGGGCAGTTTCTTTTCACGAAAGGTCTTCGCTTCATCGAGAACCTGCGCACGACTGTCGAGCGTACGGTGTGATTGCTGAAAGCCGAAGGTCCATCGTGCCGGAAGATGAGGATATCCGGTGATCTCGGCATACTGGCGCAGAAGCTCCGCCGGAGTCTCGGCGATCACGAGATAAATGTCCTGCCCGCGAGCAACATCGCTGGGGTGAAAAACACCAGTTTCCCCCGTGAAGTCGAAGGTGCCTCCCGGTTCGTGGAAATAAATCCCCCACCCCTTGCCCATCAGCCACGGAATCGGATTGCGAGCTCCCAGGACGCGCAGGTCGTCACCCGCTCCATTTCTCATCCGCTCCGCTGTGCCGCGCCGATCCAGTGGATGGGAGCCTGGCCCAAGCCCATAAACGGGCGCACCGGAGTAGCCGAAAAGGATCTGGTTGTTCTCCGGATGAAAGGCAAGCTGCTGGATGGTCGTCCCCGCCCGAAGAATTGAGACGCGGAGCGGTTGCGTCTCGACCCGCAGCGTTGAGCTGGCCCACGCAATCTCCTTGACTGGCGCATCGGTGCGCAGCCTGAGCAACGAAGATGCCTCTGGATGGGGGATCGTGCTGCCGTCGTCATAGTAGCGGTCGAGGTCTTCGTCCACCGCCGCAATTGAAAGCCGCAACGTATGCTGGTTTAGCGCGGCGATCGTACACGGCATCCCGACAGGCGCAACCGGAACGGCCGGATCGGTGGGCGCGGCCAGCAAATCTGCTCCGGCAAAACCAACGGTGAATAATGTTCCCGCCGTAGCACACATACCTGTCAGAAGCCGCCTGCGAGAGATGGATTCATGCATCTCGATTTCTCCTTTGGAAGGTCCTGTCAATCACATCAGCAGGGGTCGCAACCTCAACTGTTTTAAATGCGTACTTCTTTGCATCCAACAAAACTTATCTATTTGTACACAAAAAATAATTTTCAGGATAAAATTCGCTACAATCGCAAACTGGCCAAAACCGCTGAAGCCAGGTCCATCGGCGACCGCCCTTTTCGCGTCCGGCCTGCTCGTTCCATCTCGAGGGATATTGAAAATGCAGTCACGGAAACGAATCGCCGCATTTGTTCTGGGAATCGCTGTTGGGGCAGGAGCAGGGAGCAGCATCGCAGCGCGAGCAGCGGACACAGCCACCGGCCCCACACTTGGACCCAGGATGCCTTCGATCATCGAGCAGTACACCGCCGATCGCATGAGCCTCATGCGCACTTATGTCGTAGAAATCTCCCCGCAACGCTCCGAACGCATGGAAAAGTTCTACCAGGACGAGCTGTCAACGCTCGACGGAATCAGCTTCGATCAGCTCTCGCACGAAGATCAGGTGGACTACCTCCTGCTGAAGCACAATTGCAACTCCCAGCTGCACCAACTCGATCTCCAGAAAAAGCAGATCGCCGAAATGGCTCCGCTTCTTCCCTTCGCGAAGACCATTGAAGACATGATGGAAAAGAAGCGGCTCATGGAGCGTCCCGATTCAGAAAAAAGCGCTGCCGCGCTGACCGAGATGGTCAAACAGATGGACGCCACCCGAAAGCAACTGGGCCCCGACCCACACAGCGATGCCGCCTCGAAACCAAAGATCGACCCACTGACGGCCAACCGCGCTGTAGAAGCAACGCTCCAGTTACAGAAAAACCTGCATGATTGGTTCCATCACTACGACCAATACGACCCATCCTTCACATGGTGGGTAGATATGCCCTACAAGGCAGCGGACAAAGCGCTTACTGACTACGTTTCATTTATGAAAGAAAAGCTGATCGGCATTAAGTCCGATGACAAAACCACGATCATCGGCGACCCGGTAGGCCGCGATGCCCTGCTTGCCGAGCTTTCCGACAACATGATCGCCTACACGCCGGAAGAGCTGATCGCCATCGCACAGACCGAATACGACTGGTGCCTCAAGGAGATGCTCAAAGCCTCACATCAGATGGGCTACGGAGACGACTGGCACGCGGCCGTAGAAAAGGTAAAAGAAGATCACGTCCCGCCCGGCGAGCAGCCCGATCTCATCCGCAAGCTCGTCCAGGAAGGCAGTGACTACGTCAAGAAGAATAACCTCGTCACTGTCCCGCCGCTGGTTGACGAAACATGGCGGATGATCATGATGACGCCGCAGCGGCAGCTCGTGAATCCCTTCTTCACCGGCGGCAACGAAATTAGCGTCTCCTTCCCAACCGACACCATGACCTACGACCAGCGCGAGATGAGCATGCGCGGCAATAACATCGCCTTCGCGCATGCCACCGCCTTTCACGAAATGATCCCCGGCCATTTTCTCCAGTTCTATATGGCCGCACGTTATCGCACCTATCGCCGGGCTTTCTCGACTCCCTTCTGGCATGAAGGCAACGCCTTCTGGTGGGAGATGCTCTTCTATGACCGCGGCTTCGAGGCCACTCCTGAAGAACGCATCGGGGCGCTCGTCTGGCGCATGCACCGCTCCGCCCGCGTCATCTTCACCATGAACTTCCATCTCGGCAAGTGGACGACCCAACAGTGCGTGAAGTTCCTGATGGACAACGTCGGCTTCGATGTGGACAACGCAACCGCCGAGGTCCGGCGCAGCTTTGACGGCTCCGTTGGACCGCTGTATCAGTGCGCCTATCTCATGGGAGCACTTCAGTTCCGCGCCATGCACAAAGAGCTTGTCGATTCAGGAAAGATGACCGACAAGCAGTTCAACGACACCATCCTTCATGAGAACTCCATGCCCATCGAGATTTTGCGCGCGGACATGGAGAACTTGACGCTGACGAAAGATTATCCGGCGCAGTGGAAGTTCTACAGCGACCACCCGACCCATCCCTGAACCACAAGCACCCTCCTTCACGAAAGGAAATCTGATGGATCGACGGCGTTTTCTTCAGACGGCTGCAGCAAGCGCCGTCTTCTCTGGAGCCATCCCCACTCTGGGCGAGATGCAGAAGCAGACAACTCCCTCCCCGACCCGCAACGGCATCGTCCCGGCCGGCGAGGCAGATATAACAAGCCATACGCAGCTCGTAAAGTTCACGCGTGGCGGAGAAACCTGGACAGTCTACGAGGACCTCAGCACACGCGACGGTGTCATCACCTTTCTTTCCTCCAGAGGAACAGCCCGCATCCTGCGTAAGACCGCCGAGCAGACCTTTGCAGACGATGGCCCACAACACCTTGGCCTCGACATCAAGGACATCGGCCTCTCCGGTCCAGATCTTCTCGCTGACAAGCTGTTAGCACGCGGTGATCCTGAAGAGTCGGAGGTCCGCCGTGCCGCCCCACCCATGAACTCCGCACCGCGTCACGATCCCAACGCGCGTCTCTCATGGAATACCTTCGTCGGCACCCGCGAGTGCAGCGATACCATGCCGGTTTATCCAGGCGGCAACACCCGCACCTATCATCCCGTCCAATATTTTCACGAGATAACTCCCGAGCACGTCGATCATCGCCACGAAGGACTTGTCGGCGGATGGATGCCAGCAACCCGCAAGGTGATACCCGGCAACGGCAGCTCCTACTATGAGGTCGTCGTCTTTGGAGATGTGCTCGCGCACGACCGCTTCATAGTGCAGACATGGCATCGCACCGCGCACATCGAGAATGGTCGCATCGCCAAAGTCGAATACGGCTACAGCTATCCCGCATACACCCGACGCCGTCAGGAGCCGCAACCGGAAGAGTTCTACCTTGCTCTGCTTGAATTTGCTGAATACTGGGAACAACAAACGCAGGACATGGCTCCAATCACACTTCCCGACGCAAGCTGGACGGATATGGCCCGTTACGCCTTCGTCAAAGAACTGATGGTGCGTCCCGGCGGCGTCTATCCCAAATATGGAGCCGTTGACCGCGACTACTACGGCCCTGAATACGACGGCTTTCAGGACATCTTCACCATGTCCTTCTACGCGAACATGGAATGCGGGCGCTTCGATCTCGCCCGCGAAATCTTCGACAACTACTTTACCGACTTTGTCGATGAAAAAGGCATGGTCAACATGCGCGGCCCTGAGACTGCGCAATACGGACTCATGCTCTCACTGGTATCGCGCTGGTTCAACTACACTGACGACCGAACCCTCCTGCTCAAGCATCGTGGCAAAATCGAGGCCATCGCCACAATGCTCACTGAGTTGCATGATGAATCCCTGAAGCTGCCCGAATCCGATCCAGGACATGGCCTCATCCACGGCTGGTGCGAATCGGACGCATGCCTCATGCCCGACCCATCTATCTGGTGGAAACCCTACTTCGCCAACAGCGCCTTCGCCATCCGTGGCTGGACTGATCTCGCAGGCACATGGCGTGCCTTGCGCCTCAGCAACAGCGATGCCTTGGCGAGCAACTGGCTGCGCCACGCCTCGCAATTGCACGTCACACTCAGCAAGAGCATCGACGCAAACACCCGTCATGACATGACACCGCCCTATATCGGCCCTCTGCCTGGAGCAAAACTGACCTTTCGAGAATCGATGGAGCAGGAGCACCCCAGCGAACAACAGTGGCCTCATCGCTGCTATGCTGAGCTGCTGCATCCAGATGTTCTCGAAGACGAACAGGCCAACCGCGTCATCGACTGCATGCGCGCCTATGGCGCTACCACCGTTGGAGTCGTAGCTAACGTCGGCCGCTTCAATCCGCATGACCGCGCCATACTCGGCTTCATCTCCTACGGCTACGCAGCCATGCTCCTGCGCCTCGGACGCATCGAAGAATACATCCTCTTCGTCTACGCGCATCGTTATCATGATCATTCTCGCGGCTCATGGACAGCAGGCGAAGTGTCAGGCATCACCGGCGGAGGCGTTATCTTCTGCATTCCCGCACAGCTCACCATCCCCACTCTCGTGCGCTGGATGCTGGTCTTCGAAGAACAGAACGAAGATCGATTGCACCTTGGCCGCGCACTGCCCCGCGCGTGGGTAGGTTCAGGCAAACGCATCGCCATCGAAGAAGCACCCACCCGCTGGGGCCGCGTGAGCTATGAATTAAAGCCGTACGGCGCAAACGCTTTGGCCGCAACCGTTTCTCTGCACGGAAAACGCGCGCTGCCCCAAGAGCTGCACGTCGCCTTTCGAATGCCCGAAGGAAGAAAGATCGGACAAGCCACCGTCAACGGCACACTTCTGCCGCAAGAAAATATACGCCAGGAAACAGCTATCCTCTCGCCCAACGGCCAGAGCCATTTCGAGGTCATTGTGCAATGGAATTGAAACCCGCATGGGGTCACGCACCGCGCAGGCGCCCAGGAAGCAAGGAGAGCATGCAACGTACTCAAAAAAACAAACAGCTCCGGATATCCCTCGGCATCACGGCCATAATGGTCGCACTGTATTCATGCACTGCCACAGCACAGGTCACTCCAGGCGATTACGAAGACGGCCTTGGACTGGCTGCAAAATATCGCAATCTAACTGAGAACGTCGCCAGCAACCCCTCATGGATTGACGAAGAAGAAACACTGGTCTACAGCAAAACCGTGCCCGGTGGACACGAATTCTTCCTGGTCGACGCCACAAACGGCAATAAGACTCCGGCCTTCGATCATCAGCGTCTCGCCGCAGGACTGAACGCAGCAGCGCACACCGAAATCAAGCCGATGGAGCTTCCCTTCACCCAACTCCAGCTCGTAGACCACCACAAGACCGCGGAGTTCACCATCAGCCAGCAAAGATGGCGTTGCGACCTTACCACCTATCACTGCGAGCAATCCTCACATCGAAACCGTGGACGCGGCAACGACGACGATGGCCCTCCCATCTGGCTGAACAGCCTCGACCCCTCGCGCCCATCCCCCGACAAACGGTGGGAGGCCGTCGTTGAAAACTACAACGTCGTCATACGCACCCCCGACCATAAACAGACCATCCCTCTCAGCACCGATGGCTCCGAAGGCAATTACTACGATCTGAGCTCCTTCGCATGGTCTCCAGACTCGCGTTATCTCGTGGCCTATCGCATCAAGCCAGGTTATAAGCGCATGGTGCATTACACCGAGTCGTCACCAGCCACGCAGCTTCAGCCGATTTACTTCGAAATTCCCTACACCAAGCCCGGCGATACCCTCGACATTCAACAACCAGTCCTTTTCGACGTGGAAGCTAAACGAGAAATCCCCATCGACAATGCGCTGTTTCTCAACCCCTTCGACCTGACCAACGCAGAATGGTGGAAAGATAGTCGCGGCTTCACCTTCGAATACAACCAGCGCGGCCATCAGCTCTATCGAGTCATCGAAGTGGACGCTAAAACAGGCAAGGTGCATTCTCTTATCGATGAATCCAGCAACACTTTCGTTGATTATCGCCCGCTCATCATGAACCAGACGGATACCGGCAAGAAGTACCGCTACGATATCGCCGATGGCAGACAAATCCTCTGGGCTTCGGAGCGTGACGGCTGGGAACATCTCTACCTCGTCGATAGCGCCAGCAAACAATTCCAACAGATTACCCACGGCAACTGGGTCGTCCGCGCCGTTAATCGTGTTGACGAGCAAAAGCGGCAAATCTGGTTCGAAGCCAGCGGCATGAATCTCGATGAAGACCCCTACTTCGTGCATGCCTATCGCATCAACTTCGACGGCACAGGACTTACGCCTCTAACGCCAGGCCCCGGCAATCATCATGTGGAGTATTCCGGCGACGGCAAGTATTACGTCGATCTGGTCAGCACCATCAACACGCCTCCCGTCCTGACGCTCTACCGCACCGAAGACAACACAAAGGTCTCCGAGCTTGAGCACGGAAACATCGACAAACTAATTACCGCCGGATGGCACGCGCCCGAAGCCTTCAAGACAAAAGGCCGCGACGGCAAAACCGCTATATGGGGAGTTGTGTGGAAACCCGCCAACTTAGATCCAAAGAAAAAATATCCCGTCATCGAAGACATCTACGCCGGTCCGCAAGGCTCCTTCGTCCCCAAAACCTTCAGCACCCGCGCAGAGCCTCTTACCGAATTAGGCTTCGTCGTCGTCCAGATCGACGGAATGGGAACCAACAATCGCTCCCGCGCCTTTCACGACGTCGCATGGAAGAACCTCAAAGACGCGGGTTTCCCGGACCGCATTCTCTTTCACAAAGCCTATGCTGCCCAGCATCCCTGGTATGACATTACACGCGTCGGTGTCTTCGGCACATCCGCCGGAGGCCAGAGCGCCATGGGTGCTCTGCTCTTTCATCCCGAGTTCTATCAGGTTGCCGTCTCCAATAGCGGCTGCCATGACAACCGTATGGACAAAATCTGGTGGAATGAACAGTGGATGGGCTGGCCCATCGGCCCGCAATACTCCGATTCCTCCAACGTCGATAACGCCTGGCGTCTGCAAGGCAAGCTGATGCTGGTCATCGGCGAACTCGATGACAACGTGGATCCGGCTTCAACCTTC
>Ga0207111_10136_pt1 | contig 19803 bp, 16 predicted proteins | sample Alteio_BWMinHeat_71_FD_153577 | JGI IMG/M metagenome (GOLD analysis project Ga0207111, IMG submission 153577) | Enriched cells from forest soil in Barre Woods Harvard Forest LTER site, Petersham, Massachusetts, United States -... | ecosystem: Environmental > Terrestrial > Soil > Temperate forest >... | reverse complement strand
GGCTTCCTTCGACCCCAACCGCATAATCGAACCTTTGCCGAACTGCTTTTCGATTTGAGATACCGCCAACTCGATCGCCTTGCCCCGCTCGTCTGCCATGGAAGTGGCTCCTTTGAAGAACGCAGATATTAGTGCTCTCTAAGTTTGGTCGGATTATACATAGGAATGGAAGCGAAGAAAAGGCGAATCAAGAAGATAACTGTGGAAAGTGTCCCAGAATGGGAGGAGGAGTTAAGCATAATATGCGATGGAATCGTATCGAGCACCCTCCGCGTTGGCTCATGGACAGAGCGGAAATCGGGCGACATTACTCTTTTTGAGTTTGTCCTGCCGGTCAAACACAAGGACAATCTCAATACGGTACCCGCAGGGGAACTCCTCCGCCTCGGTGTGGACTTGCGCTGAGAGTAGGTGATCACCGGGTTCAGCAACGATCTTAAGTTTGCCTCGCTCCAAAACGGTCTCCTCGCTTCTTGCCTCGTACTCGTATGAATCGATGCCCTGCCCTCGAAGAAATCCTCGCGCTGAATTCAAATCCGAGCCTATCGGAAGGCCCTCACGAAGCGTTCTCTCCCTTTCATCCAGCTGTGACATACCGGTGGGCCAAAGCGGGCTCATCGATGGGATACAGGCGAGGCATGCCAGTCCTACGACTGGCATCGCGAGAAACACCAACGCGAGCTTTACGGTATGCAGGTTCGGACGGATCCACCGCTCGAGAACTAGGTAAGCAGCTGAAGAGTAGACAAGGGCGTTAAGCGTGAGCACCGGGATCGGAGGCCCAAAACCAAGTGTATGAACGCGAAACAGTATTGAGGCAAGAACGCTGCCGGGAGCGAGAAACAATGCCAGAATAAGCACGACTGGGGAAGGGACGTTGAGCAATAGCGTGACACCGGCTGTGAATCCGACTCCCGACAACAGAGCAAGAATCAGCCTGTACTTACGTTCTGGCGTCATTTCGCTGCACAATCGGGGACGGCCTTCTGCGCGACAAACTTATCTCTGCAGCAGGTCCACGGGCGCAGTGACATCGTGCACTCGGAAATACTTCGCCAGAGCCGGATACTTCCGGGCGACCGCCTCATACATCGCATACGCCACATTGCGATAGGAAACGTGTCCTGCCGGGGTCGTGCGTAGCTCGGAAATGTAGACCGCCTCAGCGAAGTCCATCTTGAACAGCGCTCTCTTTTTGAACGCCAGCGGAATGACATATTGCGAGTTTTCTTCGGCCTCGGGGTTCTTGCCGGCACCTAGAGCAGACAGCGTCTGCACAGCCGTTTGCACGCGGCGCATGGCCGTATCGAAGCGCCCGCGGACGCCGGCATCTTCCATATCAAGCAGCATCTCGTAGCCGTGCGCCGTGGTGAAGGCTTGCATGACTTGAAGGCAGCGGCGGTGGCGGTGCATGTCGCGGAACCCGCCGGTATCCATGAGGATATCGAAGCGAAACTGCTGCCCGGCGCGGAACCCGCGCAGCATCTCGTCGTGCTTGCCGCGATGGCGCAGGCCGAGATCGATGATCTCGCGGCGGCGGCGCTCGCCTGCCACCTGCACCGCCTGGCGAATCTGGCGGTAGGAATGATGGCAGTGCTCGTAGAGAAGCGTCGTAGCGATCTCGACTTCCAGCGGTTCGTCGTCGAGCAGATCGACGATGGCCTTCGACGGAGCCAGCGGCTCTTCGGCCATCATCTCGCGCGCGGCCTGCCGCAGTTCCTTCCGGGTCTCCATCTCGTAGGGATTCGGGTCTGCGTACTTTACCAGCGTTGGCGCGACGCGGACCTCGTGCAACAACTCCTGCTCGGCCCGCGCGCCTAATTCCGGATTCATCGCGCGGATGTCCTCGACCAGTGTCCGCAATGAATCTGAATTCACGTTGTAAGCGGCACCTGTCGCTGCCTTCTTCAGCGACTCTCCGAGCCCGCGCACCTCTTTGTGGGTGTGCGAGAGCAGATGAGCCACTTGATTCTCCAGCGTGCGCGCATTCACGATCTCGCCCAGCGAAGTATTGGTCGCGAGCGGCAGCAGGTAACGCGTGATGTCGAATGCCCGGGCCTTTAGCGTGCGCTCGTAGCCGTCCTGCTTCATATCGGCGGGCTTCGGCGTGATGCTGATCAGGTAATCGGTCATGTGCGCCGAGAGCGCATCGTATTCGGTGAACAGGAAGTCGACCGTGTCGCGGTAGAGCTTGCGGGCTTCGTCGTCGCCGCCGAAGTCGGGCGTGTAGTATCCGCTCTTGCGGAAATTCTGATAGCGCGTGGAGCGTTCCTGGCCATCCCAGCGCTGTTCGTCGGCGAGTTCGATGGCGGCGAGAATCGACAGGCGCTCGATGGCTAGCGCGATGTGTGCCAAGTCAGCGATCGAGCGGTGGCCGTACTGGAAATAGAAGGTATTGAGGAACTTCTCCGCCTTCTGCGTGCTGATCTCGCGCAGCGATTCCTTCATCGACAACGCCGAGCGCGAATACTTCGCCATGGCATAGGCCTGGATCTCGGGCTCGACGCCGAAGACGGCAAAGACTTCCGTCGAGGGCTCGACCTGTGTGGCGCGGGCGCTCTCGCCCGCGTCGGCCGACAACTGCTCGATAGCCGGCTTCTGTAATGCCGGCCCGCGATGCGTCGAGCGGTGACCGCCAGCCTGGGACTCGGTGGACTTCTTGTCAGAAGGATCGGGCATCGTGATGACGTTGGTTGCAGATTGGGACATGGGAGTGCTCGAATGTTACGCGCCGCGCTTGTGGATAAGCAATGCGATTCGTTGCCGGCCATGAGAAGGAAAATGTAGGGACAGCCGCCCGGCTGTCCGGTCGAGCGAAGCTCGACGGCCGCGGCAAGCACCATTCGACGGCCATTCTGCAAGACAATACTCCGCGTATAATGCTGCGTTCCGCAATCATTTGATAGCGGTACGGAGAACTCTCATGTCTCTCGCTGGACACGTGGCATTCGTCACCGGCGCCTCGCAAGGCATCGGACGGACCTGCGCTCTTCGGCTTGCAAAGGAAGGCGCGACTGTGGCTGTCGCCGCTCGCAATCAGGAAAAGTTGAACGAGTTAGTCAATGAGATCGCGAACGCTGGAGGGAAAGCAGCAGCCTTTCCCCTCGATGTCGCCGACGAAGAGCAGGTTAAGGCGATAATCAAAGCGGCCATCGCGCAGTTCGGGAAGATTGACATCCTCGTCAATAATGCCGGCATTACCCGAGATCAGCTCGTGATGCGGATGAAGCGCGCAGACTGGGACGCGGTGCTGCAGACGAACCTTACATCGGCTTATCTCTGCACCCAGCAGGTTATTCCGTCGATGTTGAAGCAGCGCTGGGGACGGGTCGTCAACGTCACCAGCGTCTTCGGGCAGATGGGCCAGGCCGGGCAGGCCAACTACGCGGCATCGAAGGCCGGGCTGATCGGGCTGACCATGGCGATCGCGCGCGAAGTGGGGTCGCGCAACATTACTTGTAACGCGGTTGCTCCGGGATTCATCGAAACTCCCATGACCGATGTGCTGAGCGACGAATTGAAGCAGAACGCCGTCAAGCAGATTCCGCTGGGCCGGGTAGGGACTACGGGAGACATCGCTGGCGCGGTCGCATTCCTCGCCTCCGAGGATGCTTCTTACATCACCGGGCATGTGCTTAGCGTGAATGGCGGCATGTTGATGGGATGACCTCACCCCAGAGGACACGGAGGTCCACAAAGGAATCATGAAAGCCGAAAAGAAAGCTTTTGAGCTCTCCTCCGTGTCCTTTGTGGTGAAAGATTTTTCTTTCCGGCAAGCCGAATCTCCAGGCCAAATCGCCCAGGCCCGAGAACTCTTCCTTGAATACGCGCAATCGCTCGGCTTCAGTCTGTGCTTTCAGAATTTCGACAAGGAACTTGCGAACCTTCCCGGAGATTACGCACCTCCTGACGGACGCTTGCTGCTGGCCGAATTCGAAGGCCAGGTAGCGGGATGCGTCGCGCTGCACAAACTTGAAGACGGCATCTGCGAGATGAAGCGGCTTTACCTGCGTTCGCCGTTTCGCGGAAAGGGACTGGGACGCGCTATCGCCGACCGTATCATTGCCGAAGCCCGGACGATCGGATACCAGCGAATGCGGCTCGACACGGTCGAGCCCGTCATGAAAGATGCGGTCGAAATGTACCGGAGGATCGGATTCCGCGAGATCGCTCCCTACTGCAAGAATCCCATCGCCGGCGCGCTCTACATGGAACTGCAGTTGTAAGTCGGCACCGTCTTCAGCCACAATGTCGGCCGCCACATGACATGACACCACCTGGGAGAATTCATCATGAAAAGAATGCTTGCGCTGATTGCAGTTCTCACGCTCGCCGCATCCACTTGGGCGGCCGACGGAAAAACGGTCAGCTACAAAAGCGGCGATGAAACCGTACAAGGCGTGCTCTACACGCCCTCGGGCAAAGGACCATTCCCGGCGCTCATCGTGATTCACGAGTGGTGGGGGTTGAACGATTGGGTAAAGGATCAAGCTTCGAAGCTTTCGGATCAGGGCTATGTCGCGCTAGCGGTTGATCTTTATCGCGCCAAGGTTGCCACGACTCCCGAGATGGCGCACGAGATCATGCGCGGCGTTCCTGAAGATCGCGCGAAACGCGACCTGCATGCCGCTTTCGAATTCCTGATATCGCAACCCAACGTGAAGAAGGAACGCATCGGCGCCATCGGATGGTGCATGGGCGGCGGCTACTCACTCGATGTCGCGCTGCAGGAGCCCACGCTTGCCGCGGACGTCATCAACTACGGGCATCTCGCTACGGATACGGACGCGCTAAAGAAGATCAATGCGCCAATTCTCGGACTGTTCGCCGGGCAGGACCGCGGGATCACCCCCGATGATGTGCACAAATTTGAGGCAGCGCTGAAGCAACTCGGGAAGAAAGTGGAGATCAAGATTTACGACGACGCGGGACACGCTTTCGAAAATCCCAACAACAAAGACGGGTATCGCGAGGCCGACTCGGCCGACGCACGGAAGCGTACAGTGGAGTTTCTGGCGATGACACTGAAGAAATAAGGCGAATCCTGCTCCCCGCGGAAAGCCGTGCTGGACCTGAGGTTTCAGCGATCCACAATTCCTTGCACAGCGTATAAAAAATGCGCGGAAGCGTCGTTTATTTCGCTTGCTGCCATTCGTTTTTCACATGGCACAAAGGTCTTAGTGATTGGCACAAATTTCCCCTTGCCAGAAGTTGCCGCTCTGGTTACCATGACCCATCCTGAAATGCTCCCTACCATGAATATCGGCGAGACCATCCGCAACTACCGGCTCCAAAAAGGGATGTCTCAGGGCGACATCGAAAAGCGAACTGGCCTGCTCCGTTGCTACCTGTCGCGCGTGGAAAACGGCCATACCATCCCGTCGCTGGATACGCTGTCGAAAATCGCCGGAGCCATGGAGTTACCACTTTCACAATTCTTCTCTGACCCGAATCACAGCAACGGGTCCAAGGGTTTGCCCCAGCTGTCCGACGACGAAGTCCGCTTCCTGAGCCAGATCCGGCGCTACTCCACCAGCCTGAACGACAGCGACCGCAAGCTGGTGCTCGCCATGGTGAAGAAAATGGCGTCGAATTCCGCAAAATAGCTCCTAGCTACTAGCTTCCAGATCCTAGCCAAAGTCGCCACCCCTTACTTTCGTACCATGCCCTTTGGTGCCCGATGGGAACCTCGTGCCGGGGATTATCTCTCCACTAAACTATGCGTGGAGACCTCTGTGACGACCGACGAGGAACTAAATCATCTCGACACGCAACTGCGCCGGCTGAAGATCGAGTACGAAATTTTCTTCAGCAATCCGAGCAAGCGTCCTCCCGCGGATATCGAGTGGAAGGTGCTCGCGCTATTGCGGAAGTTTTCCGATGGCGGACGCATGAACTTTTCGCAGCGCTACCGCTACAACGAAATGGCCCAGCGATATGCCATCTACAGCGACTTGTGGCGCAAGAAGTGCCGCATTCGAGAGGAAGGATACCGCCGCCCCCAAGATGCCCTGCTATCGGTGCAAGGGGTGCGCACGGGCGAGGAGGACCACAAGCAGCAGCATCATCCTGCGTACGGCGTAAGCCATGCGGCCGCGGCAGCGCCTGCCGGGAGCAAGGTATCTCAGCCCTTAACGCTGCACAGCGTTGACCCTTCGGAAAAAGAGCAGGTGGAACGGCTCTACAACACGCTGGTCGCGGCCAAGAAGAAAGCGGGAGAAAACGTGACCGGTACGATCGATTCGTTCACCGCGTTCGTGCAGAAAAAGACGGAGCAGATTCGCAAGCAATATCACTGCGAAGGCGTCGAGTACTCGGTCGAATTGGCCGACGGTCACGTGAAGCTGAAGGCCAAAGCCAAGACGTAGACCCTGCACCCAACAATTCGTGAAGCTTGCACGACGAATTCTGATCACCGTCGGTGTCACACTCACGATTACTTTCATCGGGATACACTGGGTCGCTCCGGTTGTCTTTTCCTTGTATTCGTCCAGAAAGGCTCTACCCATCACTAAAGTCGTACCCACTGAGTTGAAAGACCGATCCGTGTCACAGGCGACTGGAACCAAGCTGTCGTATCTAGGTTATGAATTTGAGGTTCCGTGGAGCGACCTGGACGAATCGAAGACTGAGCGTTACCCCCAAAACAAGCCTGACAAGAGTATGGCTCGACTCCATTTCCGTTCGGGGCTGCAATCAATCGTCATCACCGGCCCGCCTCATTCCATGGCTGATCAAATGACTAGGACGGACTTCAAGATGTCTCCACAAGCATTCACCGCCGTCTTCCGACAACAAGCAGCGGATTCGGACTATGAATTCATGAAACGCGTCCTCGAGTTCTCACCCAATAAGATGCACCCGTGGACCTGTCGACCACCCTCTCGTCTCGCGAGCAATTTCTTCTTCTAACTAAGTCTATCGTTCCGTCCAAGCCGGCCGAAACCGGTATTTTCAAGGTGCGCAATGCCAGCTGCCAAGGCTTTCAACAAGGCAATCCTCAGGTGCGACCAGACAGTCTTCTGTTGAACCTGTACTACCAAAATGGCAGCATCGAGATCTTACTCGTGCAAAAATATTACGGGAGTCCTGGTGGCGTTACTCAGCCTGAGATCAATCGAATCGTCCAGACACTGCACCGAAGTCCAACCCAACTCGCGACCTCAGCAAAATGAAACAACTCCCCGCCTTAGCCTAGAGCTGCACAGCCTCGATTGTCCCTGCCTTGATTCCCTTCGTGCCCCTAGTGGTTCATGAACTTAGCCATCAATCTCCCAGTCCTTAGGGCGAGCGCCGGCCGCTACTGATAGAATTTCGGGTCGCCATTCATCGTTCATCAGCTGTCTAAGAGGGCTCATCATGTCCGCCTCCAAAATCCGCCGCGCCATTCTCAGCGTTACCGACAAAACCGGACTTGTAGATTTTGCCCGAAGACTCTCCGCCCTCGGCGTCGAGCTGGTCTCTACCGGAGGCACCGCCAAGTTGTTGCGTGACTCCGGCATTGCCGTGAAAGATATCTCCGACCTCACCGGCTTCCCTGAAATGCTGGATGGGCGCGTAAAGACGCTACACCCCAAGGTTCATGGCGGAATCCTGCATCGCCGTGAAGATCCCAGGCATCTCGCTGCCGTGAAGGAGCACGGCATTCAGCCTATCGATATGGTCGTTGTAAATCTTTATGCGTTTGAGAAAACCGCAGCAAAACCCGGAGTCGCCTTTGAAGAGCTGATGGAAAACATCGACATCGGCGGGCCGTCGATGATCCGTTCAGCGGCAAAGAATTTCCAGGATGTCGCCGTCGTGACCTCGGCGGCGGATTACGACGCGATCACTGCCGAACTCGAACGTGAGAAGGGACAACTCTCCAAAGAAACGAAGTGGCGCCTCGCGCAAAAGGCGTTCGCGATCAGCCCGGAGAAGACGCAGCGGGAATCCAGCTTCCCGAATAATCTGCGTTTTTCGTTTCACAAGACTCTCGACCTGCGCTACGGCGAAAATCCGCACCAGAAAGCCGCGATGTATTCCGACGGTTCGGACGCAGGGGTTGCGAACGCGCGGCAATTGCAGGGCAAGGAACTGTCTTACAACAACATCGTCGACCTCCAAGCGGCGTGGGATCTGGCGCAAGAATTCGACGAACCGGTGGTCGCCATCATCAAGCACACCAACCCGTGCGGCACGGCGACGGGCAAGACGCTGGCTGAGGCCTACAAGCGGGCACTGGAGTGCGATCCCGTGTCAGCGTTCGGCGGAGTCATCGGAGTGAATCGGCCAGTGGACGCCGCAGCCGCCGCGGAAATGCACAAGCTTTTCCTGGAAGTGATCGCCGCGCCGGGATTTGACGAAGCGGCGAAGGCGAAGTTTGCCTCGAAGAAGAATCTTCGCTTGGTCGAAGTCACACCCGCAAATCAGAAATGGATCCTGAAAAATGTTTCTGGCGGCATGCTGGTGCAGGACGCCGACGTGCGCCCGCTCCAGGATGCTGACTTAAGGGTAGTCACGAAACGGCCGCCGACACCCGAAGAAATGCGAGCGCTACTTTTCGCCTGGAAGGTCTGCAAGCACGTGAAGTCCAACGCGATCGTCTATGCGCGCGAAGGACAGACAGTGGGCGTGGGAGCCGGACAAATGTCGCGGGTGGATTCGGCCAAGATCGGCGCGATGAAGGCTCAACTGCCGCTCAAGGGTACTGTGGTCGCTTCGGACGCGTTCTTTCCCTTTCCTGATGGCGTCGAAGAGATTGCGAAGGCCGGGGCCACGGCCGTGATCCAGCCCGGCGGCTCCCAGCGCGATCCGGAAGTGATCGAGGCGGCGGACCGCCTGGGGCTGGCGATGGTATTTACAGGCGTGAGGCACTTCAGACATTAAGAGAGAACCTCGGGCCCCGGGGGTCGGACCTGGGACGCCTCAAGGCGTAGCTGACAGACCGGTATCCCTTCAAGAAACCACCACAAAACAACAGCTTTCCGTATCTTGGGACAGCAGGTTTCCGACGATTACCGGGTCACTGTACTTCTGGAACGTCGATTTACTTTCCTTTACACCACATTTGTTTCCAACCCTCAGAAACCGGGTTAGAATAAAGGCACCTTCCCCCCGACGGCTTTGCATCCAACAAGCTGAGGTAATCCGGAAGCGCGCTTTTGAGCGCAGTTAGGTCCAGGATGATGAGAATTTTTCGTCTTTTCTTAGTTTTGGGAGTGGCATCTGTCGCTGTCGCTCAAACCAGCCAGTCCACGCCCGCCACGCCGGAATCCGGCCAGTCCGCGCCGCGCAAAGTCGACAAAGCCGCCGCGTACTACCACTACACGCTGGCGCATATGTACGAGGAGATGGTTACAGCGTACGGCCGCAGCGACCTGGCTCTCAAGGCTACCGAGGAATACCGGCTGGCGATTGAAGCGGATCCCTCGTCGGAATTCCTGACCTCGAGCCTGGCCGAACTGTACGTCAAGACCGGACGCATTGCCGACGCCGTACGAGAAGCCCAGGACATCATCAAGCGCGATCCGACGAATCTGGAAGCGCACAAACTTCTGGGCCGCATCTACCTGCGTTCTCTCGGCGACATGCCGGGCGGAAACGGGTCGGACAACATTTTGAAGCTCGCGATCGAGCAATATCAGGAGATCGTGAAGCTCGATCCGCAGAGCGTAGACGATCACCTGCTCCTCGGACGCCTGTACCGTTTGAGTAGCGACATGCCGAAGGCGGAAGCCGAGCTGAACACGGCAATCAAGATCGATCCCAACTCGGAAGAGGCGGTCACCACTCTGGCGATGCTCTACACCGATGAGGGCGATACGGCACATGCGCTCAAGGTCCTGAGCTCGATTCCCGATTCCGCGCGGTCGGCCAAGTTGTACTCCGCACTCGGAGCCGCGTACGAGCAGCGCAAGGAATACAAGAACGCGATTGATTCCTACAAGCACGCGATCGTGCTCGACCGCGACAACCTGGACGCGATCCGCGGTCTCGCCGAAAATTATCTGAATGATGGCCAGCTCGAGGCTGCGCTCGAACAGTACAAGGTCATCTCCGATTCGAATCCCGAAGATGCGCAGACTTACGTTCGCATCGCCGAGATCTACCGGCGGCAGGCGAAGTACGATCTGGCGCTGGAGAATCTGAAGCACGCTGATACCTTGATTCCCGACACCGCCGAAGTCCCTTACAGCATGGCTGCCGTGTACCAGGCGCAGGGACGCTACGATGAAGCGGCCAAGCTGCTGCAGGATCTTCTGAAGAAAACCGAGAAGAGCAGCGAAATCGGCACCAGCCAGACCGATCGCAACAATCGCGCGATCTTCATCGAGCGCCTGGGGATGGTCTACCGCGAGCAGGAAAACTACACCGCGGCCGTCGAGACATTCCGCAAGATGCTGACGCTGGGCGATGAGAACGCCCGCAGCGGCTATCAGGAAATCATCGATACGTACCGCGACTCCAAGCAGTGGCCACAGGCTACGGCAGCGGCGAAGGAAGCCGTGCAGAAGCTGCCGAACGATCGTGACCTGCGCATGGTGCTGGATGCGCAACTCGCCGACATGGGCGATTTTGATCAGGCCGTCGCAGACATTAAGGGCATGCTCAAAGGCGGCCCAGAAGACCGCGATGTGCACCTGCGGCTGGCCATCATCTACACTCGCGCCAAGCGTTGGAACGATGCCGAACAGTCACTCGCCAAGGCGGAGCAACTGTCTGGCAAGCCGGATGACAAAGCATACGTGAGTTTCCTGCGTGGCGATCTCTACCAGCGGCAGAAGATGTTTGACCAGGCGGACAGCGAGTTCCGCAAAGTGCTGGCCGTGACTCCACCGACAGATCCGCAGGCGGCGGCGACGCTGAACTATCTCGGCTACATGAATGCCGATCGCGGCGTGAAGCTCGAGGAATCGCTCAACTACATCAAGCAGGCACTCACGTTCGAACCGAACAACGGAGCGTACCTCGACTCGCTCGGCTGGGCTTACTTCAAGCTGGGCAAGTACGACATGGCGGAAGAAAACCTGAATAAAGCCGCGGTGCATATGGGATCAGATCCCACGGTGCAGGAACATCTGGGCGATCTCTATCAGAAGACGGGACGCTTGAAACTAGCCGCCTCGCACTGGGATCGCGCAGTACAGGAATGGAATAAGACCGTTCCCGCCGAGCAGGACTCGGAAGCCTTCGCCAAGGTGCAGCAGAAACTTGATGCTGCCAAGGTGAGGCTGGCAAAAGAAGACTCCAACAAGTAGCAACTTGAGGGTGCCCCATGCTTAACGTCGCGTCTTTTGCGACGTTAGGGTGGGGATTTTGACTTTCGCACCCGGCCCCATCCCGCGTCTCGCGATAAACTTCTCTAATCATGCAGACGGCCCTGAGCATCACTATTCGCGAAGGCACCACCGCCGACATTCCGGAAATCGCCCGCCAGCGACGCCGCATGTGCGAGGACATGAACTACACCGACGCCGACGTCCTGTCGGCGATGGTAAACGCGACTGGCGACTATCTGAAGCAGGCGATTCCCGAAGGCTCGTTCCGCTCGTGGCTGGCATGCGACAGCGACCGAGTCGTGGCAGGAGGCGCCGTGCTGATCAGCCCCTGGCCCGCGCACGCCTACGATCTTGAATGCCGGCGGGCAACGATCCTCAACGTTTATACCGAACCGGAGTACCGCCGGCGCGGCATTGCTCGTCAGATTATGGATGCCATGATTGCCTGGTGTAAACAAGAAGGCTTCGCTCGCGTCACCCTGCACGCCAGCAATCAAGGGCGGCATTTGTATGAGTCGCTCGGCTTCGAAGACAGCAACGAGATGCGGCTGAACCTGCGGTAACAAGCAATTAGCAATTAGCGCTTACCCGATTTGGTTGCTCGGTACCAGGTACTCAGTACTTTGGTAGACTTCCCCCATGCTGGCGACTTACGCGGTGCAGGTGACGCAATCCCGCGGACGGCGCTTTGCTGAGTCGCCGCACCCCTACCGCAACGATTTCCAGCGCGACCGCGATCGTGTGATTCACGCCCGCGCCTTTCGCCGGCTTGAGGCCAAGACCCAGGTCTTCACGCGCCGCTACTCTGACCACTTCCGCAATCGCCTGACACATACCCTCGAAGTGACCCAGATTTCGCGCACCATTGCCGGAGCACTCGGGCTCAACGCTGACCTTGCCGAAGCGCTCGCGCTGGTACATGACATCGGCCATCCTCCGTTCGGACATGCCGGAGAAAAAGCTCTCAACGCCGCGATGCACCAGCATGGACTCTTCTTCGACCACAACCTTCATGCGTTGCGCATTGTGGAAGACTTTGAGCAGCGCTACGCGGCTTTTCGCGGCCTGAATCTGACGTTCGAAGTGCGCGAAGGGATCATCAAGCACTCGCACGATTACGATGCGCAGGAGCATCCGGAACTGGCGGAGTATCTTCTGGACCAGCGTCCGCCGCTGGAAGCTCAGTTGATCGACCTGACCGACGAGATCGCCTACAACACCGCGGACCTGGACGACGGCTACGAATCGCACCTGTTGCCGCTGAAAGAGATCCGGGAAGGTATTGGAATTTTCGAGCGCTTCTATCGCGAGGTCGCTCAGCTTTATCCCCAGGCGCCCGAGAAGCTGAAGTTCAACGAAACCCTGAAACGCGTGCTGAACCGCCTGGTGGACGATCTGATCCGGACCACGCAGAAGCGGGTCAATGAGGCCAGGATTCAGAGCGTGGAGGGAATCCGCACCCATCCGCAACGGCTAGCGGCGTTCAGCCCGGAAGTCGAAGCCGAGCGCAAGCAGAACAAAGATTTCCTTTACGAGAATCTCTATTACAGCCCGTCGCTGGCGGACGAGAAAGATGATGCGGAACGCGTGGTCTCAGAGCTGTTCGCCTTCTGGATGGCGCATCCTGAGTCCCTTCCTCACCAGTATCAGGATAAGGCGAAAGACGAGGGATTGCCGCGCGTCGTCTGCGACTACATCGCCGGCATGACCGACCCGTTCATCTTCGAGCAGTACGAGAAGTACTGCGGGTAAAACGTCTCACGTAGCGACAGCCGCCTCGGCTGTCGAGCGAAGCTCGACTCTATACCACCTGGCCGAGCCGCCGAATCCCTTCGCGAATCTGCGCCTCTGTCATTCGCGAGTAGCCCAGCATGATGCCCGTTCGTTTCGGCCTGCCTAAACAGTAAGCGGAGATTCCATATACGCGGACCCCGTGAGCCTCCGCCTTCGAAATCACCGACTCCTCGCTGATTCGCCGTCTCGGCCACAGCACGACGTGCGCACCAGACCCATCCCCGGTCACGTCGACGCGATTGCTGAGACAGCTTCTAATTGCGGCCATCAATACTTTGCGCCGCGACGAATTCTGCCGCCGCACCCGCCGCAAGTAGCGTTCGTACATTCCGCTCGATATGAATTCCGCAAGCGTCGCCTGTTCCAGAGTAGCCGTGTGGCGGTCACACAGCCACTTGGCCGCGGTGAAGGCCTGCACCAGCCTCTTCGGTGCAATCAAATATCCAATGCGCAGCGCCGAAAAAACCGTGCGCGAGAACGTCCCGATATAGATGACCCGCCCTTCCCGGTCGAGCCCCTGCAGGGACTCCAGCGGCTGTTCTTCGTAGCGGAACTCCCCGTCATAGTCATCCTCGACCACGATCGCATTCCTGCGCTTCGCCCATTTCAGCAAGGCCAAGCGTCGTGCCAGCGGCAGAATCACACCCGTCGGAAACTGGTGTGATGGCGTTACGAAAACAATCCGCGCCTCGTTGGGTATCCTCGCCGGATCCAGCCCATCCTGGTCCAGCGCGATCGGAAGCAAATGGACTCCTGCGGCCCGCAACACTTCCCATGTTCCCTGATAGCTTGGGTCCTCAAACGCAACGTGATCCCCTGGCTCCATCAGCACGCGAGCAATCAGATCGAGGGCTTGCTGGGAGCCGTTCACGACGACGATCTGCGAGGTGTCGCACACCACCGCGCGCGACCTGCGTACATGCGCGCAGATCGCCTCCCGCAGCGCGGTGCTTCCCGCCGCATGTCCGTAGTCGAGTTCGGCTACCCGCGTTTTTCGTGCGCAGCGCAGCAGAATGCGTCGCCACATGGCAAACGGGAAGCTTCCGAGGTCGCTGCGTCCGTAAGCAAAGTCATAAGGGAGCCCCGAGCGCGGCTGCAGCGCGAAGTTCATCCTCGACCACTCTTCCGCTGCAGTTTTTCCGAAGCGCGATACCCTGACTGGGACGGACCTCCCTGGCGAGGCCGTCGGGCCCGTTCCTACCCCACTCGACACGTAGGTGCCCGAACCCATTCTTCCTTCGGCAAATCCCTCGGCCAGGAGTTGATCGTAGGCAGTGAGCACTACCGTCCTCGAGATTCCCAGTTGTTCCGCGAGATCCCGCGTGGATGGCAGCTTTTCGCCGCCGCGAAGCGCTCCCGACAGCATGGCTTCCCGCAAGCGGGTGTACACCTGCCGGAACATCGGTTCGCCTATTTTCGTAAGTGGTATTGTCAGCTGCACAAGAAGTGGATATTTGACAATACCACGATCCGATTCATGCTTGCAGGAGAAGACATGCGTAGGGATCTTTGGGATTGGAGAAGGAAATGAAAGACTCGCAGAAATCTGTCGTTGCTTTGCTGATCGTAACTTTGTTTACGTTCCTCTTGGCGGTCCCAAACGTGGCGCATGCCAGTACGGCCGACCCGCAGGAGACCTCCAAATCACATGATGGTCAACACGATTTCGATTTCGAAATCGGCACATGGAAGATCCATCTAAAAAGACTTCTCCATCCTCTAACCGGCTCCACAACCTGGACCGAATTCGACGGCACCACCGTCACCCGCAAACTCTGGGACGGCCGTGCCAATATTGAACAATTTGAAGCCATCAGCGCGGCCAACCACATTGAGGGCCTTACGCTGCGGCTTTACAATCCCGCGTCCCATCAGTGGAGCATCTATTGGGCCACCAGCAAAGACGGCACCCTCGGCATTCCCACCATCGGCGAATTCAAGAATGGTCAAGGTGAGTTCTACGATCAGGAGCCCATCAATGGGAGAGTGATCCTGGTGCGATTCATCTGGTCGCAAATCACCCCGACCTCCGCGCATTTTGAACAATCCTTCTCCGACGATGGAGGCAAAACCTGGGAGGTCAACTGGATCACCGACCAGACCCGCATCAGCGAGGAAGAATTCAAAGCGGCATCAGAATCGAGCACACCCAAGCTCGACCCGCAATCCGCGCAGGCCAGCGACCACCAGCACGACTTCGACTTTGAGTTCGGAAACTGGAAGGCTCATCTCAAGCGCCTGTCGCATCCCTTAAGCGGCTCCGAGAACTGGGTCGATTACGACGGCACTTCGGTGGTGAGCAAGCTCTGGAACGGCCGCGCGAACTTCGGCGAGTTGTCGGTCGACGGCCCGAGCGGGCACATTCAGGGCATCACGCTTCGCCTGTACAATCCGCAATCACACCAGTGGCGCCTTTACTGGGCCAACAGCAAAGATGCGATCCTGCAGGTTCCCACGACGGGACAATTCGAAAGCGCGCGTGGAGAGTTCTTCGACCAGGAAGATTTTCAGGGCAAGTCCATCTTCGTTCGTTTCGTCTTTTCCGATGTGAATCCAATGTCGTTCCGGACCGAGCAAGCCTTCTCCCCGGACGGCGGCAAGAACTGGGAACCCAACTGGGCGGCGACTTTCACTCGCACGAAAGAATGAAGCTTTTTGGGCCCCGATACGCTCTTACGATGATGAGGGATATTCTCGCCCTGCTTGCCATGACGGCGTGTCTCGCAGTAGCTCAGGAAGTGAGTTCGCCGCAAGAGGCTCGTCAACCACTCGACAATGCGTGGTGGACGGGCCCGCTACTGGCACCGTCGGCAAACACTTTGCCCCGCGGTCATGGGCTGATCGAGCCTTACCTCTACGACGTGATCTCCCAAGGCTCCTACGATTCGAGCGGAGTTCGCCACAGCGCTCCGCATATCAACGGATTCGGCTCGCTTACCTACGTTAATTACGGCCTAGCCAACAAGTTTACCGTCGGCCTGATCCCTGTCTTCGGCTACAACCAGGTCAGCCAGGGGCTCGACAGCTCGGGCGTTGGCGCCGGCGATCTCACGGTGCAGGCGCAGTACCGCCTTCATCTTTTTCACGAAGGCAGCTGGGTTCCCACCACGTCCTTTGCCTTACAGGAGACTTTTCCGACCGGCAAATACGACAGTCTCGGCGTTCGCGCCAGCGACGGAATTGGCAGCGGCTCTTCCACCACCACCCTGTGCTTCTATACGCAGACGTTTCTTCTGGATGCCGAACGGACGAATGCTGCGCACGCGCTTCAACGTTACGCAAGCGTTTTCGCGGGAGGCGCGGTTGCAAGACGTCAGCGTCTACGGCACCTCCCAGGGATTTCGTGGCCACGCCGACCCAGGAGCGGCGCTCTTCATCGACTTAGCGGGCGAATACAGCATCACTCGAAGCTGGGTGCTTGCCTTCGACGCGACGTATCGACATCAATACAACACAGCTGTGACGGGATACAACATTTCCAGTCCAAGGGAGCTCGTGTCGCTCAACTCCGGCTCCAGTCAAGCCTTCGGACTGGCGCCGGCGATCGAATACAACTTCACCAGCAAAGTCGGTGTAATCGTAGGGATGCGCGTGTTCCCGGCGGGCAAGAATACGAGCAATTCGATCACTCCCGCGATTGCGCTCAACATCGTCCACTGATCGGGGCGAGGGAGCAGATGCTTTGCACTCAATGGTTTTGGCGTTGTCGGTGCCAAACATCACCTCGGTCGATCCCTCGCGAGCAACCCTGGTGAAAATCGAGCGGGCCACAATTAGGATTCGATCCGCGAAATCCGCGTGCATCTGCGGAGAAGAAGTTCATTCCCCGGCCACTTTCACTACCACGTCGAACAGCACTCGCGGGCCGCGACGAACTTCCTCTACCCGGATGCGCTCGTCGTTGCCGTGCTCGGTGTTGCCTTCTTCCTCGGTAGCGGTATAGGGATTGAATCCGTAGGCAACGATCCCCAGCGGCCGGTAGCGCTGGTTCTCCGTGTAACCGCTGGTAATGTGGGGGACGACCGGGGCTCCGGGGAAATACTTCGCCGAGGCCTCGCGGATGGCAGCGAAGAGAGCATTATCAGTGCCGGAGTAGTTCGCCACTTTGAATTCCGGCTCGATCGGTTCGATGGTCACATCGGGATCATTCACCACCCGACGCAGTGCCTCGACCACAGCCTTCGGATCGCCACCCGGCAAGATGCGCAGGTCGAGATTGGCCCATGCCTCGGGCGGAATGACATTGGTCTGCCCGGAGCCTCCCAGCATGGTGAGGGATATCGTGTCGCGCAACAGGAAGTTCAGCGACTCATCGCGTTCGACTTCCTGCTGAAACCTCTTGTCTTCGATGGCCTTCTTCACGTTTCGGTAGTAAAGAGCCCGCTCCGGTGGCTCATACGGCGCCATATCACGCAAGAATTCATCCACGACCGGAAGCACTCGCAAGGGCGTCTTATACGCCAGAATCTTATTCAACGCGTGCACCAGGCGGTTCGGGGCGGAGTCGGGATTCGGCCTCGATCCGTGCCCCGGCCGTCCGTGTGCCACCACATGCAGCCAATAGGAGGTCTTCTCACCCACATCCACGCCAACGTATTTGACCTTGCCATTCTCGAGAAGGTTCTCGCCACCCTCGTTGATAAGAAATTCGGCATTCCCCAGCAGATCGCGCTGGTTCTTTGTGAACCAATCCGTACCCTGCCCTTCGGCTTCTTCGTCGGCCACCGCAAGAAAGATCACATCACGGTCCAGGGCTACTTTCTCACGCTTCAGCATGACCATGACGACGAGTTGGGCGAGGCCCTCGTCTTTCATATCCTGCGCACCGCGGCCCCAGATGTAGCCGTCGCGAAGTTCTCCACTGAACGGAGGGACTTTCCAATGGGACGCATCGCTGGTGACGACGTCCATGTGGTTCAGCAGGATGATGGGGCGCTTTGCGTCTGCCGTAGTATGAGGGATGCGTGCCCATAAGTCCCCGCGCCCGGGCGCAATCTCGAACACCCGGCTTTCAATGCCTTCGTCGTCGAGAATCTTCTTGAAGAATTCGGCTCCGCGCATTTCATTCCCGGGGGGATTGGTGGTGTCGACGCGCAGATACTGCTGCATCCAGTCTTCGGCAAGATCGGAGTACTGGCGAAGATGCTCATCGGATATGCGTGACGAGGGCATTCCGGATTCTTCGGCATAAGTCAGACCACATAGAATGGCCCCGGTTACTAGTAATCTGATTACCAGTAACCTAGAAAATGCGATGTCTATCTTGCGATTCGGTCCCAAATCCCCTCCCGCGGTTCTGCCCGCAAATCAATAGCTTGGCAAATGAAAATCGACCAACGAAGAACGATAGTCTCCACGCACTTTTTATATCAGCTTTCCCAAAATTACCCTGCGCTTGCAGTTGCGGCTGCCGGTGCCTCGCGGGGGCGGCTACAATGGGTATAGATATCAACCATTTAGCCGCTCAACCCTGAAGCCGGATTTGGCATCCGACATGTATTAGAACAGACGGCGCCAGTGCAGTGGGGCGCCCGAGATCCCAGGCCAAGCGTAGCGTCAGCGTTGGCCCGGGCCCAGCGAATCTGCTGGATCCTTTTGCTCTCAGGGACGCGATTAAATTTCAAGCACGCCCCAGGCGTGCCGGAGTGGAGCTAAACGCTCCCCCAACTTGGAGGAAGTCAATATGAACCATCGACTCGTAATCGCCCTGCCCTTGGCCGCCGTTCTTGCTATCCCGGCCCTTGCGCAGACCACCTCGTCTGATCAGAGCCAGCCTGCTGCCACGCAGCAGTCGACGTCGAGCGACACTGGCAACGCCACCGGCAAAGCGCCTCTGGCCGCTCCGTCGCGCGAAGGCTTCTGGGGACGCGTCAATCCCTTTGCCCGCAAAAAGTACGTACAGCGGCAGACCGAACCGATCCGCGACCGCGTCAATGAACTCGATGAGCTGACCTCGCAGAACGGCAAGCAGATTAAAGACGTTGATTCGCGCGCCACAGCCGGCATCAAGCTGGCCTCGGACAAGGCCAATCAGGCCGACGAGCACGCCATCGACGCCGGCAACAAGGCCACTGCGGCACAGCAATCGGCGCAGCAGGTGACCGCTCGCGTGCAGACGGTCGAGACCGTGGTCAGCAACATCGACCAGTACAAGGCCTCGAACCAGACCGAAATCCGCTTCCGCCCAGGACAGTCCGTCCTCAGCAAGAATGCGAAGGACGCCCTCGACCAGATGGCTGGTAACTTGAAGGGTCAACGCGGCTACATCATCGAAGTTCAGGGCTTCTCGTCGGGCAAGGGCCAAGGCGCCATTACGACCTCGCAGAAGATGGCCGAGTCGGTCGTGCGTTACCTGGTCCTGAACCATGACATCCCGGTCTACCGCATCTATCTCGTCGGCATGGGCAACGCCCCGGTGCCCTCGGATGACGCTGCGAAGACCAAGCGGATCAATGGCGGCCGCGTCGAAGTCAGCCTGCTGAAGAATGACCTGGAGCAGCTCTCGTCTAACGCCGGAGCTCCCATGCCCAGCGATCAGCAGCAGCAACCGAAGTAAGATTTTTTCCCGTCGTTTTGGGACCCAATGGGCGCCTCGCCCCGAAAGTCCCTCCCCCAGAAAAGCCCTCGCGCAAGCGAGGGCTTTTTGCTTAGAGAACCAGGTAGGGACAGCCGGCTCGGCTGTCCGCCGAAGCGAAGCGAGGCCCCCCGCAGATTGCAGATTTCACATCTCGCCACCACAGGCCTTGCA
>Ga0207111_10135_pt1 | contig 19858 bp, 18 predicted proteins | sample Alteio_BWMinHeat_71_FD_153577 | JGI IMG/M metagenome (GOLD analysis project Ga0207111, IMG submission 153577) | Enriched cells from forest soil in Barre Woods Harvard Forest LTER site, Petersham, Massachusetts, United States -... | ecosystem: Environmental > Terrestrial > Soil > Temperate forest >... | reverse complement strand
TGCTTTGCCAATCGTAGCAACCAACGCATTGTTTGAGCGCAAAGGTTTTCAATATGTTGCTATCAATGCCGGCTTTTGGATTGTAAACATGGCGCTGATGGGAGGCATTATTTGCGCCTGCGCCTGATGGTAGTTGATTGGTTGAAAAGTTAATTGGTTAACTTTTCAACCAATTAACATTATTAAAACTGAATGAAAACAGAAGAACCCGGATGGACAACTGTAATTCAACCAAAATCCTCATTTTTACAACTCAATCTTAGAGAGTTATTTCAGTATAAGGATTTAATCATGTTGTTTGTTTGGAGAGATTTTGTTTCCCTCTATAAACAAACCATTTTAGGACCTTTGTGGTACATCATTCAACCGCTGTTTACCACCATCACATTTACCATCATTTTCGGACATATTGCAAGAATCCCGACAGGCGGAATACCTCCTGTTCTTTTTTACCTTTCAGGATTAACCCTGTGGAATTATTTTGCATCCTGCCTCATCAAGACTTCCAACACCTTTGTAGCTAATGCCGGAATATTCGGAAAGGTTTATTTTCCGCGGCTAACCGTACCGATTTCAATAGTCATCAGTAACCTGTTAAGTTTTGCAATACAGTTTCTCCTTTTCATATTATTTGTGTTATATTTTGCCTTATCGGGGTCAGGGCTGATAAAGCCCAATCTTTATTTTTTAATGGTTCCGTTGTTGGTTTTAATAATGGCGGGTCTGGGGCTTGGTTTCGGAATACTTATTTCATCACTGACAACGAAATACAGGGATTTGGCTCAATTGGTTAATTTTGGTGTCCAACTGTTGATGTACGCCACTCCGATAATTTACCCGTTATCGGGCATCCCCGATAAATACAAACTCTACCTTGAGCTTAACCCCATGACATCATTGATTGAGGCATTCCGTTACGGAACAATCGGTTCAGGAAGTTTTAGTGTGCCGGGGATTGTTTACAGTTTTATTTTTATGGTAACGCTTTTGTTATCGGCGATAATATTGTTTAACCGCGTTGAGAAAACCTTTATGGACACTGTTTAAAGGAATTGTTCATCACTCTTATCACTCATAACTCTTATAACTTGTTATTCAAATTCCTTTTGAGAATATTGCTGTTTTTTATTCCCTTAGGAGTTGTTATCATCATGCTTTTGGCGGTAGCCATCATATCAAAAGAATACTATTTCAACATTGACAATATTGCCGTTTCAAACGAAAAGTATCTTGTCGGATATGCCTATTCCGAAAACATTGACCGTTACCTGAAATACAAAACAATATTAACGCACGATAAATATAATATCATGGCAATGGGGTCTTCGCGTGTGCTGCAATTCAGAAGTGAGATGTTTCAAAAAAGGTTTTATAATGCAGGATATACCATCAGTTTAATTTCTGATTTTGCAGCATTTATGAAGGTTATTCCTAAGGAAAAATACCCCGATTATTTAATCATTGGAATAGACCCCTGGATGTTCGATGAAAATGTTAACGATTTAAAAACAGGCAGAACTCCTGACTACTGGACTTTAAATCCTACTAAAAATATTAAACCGAAATGGGAGCATTTGAGCAACATATTAACAGATATTTATAAAGGGAAAATTACTTTTTCAAATATTCAGACAAAACATGATTTTATCCCTGTCGGTTTAAATGCACTGATAAACACCGATGGTATAAGAAACGATGGCAGCAGGGCTTCGGGTTTGAAGATTCCAAAATTATTAAATGGAGATACATCGTTGACCGATTATCATTTTAGAGAAATAAAGAACAGGATTAATAACGAGGTCTGGCCCCTTATTCATGGGGATAAAATAAATCCAAAAGCAGTAGAAATTTTAAATGATTTTTTATTGTTTTGTAAACAAAATAACATTGCCGTAATTAGCATTCTAACACCTAATGCAGATGAAATACAAAATGATTTGTCAGCAACGGGAAAATATAAATATCTTGAAAAGATTAATCCAACCATCGAACCGCTATTCGCAAAATATAAATTTGATTACTTTTACTTTCCATCGGTTAAATATTGTGATTCCGACGATTCGGAAACATTGGACGGAATGCATGGAGGAGAAAAAACATACCTGAAAATGCTGATTAAAATGCTGAAATCGGGGTCAGTTTTAAATAACGTATGTAATCTTGACCAACTAAACGAAGATTTGGCTCATGCTAAAAATCCATATATTGTTTATGCTAATTAACAAAGCAAAGTAAACTTTTTAACCTTTTTGGTTAAACATTATAATATGCAACAATTGGTAGAGAAAGTTTTAGTATTTTTGGACTTTTATAAAGCTAACAGTAAATAGTCTTGTCCAACACCGTTATTAAAGTTGAAAATCTAAGTAAAAACTACAAACTTGGAAATATAGGGCGTGGAACATTAATTGCCGACTTAAACCAATGGTGGGCGAAATTAAGAGATAAAGAAGACCCATATTCAATAGTTGGTTTACATAATCATCGTGATAGCGAAAACAGTAAAGAAGAAATATGGGCTCTTGATGATATAAACTTTGAAGTAAAACAGGGAGAAGTATTAGGTATTATAGGAAAAAACGGAGCAGGAAAATCAACATTACTGAAAATATTGTCGAGGGTAACGACACCCACAACAGGTTCTGTGAAGGTAAAAGGAAGAATAGCAAGTTTATTGGAAGTGGGAACGGGCTTTCACCCTGAATTGACAGGACGGGAGAATATTTACCTAAATGGAGCAATACTGGGAATGACAAGAAAGGATATTAAGAACAAGTTTGATGAAATAATAGATTTTTCAGGAGTTGAGCGATTTATTGACACCCCGGTAAAACGATACAGTAGCGGGATGTATGTAAGATTGGCTTTTGCAGTAGCTGCTCATCTGGAACCTGAAATATTGATTATTGATGAGGTATTGGCAGTGGGCGATGCAGAGTTTCAAAAAAAATGCTTAGGAAAAATGAAGGATGTTAGCGGACAAGGGAGAACGGTTTTGTTTGTAAGTCATAACTTAGATGCAATATCAATTATATGTAATCAAGGAATTATACTTCAAAATGGAAAGATTCACAGCAATAGTACGGTTGATATTTGCCTTCAAAATTATTTCAACTTGTTGAAAAATTTCAATTTTGATGAAAACACAGCTAAGAAAGACCGGCTTAACAGACATAACGGTAAAGTGGTATTTACTAAGGCGATTAGTATTCATGAGGATGGAAGTGAAAATAAAAATTGGTCATATAAGTATAATGAAAGGGTGCTTTTTAAAATTGAATGTAAAGTAATCGAATTAAGCGAAGGGCTGACATTTGTTATGAAGTTAAAAAAACTTTTGCCGGAATGTCTCATTACAAACATCAAGTTTAATCTTACTCCAAGAATGCTTAAATCGGGTGAAAGAATTTCATTTAAAGTAATTATTCCATCTCATACTATCAGACCAGGGCAATATGATTTATACTTTATTATAGGAAATACAGATACAACCACTATGTATGATGTTATTGACCAAAATATTGATATGCCCGCTTTAATTATATTGCCAATAAGCGATGACCGTTTTGAAAATTCAGGATTCACATCCATACCTTATTCTATTGAAGAAATTAATATAAAAACCGAATGAAACAAAAAATAAAATCCTTTATTTATAACTTGCTTCCTGAAAAAATCAAAAAAAGGCATTACCAGGAAAAACTGTTAAAGGACGGATATCAAACATTTCTGAATACAGGTAAAACACCCCATGAATCATTCATGTCCCTTATAAACTTATATTGTATGACGAATGGAAAATTCAATAAATCCTTTCACAATAAAATTAAAATAACAAATCCCCCACATATAGAAAATGATACTTTGGAAGGTGTTACAGGTTCCTTTACTTCAGGTGATTTTAAAAAAATAAACAATGAATTAAATGAAAACGGATATGTATATTTCGCTCAAAGATTAAGCAGTGATTTATGCAAAAAATTATACGATTTTGCTTTAAGGACTCCGGCAGGAACACTTTCATCTTATGACAATAGAATTATTTACGACCCTGAAAAACCTGTATCGGAAATCTATCGGATTCCTGAACGGGATTTGATTAATAATATTGATATACAAGAATTGATAATGGACCCTGTTTTAATAAATATTGCAAGGAATTATTTAGGATGCGAACCGATTTTTGATTATCCTCAAATGTGGTGGAGTCCGGCTTTTGCCAAAGAAGCATCTGCAAAAGGGGCGCAGCAATATCATTTTGATTTGGACAGAGTAAAATGGTTGAAATTATTTATTTACGTCAATGATGTTGCACCCGAAAATGGTCCTCATTGCTATATAAAAGGTTCGCATAAGCCGGGAAATAAACCAATGGAATTATTGAAAAGAGGATATGTAAGAATTCCCGATTCGGATTTAAAAAAGTATTATAAAGACGATGAATTCGTGGAAGTATGCGCACCCGCAGGAACTGTTTTTGCCGGCGACACAAAATGCTGGCATAAAGGAAACCTTGTCAGGAAAGGACATCGCTTAGTTCTCGAATTTGAATACACAAGCTCTTTGTTCGGAGCTAATAATCCTAAACTGGAAGTAGATGTTAAAAATGAGAAATTTCGTTCTTTTTGCGAGTCAAACAAAGTCTATGCTTCCAACATACATTTTAATTAACGGTTCTAATGGTTAGTGTGAAAGATGTAGTTTTGTAAATATAGTTCTATAAGAGCTTATTTTGAATATAATGAAACTTACCGAATGCCTAATGAAACCTGCTGAAATTAAAATAAGTCTTACTGAAAACAAAACAACTCCTACTGAAAATAATACAATACATATTGCAAACAATACAACTCATATTGCAAACAATACAACACATATTGCAAACAACACAACTCATTTTGCAAACAACACAACTCATTTTGCAAACAAAATAAGTTGTATTGAAAACAAAATGAGTCAGATTGTACACCTAATGAGTTGTACGGTAAATAAAATGGCTCGTATTACAAACTTTCATTCTTATTTACAATTCTTAATGAAGTACACAATAACTGTTATAAGGGTGCAAACCAATAATTAATTCTCAATAGTAAATAGTAAAAATGTTATCCAATAAATCCATTCTTATTACGGGAGGCACAGGTTCTTTAGGCAAAGAATTAACGAAAACTATTTTAAAAAAATGGCCAGATGTAAAACGATTGGTGATATATTCAAGAGATGAACAAAAACAATATCAAATGGAACATGAATACCCCAACGCCAAATATCCGGCTATAAGGTATTTTATTGGTGATGTGCGTGATTTGGAGCGTTTAAAAAGAGCTTTTATGGGTATTGATTATGTTATTCACGCTGCGGCTATGAAGCATGTGCACATTGCTGAATATAATCCTGATGAATGTGTAAAAACCAATATAGGAGGGGCGGAAAATGTAATAAAAGCCTCTTTTGAATCTAAGGTTTCTAAAATAGTTGCGCTCTCCACAGATAAAGCTTGCGCACCAATAAATCTTTATGGAGCAACAAAACTTACTTCCGATAAATTATTTATTGCTGCCAATAATATTAAAGGACACAGGGATTTGACATTTTCTGTTGTGAGATATGGAAATGTAATGGGTTCAAATGGTTCGGTTATTCCGTTTTTTCTTTCAAAAAAGAATGAAGGTGTATTACCCGTTACGGACATAAATATGACTCGGTTCAATATTTCTTTAAAGGAGGGGGTTAACATGGTGCTTCACGCGCTTGAAACCGCCTGGGGAGGAGAATTATTTGTCCCGAAAATCCCTTCATTTAAAATTATTGATTTAGCAAAGGCGATTGGTCCTCATTGCGAAATCAAAATTACCGGCATAAGACCAGGTGAAAAAATACACGAGGAAATGATTACCAGTTCCGATTCTTTTACCACTTATGATTTGGGGAAATATTATGTAATATTACCACAAGCGCCGGTTTGGGAATTAAAGGACTATTTAAAGACTTTTAAAGCTGTAAAAGTTGAAAATGGATTTTTTTATAATTCTGCTACAAACAAAGAATGGCTTTCAGTTGAAGAGCTTAGAATACTAATAGAAAATATGTAACCTGATATTTCGGTGCCAACTCAATTAAAAATTAATCAAAAACTTGCATTAGGGACTGTGCAATTTGGATTAAATTATGGAATCAGTAACATATATGGCAAAACAAATAAAAATGAAGTTGGCAGAATACTTGAATTTGCATGGGCAAATGGAATAAAAACAATTGATACGGCAGGAGATTACGGTAATAGTGAGGAGGTGCTGGGAAAACAAATGAATCATCCTTTTGAAATTATTACTAAACTTTCAATTCATAAAAAAGATATAGCTGAAATTAAAATATCTTTGGATGAAAGTTTGAAAAAACTGAATGTTGAAAACCTTTATGCTTTATTGGTTCATGATGCGGAAAATCTTATTACAAACAAAGAAATATGGGGTGCTTTATTAGCGTTTAAAGCGAAAGGAGTTATTAAAAAGATAGGGTATTCATTATATTATCCATATCAATTAGAGCAACTTATTGACTTAAACATGGTGCCTGATATAATTCAAATACCTTATAATATAATTGATAACCGTTTCAAATCATGGTTGATTGAACTTAAAAAGATAAATTGCGAGATTCATAGCAGATCGGTCTTTTTGCAAGGTCTTTTTTTTAGAAAACCGGAGGACTTACCTAATCACTTTAACGAAATCAAACCATTGCTAAAAAAATTACATGAGCAATTTATTGATATTGAAAAATTAGCGGCATGGTTATTATTAGAAGTTATAAAAGAAAGAAATATTGATAAAGTTGTTTTTGGAGTAAATAACCTTGAACAACTTCAAAATAACCTATTTAACATCGCACATCCACCTGCCTTTAAGTTAGAAAGTAATTATTTCATGCCGGATAAAATATTAATACCTAATCTTTGGAATAATGAATAAAAAGGAGGTATATCAACTAAGGGTAGATAATAAAATAATTATCGTTACAGGCGGGTATGGTCATTTAGGAAAAGCTATTGTTGAAAGCTTAATCCATCATGGCGCCTTTGTAATAGTTGCCGGAAAAAATATAGAAAAATACAATAATGAATTTTCAACACATGAAAAAGTTTTTTTCATTGAACTCGACATTTCCAGTACAACATCCATTTCAAATGCGTACACGAAAATTATAGAGCAATATGGGAAAATTGATGTTCTGATTAATAATGCAATGTACTTAAAAGGGCAATCTCCGGAAGAAATGACTGACGAAGACTGGAGTTATGGAGTTGACGGCGTATTAAATTCGGTTTTTAGATGTATAAGAGAATTAATCCCTCATTTTAAAAAACAGAGATATGGAAAAATAATAAATGTGTCTTCAATGTATGGCATTGTTTCACCCGATTTTGAAATATATAATGAGTCATCTGGCTTTCTAAACCCTCCTCATTATGGCGCAGCAAAAGCAGGAGTATTGCAACTTACACGATATTATGCAAGTTACCTGGGAAAATACAATATCCAGGTCAATTCGGTTACTCCGGGACCTTTCCCATCAGATATAGTACAAAAAGACATTAATTTTATTAATCGGCTTAAATCTAAAACATTATTGCAAAGAATAGGGCAACCGTCTGATTTAGCCGGAGCATTTGTATTTCTTTCATCTGAAGCGGCAAATTTTATCACAGGTCAAAATATAATTGTGGATGGAGGTTGGACAGTTAAATAAACTAAGGATAGGCGCAATAATTCAGGCAAGGATGAAATCAACCAGATTGCCGGGAAAGATAGTATTACCCTTACCTCTTGAAAAAGGAAAACCTTTAATTGTATGGATTATTGATGAATTAAAGAAAAGTAAATTCATAAATGAAATAGTATTATCAACATCTAAACAAATTGAAAATAATAATCTTAGGATTTTAGCAAAGCAAAATGCTATATCTTTTTTTGCAGGAGATGAAAATAATGTATTGAGTAGATTTGTTGCTGTAATAAAAAAATATGAATTAGATATTGTAATTAGAATAACCGGCGACAACCCGATAATTGATATAAACTTAATTGATAAATTAATAGAAACACATTACAGGGAATCGAATGACTATACATATTCTGAAGATTTGCCCTTGGGAATGAACATTGAAGTATGTAAGGCAAAATCGCTGTGTGAAATATACGAAAGAAAGGATTTAGTTAATGAAGATTTTGAACATGTTACTTTCTATTTTAAAAGAACCAATCATTTCAAAATTAAATCTCACTCGATTAAAACCGCATTATTAAATAAAGATATTCGACTGACTGTGGACTATCCTGTGGATTTTATTTTGTTAAATGTAGTGGTACAAATTGCATTAGAGCATCATTTATCAGGCATTGCATTGGTAAGTTATATTGATAATAAGTATAGTTGGCTTTGGGATATTAACAATAAGGTCAACCAAAAAAAACATTTTCTTTCGCTTGAAGAAGAGTTGCCATTTGCGATTAAACTACTTGGTGAAAATAACATGAAATTCTCACAACAACTATTAAAAGGCAATAACATTTAATTTAAACTGCATAATTTATGGATTCACACAAACAAATCTGGGAAAAATGGAATAAAGGTGGAGGACCTAAATACCCTCATGAAAAAGTAATTCAATTTGTTTTTAGAAATTATCCAAAAGAAATTAGAAAAAGCACTAAAGTGTTGGACTTAGGTTGCGGAACTGGAGTTAATACGATTTTTTTAGCTCAAGAAGATTTTAAAGTTTCTTTCTGTGATATATCAGAAGTTGGAGTTAATAATACCATTAAAATGCTTAAAGCAAAGAATCTACCTTTTGATGAAAGTCGAATTTGTTCTATTGATAAGATTAATTTCGAGACCAATTCTTTTGATTTAATTATTTGTGTTGGTATAATGGATTCAGCCGGTAAAGAAATAACCGTGAAAACTATTCCGTTATTGTATCAAATTTTAAAGAAAGATGGCAAAGCGATGTTTCTATTTGCAAGCAATAAGGATATGAGAATAGTAAATAAAAACAGTTATAATTTATATGGATATTCTGAAGAAGAAGTAAAGAAACTATTTAGTAAGTTTGAATGGAAAGAATTAAATATAGACCGCTATATTACCACTTTCAACTCTGGGCAAAATGAATTCAACGACTTCCTTATAACGCTTCAGAAATAAGAATGATAATTTCATTTTTCTGCAACTGTAATTCAGCCGTTGGTTATGGTCATTTTTTCAGGTGCCTTAATCTTGCAAGAGCATTAAAAGTCCATAATGAAAAAGTAATTATTAATTTTGCAGGCGATTTAAACAATTTTGCTTGTAAATTGCTTGTGGGTTTTGATTTTAAATTTGAAGCTATAAAAGATTCTTACTTTAAAAATGTGTCTTTTTATTTAAAAAAAGCACATGAAAGCAATATTGTAATAGTCGATAGTTATTTAATTTACCAAAAGTTTTTGGATAAATTGAAAATGCTGGAATTTAAATTAATTGTAATTGACGATTTTAACTCGTTAAATTTTGAAAATATTGACCTTATAATAAATTTTACGATTTGTGCAGAGAAGCTTCATTATAAATCAAATGATGCTGCATTAGGGATAAGATATTTTATTAACAATCCTGAATTAATAGCAATAAGAGAAAGAAAGGTATTAAAGTTTAAACAAGCTATTGATAACATATTGGTTTTTATAAGTGGTATTACTTTTAGGAATGGAAATTCTATCCAAGTTATTATAGATTCGATTGATAAATCTTTTAATCATTTAACTATTTATTTAATCTCCAATCAGTATATTAATTTCATTTCTGCTAATAATAATGCTTTGATGCAATATGCTTTTGTAGAAAATATAGAATCATTATATGAAAAAGCTGATTTTGTTGTTTCCGGAGGGGGATTGGTTAAATATGAAAGTGCTTTTTGTTGTGTCCCCAATGCTGCAATTTCTGTTACTAATGACCAATTGAATGAAACTATTGATTTTGAAAAAATGGGATTAACCTTAAATTGGGGCATAGTAGAGGAAATAAACAAAGACAGGTTAATTATGAATTTTCAGAATATTATTAAAAACACAAAATTAAGAGAGAAAATATGGAATAATTGTGTAAACATTTTTAAAACAGATTCAACAATCAATTTAGCAAATAAAATTTTAAGTAAGTTATAAATTACAATTACGAAATAAGAATTAAAACTTAACAACTCATAAAATAAACAACTTATGAACTAATGAACCATAAAAGGCAAAATATAAAAATTCATTATCAAAACCTGTTTGATAAACATGGTGATGCTCCCGAATCAGTACAATATTCAAATACCGAAAGTCAGCTAAAGAGGTTTGAAATTTTGTTTGAAATTGATAAAAACATGAGTTCATTAATTGATATGGGCTGTGGTTTGGCTCATTTATATGATTATCTTATATCAAAAAAATTTAATGGCAAATACCTCGGGTTGGACTTTGTTCCTGAATTTATTGAAGCTGATAAGCTAAAGTTTAAGAATGATTCACAGGCATCATTCATGGAATTTGATATCATCAAACAAGAAATTCCGGAAGGGTATGATTTCGTATTGTTGAGTGGTGTTTTTAATAACAAAATGAACAATAACAAAGATTTTATGCTGAATGGGATTACAAAAATGTTTAAGTCATGCAAAAAAGGGGTTGCCTTTAATGCAATGAGTACTTATGTGGATTTTCAGGCAGAAGATCTATATTATTCAAACCCGCTTGAGGTTTTTGATTTTTGTAAAAGAAATCTTACAAAAAAAGTTGCACTTCGACATGATTATTTGGTTAAAAAAAATAGTATTCCGTTTGAATATGCAATTTACTTATACAAATAAATTTTGAAAACAATTGCTATTATGCAGCCCACTTTTTTGCCATGGCTTGGATATTTTGATTTGATAGACCAATCGGATATTTTTGTTTTTTACAATGACGTTCAGTTAGCAAAAAGGTCGTGGCAAGTCCGAAATAGGATTAAAACAGCTAACGGAGAATTGTATTTAACCGTTCCCATTAAAAAAACTACATTGAGAGATGATACCTTAATTGTTGATGCAAAGATTTCTTACGAAGAACAATGGCAAAAAAAAATAATTCAAAGCCTTTCGGGCAACTATTCAAAAGCCCCCTTTTATAAGGTTGTTTTTAATATGATTTGTGAAATTATTTCTGAAAATAAAAACAGCTTATCGGAACTGAATACAGCGATAATTATTAATTATTCAAAGGCAATTGGCATCAAAACGGAATTTATTTTTTCATCCGATTTGGAAGGTATTAATGGAACTAAAGATACAAGATTAGTGAATATTTGTAAATCCTTGAATGCAACAAATTATTTATCTCCGCAAGGTTCTTCTACTTATATTGAAGCAATTAAACCAGGTGGAGAATTTCCCGAAAACAACATTCAATTATTTTATCAGCACTATATTCATCCGGTATATCAACAATTACATGGCGATTTTCTACCTTATATGTCTATATTGGATTTATTATTTAATTACGGTTTTGACGATGCACTTCATATTATTCAATCAGGAAGAAATAAAAATTATTCGTTTATGGAATATAGAAATAGGTTCATGATTCATAATTCATAATAATTCATAAATTTTCCTATTATATCTTTATACCTTATGTCCTTATACCCTCTATTCATCATTGCCGAAATGAGCGGTAATCATAACCAATCATTAGACAGGGCTTTTGCCATTGTTGATGCTGCCGCAGAAGCCGATGTTGATGCAATTAAACTGCAAACCTATACCGCAGACACTATCACCATGAAAGGCGTTCATACCATTACTGATAAAAATTCGCTTTGGTATGGAAAAGAACTCCATGATTTATATAAAGAGGCATATACCCCTTGGGACTGGCACAAAGCTATTTTTGAAAGAGCTAAAGCAAAGGGAATTATCTGTTTCAGTTCTCCTTTTGATGAATCTGCGGTGGACTTTTTAGAAACCTTAAATTGCCCGATATATAAAATTGCATCCTTTGAAAACACCCACCATCCATTGTTAAAAAAAGTTGCAAAAACAGGAAAGCCGGTTATCATGTCAACTGGAGTTGCCAATTTGGAAGATATTTTAGCATCGGTGGCTGTTCTCAAGAAAAGCGGGGCGACTGATATTACACTTTTAAAATGTACGAGTACCTATCCGGCGACATCCGAAAATTCAAACCTTTTAACTATTCCTTTGTTACAACAAATTTTCCCGGATTGCAAAATCGGGTTATCCGATCATACGATGGGAATAGGTGTAAGTATTGCTTCCATTGCGCTGGGAGGTTGCGTTATCGAAAAACATTTTACCCTCCGCCGTGCAGATGGCGGGGTTGATGCAACTTTTTCCATGGAACCACAAGAAATGAAACAATTGGTTTATGAATCTAAGCAGGCGTATTTGGCGCTCGGTTCCCCGCAGTTGACAATTCAAAAAGCAGAAGAAAAAAGTGTTTTATATAAACGCTCCATATACGTTTCAAAAGATATTAAAGCAGGCGAAATGTTCACTGAAGATAATTTAAAAATAATTCGCCCCGCAAATGGGCTGGAGCCAAAATATTGGGATTTCATTATCGGGAAAAAATCGTCGGTTGATTTAAAAAAGGGACAACCTTTAAATTTTGACACCCTTTTATAAGAAATCATAATGAATAGCTCCATAAAAAGCCCAATATTTATTTGTGGACATAGGAAGTCGGGCACAACGATGTTCCATAATTTATTTGACGGGCATCCTGAACTGCTTGTTTATCCCTCCGATTTGAATCTTTTATACGCCTATTTTCCGACATACCTTTTACCACAATATTCAAATGAAGAAAGAAAACAACGGCTCAATAAGATTTTGTTTGATGATTTAAACAACGATTTAAAATCAAATATGTTGTATGATAAATTGGACGTTGACAAGTTTCGCGCCCGCTTTTTTCTAAAACTTAGCGATGACTTTACTGACATGAAGCATATTATTAACACATTTATCTTTGCCTTTTCAGATGTATCGGACGGAGCAGGAAAAATACCCGTGATTAAAGAAACAAGTATTGAGATTTATGCAAGTGAAATATTTACATGGTTTCCTGATGCAAAGTTTATTCATCTTTTGCGCGACCCGAGAGATAATTATGCAGCGCTAAAATCAGGAGTTGCGCAATATTACAGCAAACTTGGCGAGAATGAAAAAGAAACGCTTGCAAGCTTAATCAACAGGGCTAAAATCGGGATGGAAACAGGGGTTTATAATTTAAATAAATTCGGACCAAAAAAGTATAAAATGTTGAAATTTGAAGCTCTTATTCAAAATCCGGAACAAGAAATGAAAAGCGTTGCGGAATTTATGAATATCAATTTTGAATCATCATTATTAGCTCCGACAAAGCTAAACAGTCAAACAAGCGGAAATAATTTTGAAGGGAACAAATTCTTCCAAATATCAGCTAAAAATGTAGGTCGCTGGCAAGAGCGGATTACAGATTTTGAAGCACAAATAATAGAATTTCATTTTGAAACCCTGATGAATAAGTTTGGCTATCCGCTAAAGTTTCAAAAAGATGAGCGTGTAAAAGCTGCGGCGGAGTTTTATAAATGGCAAAATTACAGGTACTTTTATAACGACAGGTTTAAGAAATTATGAACTTAGGAACTCAAATGTATGAATGGGCGAAAGATTTATTCCCCATCAACAGAAGTTTAACAGGCGAAGGAGTTCGTCAAACTTTACAATATCTTAAACAAATTGTCCCGGAATTAAAAATCCATAGCATCGAAAGCGGGAAAAAAGTTTTTGATTGGGAAATACCGTTGGAATGGAACGTAAACGATGCTTACATTTTAGATGAGCAAGGAAACAAAATTGCTGATTTCAAAAAAAACAACCTTCACCTTGTCGGATATTCTATTCCGGTAAATAAAATAATCGGGCTTGATGAATTGCAGAAGAACCTGTATTCATTGGAAGAACAACCGGAAGCAATTTCATACATTACCTCCTATTATAATCTCCATTGGGGTTTTTGCATCTCTCATAATGAGCGAAAATTGTTAAAACCGGGAAACTATAAAGTGTTTATTGACAGTTCGCATACGAAAGGTTCTTTAAATTATGGCGAAATAATTTTGAAAGGCAGGGAAGAAAAAGAAATTCTTCTTTCCACTTACATTTGCCATCCTTCTATGGCGAATAATGAATTATCAGGTCCGGTTGTTACCATTGCATTGGCAAAATGGCTGACGGCATTAAAAAACAGGAGATATACTTACAGAATTGTTTTTTTGCCCGAAACAATCGGTTCCATTGCATATATTCACAAAAACTTAGCTCAATTAAAAGCGAATACCCTTGGCGGCTTCGTCATTACCTGCGTTGGCGATAATAACAATTACTCTTTGCTCGAATCGCGTGATAACAATGCTGTTTTTGATAAAGTTACGCAACATGTTTTGAAATATCACACCGGAGATAATTATAAACGCTTTAGTTTCCTGGAACGCGGCAGCGACGAAAGACAATATTCCAGCATAGGGATTGATATTCCGATGGTGAGTTTGATGAGAACAAAATATGGCGAATATAAAGAGTATCATACATCGCTTGATAACCTGGATTTTATTTCACAGGAAGGGTTATCAGGCGGATATGCCGTTCATGAAAAAGCCATTAACATTTTGGAGAATAACCTGTGTTATAAAACAACTGTGTTGTGCGAGCCGCAATTAGGCAAAAGGGGATTATATCCACTGCTCGGCACTAAAAATTCTCAAAAAGAAGTGAGATTAATGATGAACATTTTAGCTTACGCGGACGGGAAAACAGATTTGCTATCGTTGGCAGAAAAAATTGAGCAGGATTTTTTTGATTGTTTGCCTGTGGCAAAAAAACTTTTGGAACATCAGCTTTTAATCACCGTTTAGCATCCTAACTTTAATTCATAAAAATAAGTGATTAAATCAGTCCTTAATTTTTTAAAACTTCCTTTCAAATTATATTACAGGATTATTAAACCGCATTATCTTGTTTTAAATAAGTTTCATTATAACAGCCCCCTCGAAAGGATTTTTATAAAGAAACTAAACCGGTATAAAATTAAATGGCAGCCCAAAAACAGAAAAATTGTTTTGACCCAGGTTGTTGACGACCATTCCATGTGTATAAAATTAGCTGCCGCCACGCATCTCATTGCCTCCAAAAACACATCCAATATCGCTTTATATTCCGTTGCAACCAAGTTGGAGAATAAAATCTTAAGGAGTCAGAAATTTTGGGACAGGGTGGAGGCGGAGATTCATTTTAAACGGCTGACCAATGTATTCCTGTCTTTTGGCGGAAAAATTGTTCACAGGAATGTATATGATTACCATGACAGGAATCTAATCAATACGGAATGTAAAAAAATAAGAAAAACAATTTCAAAAAAAGAAGACATTGTAAATATTCATATTGAAAATATTTGCGTGGGCGACCTTATTTATGATACATATTTAAGATTTAAAAACAAACCGACAGTTGATATTAATGACGATTTTCTCACTCAAATAATCATAGAGTGCTTAAATATATACTATAATTTCAACGAATTGACTTCAAAATACCAGGTTACGGCATTGGTTAATTCTTATACAACCTACATACATCATGGCATTGCGGTACGGGTTTGTTTAAGCAAAAACATCCCGGTTTATACCGTTGGGAGCGATAATTCTTTGCTCCATAAAGTATCAAAAGAATATCCCAGTCATCATAATAATCATTCAAACTTTAAATCACTTTTTAATAAACTTGAAAACAAAAGCGAACTTTTAAAAATTGCAAAACAAAATTTCGAGAAACGCTTTGAAGGGCATATTGACAGCGCAACTTCATTTATGAAACAATCTGCATTTTCAAATTATTTCAACCCGGAATTGGAAAAATACGATTGGAAAAATACCGTTGTCATTTTGGCTCATTCTTTTTTCGATGCGCCTCACACCTATATAAACCTGCTTTTTCCCGATTTTTATGAATGGACGATTTACACTTTGGATGTTTTATCAAAACAAAAAGAGCTAACCGTTTTAATGAAACAACATCCTAACAGTATAACTTCGGACGATGATATTTTCGCACAGCTTAAAACCAAATATGCAAACACAAACATTCATTTTATTGATAAAAAAACATCACAACTGCAAATTATCAACTCGCGCCCTAAGTTAATTATCACCGCTTATGGCACTGCCAGCTATGAATTCGCTTATTATTCCATCCCCGTACTTTCCAATTATAACAATCCTTTTACGGGCTATCATTTCACACACGTTGCCAAAACCATTGAACAATATAACCGCCTGCTCAATTTTATGAATGAAATTGAAACTAAACCCGACAGGGAGGAAATATTGTCCTATTATTATATGCAACATCTCTTTTTCCTGAAAGGCAGAGATAATGATTACCTCGGGTTTATAAAATTTAAACATGATACCAAATCTGACGAGTTTTTGAAACAATATCTGCCTTTAATGGATGAATCGTACTTTAAAATGCACGATTCAGCAATTAAAGACGGTTATGAGCTAACCCAATGGGAGTACGAGCAAATTGAACACGTGATTGAATGACTTAAACACGTGATTGAATGACTTGAACATGTGATTGAATGACCCGAACACGTGATTGAATGATCCGAACACGTGATTGAATGACCCGAACACGTGATTGAATGATCCGAACCCGTGATTGAATGACTTAAACACGTGATTGAATGACTTAAACATGTGATTGAATGACTTGAACACATGATTGAATGACTTAAACACGTGATTGAATGATTTGAACATGTGATTGAATGACTTAAACATGTGATTGAATGACTCGAACGGCTTATGAAACAATGTTTGCATTCCTTACAAATTGGTGTGCCAGGTAAAATTGTAATGGCGGTTTTTGAGGGTTAACCAAAGAATATCCCTGACGTTGCCCTCATGCGTATCCAATATCAGCCAAAATGTTAACCGGTACACTGTGCGAAATATCTACCTCACACTAAAAATTGTTAATTTTGCCCCGCAAATTCAAAAAAGAATGGCTGACAAAAACCTACTGATATGTTAAAAGCGATTATTGTTGAAGACGAGCCGAAAAGCAGGAAGCTGCTGGAAGAGCTTGTTGCGGGTTCGGGCAAAAACATTATGGTGGTGGCAACTGCCGATTCGGTAACTTCGGGCTATAACGCCATCATTCAGCATAAGCCCGACTTAGTTTTCCTCGATATTGAGATGCACTCCGAAACCGGATTCGACCTGCTCGAAAAGTTCAGGGAAATTGATTTTGAAATAATTTTTACCACCGCTTATGAGCATTACGCCCTGAAGGCGATTAAATTCTGCGCCATTGATTACCTCCTTAAACCGATTGACATTGAAGACCTGAAAGCCGCCATTGAAAAGGTGGAAAAAAGAAGAACGAAGGACAACATCAACAAGAATATCGAGGTGCTGCTGAACAACATGAAAAGCAAAAGCAACGAAGACCACCAGATTGCGCTGCCAACGCAGGACGGGCTTATTTTTGTTCATGTATGCGACATTATTTATTGCGAGTCGGACGGTCCTTACACCACTTTTCACTTCAAGCGCCCCGAAAAGATTGTAACCTCCAAGAACCTTAAAGAATATGAAGACCTGCTGGAAGAGCATAAATTCTTCCGAATTCATAAATCGTACCTCATTAATCTGAAAGAAATCAAAAAGTATTTCAGGGGAGAAGGCGGGCAGGTGCTGATGACCAATGGCGCTACCATTGAGGTTTCAAAAAGAAAGAAAGAGGCGTTTCTTAATTCTCTGTCGCTGATTTGAGGGAGTGAAAAGTGAAATTCATTTTTCACTTTTCACTTAAAACTAAACTCTGCTTCGCCAATACTCATAAATCGCTTCCTGCGAATTAACCTTCACTCCCGCCGGTTCGATTTTGTATTCATTATGCTGATGCGCGTCCAATATCCTCGCCTTTACATTATCTCTCCATTGCAGTTCAATGAAAGTCTCAATGTCCTGTTGCACCTGGTGGTCATAAATCGGGCAGCATATTTCAGCCCTTGCATCAAGGTTACGCGACATCAGGTCGGCAGAGGAAATGAAATATTTCTTGTGTCCGCCGTTGCAGAAAATAAAAATGCGCGAATGTTCTAAGTATTTGCCGACAATGCTGATGGCTTCAATGTTTTCGCTTAAACCCTTAATGCCCGGAATGATGGCGCACATGCTTCTCACTATCAGTTTTATTTTCACTCCCAGCCGGCTTGCTTCATAAAGTTTATTGATGATTTCAAAATCAACAAGGTTGTTTACTTTCAATACCATGTATGCCTCTTTGCCCTGTTTTGCATGGTTTATTTCGATATTGATGAGCCGGATAATTTGCTTTCGCATGAAAAAAGGAGCAACGAGCGTATTCTTGTAAGTTCCCGTCTTAAAATTATTCTCGAAGAAGGAAAAAATCTTGTTTACTTCCGCAGTAATGCGCTTGTCGGCGGTAAACAAGCTGTGGTCGCTGTAAACCTTTGCGGTGTTTTCATTGAAATTACCCGTACCTACTCGGGCATACTGAACCGGCTTGCCGTTTTCATTTCTTGTGATGAGAAATAATTTGGAGTGAACCTTTAATCCCGGAACCCCGAAAATAACTGTTGCGCCTTCCTCCTGCAACTGGTTAGCCCAGAAAATATTCGCTTCCTCGTCAAAACGCGCCTGCAACTCCACCACCACCGTTACCGCCTTGCCATTCTTAATGGCATTGATTAACGAATAAACGATGTTTGAATTTTTAGCTACGCGATAAAGGGTTATTTTCAAAGAAATCACCTTCGGGTCAATAGCCGCTTCTCGAATCAGGTCAATCAAATGGTCGAACGAATGATAAGGATAATTGACCAGCACATCGCGCTTTTTTATGACGCTCAACAAACTCATGCCATGCTCAAAAGCAGGGTGAGGGACGGTTTGGGTGGGAGGATAACGCAAATCAGCCGGACCAATTTCCGGGAAATTCACGAAATCTTTGAAGTTATGATACCTGCCGCCGGGAATAAGGTTGTCGTTATTGCTCAAGTTCATTTTCTTCATCAAAAAATGAAGGATGCTCTTCGGAATGCTGCTGTCATAAACAAAACGCACCGGCTGACCGCGCTTTCTTTTCTTCAAGCTTTTAGATACTTTTTCGAGGATGCTCTTGGAAACGTCGTTGTCAATGTCCAATTCCGCATCCCTTGTAATCTTTATGGTATATGCCTCGAACCGGTCGAAATCGAATATGGCGAAAATATCGTCTAAGCAATAACGGATTACATCATCCAGCAGGATGATGTAATGATTGTCGTTAATCTTTGGCAACACAACAAACCGCGATAATATTGTAGTCGGAACTTCAATAAGCGCATACTTGAACTTCTTAGGATTATGATTATACCCTAACTTCACCACAAGGTAATTGAGTTTTTCCCGCAGATAAGGGAATTTCGGCAACGTATCAACCATGATGGGGATAAGCGTAGGGCGGACTTTCTCTATGAAATAACGCCGGACATATTCTCCCTGTTCCTTATCCAATTGCTTTTCGTTGATAATAAAAATACTCCTGCCTTCCAACTCGTGAAGTAGTTTCTGATAAATGTTCTCGAAATGCTTTTGCTGTTTAAGCACTATTTGCTGAATCTTGTGCAGAATGTCAATGGGGTCGCCAAAGACAAGCTCTTCCGCCTTTTTGCCAATGCTCACCATTCTTTTGAGCGTCGCCACGCGCACCCTG
>Ga0207111_10134_pt1 | contig 20129 bp, 17 predicted proteins | sample Alteio_BWMinHeat_71_FD_153577 | JGI IMG/M metagenome (GOLD analysis project Ga0207111, IMG submission 153577) | Enriched cells from forest soil in Barre Woods Harvard Forest LTER site, Petersham, Massachusetts, United States -... | ecosystem: Environmental > Terrestrial > Soil > Temperate forest >... | reverse complement strand
AGCATTCTCGCAATGTCTTTGCATACGCAGATGCAGCGTTTTTATTCCTCTCAATATTAAAAAGCAATCCTGCGGACCAGGCACAGCGCCGCAGCAATTCTGGAGGAACGAAAACTGCTCGGCAAGCCCAGGGTCGTTGCAAACCAAGGCACCCATAATAACATCCGAATGTCCGCCCATGTATTTGGTGAGCGAGTGCATTACTACGTCAGCGCCCAAATCCATAGGAGTTTGCAGGTAAGGCGTGGCGAAAGTATTATCAACTGCCAATAGGACGTTATGTTTTTTTGCAATAGCCGACACAGCCGCAATATCCACAATATTCAGCATAGGGTTGGTGGGAGTTTCCAGCCATATCAACTTAGTATTTTTGTTAATATGTTTCGCTGCTTCTTTTGCATTTTCCATTGAAATGAAATGAAATTTCAGCCCGTAGTTTTCAAACACCTTTGTAAAAATGCGGTAGCTGCCCCCATAAAGGTCGTTCACGGAAATGATTTCATCGCCGGGTTTAAATATCTTCAGCAGCGTATCTATCGCTCCCATTCCGCTCGAAAAAGCAAAGCCGTGTCGCGCATTTTCCAGCGCGGCAATATTCTTTTGCAAAGCATCGCGCGTGGGGTTCTGCGTTCGTGCATATTCATAACCCTTATGGTCTCCGGGTCTGCGTTGCACATAAGTTGATGTTTGAAAAACCGGCGTCATAATCGCTCCGGTTGAAGGGTCAGGCGTTATGCCTGCGTGAATGGCTTTGGTTCCGAATTTCATTTTGTTGTATAAGAAGGCGCAAAAGTAATTCTTTTGCTTTGATTTGCTCATTTAAGTTGCGGTTACACATGCAACCGTTGCGGTTACACCTGCAACCGTTACGGTTACACCTGCAACCGTTACGGTTACACATGCAATCACTACGGTTACATACGCAAGGGCTACGGTTGAATATGCAAGGAGAACATTATTTTACCTCCTCAATCAACGCCCTTTTAACCGGCTTGCCAACCGAATCGGGCGAAAGCGGGATGGTTTCCATGTAAATATTGAGCGGCTGTTGAATATTGAAGAAGTCATAAAAGTTTCTTCCCCACTTATTAATTTCTTCCTTATTATTTTCTTTCTGCGCAGCAATCAGCTTATATTCCCAAGCCCTGTATCTTTCGGAAGAAAATGTTTTTTGGAGCATGGATTTATCAAGCGGAGTTTCTTTACCTGAAGAATCAATGGTAGTGAATGATAAAGTTTCCGTTTCTGAAGGAACCAAATAAGCAAAAGTAGGATAGCAGGCGAAAGGAAAGGAAGTGATTTTAAAGATGCCGCAGATGATGTTTGCTGAAAGAAGAATGGTTGCTATAATGGTGAGAAGGGACGAGGGACGGAGGACGACGGTCGAGGAGGAGGTGGCGTGTCCCGTTCCTCGTCCCCTGTCCCTCGTCCCTATAAAGAAAACATAGCACATTACTAATTTATAAAAACTGATTTGCATAAACAGGAAAGTAAAACCATGAAACAACAACCCGCCGATAATGGCTGCAATCCTCGTTTTCTTATTAAAAAGCAACAATACAAAACCAAGTTCAAAAATGATGGTATAAATTCCTGCAAGTTTATAAAGCAACGGATAATGGTCAATGCGAAAAAAAGGCAGCCAGCCGTTCAGGTCAATCCATTTCAGTTGCATTTGGTTTCGCACGTTGTCGGTCAAAGCCCAATCAAGCCCGCAATCCCAAACCTTCCAAAAACCCGGAAAGAAATAAATAATACCGAATAAAAGCCATATTACCTTTATGGGAAAGGAATAATTGATTGTCCCTCGTCCCTCGTCCCCCGTCCCTTTCTTCCTCTTTTTTAACCACGCATCAACAGAAAGCGCATCGAAACACGGGCTGAAAGCCAGCACCGCCGGAAACCAAACTAAATAATGTCCATGATTCACCTTTCCAAAGAAATTCGGAACGCCAATGATATAAAAAGCCATGACAACATAGACAAGCATGGACATGCGAGTCCATAAACCAATCATGGAAAGAAAAGCGGAAAGGAATAATAATCGCAATGCCCATTCAACGGTTGAAGGCGTAATGGGAATTATGGCGATTAACCACCCTATTCCCGGCAACGGAACGCGGGCATCGTGAGGCATATTACCCCAGGGGAAATCAATCTTTTCCATACCGCTCAAAACCAATGGCGCAGTAATGCCTCCTGCAACAATTCCGAAATAAAATATTCTGAACAAAGCAAGATTGACTGCATTTCCGGGTTCGCTGAAGAATTGTTGAAGCTTTGAAAAAATACATGAAAAAGGGTACAGCGCAAACAATAAGAAAATAAGGAGCATCCCCCTTGAGAACCATAATTGCCAAAGGAAGCGCAGCGGTTCGCCAGGTGCAATAAATGAAATAAGGTAATAACCTGTGAAGGTAATAGTGAAAAGGGAGAGGTAAAATGTGAGTTGTAAGCGTTTCAATTGACTATTGACTAATAAAAACAACGCTCCGGTTGCAAGATATTATTCTTACAACCAGAGCGGTATTACAGACACAATTTATTTATTGCGCAGTAAATGTAATGGTATAAGTATAAGTTGTAGAAGTTGTGCTGTTAGCAACCTGCGTATATGTTGCTACAAACGAGGAACTGGTAAGCGATGAAATAAGAAAAGAAGGTGAAACATTACTCATATTGCCACCAATGACAAGTAATAATGTTTCTCCCGGGTTGAATTCCCATGATCCGGCAGAAGAATTGTCAGGAGTACAAACTACTCCTACGTCAGTAGTTGTATATGTCCCATTTGAACTGAATCTCATCAAATCATCTTTCTGACATGCGGGAATAAACGACATGCCGTTAGGTAAATAGTTATAAATATCAGTTACCGGAACACCCGTTCCTGATAAGTCTCTACCTGGGAAAACTGTCAAAGCTGTCAATTTCCAGTTTTTATCACTCAACAACTGGGTTTTGGTTGGATTATCCTTTTTACAGGATGTGATTGATAAAATTGTTGCAAGCAACACAATGGGTAAAAGAATTAGTTTTTTCATAATTTTTTGTTTTAGATTAAATGGTTAGTATTCGGCGGCAATATTACTACTTATTTTTGAACCGGACAAATCTTTTTTTATTCAATCCACATTATCATGCAGAAAAGGATTATTGGGTTTCAGCGTTGCCTGTTTGTCTTCATCTTCGCTTAAAGTGTATTTCGAGATATTTGATTCGGAAGAATGAGGCACGTTGCCAAGTTGCACATTGCGGCGTTTGTATGCAGGTTCGTTTTCAAGGTCGTTCAAACCGGTGGCGGTGTTCAGCTTATAATTGAAATGCTTCAACTGGTTGAGCCGTTCCTGTTGTTTCTTAATTTGCTCATCTTCCTGCTCATTTTTCTGAACGGTTTTCAACACAAAGTTTTCTTCGAAAACCGGCTTTTCCTGCTCCAACTCCTGAACGGGTTCTTTAACGGGTTTCCTCATATCGAACTCAATACTCACCTGCTGCTCCTCCCTTCGGGTAATAATGAACGGCTCCTCCGGCTTTTCTTCTATATTTTCAATAGGAAACTTTTCAACCTGTACAACCGGCTCCGGTTTCTTTTCATCTAAGGTAAGCATAACTTTCTCTGGCTTTTTGACAGGCATCGCGCCTGAAATATAAGTGTTCTGAAAACCGGTGGCAATAACCGTAACGGTAATCTGGTCGCCTAAGGTTGCATCAACACCGTTACCCCAGATGATGTCGGCAGTTTGCCCGGCTTCTGCCTGAATATAATCAGTAATTTCAGAAACCTCGTCCATCGTAACTTCCTGGTCGCCTGAATTGATGTAAAGCAGGATGTTGGCAGCGCCCTTTATGTGGCTGTCGTTCAGCAACGGAGAAGCGAGCGCCAGTTCCACTGCCTTCAACGCCCTGTCCTCGCCCGAAGCAGCGGCAGAACCCATAATCGCCACGCCGCTGTTGGTCATTACGGTTTTGATGTCGGCAAAATCAACATTCACATAGCCGGTAACGGTGATGATTTCGGCGATGCTCTTCGCGGCGGTGGTCAGGATGTTATCCGCTTGTGCAAATGCTTCACCGAGGCGTAAGTTGCCATACATTTCACGTACTTTGTCATTACAAATAACGAGCAAGGTGTCCACGTTCTTTTTCAGTTCCTCCAGCCCGCTTTCCGCCTGCATCTTTCTTTTCTTTCCTTCAAAAGAAAATGGAACAGTGATGATTGCAACCGTCAGGATACCCATTTCTTTGGCAATGCCTGCAATGACAGGAGCAGCGCCGGTGCCGGTGCCCCCCCCCATGCCTGCCGTGATGAATACCATTTTGGTGTTTTCGCCAAGAATGGTTCGCAATTCCTCGATGTTTTCAATGGCGGCATTTCTACCTACATCGGGGATGGAACCTGCGCCCCTGCCTTCGGTCAGCGAAGTGCCTAACTGGATTTTGCGCTGCACCGGGCTCATGTCGAGCGCCTGCTGGTCGGTGTTGCAGACAATAAAATCAACGCCGCGGATGCCCTGGCGGAACATGTGATTAACGGCGTTGCTGCCGCCTCCGCCTACTCCAATCACCTTAATGATTGACCCTGAATTGTCGGGATTTGGAAAATCGAACTTCATCATTTGTTTCATGTTTTTGTTTGTTTGTCGTTAGTTGATAATTGTTAATTTTTTAATTGATTGGTTTTATTAGTTATTAATTGATTGATTTTAAATTGGATTTATATTTAAGGTAATTGAATTTTGTAAAAATTGAGGTTGTAAACTGAAAAAAAGCCAGTAGTTCCAGCCCATATTCGCGCGGTTCTTTGAAATATCCGTGCGGTTCTCTGACATATCCGTGCGGTTTTTTGACAGAACCGCGCGGTTCTTTGGCATATCCGTGCGGATTTGGAACAGAACCGCGAGCAAAAAGGAGATTTTCAGGCGGTAATGGATATGTTGGGCATGTCTATTCATAACTCAATCCTTATCTTCCTCAAAGAAGTTAGCTGTCTTTTGAAAAAGCGTGTTAAACCAATCGCCGCGTGTCTTTCTTGAATGTTCCACAACAACTGTTTTCTTATTCTTCTTGAGAAGCTTTTCATTGAAATGAAGACCTTTTATTACCAAACCGATACCCGTTGCATACATTGGGCTGGTTATTTCCTGCGAATTTCCTTTTGCAAGATGCTCATTCGGATAGCCGATTCTCGTATCCATTCCCGTAATGAATTCCACCAATTGCGCGATGTGCTTCAATTGAGCGCCGCCGCCCGTAAGTACAATCCCGGCAATCAACTTCTTTTCGTAGCCAGAGTTCTTAATTTCATAATAAATATGCTCTATAATTTCCTCCATTCTTGCCTGGATGATGTGAGCTAAATTGCGAAGAGAAATCTCCTTCGGTTCGCGTCCCCTCAATCCGGGAATGGAAACAATTTCATTTTCGAGGTTCTCGTTCGCCAGCGCCGAGCCGAACTTAACCTTCAACAGTTCCGCCTGGTTTTTTATAATGGTGCAGCCCTCTTTGATGTCCTCCGTAATAACGTCGCCGCCAAAAGGAATTACCGCAGTATGGCGGATGATGCCGTCCTGGAAAATGGCAATATCTGTTGTGCCTCCGCCAATATCAACCAACACCACGCCGGCTTCCTTTTCCTCCTCGCTCAATACCGCATCGGAAGAAGCGAGCGGCTCTAAAATCAATTCCGTAAGCGTAAGTCCTGCCTTTTCAATACATTTATATACATTCTTTGCAGCGGAAATCTGCCCGGTAATGATATGACAATTCGCCTCCAGCCGAATGCCGGACATGCCAATAGGGTCTTTAATGCCTTGCTCGTTATCCACAATGTACTCTTGCGGCAACACATGGATTATTTCCTCACCGGGAAGCATCACCAATTTATACATATCCTCAATCAGGGCATCAATATCCTCCTGGCAGATTTCCTTTTCAAGCGAATTTCGCGTCTTGATGCCGTGGTGTTGCAGACTTTTGATGTGCTGCCCGGCAATACCGACATTCACTGATTTGATTTCCACACCCGATTTGGCTTCCGCCTCCTCCACAGCAGTACGGATTGCCTGAATGGTTTTTTCGATGTTGGACACGACGCCGCGTTTCACACCCACCGACTCGGTTTTACCCATGCCGAGGATTTCGACTTTGCCATAATCATTTTTTCGTCCGACAATGCAGCAGACTTTTGTGGTGCCAATGTCTAAACTGGCAACGATTTCTGAAGGTTCCATGTTTTGCATTTTTTTGTTGAGTTATTATGTTATTTCTTATACCTTTATTTCTTTCTTAGTACACACCACCTGGTTCTTAAATTTCAGGTTGATAATACTGTAATTATTCCATCCCACATTGTTTAATCCTTTCTCATAAAACAATCGCAGTTTTTTGAACTTTTCTTCCATTGCCGTAATATCCCCGAAAATTATCTTATGATTTCCTACTCTCGGTATTAATACTATTTCATTTTCTTCATTGATGAAAATTTGCTCTATCTGCACTTTCAGAAACTCATCTTTATCAATGTAACTTGTAAGGGTAAATATTTCATCCAGTATGGTTGTGTCCGCCTGTTCCTTTGAAAGACTATTCATACTCAACCTGCAAACCAGCGGATAGTTTTCCTTAATATTCCCGTTCGCCACCGGCACTCTCGCCGCATAATTGACTGAAAGCGGCATTGGTTTCCCATGTTCGTCAATGTAATAACTATCGCCCGTAAGGTTATAAATGCGAACCACCGGACGACGTTGTACGACCTCTATCTTTAAAACGCCATCAATGGTAGTGTAAACTTCTGCATTCTCTACCGACGGGTTGTTTTTTACAGACCTTTCCAAGCCCGCAATGTTGATACGGCTCACAGGAGTTCCTATTAATGAATCGCCTTTATTAAAGATGATTTCCTTGATGTCTTCTTCTTCTATGAAATAATTCTCATTTTTCCTGTCAATATTGACGATAATTGCCTTGCATAGTACTTTATCCTGCTCAATGCTGATAAAGCCAAGCGAAACTGCAATGCCTGCAAAGATGCCGCACCAAAGGATTATGGCTAATATTTTTAAGATTTTTTGCTTCATAAAGCTAATTCTATTCTGTGATGTTCAGGCATTTCACTATATGTTTTACCATTAAGCAATCGTCCGTTTGCCTTTTTATTTTTACCTCCCCATTGTTTGAAAAAGAATGCTACACCTGCATATTTACATTGTTCCTGTATATTCAGCACCCAATCCGTATTCATTGGTCTTGGAGTATGCCCGCTTTCACCTCCTACTATAACCCAATCAATTTTATTAAGATTCATATTGTAAAGCGGACCGATTAATGGTTCACATGAAAGAAATTTCACCTTTGCGTTTGTTTTGCGAAGGAAATCAATACGTGAAACCACCTTTTTATTCTCTACAGAAACTCCCATCCATATATTGTCCGTCCATTTCAGTTCTTCGTGAACTTCATAAAGTCGTTCCGCTCTTTTGGTTAGCACTTGGAAAACATGTTTCGGATTGTCATTCATTACTTCAAATACCTGTTTGATATAGTCAAGAGGAATATCGGGATGAAACAAATCACTCATGGAATTAACAAAAACAACCTTAGCGGTTTTCCATGTATAAGGTATGCTTAAAGTATCTGGATGTATGCTAACTTTAAACCCGTCTTTATATTTTTCCTGTCCCATTGCCTGAAGCCGTTTAGACATGACTTCTGCATAACAGAATTTGCAACCTGCCGTAATTTTGTTACAACCCGTTGTTGGGTTCCAAGTCATTTCTGTCCATTCTATGCTTGATTGTGCCATTGTTCTATTTCTTTAAAAATAAAAGAGATTCATCATTTAATCTGCCAGTACCTCTAACATCCTTAAATGATATTTTGTTTTCCTTTACAAGTTGAGCAATTGCTTTTTTAAAATCAGAACCTGAATATCGCATAAAATGATTAATGACAATATACTTCCATAAATCAGATCGCTTAAGTTTCCTTTTTTCTATAAAGGATAAAATATTTTCTTTTAATGAGTAGTCATAGTTTGAAGGAAGGATGAAATTTTGATCTTCCGTTTCAAATAAAGTACCTTTAACTGTCGTATTCCAAATATGAGTCCAATAAGCTTTAAACATAATATCATTCATTAACACGGGTGCATCAATATGCCTTGAAGCAAAGAAAATATAATATTTAACGTTATGGGGAGTAGTTTCAAAAACAGGGCAATAACCTACAAATGGCAGATGGGCTTCCAAAAGTTTCTTATATCCCAACATTACATTTTCAATTTGTTGATTAGGAGATAACTTATCATTAAACAAATATTCTTTCCAATAATCTCCTCCTAATACCGATGATAAGGTTTTTCTACAAGCAATTGCTTTATCATCAAGTCCCTTTCCTTCAAGTTCATTATTCTTATTTGCCAATCTATGTATTATCGGAACACTAAGATTTATTATTATTTCAGTACTGAACTTTATTGGTCTTTTAAGAAAAGGAATTAAATTAACAAATTCACATCCTTTTAAACCAAATGGATCAAGATATATTAATAGTGTTTCATTAGAAAGTATTTGTGTTAATTCAGATAGTAATTCAGATGCTTCTCCATTAATTGTTATTGCTTTTTTATCTTCAATTTGTTTGGAAAGTAGCTTTTCAAGTCGTATGTGATGTTCTTCATTATTGTTGACTAATATTGCCGTGTAATTATCTTTAACAAGTTTCTCCGCAATTTGACAAATCATTAATGGAGAACCAGTGGTACCATCATCAAATTTACCAGGACCAGCAAATGCATCAACTAATATAATTTTGTTACCTAATTGATTAACCTTAGCCAAATACGCAGACAAATAACTTCCCAATACTTGGTCTTTTATTTTTGACCAAGGTCTTTTTCCCTCAAAAAATTCTTTGTCAGTATAGAAACTCATTTTATTTCAGTTTTCATGATATTGTCAATTTCAATCTTAAATCCAGCAAATTCTTTATCGGTTCAACCAATCTGTCAATATCTCCCGCTCCGAGCGTTAAAACAACCTCTGATTTCCTATTACTCAATTCTTCCATCAACTCCTCATTCGTGCATAACATCTTGTTTTTCATTTTTACTTTATCAAGCAGCATCCTTGAATTAATACCCTCAATAGGCAATTCTCTTGCAGGATATATCTCCAACAGAATTAATTCATCCAACAATGCAAGCGATTGCGCAAACCCATCCGCAAAATCTCTTGTTCTCGTGAACAAATGCGGTTGAAAAATTCCTATAATCTTCTTACCTGGATATAACTCCTTTACCGATGTTATACATGCCCGTAATTCTTCGGGATGATGCGCATAATCGTCTATATAAACAATATCTTTTTCTTTGATATGAAATTCAAAACGCCGATGTACGCCCTTGAAAGTTTCAAGCGCTTCACGGATATTAGATTCAGATATATTCATGGAAATAGCCACTGCAATTGCCGCAAGTGCATTTTCCACATTGTGCAAACCGGGGTACCCGAAACGCATTTGCTTTATAATGGCTTTCGGACATATTATATCAAATACATGTTCTCCATCTTCAATTTTAATGTTCGCTGTTGTAAAATCGGCTTTTTCATGGAGGGAATATGAAATGCATTGAATGTCTGTAATATCATGTAAAGGCAATCCCTGCTTATATATCAGCATTCCGCCTTTTTTCACTTTCCTGGCAAATAATTTATATGATTCTTCGAGGTGTTCTTTGGTTTGATATATATCAAGATGGTCAGCATCCATGGAGGTGATGACTGCAATTTGCGGATGCAGCGTAAGGAATGACCTGTCGTATTCATCTGCCTCCACTACCATTGTAGTGCCTGTTTTGGAGAGAATAAGGTTGGTATGATAGTTTACTGAAATGCCTCCGAGAAAGGCGGTGCAATCTACTCCTGCTGTTTTCAGGATGTGAGCTATGATGGTGGAAGTAGTTGTCTTTCCATGCGTCCCTCCAATGGCAACAGTGTAGTTGTCTTTGGTTATTTCTCCTAAAACCTCCGAACGCTTCAAAATATGGAACCCGCTTCTGTTCATGTATTCCAACTCCGAATGATTGGCTGGAATGGCGGGCGTATAGATAACAAGCACATTGTCCCTGTTTTTTGGGTTGGTAATATTTTCAGGAATAAGTTGCACGTTGTCTTCAAAATGTATGCGTATTCCTTCTGCTATTAATTCATCGGTCAAAGAGGAAGGTGTTTTGTCATAGCCGCTCACTTCCTTTCCCATTGCTTTGAAAAATCTTGCCAAAGCGCTCATGCCAATGCCTCCGATACCAATTAAATAAATGTTGCTAATGCTTGTGCTGTTCATTTCTTCTTCACTAATCTCAATATTTCATTTGCAATTGCAATCCCTGAATCCTGGAAGGCAAGTCGGGCAATGTTTTCCTGCAATTTTATTCTTCTCACCTCATCTTTCATTAAACTAATCGCTTCATCACAAAGCTTTTCACCCGCCTCATTATCTTTTACCAGCACCGCCGCATTATAATTAACCAAAGCCATTGCATTCATGGTTTGATGGTCTTCCGCAACATTGGGCGAAGGAACAAGGATTGCAGGTTTTTTAACCAAACACAATTCAGACACAGAACTTGCTCCTGCTCTTGATACTACGGCATCTGCAACAGCATAAGCATAATCCATTTTAGTAATGAAATCATATACTTTAATGCCTGAATCCTGGTATGATTCTGCTGCTGCTTTCGCGGAAGCGAAATAAGATTTACCGGTTTGCCATACTACCTGAATGTCATTAGCCACAAACTTTTTCAGCCCTGTTTTGATACTTTCATTAATGGTTTTCGCTCCAAGACTTCCTCCAATAACCAACAATATCTTTTTATCGCCTGATAATCCGAAATACTCCAATCCACGCTCTCTTTTGCCTTGCAGGTTCTGAATATCCTGTCTTACAGGATTACCCGTCAACATAATCTTTTCTTTTGGAAAGAATCTTTCCATATTGTTATAGGCAACACATATCTTGTTTACCCGTTTCCCTAATATTTTATTGGTAATGCCTGCATAGGAATTCTGCTCCTGTATCAGGGTTGGAACACCGTTAAGCGTTGCCACAAACAAAATTGGTCCGCTGGCATAGCCACCCACACCGACTACCACATCGGGCTGAAACCGTTTCAGAATCTTATTCGCTTTCATAATGCTTCCGAACACTTTAAAAGGAAATGTTAAATTCGATAATGATAAACTTCTTTGCAATCCGCTAATTTTTAAACCTTCTATCTTATAGCCCGCAGCAGGCACTTTCTCCATTTCCATTCTTCCTTCGGCTCCCACAAACAGTATGTCTATATCCCTGCTCAATTCCTTTAATGAATTAGCTATTGCTATTGCCGGAAATATATGCCCGCCTGTGCCGCCACCGCTTATTATTACTTTGAGCACGATTACGCCGTCCTTAATTTATTTACACTTACCTTCTCTTTTTTCGGTTCTTTTTCCTCCTGACTTTCTTCCTCTGACATTCTGCTGACACTTAATATTATTCCGATTGAGATGCTTGTAAACCATATTGATGTCCCCCCCATACTTAATAAAGGTAATGGTTGCCCTGTTACAGGGAATAGGTTTACCGCCACAGCCATATTTATCATTGCCTGGAAAATTAAGCTGAAGCAGCAACCCATCGCCAGCATGGTTCCGAATGTTTTCGGGCTTTTGATAACAATTCTTATTCCGCGAAACAATAATATAAGGTATAGAAAAATGACAATGCCACCGCCGAGCAACCCGTATTCTTCTATAATAATAGCATAGATAAAATCTGAATAAGGATGCGGAAGAAAATTCCGCTGGATGCTGTTACCCGGTCCTTTTCCGAGTACGCCTCCGTTGGCAATGGCAATCTTCGCCTGCGTTACTTGGTAGTTTTCCTTTGCTTCGCCCCCGGCAAAGTTTTCAATCCTGCTCTTCCATGTTCCCAAACGCCCCTGGTGGTTGGGAGATTTCCAAAGTATCAATATGAAGATGGAAAACAATACAACGCCTGTTCCGATAAGAATAAGTATATACTTCATATTAATTCTGCCGATGAACATAAGAATAAGGCAGGTGGTGAAAAGCACCGCAGCCGTAGAGAAGTTTGCAGGGACAATTAAGCCGCAAATGATGATGACAGGAGCCATCATAGGCACAAAGGCGGTTTTAAAATCTTTTATTTGTTCCTGCTTTTTCGACAGCAGGCGTGCAATATACATGATGAGCGCCAGTTTTGCGAAGTCAGATGTCTGGAAAGTTATGTTCACAATGGGCAGCGTGAGCCAGCGGCTTGCGGTATTGATGTTGGTTCCCATCATTAAAGTGAAAAGAAGGATGGGAACTGCAATGAAAATGGCTATTTGGGAGATGCGGGAGTAATAACTGTATTTCACAAGGTGAGCGAGGTACATCAATCCCAAACCAAGCAGCAGGATGATGAAATGCTTGAGGAGATAATATTCTGTGTTGCCCGACTGGTATTTATATGCCAGTGTTCCGGTGGAACTATAAACCGCCAGCAATGAAATGACTGAAAGGAGGATAACGATCAACCAAATGACCTTATCGCCTTTCAACCTATTGAAGATTGAATATTGATTATTGACTATTTCTGCCATGTATAGAGGGGCTAAAGCCCCAATTGTTGTTTGTTATCATTTATCCACGCCCTGAAGGGCGTGGCAACTCATTCATAATTCATAATTCATAATTCATAATTTCTTCAACTTCTTCACCGCTTTCTTAAACTTCGTTCCTCTATCCTCATAACTATCGAACAAATCGAAACTGGAACAGCCGGGTGAAAGCAGCACCACATCGCCTGTTTCCGCTACCGACTGTGCAGAGATGACCGCTTCTTCGGCATTGAAGGCAGCGATGATGACTTCCACTTTGCTCACAAATGTTTTGAATAATTTACTGTTGTCTTTGCCTAAGCAAATGATTGCTTTCACCTTGTCGCCAACCATTTCTTTCAGCATGGAATAATCCTGACCCTGTTCCAAACCGCTTGTTATCCAGATGATGGGCTTAGTCATCCGCTCCAGCGAATACCAGGTGAGGTTCAGGTTGGTGGCTTTTGAATCGTTGATGTAATCAACACCGGCGATGGTGGTGATAAATTCGAGGCGATGTTCCGTACCCTGAACTTCGTCAGTGCCTTCATGGATGATGCTATGGCGCAGTTCCAGGATTTTGCTGAAGGAATCGGCTTTGGGCTTGCCGGTTTTTACTTTTACGAGCGTTTCATTTTTCATGTTTATGTTTTTTTATTTGTACCCCTTCAAGGGTTTTAAACCCTTGAAGGGGTATGTGTGTTATAACTCCCTCACCGCTTGTTTAAATTGCCTTCCCCTGTCTTCATAATTCTTAAACAAATCGAAGCTGGCGCAGCAGGGCGACAGCAACACAGTATCGCCGGTTTTTCCGAACCTGTATGCTGCTTTTACCGCTTCTTCAGCCGATTCCGTATCCACTATATCCTTTATCACTCCATCAAATGCCTTATGGATTTTGGTATTGTCCTCACCCAAACAAACAATCGCTTTCACCTTTTCCTTCACCAAATCCATTACCATCTCATAATCGTTTCCTTTATCAATGCCTCCAACTATCCAAACCACCGGCGTTGTCATGGCTTCCAACGCATACCAGCACGAGTTTATGTTGGTGGCTTTTGAATCGTTGATGAACAGGATGCCACGCACGCTCGTTACTTCTTCCAGCCGATGCTCCACATTCTGAAAATCGCTCAACGCTTCCCTGATAATTTCTTTTCTTACATACAATGCGCTTGCCGTTATGCCTGCCGCCAGCGCATTATAGAGGTTATGCTGTCCTTTCAGCGAAAGCTCGTCGAGCGTCATGGTCAGCGGCTCATCGCCCATGGCAATGGTCAGGTAATCTTCGGTAATAAACCCGCCCGGTTCGGGGTTTTCTTTTATGCTGAATGGATATAGTTCGCTTTTCAGCGGATGTTTTTCAAGATGTTCCATGATGATTTTATCATCTAAGCAATAAATGAAAACATCTTCTGCCGTTTGATTCTGCGTGATTCTGAATTTCGACAGCACATACTTCGACATATCATAATCATAACGGTCCAAATGGTCGGGCGTGATGTTAAGCAGCACGGCAATATTGATTTTTGAATGATACATCCCGTCCAACTGAAAACTGCTCAATTCCAGCACATAATAATCATGCGTTGTTTCCGCAACCTGCATTGCCAGCGATTTCCCCACGTTTCCTGCCAGCCCCACATTCAATCCCGCTTTCTTGAGGATGTGATAAGTGAGCATGGTGGTGGTGGTTTTGCCGTTCGTTCCCGTTATGCCGATTATTTTGGCTGATGTATGCCGCAATGCAAATTCTATTTCAGAAATGATTGAAATACCTTTTGCTTTAATTCTTTTAATTAATGGCGCTTTGTCAGGAATGCCGGGACTTTTGATGATTTCCGAAGCATTCATTATTTTTTCTTCCGAATGTTTTCCTTCTTCCCAATCAATATTTCTTGCCGTGAGCATCGCTGCATAATTTTCATGCACTTTTCCATTGTCAGAAACAAAAACGTCATAGCCCAGCTTCTTTGCCAGCACGGCAGCGCCTACTCCGCTTTCGGCTGCTCCGAGAATGACTATGCGATTGTTGTTCATTGATTTGAATAGGTGAATTGGTGAATTTTTGCCCTAAAATTTAATACTTCTGCACTGGTGCGCAAACGTTCTACACTAGTGTAGAACCCTTCTACACTAGTGTAGAGACCTTCTGCAATAGTGTAGAAATGCTCTGCAATAGTGTAGAAATGCTCTGCAATAGTGTAGAAACGCTCTGCAATAGTGTAGAAATGCTCTGCAATAGTGTAGAAACGCTCTGCAATAGTGTAGAAACGCTCTGCAATAGTGTAGAAACCTTGCATTTTCATGTTTTTACCTCAATTTCAATGTAACTACAGTCAATATCGCCAACATAATTCCGATAACCCAAAAGCGGGTAACAATCTTCGATTCGTGATAACCTACCTTTTGATAATGGTGATGCAGGGGAGCCATTTTGAAGATGCGCCTGCCTTCGCCATATTTTTTACGGGTATATTTGAAATAACTTACCTGGAGCATCACGGAGATATTTTCTATGAGAAATATCCCGCAGAGCAATGGAATCATCAGTTCTTTACGAATTGCTAACGCGAATACCGCGATGATTCCACCGAGCGACAAGCTGCCGGTATCGCCCATAAAAACCTGCGCCGGATAGGAGTTGTACCACAGGAACCCGATGCAGGCGCCCACAAAAGCGGCGCTGAACACCACCAATTCGCCGGAAGCGGGGATGTACATAATATTAAGGTAATCGGCAAACACGGTATTACCCGACACATAAGCGAAAATGCCGAGCGTCAGCCCGATTATGGCGGACGTACCTGTGGCAAGCCCGTCAATTCCGTCGGTAATGTTCGCCCCGTTCGATACGGCGGTTACAATGAAGATGACAATTGGAATGAACAGCAGCCAAGCCCATTTGCGGCAGTCATTACAGAAAGGAGTGAGGATGCTTGAATAGTCAAATTCGTTGTTTTTCACGAAAGGAATGGTGGTTTTCATTGATTTTGTTTTCTTTTTCAGGAAGGTATGGGTAAGGATGATTCCTTCTTCGTTATATTGAAACATTGTATCAACAACGGCATTGGGTTCATTGTTGATTTTTTCATAAATAACAACATTTTTATTAAAGAAAAGCGTTATCCCCACAATCAATCCTAACCCTATCTGCCCAAGCATCTTCGATTTCGCCCGCAACCCTTCCTTATCTTTCTTGAATACTTTGATATAATCATCAAGGAAACCAATCACACCCAGCCATATTGTGGAAACAATCATCAGGATAATATAAACATTCATAATGCGGGCGAAAAGCAGCGTGGGAATGAGGATTGCTGCAAGAATAATCAGCCCTCCCATAGTGGGCGTGCCTTGTTTTTTCATTTGTCCTTCCAAACCTAAGTCCCTCACCGTTTCGCCCACCTGTTTCACCCTTAAATATGTGATTAATCCTTTACCGAAAATCATGGTAATAACCAATGAAGTGATGATTGCCAAAGCAGCCCTGAAAGAGATGTATTTAAACACCCCCGAACCCGGGAAGTTGAAATGCTGATGGATGTAATCGAAAAGGTAGTAGAGCAAGGGAGTTATGAGTTATGAGTTATGAATTGTTAGAATCCAGAAGGGATTAAATATGAATAGCCCCCGATGAAATCGGGGGGTAGATATATTCGCGAAAGTCCAACCCTGAAAGGGTTGAATAAACGAATATTGAATTAAAGAATTTATAAGTTGCATCATTAAATATATTCAACCCTTTCAGGGTTGTGTTGCTTTGTTTGGTTTATTTCTATTCATATTTAATCCCTTCGGGATTACTTATTCATTCATAACTCATAACTTCTTTTAAAATCAGCATATCATCAAACGGATTCTTTATTCCTTTTATTTCCTGGTATTTCTCATGTCCTTTTCCCGCCACGAGAATAATATCTCCTGCGTTTGCAAGATTACAACCGGTATTTATCGCTTCTTTCCTGTCCACAATGGAAATGACTTTTCTTTTATCAACCGGGTCAAGCCCTGTTTTCATTTGTTCGATGATAAGAGCAGGGTCTTCCGAACGGGGATTATCGGAAGTAAGAATCACTTTATCGCTCCATTGGCAGGCAATCTTCGCCATCACGGGGCGTTTTAGCGCATCCCTGTCGCCTCCGCAACCAACAATCGTAATGACTTTTTCATTTCCCGTGCGAATGTCTTTAATGGTTTTCAAAACATTTTCGAGCGCATCGGGAGTATGAGCATAATCCACTATACCTATTATATTATCAGGAGTTTTCAGGTATTGAAACCTGCCTTCCACCGCTTCGAGGTTGCTAAGGGCGGTCAGGACATCTAATTTATCTTTGCCAAGCAATACCGCAGTTGAATAAACCGCAAGCAGGTTATACGCGTTGAATGTTCCGATAAGCCGGGTCAATACTTCATTACCGTCAATGTTCAGCAATAAACCGCCAAGCTGATTCTCCATGATTTTGCACTTGAAATCAGCCATTGAACGCAACGCATAAAACCTAATGGTTTTCGATTTGCAATTCTGAACCATTATTTTGCCGTTCTTGTCATCATAATTGCTTAACGCGAAACTTTCCGAACCAAGCATATTGAAAAAGCCCTGCTTCGCTTTGATATATTCCTCAAAGGTTTTGTGATAATCGAGGTGGTCGTGTGTGATGTTTGTGAAAACTCCTCCCGCAAAGTCAAGCCCCGTTATCCTGTGCTGCACAACCGCATGAGAACTTACCTCCATGAAGCAATAAGTACAGCCGCTTTGAACCATTTCGGCTAATAATTCATTCAATCGCAAGGCATCGGGGGTGGTGTGTGTGGCGTTTAGTTCTTCTTTGTCAATTCTGATATTAACCGTTGAGAGCAACCCGACTTTAAAGCCAAGCGCCCGGAACAGCTTATATAATAAGGTAGCGGTTGTTGTTTTTCCATTAGTGCCGGTGATGCCAACCAATTTCAATTTTGAAGACGGGTTATCGTAAAAGTTAGCTGCGATATAGCCCAATGCCTCCGAACTGTTCTTTACCTTTATATAGGTGATGTCTTCCTGAATATCTTTGGGAATGTTTTCACAAACTATTGCAATCGCTCCTGCTTTTATTGCCTGACCAATAAATTGATGTCCGTCAGAAGCGGTTCCTTTAATAGCAACAAACAGGCATTTCGGTTTTACTGCTCTTGAATCAAAGCATACAGACTCAATCTCAATTTGAGTTGAGCCAAGAACGTCCTCTAAACGGGCTTTATATAGTATATCGCTTAATATTCTCATCTAAGATAATTCTATTACTATCTGTGTACCTTTATTTATCATCGTTCCCGCCTGGATTGATTGTTTCTTAACCGTTCCGCAACCCGTAATCTTCACTAACAACCCCTGGTTCTCCAACATGAAAATAGCGTCTTTGGCTCCCATCCCAACTACATTCGGAATAAGCCCTTTAATCTCCTTTTGTTCGGATAGGGTCAGGATGTTAGGTTGTTGAACAGGCAATACCCAATCACCTGTCTGTTCTTTTTCCTGGTTGGGAATCTTAATAATATCCAACGCCTTTTTTATTTCCTTGTTAAAACTTAATTTGCTTTCCGGTATCCAGTCCTGCGCCAACAAACTGTCGTGCGTTAATTCCTTGTGCATGTCTAACCGCGTGTAATAAACCTTGTTGGCAATCTCCGTGAAAACAGGACCCGCAACTATATTACCGTAATAACCGTTGTCTGAAGGTTCATTCACTACAACAATGCAGGAATATCGTGGCTTGTCGGCAGGAAAATATCCTACAAAGGATGCCTGGTAGATTACCTTTGAATCTCCTTTATATCCGCCTTCTTTCGCCATTTGAGCAGTTCCTGTTTTACCTGCAATTTTATAATTACTGTTGCGAAGGTTGGTTGCAGTACCATATTCAACCACTCCTTCCATAAAGGTTTTTACAATCTCCACAGTTGCCATAGAACAGATTTGAGGATTGATTACCGTAGTTTCAATCTTTTTCTCCACATGCCCGCGTTTTCTTATTTCTTTTATGAAAATCGGCTTCACCATCTTGCCATTATTCGCCACAGCATTATAAAAGGTCAGCATTTGCAAAGGGGTAATTCGCAGTTCATATCCGATGGACATCCAGGGCAGCGAAACACGACTCCATTCTTTATCTTTCGTATTCTTAATGTTTGGAGGTGTTTCACCCGGAATTTCCAGACCAAGCGGCTCCTGGAGATTCATAGCGTATAACCTGTCAATAAATTTTTGAGGGTCTTTTGAATAATGCTGATAAACCAATTTCGATATTGCTACATTAGAAGAAAGTTCAAAACCGTGTTTGAGCGTAACCTTTCCATTACCGCCATGATGAGAGTCCTTCATGGTACGGTCAAAGAATTTAGTAGTGCCATCTTCCGTATCTACACTATCCAACGGGCTTGCCAAACCATCATCCAACATGGAAATTACCGAAGCGAGTTTAAAGGTTGAACCCGGTTCGGTGCTTTCGCCAATGGCATAATTATATGTTTCCAGGTATACCCCTTCCTCCTTGCGAGTGAGGTTTGCAATAGCTTTTACTTCCCCTGTTTCCACTTCCATCAGCACAGCGCATCCATGATTCGCATTGTGTTTTATCAGTTGAGTTCTCAAAGCATGTTCCGCCACATCCTGGATATTAACGTCAATGGTAGTAACCACATCCCCCCCCATCCTGCGGTTCCAGTTCGTTGTCGTCATTAATGGGAATCCATCCCCCACCCGATACTTTTTGTTTTAATCTTTTCCCGCTTACGCCTTTCAGGTAGTCATGGTATGCGCCTTCAATCCCTACCGGTTGTAAACTATCGCGCCAATACCCTATGGTTCTTGCGGCAAGCTCTTTAAATGGACGCTCCCGCCTGTTCTTTTGCAGGGCAATTAACCCGCCTTCATTCTTTCCAAGCCGGAAAATCGGGAACTTCTTTAACTCTTTCAATTGTGAGAAGGAAACATTCCTGTGGATGAGGAAAAAGCGTTCATCATCTTTTCTTGCCTGAATCAACTCCCGTTTGTATTCTTTCCAATACTTGTCCTTGAACAAATTAGAAAGACACAAAGCGAGAGAATCAATATTGTCATTAAACCGCTCCTGGGTGATATGGTCTCCGTTCACATCCATTCTTATTTCATAGATAGGGGAGGAGGTGGCAAGTAAACTGCCGTCACTTGAAAAGATATTTCCCCTTGCCGCTTCAATGTTAAAATATTTGGTAGTCAGTTGTTGCGCCTTTGTTTTAAGCTCTTCTCCTTTGACCAATTGGAGGAATGCCGCTCTTCCGATAATGGCAATTCCAAAAAGGCACATCATGAAATAGATGAGGTAAACCCGCCACAATATGTCTTTTTTAATGTCCACTTTTAGTTTGGAAAGTTGAGAAGGTTTTGAAAGTTTCTATTGTCCATTGTTAATTACCAATTGCCAATTCGTCTTTTTTTACAATTATTTTC
>Ga0207111_10039_pt2 | contig 20174 bp, 8 predicted proteins | sample Alteio_BWMinHeat_71_FD_153577 | JGI IMG/M metagenome (GOLD analysis project Ga0207111, IMG submission 153577) | Enriched cells from forest soil in Barre Woods Harvard Forest LTER site, Petersham, Massachusetts, United States -... | ecosystem: Environmental > Terrestrial > Soil > Temperate forest >... | reverse complement strand
ACCTCAATACCTCATCATCTTAATCACCTTGCTGAAATCTCCGGCTTTAAATTGCAGGTAGTAAGTTCCGGGAACAAATAATTCTTTAGTACCAATCGGCATTTCATGTTCTCCTGAACTATAAACGCCTTTGTAAGCGGCTACTTCCACTCCCAAAATATTGAATACCTTTATCATCACTTCCTTTTTCTCCGGTAGTGCAAACCTTACAGTAGTATTAGCATTGAAAGGATTTGGATAAATTGACAATTGTCCATTGTCAATTGTCAATTGCCCTATACTTACAGTCCCTGCATTGCTTTTCAATTCAACCAAATCCAGGTTATTATTAACGGCTTCAATCGGGGTAAAGGAAGATGTTATGGAAACAGGTGAAATATCGCCGGTATTACCAACTGCTTTGAAAGTAAGGTAAAACAATGGTGTTTCATCAGCTAAGTCTAAAGAAGTGGCATTTTCAGCAGTCCATAATACACTTAATTCGCCATCCTGTTGTTTCAGGAGACCAAATTCAGCGTCGGTAGCTGCATTTTTAACGCTTGTGAATGATAGAACCGAAGGATTCCAGTTAATGGTAAACTGGTAACCGCTCATGGATTTGAATTGTCTTGCGGTAATGGGTAATTTTATTTGTTCATTCGGAAATACATTACCGGAGGGTATGTCAATATTTACCGAACCGACGTAATCTGTTTTTGCAATGGTATTGTTCCAGCTATTGTTCACATCGCCTAATTTCATACCAATGAAATTCTTGTTGGTTTGAGTAGTAACGCTTGAATAGTATTTGTAATTGTTAAAAGGAAACGGATTGGCTGGATTGGCAAAAACATAGTCACTCGGAACAAAATTCCACAACACTCCATTTGGAAAGGAAGTTCTTGTTCCCAGAATCAATTGTCGGATAAGTAAAATATCCAAAGTAGTAACTGTCCCTGAAAGATTAACGTCGGCTGCAATAATCTTGTATGGAGTAGCTAATAAAGTGGTATTTAAAATATGTCGTTGAATCAACAAAATATCAAGCGTGGTAATGCCATTGGTTACAGAAACATCATTGTTCTTTGCAGGTCTGATGGTATCGTTTTGACCAGAAGGGATGGTAAAACTATAAAGACCATTCGTTGCGGTTGTCATCGTTTGCCCCCCTCCTCCGATAACATTGAGTGTAACGGTTCTGACAGCAGCATTTTGTTCGGAAACAATTGCTCCGCTGATGGTGGAATTAGGAACAGCAGTAACGGTTACCATGTTGGTTCCATTACAGCCATGAAAATCAGTAACGGTTAAAGTAAAAATTGTAGTAGTTGACAAATTAACCGTTGTCGGGTTCTGAATATTTGCATTCACCAATGAAGCGGAAGGAGTCCATGCATAAGCATAAGGCAATGAACCACCTGAAGCAGAGCCGGAAAGCGTGGTGGAAGTTCCAGAAGGAATGCTGACATTCGAACCCGCGTTAACTGTTGGAAGCGGATAGACAGTTACTTTCGTTGTGTCACTATGCAGACTTCCAACCCTTACCGAATAATTCCCGGATGCGCTAACTGTTATGCTCTGTGATGTCGCACCGGTATTCCATAAATAGCTGCTTCCGACACTTGCAGTAAGCGTTATATTACTTCCCTGGCAAAAATTCGTTGAACCGTTTGCAGTAATAAATGGAAGGTTATCAATAACAATTTTGTAGCCGGTAACTGTTTCCTGTAATACATAAGGAATAATGCCATTAACAATGGTATTAAATTTTCCATAAATGGTAAAAGGGTAGGTTCCAACCATTCCTGTTGTTGGGGCTGGTCCATAAAAATGCGCACAGTCGGTGGTTCCTCCGGGGAAAGTTCCTGATGAAGGATTTGTAGCATAACTGAAACCCGGAGGTAAGCCGATAACACTATCAATAATAAAGTTAACGATGTGAACATTATAGCCACCCGTTACAGTGTCGGTTCCAATATAAAATTGCATATCTCCACCATAAGCCGCTCCTACAGATGCATGAGGAAGGTTTACTGTGGTATCAGGATAAAGGTGAGAGTGTGTTCCATCAGGCGGAATGTCAGGTGTGCATTGCGACTTAGCTAAAATTACCATTAAGGATAGAACCAGCGTCAAAAGTAGTTGTTTTTTCATGAGAGTTGGTTTTAAAATTCGCGTGTCAAATTTAGCAAGATTTTTTCTAATGATAGTACCAATTTTGAATTGAGTGTACAATAAATTGCACACATAGCGTTCCCCGACAGTCAAGTCATGCTGTATGAAACTTGTTAAAACAGAGAAAGACCTGACAGGTTTTTAAATCCTGTCAGGTCTATGTTCGCACTTCGATTTAACTTATTATCCTAAATATTGCCTTTGTCGCATTGAAGTAACGGATTTCTTTCTGAATGACGACCCTCTGCAATTTGTCACACCCCTCTCATCACTCAATTCACCATTACCTTTTTTATCATAATCCCTTCCTCCGTTTGCAGTTTCACTACATAAACTCCTGCCGCTTTTTCTCCTAAACTAACAGGTATTTTATGCTCTCCGTTCATTTGTGAATAATCTTCATTAAATACAACCTGTCCAAGTGTATTCATTATTTTTAAAGAAACATTCTCTTTTGAAGAAAGGTTTAATTCAACCATAAAAGAACCGCCGTTTGGATTAGGGTAAATATTTAGATTTGACAACTTTTGCAAAGTTGTCAAATCTGAATTCCCAATACTTACAGTCCCTTCCTCGCTCTTCAATTCAACCAAATCCAAATTATTATTAACCGCTTCAATAGGAGTGATGGAAGATGTGATGGTAACAGGAGATGCGTCGCCTGTTTTACCAATGGCTTTGAAGGTAAGATAGAACAACGGCGTTTCATCAGCCAAATCCAATGATTCAGCATTTTCTGCCGTCCATAATACGCTGATAGCGCCTTCATCCTTTTTATTCAAACCATATTCACCATTCACAACAGCAGCATTATCAACACCCACAAAAGAAAGCACTGTTAGATTCCAGTTAATTGTAAACTGGTAGCCGCTCATTGCCCTGAATTGTCTTGCTGTTACAGGTAATTTGATTTGTTCTCCGGGCAATGCATTTCCAGAAGGCATATCAATATTAACAGAACCTACATAACCGGTTTTTGCTATTGAAGGATTCCAGCTATTGTTCACATCACCCAATTTCATACCAATGAAATTCTGGTTGGTTAGGGCGGATGTACTTGCGTAGTATTTATAATTGTTAAAAGGAAACGGATTGGTTGGGTTGGCAAAAATATAATCAGAAGGAACAAAATTCCAAAGCATTCCGTGAGGGAAGGAGGTCGTTGTTCCTAAAATCAATTGACGAATCAATAAAATATCCAAAGTAGTAACAGAACCTGAAAGATTCACGTCTGCTGCAATAATCTTATAGGGCGATGATAGCAATACTGTATTTAGAATATGTCGTTGTATCAATAAAATGTCAAGCGTGGTGATGCCATTGGTTACAGTAACATCATTGTTCTTGAAAGGTCTGATAGTGTCACTTTCGCCGAAAGGGAAAGTAAAGGAATAAAGACCATCCGTTGCAGTAATCATTGTTTGTGGCGAGCCACTACCTGTAACATTGAGGGTAACAGTTCTTACTGCTGCGTTTTGTTCTGATAAAATTGCTCCGCTGATGGTTACTGTTGGGATTATATTTACGATTACCTGGTCGGTTCCCTGACAACTATTATTATCAGTTACTGTCAAAGTAAAAGTGGTGGTATTTGATAAATTAACCGTTGACGGGATTTGAATAAGGGCATTAACTAAAGAAGCGGCAGGAGTCCATGAATAATTATATGGAGATGTTCCATCCGAAGCAGAACCGCTCAAAGTGGTTGAAGTTCCTGTAGGAATAGTTACGTTCAACCCTGCATTAGCTGTTGGCAACGCGTTTACGGTAACCAAAATATGATTTGAAGTAACTGTTCCGCACGAGTTGGTATTAGTTACAAAATAATCTCCACTTGTATTTACTGTTATAGTAGATGTTGTTGCACCATTGCTCCATGTGCCGCCACTATTTCCCGAAAGTGTTACGCTGCCTCCGCTGCAAAATATTGTTGCACCACTTGCGGAAATTGTTGATGCTGTTGCAGACGGGTTTACTGTAATATTTATACATGTTGAATTAATAACGGTTTGCGGACAAGTTGAGCCATTAGGTTTTACACAATAGAGTCCACTTATTGTTGGTGCTATTGCGATTGTTGTTCCAGTCCCGATTATTCCGTTATGATACCATGTCCATACATCACCAGTGCCTAAACTGCCTCCTTGTTCAGATAAAATGATTGTGTTACCAGGGCAAGTATTATTCATTGATGCAATTACACCAGTTGCAGGGGTATGCCATATACACGAAACAGCACTTGCAATATTTGTATAGTTTGAACAGTTTGAATTACAACAAGCTCTTACTCTATAGTAATAAGTTGTACCAGGAATACCAGTATTATCTGTGTAACTAAAAGTTGTTCCAGTAGAGGCAATGAGAGAAAAAGGACCAGAAGATGAAAGCGATCTTTCTACTTCAAATGTTGTTACATTAACAGATGAACCAGCCCAACTAAGTGTTATTTGATTTGAACCAGTATAACCAGTAGATAAACCATTAGGATCAGTTGGGGCAATTGAACAAGGCGCAACATAGCCAAGTTGTGTAACTGTAAAAGTTTGACCACCTACTGTTATTGTGCATGTTCTTGATTGTGTTAGTGTGTTTGCACTTACTGTAACATTTATCAAAGTCATACCAACACCAGTAGGATTGTTTATAGTTATCCAACTGCAACCATTTGTTGTTGCAGACCATGGACAACCATCGGTAGTATTAATCCAAAATAAATCACCAGTTAAAGATGAAGAAGCTAAAGATGTGCTATAATGGTCAAGTGAAAAAGTGCAATTAGTGAAGTTTGCAACTAAATTTCTATTTCCGATAACATTAAAAGTATAAGAAGCATTTGTAGTAACTTGACTACCGCTTTCTGTCCAATTTACAAATGTATAACCCGAATTACTTGTTGCAACTACTGTAGTTTGTTGTCCAGAAGGAAAAGTTCCACTTCCGCTCGTTGTTCCTCCTGCAGACGGGCTTGAAGATGTGCTAATGGTATATATTGGTGTAGATGTAAAATTAGCCACTAATGTCCTATTATTTAAAGCAGTAAAACTATACGAAGAGTTTGTTGAAACCTGTGTACCGCCTTCTGTCCAGTTAACAAAAGTATAGCCCGAATTACTCGTTGCAACGACTGTAACGGCTTGTCCTGAATTATATGTGCCGGCGCCGGTGGTATTACCGCCAACAGATGGACTTGATGAAGTGTTTATTGAGTATGTTTGAGATGTATTACAAGAATAAACAGCTTCATAACCTGAATAATTTGTTGCACCATCTGAATGAAACTGTATGGTCATTATACCTGAACTTGCAATTACGGCAGAAGGCAAAGTATTTCCGGAAAGATTTGCAATTAATGGGGAACTTATATTTGGACCGTTATAAATTTTCAAATAATCATACCCGCTTTCAATATTAAAAGATGAAAAAGTCAGGGTTACAGAACTTGCATTAGGTGGAGCAATGGTAAAAGAATAATCTTCATTGTCATGATAGTTTCCATCTGGACCTCCCATATCGTATATTGTACCGGAACAATTCACTACAGCACAAGTAGAAAGATTATCATTAATTAAATTCCAGCAATCACTATATCCGGCATCATACCCTAACCTCCATACTGCTCCTCCGGCTATATTTCTTTGTTTTATTACATCATATTTCTTTTGCAAACTTAAAGCATCATCAATGAATTGCTGATTGGGTATTCCATTATTATCAGTAAAACAATTGTATGCATTGAAGGTGTAAGGATCATATTGAGGATTTGAATAGTAACCATTTGAGTTTTGAATATATTGAGCATAAGTTTGAGTGCTGATTGCAGAAGTTCCAGAACCAATTCCAGGAAGTGTGCATCCGTTACTTACTCCCCATCTTCTTCCATAATAAGGCATAGCAAGTATCATTTTATTAATACTAACTGTTTTTAGAAAGTTATTCAGATCATTTGAAACACTTCCATAAGGACCAGAATAAAAATTATATAATGGTGCAACTGGTCCAGGATTGCTAACACCATTATAGTAATAATCATATCCCATCATAATAAATAAATCAACATAAAGATCAAGTGAAGATAAAAAACTTGATGATGAATTACCTGCTAAAAAATCTATACTTAATTCCGAACCTGGAACTGTACTGTGTAATTGCGTTGAAAGAGCTTGAATAAAGCTGATAAAAGAAGCATTGGCAGAAGAACCAAATCCTTCAAAGTCCACATTAATTCCTTTAGCATTTGCCGCAACAACAGCATTTATGGAATTAGTAATTAATGTTTGTTGTTGCCCGTTTGCATTGGCAAAAAAAGTATTAAAACTTGTTTGAGAGATGCTAAAATCTTGTAGAATTATGCAGAGATTAACATTCACTCCATTGTTATGAGCCGCAACAATAGTTGAATTTGTTTGCCAGGTACTGCTTACACCCGAATTATCAACACCTGTTGAAGGATCAACATCATAACCAAAATAAGAAAGGTCTGAAAGAGATTGCCAAATATAACTACTTGAAGAAGTTCCCGCTACATGCCAGCCAAACATCCTTTTTGCCAAATTGCAGGTTATTGGTGTAAAAGTTCTTAATTGATGATTTGTTGGTGTACATTCATCATACCAAGCACAACGTAAACTATCCCAACTTTCTATTGGGTATCCATAAAAGGAACGGAGTTTTGTAAGTTCTTCATTAGTTGCAGATTGTTGCGCAAACAACCCCTGTGAAACCGTCAAAAGGGCAATTAATATCAAGTGTAACTTGATTTTGGAAAGAGTAAAATGTTTCATGTTTTTAGTTTAAAATAAGGTTGAAAAGCGAAGCATCAAAAGTAGTAAATCTTTTTTTAATCCGATAAACGAAATCCAATTAATTACCTGTTCCAACATTTGCCAACCCATCATTCATCGAATATCATCTCTTAAACAGTTCATCGTATTCTTTATTTTCTTACCTTTAGAAAGTTCATTAAATTTCGTTGGTCATGAAAACATTAAATGCAGTTGGAAAAGGTATAAAGTACTACCCTGATTATTCATATTGTACTTTAGCATTAAGGGGAGAGGGTTCTGCTGTTTCGGGAGAACCTTTTTCTTATTTACGTCAGTCATTAACTTTTAAAAGAGAGCCGTTAACTTTTAAAAGTGGAGCATTAACTTTTAAAAGTGAGCCGTTAACTTTTAAAAGAGAGCCATTAACTTTTAAAAGAGAGCCGTTAACTTTTAAAAGTGGAGCGTTAACTTTTAAAAGTTAGCCGTTAACTTTTAAAAGTGGAGCATTAACTTTTAAAAGTGAGCCGTTAACTTTTAAAAGAGAAACTTCGGCGGGAGTACGTCAGGTTGATATGGATGATATTATATCTTCGGCTTGTACTGATGCTAAGTTCTTCATTATGATAACCTTGCCAAGCGGTGATTATGTGCCTGGTCCGGATTTGGATTTTGATTTATGGCAAGATAACCTTGTTAATATGGTGATTGATAAATTTGATATTTGGGGTATTCCGGTTGACCCTGTAATTGAATTGGTAGTAAAACAAATTAATACCTCACCATCTTAATCACTTTGCTGAATTCCCCTGCCTTCATTTGCAGATAGTAAGACCCGGGAACAAAGGATTCTTTAGTACCAATCAGCATTTCATGTTCGCCAGAGCCATAAATACCTTTATAGGCAGCAACTTCAACACCCAACACATTAAATATCCTTATCTGAACTTCTTTTCTTTCGGGCAGTGCAAATCTTATTGATGTTGAGCCATTGAAAGGGTTAGGAATGTTTTGGTCAAGACGATAATCGGAAACTGATGGGGAACCTATACTTACTGTTCCCGCATTACTTCTCAATTCCACCAAATCTAAGTTATTATTTACCGCTTCCACGGGAGTAACGGAAGAAGAAATTGAAACAGCAGATACATCACCTGTTTTGCCAATTGCTTTAAAAGTCAGATAAAACAAAGTTGTTTCATCCGCTAAATCCAATGAAGTGGCATTATCCGCAGTCCACAATACACTGATGGCTCCTTCCGCTTGTTTTTGTAAACCATATTCACCATTTACAGCAGCAGCATTTTCAACACCCACAAAAGAAAGCACTGTAGGATTCCAGTTAATGGTAAACTGGTAACCGCTCATTGATTTGAATTGTCTTGCGGTTACGGGTAGTTTTATTTGCTCTTCGGGTAGTACATTACCTGACGGCATATCAATATTAACAGCGCCAACATAATCAGTTTTAGCTACGGAAGGATCCCAGCTATTGTTCACATCGCCAAGCTTCATTCCAATGAAATTCTGGTTGCTTTGAGCAATTACGCTCGGATAGTATTTGTAATTGTTAAAAGGAAAGGGATTGGCAGGATTTGCAAAGACAAAATCACTTGGTACAAAATTCCACATACGCCCATTGGGGAATGTAGAAATATTACCCAATATCATCGCACGGATCAACAAAATATCCAATGTAGTAACCGACCCCGACAGGTTAACATCGGCAGCTATGATCTTATAAGGACTGGAGAGTAAAACCGAGTTTAAAATATGACGTTGTATTAACAAAATATCCAACGTAGATATTCCGTTTGTGTTAGTAACATCATTGTTTTTTGAAGGTCTGATGGTATCGCTTTCCTGGAATGGAAACGTAAAAGAATAAAGCCCGTCGGTAGCTGTTGTCATTGATTGAGAAACACCGCTACCCCTCGTATTAAGGGTTACTGTTCTTACAGCAGCGTTAGATTCCGATATAATTGCCCCGCTGACGGCTACTGTTACAGGGGCTATTATATTTACCCGTCCCGGCAATAAAGTAGCGTTAACTATAGTGAAAGTAACATCATTAAACTCGGGCGGAGTAGGCGAATTGACAAAGTTCAGGTCGGAAAATTGGCCTATTATACCTGTAATAGTATAACGGATTCCAAAAAGAACAGAGCCATTCGGAACTGTAACACCTAACAATGTAGCGTCATTCCATGAAAAAGTTACGGTATTTGATGCTGTACTGAAATTAGCGCTGCTCATACCAGGAAGTCCAAATTGTTCTACCTGTACAAAACTGATTTTGGTGGCATCAAACTGGATGGTTCCCTGCGCGGAAATAAGATTGGTGAAGCCGTTTGCAATAACATTCACAACCACCTGCGCACCTTGTATATCTGCAACAGTATCTATGTAGAGGGTTAATGTAGGTGGAGTTCCGTTGACTGTTACCTGTACGGTTGCAGGACTGCTTTGGCATCCGTTCGCAGTGGCAATTACAGTATATGTTCCTGTCATGTTAGAGGTGGCATTGATAATAGAAGGGTTTTGAGCAGTGGAAGTAAAGCCGTTCGGACCTGTCCATGAATATGTTGCTCCGGTAATATTGCTTGCGGTTAAATTAATTGTCCCGTAAGTATTCACCGGTGAATTGCTTCCAACGGTAGGAGCAGGTGTTGTGATTACGGTTACAACCGTCGCAGTTGATGTTGCGGAACAACCGTTTGCATTCGTTACCCTGACAGTATAAGAGCCGGAAGCAGTGGCGGTAATTGCCTGTGTGGTAGCGCTTCCCGGAGACCATAAATATGTCCCGCCTGAAATAGCGCTTGAAGTCAATGATACGCTGCCACCTGCACAGAAAGATGTTGTTCCTCCGGCGGTAATTGTTGGTGTTGAAGGCAAAGCATTAACAGTTACAACAGTTGCAGCAGATGTTGCCGAACATCCATTGCTATTTGTAACTCTTACCGTATAAGAACCGGAAGCATTGGCGGTAATTGCCTGCGTTGTAGCATTTCCCGGCGACCATAGATAGGTCCCTCCTGTGAGGACACTTGAGGTCAATGTTACGCTTCCTCCTGTGCATAAGTTTGTTGAACCTCCAGCGGTGATGGTTGGAGTTGAAGGTAATGGATTAACAGTTACAACAGTTGCTGCTGATGTTGCCGAACAGCCGTTTCCATTTGTTACATTGACGGTATAGGAACCGGAAGCATTTGCAGTAATTGCCTGTGTTGTTGCGCCTCCCGGCGACCATAAATATGATGTTGCTGTTGTTGATGTAAGTGTTACTGAATTACCCTGGCAGAATGTAATTGGTCCACTTGCAGTTATTGTTGCTGTTGGAGAAGGATTAACTGTTACAACAGTTGGCGCTGCGATTGCAAAACAACCTCCACTATTGGTTACTGTAACTGAATAATTTCCGGATGTAGTAGCGGTAATGCTTTGTGTTGTTGCAGCATTGCTCCATAAATAAGTAGTTCCGGCACTTGCAGTGAGCGTTACTGAATTACCCTGGCAGAAAGTAGTGCTGCCTGTTGCGGTAATTGTTGCTGTTTGTGCCGGGTTTACTGTTATTGTTGTACTGCCGCAATTACCATTCGTAACACATTGTCCTTCGCCTCTTGCGTAATATGTTGTAGTTGCGGTTGGTGTAACAGTTATACTTGTTCCAGAACCAACGCTTGTGCCTCCGCAACTGCCGCTATACCATTGCCAGTTGGTAGCATTGTTAAGATTTCCGCTGGCGATGGTTAAAGTAGCGCTGTTTCCGCTGCATATTGTGGAATTGGTGGCATTAATTGTAGGGACATCAGGGCTGGAAGAGGAGGAAGAAATAAAATTACCAAATGCTTCGGGAGTATTACCAACAGCGACTGTTGCAATAACAGTATTGGTAGCAGTATTTATTTCACTCACAGAATTACTGTTGGCATTTGCAACATATAATTTACTTCCATCCGGGGTTATGGATACACCGACAGGAAAACTACCAACAGCAATTACTGTCGAAACAATATTTGTAGCAGCATTTATTACGCTTACTGAATTATTACCACCATTCGAAACATATACTTTGCTTCCGTCCGGGCTATAAGTAATGCCATAATTTTGAGTGCTCACCATAGTTATTGTAGCTGTAATAGTATTAGTAGCTGTGTTGATTACGCTTACAGTATTAGAATTATAATGCGCGACATATACCTTACTACCATCAGGGCTCACTGTTATACCATAAGGATTAGTATTAACTGTAAGTGTAGTTATAACAGTATTAGTCAGGGCATTAATAATGCTTACTGTATTCCCATATCCACTTGAAACATATAATTTACTTCCATCCGGACTCACAACTATACCATAAACAGTATAACCAACTGATATGGTAGCTGAAACAGTATTGGTAGCAGTGTTTATCACGCTTATTGATTTAGCGGTTGAATTACCATTCGTAACATATACCTTACTTCCATCCGGACTGACACATACACCGGTTGGACTTGCACCAACTCCTATTGTAGCTGAAACAGTATAAGTAGCTGTATTGATTACACTTACTGTATTAGAACTGTAATTAGTAATATATGCCTTACTTCCATCCGGGGTTACAGATACACCATAAGGATGAGTCCCAACTGTAATTGTAGATGAAACAGTATTTGTTGTAAGATCTATAACTGATACAGTATTACCGCCATAATCAGTAATATAGGCATGTTGAGTGGTTGTAATTGGAGTAACGGTTACAACTGTTGGAGTTGAAGTTGCTGAACATCCATTTCCATTGGTTACACTAACAGTATATGAACCGGAAGTAGTAGCTGAAATTGCTTGCGTTATGGCTCCCCCCGGATTCCACAGATTCCCCGTCGAACTGCTTGAAGTAAGTGTAACGCTTCCACCCTGGCAAAACGAAGTAGAACCACCGGCAGTTATAGTAGGTGTGGCAGGTAAAGGATTAACCGTTACTGTTGTTGGTAGTGATATTGCCGAAGCCGTACAACCGCTTCCATAGCTTACGCTTACCGTATAAGAACCGGAAGTATTCACAGTAATTGATTGCGTTGTTGCATTGTTGCTCCATGAATAAGATGCTCCGGGATTTGCGGTAAGTGTTACTGAATTGCCCTGGCAAAATGTAGTGCTGCCATTAGGGGTAATAATTGCAGTTGTTGGATTTACAGTAATGGTAATACTACTACAATTGCCGGGTGTTAAACATCCTCCTTCACCTCTTGCATAATAAGTTGTAGTTGTTGTTGGAGAAACATTTATACTTGTTCCTGAACCAACACTTGTACCTCCGCAACTACCACTATACCATTGCCAGTTTGTAGCGTTGTTTAGGTTGCCACTAACAACGCTTAAAGTAGCGCTGTTTCCACTACATATTGTGGTATTTGTAGCATTAATAGTAGGAAGGTCGGGTCCGAAAACTGAATTGGAAATGAAATTTCCAAATGCTTCAGGAGTAGTACCAACAGCAACCGTAGCTATAACCGTATTTGTTGTTGTATTTATTTCATTTACTGTATTACTATTAGCATTTGCAACATATAATTTACTACCATCCTGGCTAACAGATACACCAACAGGAAAATAACCAACAGGAATTATTGTCGAAACAATATTTGTAGCAGCATTTATCACACTTACTGAATTATTGCCACCATTTGATACATATACTTTACTTCCGTCCGGGCTAAAGGTAACACCATAATTTTGAGTGCTAACCATAGTTATTGTTGCTGAAACAGTATTGGTTGCAGTATTGATGACACTAACTGTATTAGCATTATAATGTGCAACAAAAACCTTACTTCCATCCGGGCTTACTACTATACCATAAGGATTAGTGTCAACTGTAACTGTAGCTATGACAGTATTAGTTTGGGTATTAATAACACTTACCGTATTCCCATATCCACTTGTAACATATAATTTACTCCCATCAGGACTCAAAACTACACCATAAACACTATTACCTACATTTATTGTAGTCGAAACTGTATTTGTAGTAGTGTTTATGACACTAATTGAATTAGCGCTATTAGTACCATTCGTAACATACACTTTACTTCCATCCGGGCTGACACATACACCCGTTGGACCAGAACCAACTGCAATTGTAGCGATAACAGTATCTATAGTTGTATTAATTACGCTAACGGTATTTTCTCCATAATTAGCAATATATGCCTTGCTTCCATCAGGTGTTACAGATACACCATAAGGATGTAAACCTACCATAATTGTATTTGAAACTGTGTTTGTAGTAAGGTCAATTACGGATACGGTAGTTCCACCAAAGTTAGTTATGTAGGCATGTTGAGTAGTTGTTGGGATAACTGTTACAATTGTCGCCGTTGAACTTGCTGAACAGCCGCTTCCATTGGTTACACTTACAGTATATGAACCGGAAGTAGCAGCAGAAATTGATTGTGTTGTCGCTCCTCCCGGACTCCACAAATTGCTTGTTGAACTGCTTGAAGTAAGTGTAACACTGCCTCCCTGACAAAAAGTAGTAGCGCCACTTGCTGTTATTGATGGCGTGGCTGGTAAAGGATTGACAGTAACCGTAGTTGCTGATGAAGTTGCCGAACATCCGTTTCCATCGGTTACTCTTACAGTATAAGAACCGGAAGCATTTGAAGTAATTGATTGAGTAGTTGCATTGTTGCTCCACAAATAAGAAGTCCCTGAACTTGAAGTTAGCGTTAACGAATTGCCCTGGCAAAAGGTTGTATTCCCATTTGCAGTAATAGTTGCTGTTGGTAATGGATTGGCTGTTACAACTACCGGAGCCGAAGTTGCCGAACATCCGTTTCCATTGGTTACACTGACAGTATATGAACCGGAAGTAGTAGCAGCGATTGCTTGTGTCGTTGCTCCACCCGGCGACCAGGTATTTCCTGTTGCGCTGCTTGAAGTAAGCGTTACACTACCACCGCTGCAAAAGGTTGTTGGTCCCCCAGTTGTAATACTTGGTGTTGCAGGAGAAGAATTAACTGTAACAACTGTCGGGGTTGAAGTTGCGGAACAACTTGTGCCGCTGTTGGTAACAACCGTATAGCTTCCACCTGTTGTTACAGTAATTGCCTGTGTTGTTGCATTATTGCTCCATAAATAAGTACTTGCCGTGCTTGAAGTAAGCGTAACGCTGCTTCCGCTACAAAAAGTAGTTGCACCGTTTGCAGTTATTGTAGGTGAGGATGAGGTATTGACTGTTACAAGGACAGTTGACGAAGTTGCCGAACATCCGTTACCATTAAATACTGTTACTGTATATGCGTTAGAAGCATTAGCAGTAATTGCCTGCGTTGTTGCGCCATTGCTCCATAAATATGAACTTCCTGTACTTGCAGTCAGCGTTACAGAACCTCCCTGACAAAATGTTGTAGCGCCATTTGGAGTGATGGTAGCGATGGGTAAAGCATTAACTGTTACTGCAAATGTTTGCGCAGACGAAGAACCGGCGCTGTTGTTTGCTGTAACAGTGATGTTTCCGCCTGCTGTGCCTGCTGTTGCGCTGATTGAAGTACCGATTGAAGTACCTATCCATCCTGAAGGAAGCGTCCATGTATAAGTGTCAGCGCCGGTAACAGCAGCTATGCTGTATGTATTTACGCTTCCCGCACATATTGGGGAATTGCCGGTGATAGCTCCCGGTGTAGCAGGTATTGTTTCCTGGGGTGGTCCATCTACCTCAAAATCGTCAACTAAAAATCCGGGGGATACATATTCGGCAGCATTATAACTACTGTTAACATACAGGGCTATTCTGAAAGCCACATGCGTATTACCGGCTAAAGAAGAAATATTGTATTGCGTATTTTCATTGGAAAAATTACCAATCCAACCCTGCTGATCCGATATTACATTTGTACCTATTGGACATGTACCTGCCGGGTTAACATTATACCAGTTTGTTCCAAGTCCGTCGTTATAAGCACCCAAACGCTGCCAGGTACCACCTCTGTCAGTACTATACTGTAATTGTAAAGCAAAAGGACTGCTGCAATTTACAATTGACATGCTTTTTCTGAATTTAAGGGTATAAGTGCCTGGAGTTACCATGTTGAAGTCGGGTGACATTAATACACAGGTGGCTGATGTTTGTGTCAGGTTAGTTGTTAAACCGGTACCCCATGCATGTGTAGGAGAATTACAGGTAGTGAGCCCATTGGTGGGAACTCCTCTCTGCCAGAAATTAGTTCCTGTGATTGACATAGAACCGAAATCAGTAACATTGGTTTCAAAATTTCCTCCGTTTGAGGGTAGATAAGGCGCATTTTTATAGGGTAACACTAATATATAAGCAGTCTTGGTTAATGACCCTCCATTAGTCGTTAAGGTAACATTGAAACTACCGCTTGTTGTATAAGAATGTGTAGGATTATGTAAAGTTGATACCGCACTGCCATCTCCGAAATTCCACGACCAGGAAGTTGCGCCAAAGGATGCATCCGTAAATTGAATAGTACCGTTGGGATAAGAAACTGTTTTATCGGCAGTGAAATTAGCGGGAGCGCAAAGGTTAGGAGCAGGAGCGGGTTGTATTCCAATCAATGCCTCATCTCCACTATTAAAATCATAACCTGTTCCCGCAGGATTCAATGCATTCAGGGCAAAATAACCGTTATCATATCCACCCCAGCCCCAATTCATGTGGAATAAATTATCTGAATCATAGCCATCGCAAACCCATGTATGACCGCCCGATGAACCAAAGCCGGCATATTGAATTGGGCGGCTGTTGTTCAATTCAATTTTTAATGTTGCAATCCATGCAGAATCAGTATAATTGGTTTTGTATATTCCATTGATTGTATTGGAATTATAACCGAAATAGTTTATGAATGCATATTCAGCAGTGTTATTATCCAAGCCAATAACATAAGCTCCGCTTCCGGAGGGACTATAATCCATATTAACACTAATTCCACAATCAGACATCAAAGTTGCAACATCATTATTTGCTGAAGTAACACTGTTGGGCATTGCAGACCAATTGTAAGTATGAGCGAAATTGGCTGATAAGGTTCCGTAATCCTGACTATAACCACCCGATGTACAATCACAATAAGAATGAGAACCGGTACCTACACAGGGATAATTCCAAAATTTCATGATTTGAGCCATTGTGGTTGCTACACAACCTGTAACAGAACCACCAGGGCATAAAGCATTGTAATTTGGGGATTGATCCCAGGTTGTTGAAGTCAGCGGATTTACAACTATTGTTGTCATTAATGAATTATGCGCCGGAATATTACCCCATAGTTGCCATTTATTTTGTATGTCAGTTGTGGCTTGTAAATTATTCGCCTTAATAGATAATATTTGTTGTTTGTACTTATTCATGTGGAAAGCAAATTCAGGAGAGATATTCGTGGTGTCATAATGCCCTGTTTTTGAATAACCAATAATGGGTAGTGCTGCATCATCAGCAGAAACAATAACGAAACCATCATTCAGATTGATGTTGAAAATAAAATAAATCGCAGTATCCCCGCCCGATGTTTTCTCGGTGTAAACCAAGGGGGGATTTTGAACCTGGATTACCGCATGGCGGTTGTAATAGTTCTGCGCAACCGTTTGTGCTGCATTAACAGTAATTGTACCTGCATTGGTCAGGTTAATACCTGTCAACAATGCAATGAATAGAAGTGATAATTTTTTCATGTTTTTAGTTTGATATGGGTTTATAAAATTGAGGCGTCAAAAGTAGTAATTATTTTAAAACAAAAATGAAAATCGCGCTAAAAAACTTCAGAGGGATTAGTAAACACTTCCACAACCCGCCGATTTGAAAAGAATTTATGCTGATTACCTCACCACCACCATCTTCTTTCCTTCCACAACAGCCCCGCCCGATTGCAGCGTATAATAATAAACCCCTGGTTCGAGGTCGGTGGTGTTGAGCCGCAGGGAGGTGGAAGCGGCGCTTACTTTGATGCGTTTCACCTCTTTGCCCAGCGTGTTGTAAAAGACGAGCGTAGCCCCACTTAGCTGCGGGGGATAATCAATAACGATATTACCGTTAGCAGGGTTGGGATACAGGTTCATCCCGCCTTTCGGCGAGGGTTCTTCTATGCCGGTAGCAGTATCAAACTTCATCACCGTTACTTTATTGCTGTGCGTTACATCTGAAAATACTACATAAGGAACACCGGAGGGGCTTAATGAAAAGCAAGAGTTATAATTTACAGCCCCAGGGGTGAAGCCCGCGTTGCCTACATTTTGCCATGTAGTGCCATCAAATTTCATTACGGTGGCTTTATGCCCGTTTGCCACATCATCATATTCCACATAAGGGGTTCCGTTGCTGTCTATGGCAATGTAATTAGTGAATGTAGCCCCTTGTGAAAACGATGCGTTACCAACCAATTGCCATGCTGTTCCGTTAAATTTCTTCACTGTAGTACCAATATTAGGAGTTCCATAATCACAATATGCCACATAAGGTGTTCCACTATGGTCAATAGCAATAGACATATAGTTTGCCAGACCGGCAGAGAGCCCAGGGCTGCCTACATATTGCCATGCTGTTCCGTTAAACTTCATTACGGAAAGCCGCAGACCATAACCTCTATCAACGGCTAAGACATAAGGGGTTCCGTTACTGTCAATGGCAATGCAAGTCCCCCATATACCACCTATATCAAAGAACCCGGAACTGCCTACATTTTGCCACGCTGTTCCGTTGAACTTCATCACTGTCATATTTCCATCAGGATATGTATCATCACAATAAGCCACATAAGGTGTTCCGTTTCTGTCTAATGCAAGTGAAATATAGCAAATGTGACCTGCAGAAAATCCATGGATACCTACCGAGTCCCATGTAGTACCGTTAAATTTCACTACAGTAGCTCCTCCGTTACCGTTAATATCAGCATACGGTACATAAGGTGTCCCATTGCTGTCAATAACAATGGGAAGACCCTCATCAGGACCACCATCTACATCGTACCAATCAGGGGTGCCTACATATTGCCAACTTGTTCCATTAAATTTCATTACGAATGCCGTGCCAATTGCAGAATCAGCATATTGCACAGAAGGAATTCCATGTCGGTCTATCGCAATGGAAACATAAGCTGCCGCACCCAAAGAAAAACCTGATGTTCCAACCACCTGCCAACTTTGAGCAGAGGAAATGAATAATGAATAATGAATAATGAATAATAAAAAGAGTAGCTTTTTCATAGTACAGGGATTAGTGAACGATTTGCAAATTTAGCATTACTTCACAAAAGTAACCTTTTTTGAAAGCGTTTTACCGTCGTCGCCGATTAAGGAAACCATGAAAGTACCACTAACGCCGCCAAGTACTTCCCCATTTAGTTCCAATGTTGAAGTACCGCTTACCGCATATTGCTTTATTGGAACGCCTTCAAGAGTTGTAAGTATTAATTTGCCTTGCTTTATTTTGAAGATAACCATGCAGGTATTTGTATATGGATTTGGGGTTACATCCAACTTCATATCATCAAATTTTATTTCTTCTTTCATCCCCGTAACACTACCATTACAACAAACCCCCAACGAATCAAGATTCATTCCTATGCTGTCTATTTGGAGTTGTGTAGCTTTCCACCAATTTGGTAGGAATCCTCCGTAATGTATATGTGTAGAATCAGGAATAGTCATTGTATATATTGCTCCAATGCCCGCATTTGGAGTACCGGGTCCACCACTTATTACATAAGCGGTAACAGTTGGTTGAGTATATTCAGGGATAAAAAATGTAACGCTCCCTTTAGTAACACAAGAATCTCCTGTGAATTTACTTGCTATAACGCTTTGACCTATTTGAGTAATGATTATGACTTCTGTTAGGTTTTGCTCTGTTACTCCGCCTGAATATGGATAACCAAACCATACGCCACAGAGGTTATAAGTCTGACAGAACAAACTGTTTGAAAACAAAATGCACAGGAAGAAGAGTAGCTTTTTCATAAGGTATAATTTAGAATGCAAAGTTACAAAACCTTACTTCATAAAAGTAACCTTTTTTGAAAGCGTTTTACCGTCGTCGCCGATTAAGGAAACCATGAAAGTGCCTCTTACACCATTAAGCACTTCCCCATTTAATTCTAATGTTGAACTGCCGCTTACTTCATATTGCTTTATTTGAACGCCTTCAAGAGTGGTAAGTATTAATTTACCTGTCTTTATCTTAAAGATAATAGTACAAGTATTTGTGTATGGGTTGGGATTAACATCCAACTTCATATCATCTAATTTTACTTCATTAAGCATCCCCGTAACACTTCCATTACAACAAACCCCCAACGAATCAAGATTCATTCCCATGCTGTCTATTTGCAATTGCGTGGCTTTAGTATAATTTATAACCCAATTTATATGAGTTGAGTCAGGAATAGTCATATTATTTATTCCTCCACAACCTGAATTTGGAAAACCAGGTCCCCCAGTTATTAAATAAGCTAATCCAACATTTTGTTGAGTATATTTAGGGATGAAAAATGTAACGCTCCCTTTTGGAACTGCCGTATCGCCGGTAAACTTTACAGCTATAACGCTTTGACCTATTTGGGTAATAATAATAACCTCTATTTGAGCTTGTCCTGTTGTATCATTATAATATGGATAGCCAAACCATACACCGCATAGGTTATAAGTCTGTGAAAACAAACTATTAGAGAACAAAACGAATAGGATCAAAAGGAGTTTTTTCATTGGTTATAATTTAGAATGCAAAGTTACAAAACCTTACTTCATAAAAGTAACCTTTTTAGAAAGCGTTTTGCCGTCATCGCTGATTAATGAAACCATGAAAGTACCACTAACGCCGCCAAGTACTTCCCCATTTAGTTCCAATGTTGAAGTGCCGCTTACGGCATATTGTTTAATTTGAGCACCTTCAAGTGTGGTAAGTATTAATTTGCCTTGCTTTATTTTGAAGATAACCATGCAGGTATTTGTATATGGATTTGGGGTTACATCCAACTTCATATCATCAAATTTTATTTCTTCTTTCATCCCCGTAACACTACCATTACAACAAACCCCCAACGAATCAAGATTCATTCCTATGCTGTCTATTTGGAGTTGTGTAGCTTTCCACCAATTTGGTAGGAATCCTCCGTAATGTATATGTGTAGAATCAGGAATAGTCATTGTATATATTGCTCCAATGCCCGCATTTGGAGTACCGGGTCCACCACTTATTACATAAGCGGTAACAGTTGGTTGAGTATATTCAGGGATAAAAAATGTAACGCTCCCTTT
>Ga0207111_10133_pt1 | contig 20370 bp, 24 predicted proteins | sample Alteio_BWMinHeat_71_FD_153577 | JGI IMG/M metagenome (GOLD analysis project Ga0207111, IMG submission 153577) | Enriched cells from forest soil in Barre Woods Harvard Forest LTER site, Petersham, Massachusetts, United States -... | ecosystem: Environmental > Terrestrial > Soil > Temperate forest >... | reverse complement strand
GTCTTCGATAGAGCCGTTGGGGATCAGCGCTGCAATATCGCGGATGAAATTTTCTAGTGCAGGCCGGGAATCGCAAAGGATCAACTCGACAGTTCCATCAGGTAAATTCCTCACGGTGCCGCGATGCCCTTTTTTGTCGGCGATCGCTTTTGCCGCTGCGCGAAAGCCTACGCCATGGACACGACCTTTGATGATTGCCTTATGCATATGCCGTCTCTTCCGAAGTAGTTTTTATAGAAAAATCGGTTTCGTCCCAGGGGAATGCCTCGATGAGTGAACGAATCTCGGCAAGAGATTTGGCTCCATTGATCAATTCCCTCAGCTTTTTTGTCCCTGCGCCATACTTCAAGTACCAACATCCGACGCGGCGCATATCGAGAACAGCGCGCCTCTCCACTTGATATGATTCGATCGTTTCCATGTGGCGAAGAAGGGTGTCTCGGTGGTGCAGGCTATCTCTTGTTAATGGAGGCAGCCCTTCGAGATGGCGGTAAATGTCTTCGATGAGCCACGGCTGTCCGAACGTACCGCGGGAAAGCATAATCCCATCGCAGCCAGTTTGACGGAAGATCGCTTCTGCACTTTTCGCATCGAAGATATCGCCATTGCCGATGATGCACAAATCGGGGAGCGCCTCTTTGCATTCGCGGATATATTCCCACTCGGCTGGCCCTTTATATCCTTGAGAGCGGGTGCGCCCATGGATGCAGACGGCTACCGCTCCCGCATCACGTGCAATTTTGGCCACCTCGATGCAATTGATATTTTCAGAGTCCCAACCAGTGCGCACCTTCACAGTAACAGGAATGTCCACCGCTGCGACCATATTGGAGACGATCTCGCCGATGCGCTGAGGTTCCTTAAGCAATCCCGATCCGCTTCCATCTTTGGTCACCTTGTCGACGGGACAACCGCAATTGAGATCGATGACGTCAAACCCTAAGTCTTCGCAAATCTTCGCACACACACCTGCATACTCCGGCTTCGAGCCGCAGAGCTGCGCCCCGATCGGATGCATCGAAGTGTCATAATCGAGTAGCCGATAAGTGTGGGGATCATGACGGATCAGCGCATCCATCTTGACCATCTCACAGTAGATCAAGCCCGGTGCATATCCTTTAGTCATCCGACGGAAGGGGAGGTCAGAACATCCTGCAAGAGGGGAACAGAAAATGTTAGAGGGGAGGGTGATACCTCCGAATTTAAACGGCCGTTTTAACATGATTCTATCGGGCGAAGAATAAAAGAATTTTTTCCACGACATTCAACCCGAGAAACGCGAGCATCGGGCTCAAATCCAAACGCCCTCCAATGGGCGGGACTAGACGGCGGAAGAGGTTGAGATAAGGGTCTGTAAGACGCCCCATGAAGATCATCCAAGGCTGGAAGGCAATTCGGGGGAACCAGCTCCCGATGATCCTGGCAGCGATCATCACCGTATAGATTAAAATCCCATAATGGACAAAAATTGCAAAATAAAGCGAAAGCATGACTATCCCTAAATTATTCTTACCCCATTATATAGTTTAAGCATTAAACCCTGAACTGATAAAATCCCTCCTCATGAAATACGCACTTGGCTTCTCTCTGGAAGGACGGGAGATAAAAACGGCCCTTGTCTGCAAGAAGGGAAAGAAACTCCTCTTAGAGTTCGTCCATTCTTTTCCATTGGAAGAGCAAGAACCGATCGATAAGCTCTTGGCACCGATCGTCAAAGGAAAACGGGTCAAAATGATCTCGGGCCTTGCCGCCGCCGATGTCATCTTGCGTGATCTTCAACTCCCGATGGTGAATCCAAAAAAAATTTTAGCTGTACTCCCATTTCAGGCAGAAACCCTGATCCCCTTTCCTCCCGAAGAAACTGCCCTGTATACTCGTATATCGAAAATCAACCGCAAGCAGAGCCATATATCTCTTGCTGCGACGAAAAATGAAAAAGTCGCTTCCCATCTCGCATGCTTGCAAGATCACCACCTCGACCCAACCCAAGTCTCCACCTCTTTTCATGCCCTTGCACGCTGGGCAAGTTTTCAAAACAAGGATACAAATCCTTGGACAAAAGTTTGTTATTTAGGCCGGAGCGAATCCTTTTTCCTTCTCATGGAAAAAGAGAAAATCGTCTGCGCAAAACTCCTCTCTTCCTCTTCTCTTGCGGAGCTCGAAAAAGCAGATGAATTCCTCTCATCGAAATTTCCCGAAACGCAAACTGTCCCTTGGCTCCATTCCGGCGATGTCTCAAATGCAGAGCATGCAGCTTTTGCAATCGCGATTGGCCTGGCCATCGAGGCCCTTTCTCCAGATGGCGTTCAATGGAGACAAGGAAATTTTTCTCCGGAACCTCTGCTCAAAAAACAAAAAAAACAGTACTTGACTGCATCGGCTGCTTTTCTCTTTGCAGCATTGCTCGCAGGACCGATCGGCCATGCAATTTGCTCAAGCTACGAAAACAATCTCCTCCACCGCGCCCACGAATGCCTTGCGCGCATCGCCCCTGAAAAAAAAGTAGGCCCCCGAGATCTCGAATCGGCCGCCCGCGCACTTAGCAAGAAAATGATCGAGCTCAAAAAAGAAGAAAAACTGGGGGCGTTCGCTCCCAAAGTGACCGAACTGCTCGCGTTTTTAAGCGCATGCACCCCTGCGGACGGGGATCAGCCCTCTTTGACCTCGTTGACTTACTCATTGACTCCGCAAGGACAAATCGAGGTTGATTTGACCCTCGAAGCGAACCCTTTGATGGCTGATAGTTTCTACAAAAAATTGCGCAAAGAACCGTCCCTTGTCGATCTGAAGCAGGGCATCACATGGGACAAGCAGGCCCCTCTTTATAGCGCACACTTTTACCTGAAATAAGCTATGTCTTTACTCGATCAGATCAAACGTAAATCCAAGGAAGCGAAAGCTGGCATCGACATCCCCCGCTTAGTCTTAGGGGTTGTTTTGCTGTCTCTTCTTCTCGCAACATGGGCTAGTTGGTCATTCATCTCCCGCGTCCAAACACTCAAACTCTGGAAAGAGAAGATTGTTGCGGTCGAATCGAAGCTCCTTCTTTTAGAAGCGATCCCGATGCGTCAGAAAGAACTCCTTTCCCAAATTCATAATGCCGATCCCCTCTATTTGGAACATCAAATCTCCTCGATCCGCCTCGACCGCTTGGAGGCCTATTCGCTAGAAACTGCCAAAGATACTTTGAGCGATAGACAGAAAGAGAGACTCCGCTTCCTCATGGGGGAAGAGAATTCGATCCTCTTCAAACCGGGGAAAACAGCCAAAGGCTCACTTGCTGGAGCCATCGAGCTGAAGCTGAGCAATCCGGTGGAAGTAGATGAAAAAGATGTAGAGCGAATCCTCGCCCATATCGAAGGGATGCCGATCGGCGGGTATGCTCCTGCCGATCACCGTCCCCCGATGGCGATAAAAAAATTTACACTTAAAAGAAAAAAAGAGATCAACCAACGCTTGTCTTCCTATCTTCTCGATATGGAACTTTGGCGTAGAGAGGCAACGCAAAATCCATGAAAGTCATTAAAAATGTATTAACCCAACAGGTAAAAATAAGACTAAGGGCGCTAGCGAGGCGAAGCCAGATTGAAGCGAAGCGGTCTGAAGGAGGAGCCCATGGTAAAACCATGGGTGACGATCGAGGATCAATATGGCAAAGCCGTAGCAAGCCTTTTGTCTCATTTTTACCTGTTGGGTTAATAATAGTTCCTTTGTTTCTTCTTTGTCTTGCTGCTTGTGCAAGCCGAAGCGATTCTTCCACTTCGCCCGCGCTCATCAGCCTGCAGACCATCGACCGCAACGGCTTTAGCGAAACGATCAGTTCTAAGGACCGTGTGCAGCGCTTTTCCGAGATCGATTTTCTCGCAGAGCAGCCTTACAAGAAAGTGCTCCGCCTCTACGGGCGCGATAAAAATGGAAAAAGCTGCTCTAAAATCACCAGCTATCACCCCAACGGCCACATCTGGCAATACCTCGAAATCGTCGAGGGGCGCGCCCACGGCGCCTATAAAGAATGGCATCCCAATGGCGTCCTCAAAATCGAAGCCAACGTCATCGAGGGCCTGGGTGATGTAACCGAAGCGGCGCAGATGAGCTGGCTCTTCGAAGGGCAAAGCACCGTTTATGACGAACAAGGCTCTCTTGAAGCTGTCTTCCATTACGTCAAAGGGATGCTGGAAGGGACCGCAGTTTATTATAGTCCCAATGGCAAAGTCGCTAAATCGATCCCCTATGTCCAAGACAATATTGAAGGGGACGCTCTGATTTACGACACTCAAGGGCGGCTCTTAGAAAAAATCTCTTTCTCTCAAGGAAATAAGCATGGTATCGCCGAAGGGAGAGGAATTAACGGCTCATGGAGCTATCGTGAAAAGTACGATCAAGGCTCTCTAAAGCACGGTATCTATACATCTTCCCTGTTCACCTCTTTACCAGGAGTCGTCGATGGGGAAGGGCATCAGGTCATCTTCAAAGAGGGAGACCTTTTCTCCATCGTCGAAATTCATAAGGGAGCCCTTGAAGGTGCGATCCGTATGTTCTATTCAGATGGCGCGCTCAAGACTCTCTACACCATGCATGAAGACAAAAAGCATGGGGCTGAGTGGGAATACTACGCCACAGCTAAGGTTAGAGATCCTCTAGCAATACCTAAGCAGCCCAAAATGATGGTCTTTTGGCACGAAGACATCCTGCAAGGGCTTGCCAAAACTTGGTACGACAACGGAGTCGTTGAAAGCGAACGGGAGATGAATCAAAATGCACTGCACGGCCTTTCTTCTGCCTACTATCGCGATGGAAGCCTCATGCTGATGGAAGAATATCAAAACGGACAACTAATGAAGGGAAGCTACTACAAAAAAGGAGATAAGCGCCCTATCTCTACAGTCGAAGAAGGGAAAGGCGTTGCCACCTTGCATCATGCCGAAGGATATTTCTTAAGAAAGACCAATTACGAAAAGGGGCTTCCTGTCCTACATGAGTAAATCTATTTTAAGAAAAAAAGCTCGGGAGAAGAGAAAAGAGCTCGGTACCGACCGACGTCTCGGCGCTGCCGACAAATTGATCGAAATCCTCCTTCCTCGGCTGCAAGGCCCCACATTGTCATTTGCCAGTTTTGGCGATGAGATCGACCTTTGGCCACTCAACGCTCTTCTTTCCGAAAAAAAAATTCTCCTCTTGCCCGGTGCCGATCATGAAAAGCTCGAGATCTTCTCTGTCGGTGATTTGAGCGGTGAATTAGTGAAGACTCAGCGAGGATGGCTCGCACCCAACGAAGGGCTCTGCTCTTCTTTTCCCTTAAGTGAGGTCGGGTTCGTTCTCGTTCCGGCCCTTGCGTTTGATCGGAGCGGTGGGCGCATCGGCTACGGAGGTGGATTTTACGACCGCCTTCTAGCAAAAACGAATGCACATAAAATCGGTGTAGGATTCATCGAGCAAGTCTCTTCGGAAGATCTGCCACACGAAGCGCATGATATCAGGGTTGATGAATTAGTATTAGTTTAATCCCGTGCGAGACCGATACCGTTACCGATACCGATACCGGCCCGTGATCCGTTATTCCGAACATATTTCTGCAAAAAAATCGGGAAACGGAACTCGGTAACGGTATCGGTCTCGCACGGATAAAATTAATATTCTTGAGGGCCGGGACCTTGATAATCTGGCACAGGTAGGGGAGGAGGAGGAATTTCTCCTTCAGGCTGTCTCTGTTTCGCAGGACGGCACTGCTTTGAGCCGTCGCACCGTTGCGCGATAGCCATTCCACCGCTGCCTATATTTGGACATGTTCCAAACGCGTCTCCCTCTAAACAATACCACAAGACCGTATACGGCGTTTGGGTCTTCGTGGTGTTGAACCCTGGAGCCAATCCCTGGAACCCATCGGTCCATGTCGATGTGTCTTGAGGGTTGATCACCACCTCGCCTAAAAAGCTGCCATCATTTCCCCGCACCACTGCGCGCAATTTGTAAGGGCTGTCGTTGACCAGGCGCACCGTGCCCGCCTCCACCAAGGTGCAAAGTGCAAGTACAAGAACCGAAAGGGAAGCTTTCAACATCATTTATCCTTTTGTGCGATCACCCCGCTATCTTCATCAAAACGGGCCCAGCGGAAGTCAATCCCACCCATACGGGAAACGTAAATATTTTTCACCCGTTCATTTTTGACATAGAGCATGTTATAGTGAAAAATCGGGATGATCGGCATCGCATCGAGCAAGATCTTTTCGCAAGAAGCCAATAAGGCCTGTCTCTGTGCAGGATCGGGTTCTTGATTCGACGATTCGAGAAGCTTCGCGTAATCTTGATCTCCCCAGCAGGTGTGGTTGGTGCTCGATTTCTTCTCTTTAAAAACTTCCAAAAAGGAAAAGGCGTCTCCAAAATCGGCCAGCCATGAGCCCGCTGCTATTTGGAAATCTCCATGGTTGAGCTTTTCCAAATAGACCTTCCGTTCGACGCCGAACAATTTGATCTGCACACCAAAAAGACGGATCCAACGTTCTTGGAGCGCATTCGCAATCCTCTGGTTCCTTTCATCGGATGAATACAACATTTCGATCTTAGCAAAATCGTCTCTTGTCAGGCCCGACTCGGCAAGTCCTTCCTCGAACATCCGGATGACTGTATCTTCTTCGAGATTTTCAAAGTAAGAACCGTCTCGAAGATTCAAAGCCGTGGGAACGTACCCTTCTGCTGCGACTTGGCTGCCTAAGAGGACGTGTTCGACGATCCCTTGCCTATCGATCCCAAAGCTAAGAGCCCTTCTCAATTTCGGCGAAGCGAGAAGCTTGCTTTCGGTATTGAGGCGCAAGAAGTAGGTCCCCAAGATCGGCTGGCTGCGCAAGATATTCTTCTTCCTCAGCTCGGGGATAGCGTCGACAGGAATCGTCGATAGGGGAGAGCCCGCCCAGTCGATCTGCTGATTTTCGAACATCGCCAGTTCGGCTTCTTCTTTCACCATTAAAAGATCGATTCCTTTGACATCGACATTTTCTGCATCCCAATACTTGTTATTCTTTTCTACACTGATCTTATCGTGATGGCGCCACTCTTTCATATTAAACGGGCCATTGCTGATCGTTTCGTTTTCCAGCGTTTTCGCATTCATCGGGAAGAAGGCGGGATAGGATGCTAGCTCGAGAAAATAGGGAGTAGGATTCTCCAATTCTATGCGAAGGGTCCTGTCGTCAAGCGCCTCTGCCTTCAATTCATCGAGCGTGCATGTCCCCTCTTTACACCCTTTCCCATTCTTAATTACGTAGAGCTGGAAAGCGTTTTCAGCAATCGTATCTGGCTTCAAGCATCTCTTCCATGCATAGACGAAATCGTGCGCCGTCACCGGATCGCCGCTCGACCAGGTGGCATCGCGAAGGTGGAAAGTATAAGTGAGAAGATCGGCCGAGATATCGATTTTTTCTGCGATCGCAGGTTCGATCTTGTCCCCAGCGCCAATGCGTGTGAGACCTTCGTAGAACATCTTCACCAGAGTGATCGATTGCAGATCACGGGCGCGCGCCGGATCGATCGTGCGCGGCTCTTGGCCAATATTGATCCTAAGCACATGAGAATGCGCTTTTGGCAAGGCGCAACATTCCTTCTCCATTTTTTTATCTGTTGGAGATTGGCAGCCAAAAGCAGCGAAGATCGAAGTGATAATGAGGGCGCTTTTCTTGAACATAATAGAGCCACAGTTAGTTTTGAAAATTGGATCCAGATTAGGGAAGCGTTAATTTTTGTTCAATGATTCGCCGCAAAGTAGGCGGCGCCCAGAAGAGGAGTCTCTTCGTTGAGGATGACCGTCACAGGAATGTCATTGACAAGCGTTGCGAAACGCCCTTTGTCAGCAAAGGAGCGCATGAAGTCCCCTTCTTTGATTAACTCGACTAAATCGGGGACGATCCCTCCGCCTAGATAAAAGCCACCAACTGCTAAGAACTTAAGCGCGACGTTCCCCGCTTCGGCACCAAATATAGAGATGAACCAATCGACAGCCCTCTCGCATAAAATATCGCGTCCTTCCAAAGCCAATTCGGTGATGACACGTGGAGGATCTTTCTCCATAAATGCAAGGCGAACATCGGAATCTTCTTCTTCCAAACGCATATCGACGAGAAAGCGATATAGCTCATAGATCCCCGGCCCCGAAATGATCCGCTCGTAAGAAACGTGGCCAAACTTTTCGATGAGATAGCGCAGGAGCTCCATCTCTATTTCGTCTCGTGGCGCGAAGTCGGTGTGCCCTCCTTCGCTTGCAAAGGGGGTATGCTTTTTCCCATCCCAAAACATTCCCGCTTCGCCAAGACCTGTTCCCGGCGCGATCAACGCCCGATTGCCAGAGATCTTTTTCCCTTCATGCAGAACGAAGAGCTCCTCTTCATTCAATATCGAGATCCCGTATGCATTGGCTTCAAGATCATTGATGAGAGAAGCTTTAAGCGAGGCCCCTTTCCCAATTTCTTTAGCATCAAGTTCCCATGGCAAATTCGTCGTTTTGCATTTGCCATCATGGACAGGGCCGGCGACGCCAAAGCATCCCTTCTCGACCTTGCCGTCAAACGAAGAGAGGAAATCGACGACAATCGAGAGCAAATCGGGGTACTCTTTGCTGCTGTATTTCTTTTCGAAGATTTTTTTGCGGAGGTCCCCTTCATCGAAGACGGCGAGATGGGTCTTCGTGCCTCCGATATCGCCAGCTAATATCATCCTTCTTCCGAACCTATAACGATATTTTAAACTTTGGCGATTATCGATTTTTTACGCTATAACAGTCTTCTTAAGAACTAATTGTGAGGATCTATGTCCAGTCCGCAAGACAATGCTAAGAAAAAAGCGCTCGAGCTCGCCATCCAGCATATCGAAAAGCAATTCGGCGACGGCGCGATCATGACGCTCGGCAAACACTCGAGCACCCGCGAGATCAGCGTCATTTCCACCGGCGCGATCGCTTTGGACGCAGCCCTTGGGATCGGCGGGATTCCCCGCGGAAGGATCGTCGAGATTTACGGACCTGAATCTTCTGGTAAATCGACGCTAGCGACACACATCGTCGCCAATGCGCAGAAAAATGGCGGCTTGGCAGCTTATATCGATGCTGAGCATGCTCTCGATCCTTCGTACGCCGCAAAGATCGGCGTCAAGCTCGATGAGCTCTTGATCTCTCAACCCGACTCGGGAGAAGATGCCCTCAACATCGCAGAGACGCTCGCACGCTCCAATGCCGTTGACGTGATCGTCATCGACTCGGTGGCGGCTCTTGTGCCCAAGAACGAGCTCGAAGGAGAAATCGGCGACTCCCATGTCGGCCTGCAAGCCCGCATGATGTCCCAGGCGCTACGCAAACTCACCTCTACCCTCTCTAAAAGTAATACATGCGCCGTCTTCATCAACCAGATCCGCGAGAAGATCGGCGTGATGTTCGGCAATCCCGAGACAACGACAGGCGGCAGAGCTCTCAAATTCTACTCCTCAGTCCGTTTGGATATCCGGCGCATCGGCAGTATCAAGGGCCCCGATAACACCGACATCGGCAACCGCGTCAAGGTCAAGGTCGTAAAAAATAAAATGGCACCTCCCTTCCAAGTCGCTGAATTCGACATCATCTTCAATGAAGGGATCTCGCGCATCGGCTCCATCATCGATGTCGGCGTCGATACAGCCATCATCGAGAAGAAAGGGACTTGGTTCAGTTATAGCGGCCAGCGCCTCGGCCAAGGAAAAGAAGCCGTGCGCGAAGAGCTCAAGAAAAACCCCAAGCTCACCGAAGAGCTCGAAAAGATTATTCTTTCTCGCGCGGCTGAGAAAGGGCTAGCCCGTCCCGCTGCACAAACTGCAGAAGCTGAATTGCAGGAAGTATAAGCTAACTCGTGCCCGTGCCCGATTAAAAAAAGATCGGGCACGGGCACGCTCACGGGCACGTTATTTTGCTAAATTCGCCGCTGCATAGCCATGCAGCATCTGGATCATTTTCAAAAATGATGGTGTGTCTAATTTGAGATGAGTGAGCAGCGTCTCAGCATGCCTCATTTCTTCTTCAAAAAGGGTTGCAGCGCGCTCTTTGCCTACAAATCGGGCAAGATTGATATCTTGGCATTTCTTTTCATCCTGGCGCAAATCTCCGATGTCGTCGGCGATTTGGAAAGCCATGCCGAAATGATAAGCGAGCTTGCGCACGGAAGGGAGGATATGGAAATCGCCGCCGCCGAACAGCCATCCGAAAACGAAGGAGACCTCGAACAGGGTCACCGTCTTTTTGTAAATCACCTGGCGAATATTCTCGAGCGTGAGTGTCGGAGGGAAGAGGTCCAAGAATTGCCCTGAGGTCGCTCCGTGGATGCCCGCGCAGCGGGAGGCATTCTCAAGAGCAAGCGATGCGATATGATCGGCGGAGGATGAGAAAGGAGGGCCCGCCATTTTCAAAATTTCAGCATTGCGATGGATTTTTTCAAAGGCCCCCGTGATGAGGGCATAGCTCGCAAGAAGTGCGATCGTCTCTCCGTAAATCTTATGCACCGAAGGCTTGTCTCTTCTCTCATCGTCATTGTCCATGCAAGGAAGATCGTCAGCGATGAGGGAAGCAGTATGGAAAAATTCTACCGCTAACGCAGCCTCAGAAACATTCAACCCATGTCCAAGGGCATCGGCGACAAAATAGACAATGAGGGGCCGGTAGCGCTTCCCTCCATTCGTCAACGCATACTCACAAGCATCGCGCAGTTTCGTCTTATCGCCAAGAGATGAGATGCTCTTTGCGATTTCCTGCTCGATCTTATCGCGGAGGAAAAAGAAATAAGAGAGACGCCGATCCAGAGCTGCTTCTGCGAGAGTGGCCATAGTAGTCATGTAGTAATAGATTTTGAAATGTTTTGGCAAGGAGGGCAAAGAACTTTTGGAGAGAGAATAACACCGGGATTGAGAACTGTATTGCACCCGACTTGACACTTATCTCCAATAATCGCACCTAATTTATTCCGTCCCGTGTCCCATTTTTCGTCGCATAAGCGAACGAAGATATTGCCTTTGTCGAGTCTAAGATTCGCACATTTTACGCCCGCACCGAGATTGACCGAATTTCCCAAAATGGAATCACCCACATAATTAAAGTGGGCAGCGCGGACATCATCGAAGAGGATCGATTGCTTGATTTCAGTGCCATGGCCGATAATACAGCGGCTTCCCGTGACAACTCCTCGCCTTACATAAGCTCCGTGCCGGATCACCGTTCCATCGCCGATGAAGCAGGGTCCTTCGATATAGGCCCCTTGTTCTATTGTCACGTCTTTCCCAAGTCTTATAAGGCGGGGATTCTCCCAATAGACACCTCTATACGCCTCAAATATCTCTTCCTGAGAGAGGCTCTGGCACAATCCCTCTAAATAATCTTTGAGCCTCCCCAATGCCTCCCAAGCATGCTTCACCCCTTTAAATAGGGGAGCGTGGACATATCCCTCGAGAGCAAAATAATAAGAAGGGTCGGTACTCATGGCCACCTCTTTTACCCCATCCATTACGTTTTTTACAAGGAAAGCGCGTATCCTTCTCTTTATTGAGCTTCTTATATATTTAGGACTCCTCTTCTTCTTGTCCTGTGGAAATGTTCATAACCCCACCAAAATCCTTCTTAAGATAGCTGTTGAAGACTTGTCGAAATCTTGGCGATAACTCCCTCGTTTTCAACAACCAAAAAACTATAACACCTCTGCCAACAACCAATCGACAACCTATCATCAGACTTTTCCACACCCATTTTAATAGAGGCAAATATGAAAAAATTACTGTTATAGCGGTAAAAAATAGAGGGAATTAACAATTTTGGTAGAGAAAAAGATAAAGAATGATAAGTTTTACTGCTATAACAGGAAAAAAGGCATGCCTAATACCCTACAAATCGGTGCGATGATCCGGTTTCATAGAAAAATTGCGAAACTCTCCCAAGCAGAATTAGCAAAACTCGCCGGAGTCGGAAAGACAGCAGTGTTTGATATTGAAAGAGGCAAGGAAACAGTAAGGCTCTTGACACTGATTAAAGTAGTAAGGATTTTAAACATCACGATCAAATTCAATGGTCCTCTCATGAATTCATTTGAAAAGGAGATGAATGAAAAAAGCTAAGATCTTTGTCGACGGCACTTATGCTGGCGATCTTGAAGAAGTGGTGAAAGGTAAAGATTATCGGTTTATCTATCTCGAGGGGTATGCGGGTGGGGCTGTTTCCTTGACAATGCCAATCAATCAACGGGTCTATGTTTTTGATCGGTTTCCTCCGATCTTTGAAGGGTTTTTGCCCGAAGGTTCCATGTTAATGGCGCTTTTGAAAAAGAGAAAGCTCGACGCCGATGATTATTTTGAGCAGCTAATGCTTGTCGGTGGTGAAATGGTCGGCAACGTCACAGCAGAAAGGGCTTCATGAATCGATGTCTTCTCACTTATCAGCATTGTGGCGATCAAAGATATTCAAAAGAAGGATTGCGATCCCTTTCTTCAAAGCTTCAATCTTTACAAGTTTTCCCTCTAAGAAAAGAAGAACAACTGAAATTAGCTCTGGAATATGCTGATAAGCTTTCATTTTCAGGCGTTCAGAAAAAGTTGAATGCTCGATTGGCCATTTCAAAAGCGACATTTGAAGTGGTACCTAGAAGCGGTACTTATATTATTAAACCGCAAAATCCCGATTATTCCGAGCTACCTGAGAACGAAGATTTGACGATGAAGCTCGCAGATTGTGTCGGCATAGATACCCCTCTCCATGGTTTGCTGCATTGCAGCGATGGATCTCTTAGCTATTTCATCAAGAGATTCGATAGAACAGGAAAAGGGAGAAAAATAGCGGTTGAAGATTTTTCTCAATTAGCCGGGCTTTCTCGAGATACGAAATACGATTTCAGCATGGAACGACTCATTCCTCTGATTGATCGATTCTGCACATTCCCAGCGGTAGAAAAGAAAAAGTTATTTCAGCGAACACTTTTTAGTTTTTTGATAGGAAACGAAGATCTCCATTTAAAAAACTTCTCCTTGATCCATCATGGACAAACGGTTGAATTTTCACCTGCTTATGACCTTGTCAATTCAACGATCGTTACTGATACCGGCGAAGAAATGGCATTACCCTTACGTGGGAAAAAGAGCAATTTCACCCGAGGCGATTTGGTCGACTATTACGGACACGAGAGATTGAATTTAGCTCCAGAAATTATAAACGATGTTCTGGTCCTGTTCCAAAAAACACTTCGAACATGGGCAGAATTAATCTCAATCAGCTTTCTTTCCGAAGAAAAAAAGAAAGCCTATTTGAATTTGTTGGACGAGAGGAAAAAACGGATTTTCGCTCCGCACAAATAGAAAAAAATCTGGGTGAGAGGATTCGAACCTCCGACCCCTAGCACCCCATGCTAGTGCGCTAGCCAAGCTGCGCTACACCCAGATAGAAATTTTTTAGATGGCCGAGAGGCCTTCGAATTGGAATTCGGCTTTGCGGAACTCGCTGAGGCCGATTTTGGCACATTCTTCGATGATCTTTTCGAGGATGTCGCCGGCGTGTACCTCAGCAGCGGCGATATCGACCGAAATCGAAGCGTGGAAGTTGACCCCTCCGCGCACCCCTTTCACTCGGAAGTTCGCGTAGATGGCCTCTTTTTTTTTCGAAATGTTCTTAAAGCGGATCAGGTTGTTTTCAGCTAAGTCTTTCATAGAGTTGATCTCTCGAAAATGAGAAAAAGCGTACTCGCAGAATGTCTTGATGTCAAGGATTCAATAAAGCACAATTGCGGGATAAATGAAGAGGTGTGGGTATGCTAAAGCTAGAAAAGAAGTGGCATGAGCTCTTGAAAGAGGAGATTAAAGCGCCCTACATCCATGAACTAAAAAAATTCTTAGAAAAAGAGAGAGGCTCTCGCTTTGTCATTTATCCTCCCGAGCCTCTGGTATTCCATGCCTTTTTACGGACGCCTCCCGAAAAAGTGAAGGTGGTCATCATGGGGCAAGATCCCTATCACGGTGAAGGACAGGCACACGGCCTTTCCTTCAGCGTGCCCTGCGGCGTTCCGCCGCCCCCTTCGCTGAAAAACATTTTTAAAGAACTTTCCTCTGATCTAGGCGTGCCAACGCCAAGGTCGGGATGTTTGGAATCGTGGGCGGAGCAAGGAGTTCTTCTCCTTAATGCGGCGCTGACTGTGCGGGCAGGAGAGCCACAATCGCATGCGCGCAAGGGATGGGAACAATTTACCGATGCTGTGATCGCCAAACTTGCAGAAAGAGATCAGCCGATCGTTTTTCTTCTCTGGGGTCGCTTCGCCCAAGAGAAATGTGAGCGGATTTTATCGAAAACCGCCCACGATCGCCATCTCGTGCTGACTGCAGCCCATCCCTCCCCTCTTTCGGCGTCGCAAGGTTTTTTAGGATGCCGCCATTTTTCTAAAGCCAATGCAGCTCTAAAAAAATGGGGGCTGTCCCCTATCGATTGGAGCTTGCCGTCGTAATGGAAGTTGTCCAGGAAATCCTTGCCCGTGAACTCACGGGAGTCAAATTAGCCGATTTAGAAAAAGCATTTGCTTCTCTTTCACACGCGTATCGGAGTGGTGAAAAGAAAGGAAAACATCTCATCGGAAGCGAACTCGAACGTCTTCTCTATTTGACGACGCGAATGCCGGCGACATACGCAGTGGTAAATAGCGTTCTTTCGACTTTTAAGCGCATTGTTGGTGAGAGGAAGAGATACACCCTTCTCGATATTGGATCGGGCCCTGGGACCTTCTTGCTCGCAGCACAAAACCTGCTTAGCATCACAAAAGCGACATTCATCGAAAAAGATGCCGGGTGGCGCGTATGGGGACAAAAATTTTTCGCAACGCCCGTCGCTTGGCACATCGCCGATATCGCAAGCGAAGAATATCCGCCGCACGACATCGTCGCGCTCTCCTATTCTCTTGGTGAAATTGCCGATAAGAAAAAGGTCATAGAGCAATGCTGGGAAAAGACCTCCCAATTTCTCTTCATCATGGAACCGGGAACACCGGCAGGATTTGCGAATATACGAGAAGCAAGAGCTCTTCTCTTGAATAAAGGTGCCCACTTGGTTGCACCTTGTACACACTGCGCTGTCTGTCCGATTGCAGGCAGCGACTGGTGCCACTTCTCGGTACGCTTGCCGCGCTCTTCCTTGCATCGCCGCATCAAAGGGGGCGATCTCGGCTATGAAGATGAGAAATTCTCCTATCTGATTTTTTCTAAATCGGCAGTTCACTTGCCTCTTGCACGAATTGTACGAAGGCCGCAAAAGAATAAAGGGCATGTGAGGCTTCATCTCTGCCAGGAAGGAAAAATCGAGGAAAAGGTCGTTTCCAAAAAACAAGGGCAACTTTATCGAGAGGCTTGCGACTTGGAATGGGGAGATTCCTTCTAATTTTATTATTTCCGATCTCTTTGTTCGGATATTCCTATAAGCTTGCGATCGGCGCTCAATTTAAAAACGAGGCCCGCTGGCTGAAAGAATGGATCGAATACCACCGCCTCATCGGCGTCGAACATTTTTATCTCTACAACAACGACAGCACCGACAATTACGAAGAGGTCCTCGCGCCTTATGTCCACGCGGGTATCGTCGACTTGATCCCTTGGAATAGTGGAAGCGCTCCTTGGATCGATCCGGGAAGCGAAGATCCTTATTGGGTGGGGTTTCAGCTAACTGCCTATAACGATTGTATGAAGCGCGCGTTAGGTCACGCGTGTTGGGTTGCCATTATCGATATCGATGAATTCATTGTTCCAAAACATGATGCAACCTCCCTCCATCGCCTTCTCGACAAAGCAACACGAAGAGTGGGGACCTTCTCTTTTTTGTGGAGATGCTTCGGCACGTCGGAAGTTTGGGAAGTTCCTATGAGTTCATTACTCACCGAAACGCTTGTGCAAAGATCCGACGACGATTTTGCTTCGAACCAAATTGTGAAATCGATCCACCGCCCCGAATCGATTGCTTATTGCAAACTCCACATCGCCCATCCTAAGCGGGGCTATATTTCTATTTTTATCCCACCGGAGCAAGTTCAAATTAATCATTATCAACTACGGGGGCGCAAAGAAACTCTTTTGAAACGTTGTAAAATAAAAATAGATGAAGAAATAGATATAACTCCTGAAATTCTATCTACTATCAAGAAATATGAAGATGTTTACAATCGTGTCGAAGATAAATCGATTTATATCTATCTTCCTATACTTAAAAATATGATAAAGTAATTACGTTTCATTTTAGTTCAATTTTATATCGTTATTAACTATAATAAGCGCGAATAGCTGCATAATAAAAAGGTTTCATGTCTTATTCTCTTTTTTTACAAGTAATGAGTCATTTGAGCGGTGAAAAACGGGGGCGCTTCAATATCGAAGGGCAAACTTTTTTTATCGAGCGGCAGCAAAAATATCCCAAAAAAGAGATTTGGGTCCTTTCGACAAAGGTGTTCAATGGTGAAGGCTACTTGCCCCCTACCATCCGCGACTGCATTTCCTCTTCTGGCGTCCTCCGCTGGCAAACGCGCGGCGCCTCACTAAAACTAGAGCCTCTTTCCAAAAGCGTTTTCCTCATGCATGAGATCGAGCCGGCCAAACACTTCATCCCTTTCCGTTCCCTCATGCGCGATTTCATCGACCTCGCCCAAGAATGGCGCACCCACTTCGACGACCTCTCCTCCAAAGACCTAAACTACATATAAGTTTCATCGAGATAGAACGTCGGTTTTTCAGAATTGACGAGCGAATAGGATTCCATGAATTGTGAAAGGAGCTTATCTAGGCTTTTTGTCACTTTAGAGCTTGAGTCGAATTCCAAAGAGCCTTCTATAAAGCATGATTGGGACCATATCGGCGTATAGGATTCTTTTTGTGTTTTCTTAATTATTGTGGGAGTGTACATCGTCAGCGTTGCTTGTAAAACAGGAAGGTTTTTTCCATCGATCGATTTTATTTCTTCAATGTCGAAGTATAAAGTCGCCCCATATTTGGTAAAGGCGCTAGGATCAATGCAACCATCTTTATAAACTTCGAGTTTTTTGAAATTACCAAATTTTCCTAATTCCCCTTCGATGATCGTTTTCGTTTTGTCTCCGATTAGTTTTTTCAGTTGATGTACGTTTATCTGGAAATCGAAAGACAGAATTCCTTGTTGTGGTAAAACCGCAGAGCGAGGTTTTGGGTCTTTCTCATGACTTCTTAGGTGAGAAGTTACAAGACACGAAAAACACATCACTAGAAATATCGTTTTTTTTCCGATCATAATAATCCTTAATCCCATGATGGGTCCGGCGGAATGCCAAACACCTTCCATCTTTCATTCCATTGGTGCCATTTATTAATTATAGGCTGCAAACATGCTTTCCATAAACCGCCGGCTAAACAGCACTCTATCGCAAGTTTTTCCATTTCATCTATCACAGAATTAAGGAAAAATTGTACTTCTGGTTTCGCCCTTACGATTAACAATTTCGCTGCTTTAGCAGTTCCTTCAGCGTTTTCGATACAATCCTGAATAGGGATTTCTCTTGGTCCATTTATAGGAACATCTCGCTTTGCGTGAGAAACCGATTTCATCATTTTTTTTGAGAGATGACAGCTTGAGGATTTTAAAAGAGAAATCATTGTCTCGCAAGATGCATTAAGTTCTTCAAGCATGTCGCAGTTGGCGTAGATGATGGATAGAACTAGGAGTGATCGAAGTGTGAGTTGCTGATCTTGTCCATAAAGTGCTGCGAGTTCACTTCCTTTTTTTAAATCTTCCAAGGCAGCTTCGTATTTTCCACAAAAAAGATAGCTTTCCCCGCGCGAAATGTAGGCATCGGAAAGCGCTTGATAATTGTTCGGCTCGATTTGGGAAATCGCATCGGTTTCAAATTCGATTACCTCTTGAGGAGAGTTGAATTGGTTATAATCGATTTCGTGCGAATGACCGGGTATCGTGATCAAAAGAGAGAAAAAAATGAGTCCAAAGATAGAGCGCATAGACAAATCCTAAGAATTTTGGACGAAGTTATACAACTTAGGATTTTTTTGAAAAACAAAAAGAAACGAGCCTATTCTAACGTATACGTAGCCACTCTGGGTCCGATTCTGTTTCGCCGAGGAGATCGGCGAGATGGTAGTTTTGGCACTTCGCGTAAGCTTGCAAGATGTTGAGGAAGTAGTAATAGATATCCTCGATCATCAAATTCTCAAGGACAAATCTCTGAGCATTTTCGGAAATCTGACAGCATTCTTCTTCGTGCTGCTTGGCCCATTCGATTTGGGCTAGGAGATCGTTCATGTCGTAGCTGATAGGAACATAGTGGACATAAGGCTTTAAGGCATCGTAGAACCACTGTGAGTCAGGAGAATCTTGTTTGAAGGCTACACTATTCGAAAGCAGTCTCCACACATACCCGGGATACGTCGAGGTGAATCCATCGACGACAGGCAGATAGGCATGGGTCAGGTGATCGGCTTGTCCGACTCCTTTTCTGCAGTAGGGCTTGATCAGTTCGATGAGGTGGGGCGTTGCACAGAAGCCGGCACCGTTGAATCCTGCGTCGATCGTTTCGGGATGAGCTGCTGCCAGGGTGCAAAGACGAAAGCGTGGCTGATCTGAATAGAGCTTGGCCGTCTCTTCGAAAGTCTCAGGCGGAGTGCCGAACCTGGCAAAATCGTTGGATTGGCCGCGCCAAAATGCAGTTTTGGTTTTTTCTTCCCAGGGGTAAAGCTCATTGGCCTTCCGTATTATGTAGCAGAGCTTCCACCATTCGGCGAGTGTGAATCGATCAGGGATAGAAATCAAATAAGGAGCATCATTCGGCCTGGCAAAGGTCATGATGGGCGCCTGGTCCTTAAAATCCTCTGCGATCCAATAATTGTGGGGCTCGGAGGCAAGCGGTGTCGCGTCGTTGTGGTTCAGGATAAAATCGACATCGGGAACATCGGGAATGCCAGGGAATTCGGAAATCCTGGGAAACGTTCTGAAAAAACGGTCCATGCCGTAAGGATCGTTTCCTTTTCTATAGACTTTGCCTTGGATAACTCTGTAGCGGGTGCTTACCTTTTCACCGACCACTCGGGTCAACCGCTCATGGGTCTTATCGATCGCTTCTTGTGAAAACTTTCTCTTAAAAGCTGTAAGCTCCCCTTCGATTCTCTTCTTCATCCACTCCGGCAGCGGCTCCGAAAATTTCTTCTGCATTTTCGGAATATCGACCATGTACATGAAGCTCGACGCTTTCCGCAGCTTCTCGGGCGGCTTATATTCTGCCGGCTCGGCTAGTAGAGCAGAGAAAATGAAGAATGAAAAAAGGAAAAGTTTCGAATGCATACACCAATATCCTAATTGTAGAAGTGTATTTTTCCCAATGCTTCTTCTATGCTACGATTAGAGACAAAAGATTGGAGGCGTTATGAGGATTCAGGGGTCGATTGTCGCGATTGTGACGCCGTTTGATGAAAGAGATGAGGTGGATGTGGCGGCTCTGCGCGGGCTTGTCGATATGCATCTGGCGGAGGGGACGCATGGGATCGTGTGCTGCGGGACGACGGGCGAGTCGCCTACGCTAAGTGAAGAGGAGCAGGAGCTGGTGCTTCGTGAAGTGATTAGTAGGGTGAAAGGGAAAATACCGGTGATCGCAGGTGTCTTTTCCAATTGCACGAAACAGACCAAGCGTATGGCGCGAAAAGCCAAAGAGTGTGGCGCCGATGCTATATTGGTCATCGTTCCTTATTTTAATCGGCCTGGATTCGAGGGTGTGAAGCGGCATGTCGATGAGGTTGCCGAAGTGGGAATGCCGATTATTTTTTATAACCATCCATCTCGTACTGCGCTTAAGCTCTCTGCAGAACAATTGATCGAGCTGAGCGAACATCCGATGATCTATGCGATGAAAGAAGGGTCGTGCGATCTTGACATCTTCACTCAAGTGATCAACTTTTGCGATAAGCCGATTCTTTCGGGCGATGATGTCCTCGCTGTATCGCAAATGGGCGCAGGTGCGAAAGGGGTTATTTCTATTGTCGCCAATGTGATTCCACGCTACTGGAGCAACTTCTTACAGACTTGTCTGGACAACGATATCGTGAAAGCACGCTCTCTTTATGTGCAGATCGCAGGACTGTGCCAAGCGATGATCCTAGAGACCAATCCCCAATGTGTCAAATACGCTCTCAGTCTGATGGGAAAATGTCGACCCGATTTGCGCCTGCCGATGTTTATCCCCTCCGAAAAAACGCAGCTTGCCATCCGCGAAGAGATGGAGAAATTGAATCTTTTACCAGAATTTAATAACCGTGTGAGACCGAGACCGGGCCCGATACCGAACCGAGCTCCGATCTCCGAAAGTTCTATTTGTTAAAAAGCCGAAAAACGGACAC